>Ga0134128_10008383_pt1 | contig 12437 bp, 11 predicted proteins | sample KB31754_FD_96462 | JGI IMG/M metagenome (GOLD analysis project Ga0134128, IMG submission 96462) | Terrestrial soil microbial communities with excess Nitrogen fertilizer from Kellogg Biological Station, Michigan, USA - KB3-175-4 | ecosystem: Environmental > Terrestrial > Soil > Unclassified ...
CGCTGCTCATCATCTGGCCCACGTCGCAGCCGAACCAGACCGGCTCGCCGCCTTCGATCGTCCGCGAGGCGATCTTCTTCATCAGCGACATGTCGACATTGAGGTAGGTGACCGGCGGGGCGCCGAGCACGTTGCCGAGGTACTCGACCGTGAACGTCCGGCCGGTCGGGCTGGTCGGACGCGGATCGTGCACCAGGCAGACGTAGTCGTCGAGCGGGAGGTCCACGTACTTGGCGGCGAACTCCTGCGGCGTGATCACGCCGTCGCGATGGAACGCGCGGTCCTTGTCGGTCCACTGCCAGTCGAACCGCTCAGGCGGCGTGCCGAGGTGAATGCACAGCGTGCGGAACACCACCTTCAGCACCTCGGCCTTCTCGGCCCGAGCCGCTTCGACGCCGCCGGAGGCGGCCGCGGCCCGCACCGACTTGGCGCCCTGGCGCAGCAGCGTGCGCAGGACCTCGTTCATCCGGCCGGTGTTGGAGGAGCTCTGGGTCTCCGGCATGAACTGCTTCGGCACCAGGCCGTGCTTGTTCACGATCGCGATGAACATGTTCCACTGGCCGCCGTCTTCGGCCGCCGAGGACCGCAGCAGGTGGGCGACGGTCCGGTCATCGGGATCCCGGTCGGCCGTCTCGATGATCGCCTCGAGGAGGTAGTTGGCCCGCTCGATCTTGTCCCAGAACATCGCGTAGTTCTGGGAGAATTCGAACTCCTTCAGGCCCATCTTCTTCATCGCGCCGACGCGCATCAGGTTCAGCCCGGCGAACAGCCAGCACCGTCCGCTGCGCTCCTGGTTGGTGACCTTCCAGTCGTCGAGCAGGGTCGATACCGCGTGGTCGGTGTTGTTGATGATGTCCCGGTTGATCGAGACATCATCGACAGACACTCGAGTGACCGCGTTCTGCGCGAGCCGGTAGGCCGGGTTGGCGGAGAAATCCTTACGGAGCAACTCGGTGTCTACAACGCTGAGTGTCTTGTCCATACCCGGGGCCCTTCTGCCTTTGACGTGCGACCTTCTTCCTCAACCTACCTCGCCCGGTTATGGACGGCGATGGCCGAGTCAGGCCTGCTGTCATCATTGACAGCATGGTCACATTCTGCGGTCCGGTCACGGCCGGCACAATCACGAAACCGGCCGCCATGATCGCGGTCGACCTGGCTGCCAGCGGTTACGTCGAGGAGGAGTTCCTGGCGGAGGGCACCGCCTGCGGCTATGACCTGACCGGCGACGCCGGGCCCGACGGCCGCTGGACGGCCATCCCGGCGCAGACTAAGCCGTACCGCACCAGGGTCCTGGTCCGTCGCCCGGCCGACGCCGCGCGGTTCAGCGGCACCTTGCTGATCGAGTGGCTGAACGTGTCCAGCGGATTCGAGGCCGACCCGGACTGGATGTTCCTGCACCCGGAGATCCTGCGGGCCGGGCACGCGTACCTGGCGGTGTCGGCCCAGGCGGTCGGCGTCGTGGGCGGTCAGGCCAGGCTGAACCTGTCCGGGGTCACCCCGCGCGGGCTGCGGGGCGACAACCCCGAGCGGTACGGCACGCTCGAGCATCCGGGTGACCGGTACTCGTTCGAGATGTTCCGGCAGATCGGGCAGGCCGTCAAGGAGCCGGAGCCGGTCCTCGGCGAGCTGAGACCGGCCCGGGTCCTGGCCATTGGCGAGTCGCAGTCGGCGATCTACCTCACGAGCTACATCAACGCCGTCCAAGCTTTCTCCCCGATATTTGATGGTTTTCTCGTACATAGCCGTGGAGCCGGAGTCGGTGCCCTGTCGGGCGAGCCCATCGATCCGCCGAACGTGACTGAGGGCGTGCGGATCCGCGATGACGGCCCGGCGCCGGTGCTGGTCGTCGAGACCGAGGGTGACCTGCAGCCGCCGCTGGCCTACCGGCTGGCCCGGCAGCCGGATTCTGAGCGGCTGCGAGTGTGGGAGATGACCGGGACCGCGCACGCCGACGATTACCTGATCGGTGCGGGCGCGGAGTTCTTCGGCATCGACTGGCGGATCAACGCCGGGCCGCAGCAGTACGTCATCCGGGCCGCGCTACGCGCCCTGGTCAACTGGGCCGCCGCCGGAACGCCACCGTCACCCGCCCCGCCTATCGCCTTCGAATCCGAGCAGCCGCCGGTGATTGCCCGTGACGCGGCCGGCAACGCGCTCGGCGGGTTGCGCACCCCGCTCGTCGATGTCCCGGTGGCCGCGCTGAGCGGCGAAGGCCCGCCCGGCAAGCTGCTCGGCTGGCTCGTCGGCCAGACGGTGCCGCTGCCGGTCGATGAGCTGGTCCGCCGGTACCGCGATCAGTCCGGCTACCTGGCCGCGTTCACCGAGTCGCTCGATTCCGCGATCGCGGCCGGGTTCGTGCTGCCCGAGGACCGGGACGCGCTGCTCGGGCAGGCGGCCGAGGCGAACTTCCCGCTGGAAGAGCCTGCTGCATAATTGCTCAGATGCCGACGCAATCAGAGACCTACCTGCACGGACATCACGACAGCGTGCTCCGCTCGCACCGGTGGCGCACCGCCGAGAACTCGGCCGCGTACCTGCTCGATCGACTGACCCCGTCGGCTCACGTGCTCGACGTTGGCTGCGGGCCGGGCACGATCACCGCCGGCCTCGCCGCCCGGGTGCCGTCCGGCCACGTGATCGGCATCGACCGCACGGCCGGCGTGCTGGACGAGGCCCGCGCGTTCGCGGCCGAGCAAGGCCTGGCCAACATCAGCTTCGGGGTCGGCGATGCGTACCGGCTCGGGTTCGACGACGACACGTTCGACCTGGTGCACGCGCATCAGGTGCTGCAGCACCTCGCCGACCCGGTGGCGGCGCTGCGCGAGATGCGGCGGGTCTGCCGCCCAGGCGGCGTCGTCGCGGCCAGGGACTCCGACTACGACGGCATGATCTGGGCCCCGGAGGACCCGGAAATGGCCGAGTGGCTGGACCTGTACCGGCGGGTCGCCCGCGCGATCGGCGGCGAGCCGGACGCGGGCCGGCACCTGCTGGCCTGGGCTCGGCAGGCCGGGTTCAGCCAGGTCGAGGCGTCGGGCAATTCGTGGTGCTACACCGGCGCGGACGGCCGGTCGTGGTGGTCAGCGGCGTGGGCTGAGCGGCTGACCGACTCGCCGTTCGGCGACCGCGCTGTCGAGCACGGCCTGGCCACCAGGGAGGACCTCGAGCGGTTGGCGCGCGCCTGGCTCCGGTGGGGGGCCAGCGAGGATGCCTGGTTCTTCATCCCGCACGGCGAGATCCTCGGAGTGAAGTAGGCGGTCTCGTTACAGCTGGCCCGCGTAGAAGCCGAGCCTGGACAGCGGCTCGGTGATCTCGCGTTCCTCGTAATCCAAGTGCGAACCCAGCGTGTCGGCCAGGGTGTCGATCGCCGTCTCTAGCTCGCCGAAGTCACCGGGGCTGGTCACCAGGTTCACCAGGACGCGGTCGAGGTCGGCCAGGACGTCGTGGATGATCACGTGCTCGGCCTCAAGCCGGTCGATGACCGGCGCCAACTTGGGATCCCGGCTGCGCAGGTGCGGGAAGACGGCGGTGTCCTCCAGGCCGTGATGCCCGGTCACGATCGCGCAGTAGGAGGCGCAATAGGCGCCCAGCGTCCAGTTGTTCTGCCGCATGGTCATCTCGTTGATGGCCTCCCTGGCCCGGCTGACCGAGGCGGCGCCCTGCTTGACCTGGCGGAGGAGTTCGCGGATCTGATCGAGTTCGCCGCGCAGGTGATCATGGACCTGGGCGAGATGCCGTCCGATGGCCCGACCGCGTGCCGTGTACACGTGGCCGTCCGGCGCCGGCGGCCCGGACGGGCGGGTCGACGGGTCCCAGATCTGGCCGCCGGGCAGGATTGTCGTAGTCACGGACCGACCGTACCGGCGGCTCGACGCCAGGCGTCGGCTAGGGCTGCGTAGCTGGCCTTGCGGCGGTCGCGGCTCACGCTCGGGGTCACCACGACGATCTCGTCCGCCTGCGCTTGCTCCTTCATCTCGAGCAGCCGTTCGGCGACGTGCTTCGGCTCGCCGGTCACCATCTTGCCGTCGTCGGTCCGCCTCGACCTGAACTGCTCGGACCCGGCGAGCTCGCGCACCTGCTCGGGGCGCAGCGGCTCACGGATGTTGCGGCGCAGGTTGGCGATCGTGAGCGTCCAGCCCGCCTCGAACTCGATCACCGCCTCCTCGTCCTCGCTCGCGAACGCCAGCACGGACATCGCCGAGTACGGCTCGGCTCCGGGCGAGCGCGGCTCGAACGACGCGCGGTAGTCCCGCAGCGCCTCGAACGCCAGCTCCGGGCTCATGTGGTGCGCGAACGCCGCGCTCATCCCGTTGACGGCCGCGAACTTCGGGCCGTACTGGCTGGAGCCGAGCACGAAGAGCTCTGGCTGCTCGCTGATCACCGGGGCCGCGACGAGCTGGCTGTACGGATGCCCTTCGGGAAACCCGTCGCCGAGCCAGCCCAGCAGCTCACCGACCTGGCCGGGGAATTCGGCGCCAGGATCGACGACCTTGCCGCGCCGCAGCACGTGCGCGGTCAGCGGATCGGTCCCCGGGGCCCGGCCCAGCGCCAGGTCGATCCGGCCCGGGTACATGGCCAGCAGCGTCCTGAACGTCTCGGCCACCTTGAGCGGCGCATGGTTCGGCAGCATGATCCCGGCCGCGCCCACCCGGATGGTCGACGTCTGCGCGCCGACGTGCGCGATCAGCAACTCGGGGGCGCTGCACGCCAGGCTGGTCATGTTGTGATGCTCGGAGACCCAGTACCGGCGGTACCCGGCGGCCTCGACCGCCTGGGCGATCCCGACGGCGCCGGCGACCGAGGACGCCGCGCTCTCCCCGTACTCGATCCCGACAAAGTCGAGCACAGCCAGCGGCAACGACTCGGTTGGTGTGGTCACGCCCTAATCCAAGCCGTACCGGCCGGTCGGCATTCCCGGTCGCCGCAGCAACGTCGGCCCGCGGTCGCCAAGACCCCCTCCGCCGAGTTAGCGACGATGTCCCGGTGTAGCTGCTCTGGCGTTAATGCCGTTCGCATTGACGCATTCGGCTAGGTGGGCAGGGGCCAGCCGAGCGACCGCGCGGGCCTGGCTAGCCAGAGGCGCGGGCCGCTCCCGTCACAAGTCCGCCGGCCTGCCGCCGCTGTCCGCCGGAATCGGCCAACCTCGTTGACCCAGATGCCCGGCGAGCTTGCCCTCCGCTTCTGACAGTCCGGCCTCGCGTGCCCCACTCTTCCCGGGTTAGGGATCACTCTTACCGGGTTGCGCGCTCTTTTACCGGGTTAGGACAGAAATTTATCCGGTTTAGGGCGATCTGGAAGTGCCTAACCCGGTAAAAGACGTCCGGACCCGGGAAAAGAGGTCCCTAACCCGGGAAGAGTCGGCCGACCTGGCGCTGAATGGGCGGGGCGGAGATCGACTGGCGGGGCCGGAGTGACTGGTGACTGATGCGGTAGTGGGACTCGTGAACCTATGGGGTACTTCGGTGCCGATGGGGTACTTGGGCGCCGACCGTTTTGCTGAAGGCACCTATGGCGACTACTCCGGGTCGGCGTTGCTGTTGAGTTCGGGTGAGGGGATGGGGCCGGAGAGGTGGATGGCGCGGATGGGGACGGTGGTGGCTAGGGCGGCGCGAAAGGTCGGGGCGGCGGCACTGATGGCGGCGGGAGTTGGCTCCAGGTCGGCCTGGGTTGGGAGGTCGGTGAGGTGGATGGGGTGCTGAGGCCAGCTGGGGGGTGGGGGGCTGACGGTGACGGTGGGGCCGGTTACGTCGAGGTCGGACAGGGGGGCGGCCAGGCCGTGGCCGGTTAGCTTGACCGCTGCTTCCTTGCGGGTCCAGATCTTCATGAAATGGGCGGCTCGCTGAGATCGGTCTACCAGCAGGAACTGGTGTTGTTCGGCCGGAGCGAAGATGCGGTCGGGCAGGTCCTGGGCCGCGCGGTCCGATACGGCTTCGAGGTCGACGCCGACCTTGCCTGACGCTACGACGGCGAGCAGCAGCCAGCCCTTGGAGTGCGACACGCTGAAGTCGAGCGTGGTGCCGGCGATGTACGGGCGGCCGTGGTCGGCGGAGCCGCAGTGCTTGCAGTCTCGGGCGACCTTGATGTCGGCGGGAGGGCAGCCTAGGTAGCGGGCCAGGACCAGGCGCTGGGCGGCGCGGGAGACGATGAAGGTGTCTTTGGCGTGGGCGACCCGGTAGCGATCGGCCCGCTCAAGCTCGGCTTGGTCCAGCAACGCCTGGTAACGGTCCGCGTTCGTCGTCGGCGTTGGCCAGAGGTGGCAGATGCCTTCGGCCGGGAACGCGCCGGCTTCGGGGAGGCTCAGCGGCCCCCAGGGGGTCCCGTCCACGGGATAAACAGTAGCCTGGCCGGACTTGGGCGTGGCGGACGGTAATCGGGTCCGTTGACACTGGTGTGACCTGATACTAGCATCGAAGTGCAAGGTTAAATTGTGATTTATTGTTACACATGATAACCGCTGATAATAAATAGGACCGCGAAGGCAACCTACATTACTGGCCCAAGCCGATAAAGCGCCGTTCGGGGAGGCGGATGTTCTTCCCGAAGGGTGAGGAGATTGGTTATGGATATCGAGGCTGTGGTTCGTGACGGCCTGGTGCGGGTGCTTGAATCTGATGCTGAGGCAGCGGACATCAATCCCGACCTCGATATGGCCGAGGTCTACGGCTTAACGTCACTCAACAAGGTGATCTTCCTTATGTCGGTCTGTGATGACACGAACGTGAGCTTGGCCGAGTTCACCGAGCCCGATGTGGCACGAATGCGTACGGTGCGCGACGTGGTCAACGCCTTGTCCGAATTTGCGAACGGGGCGGATTCGGCATGAGCTGGGCGGAACTGGCCGCGGTGCCGCTGGAGAACGATTACGTGCTGTTGCGGCCGGTTCAACCGGGGGATCGGGCCGCGCTGAAGGCGATCGCGATCGACGCGAGGATCTGGCGGTATTTCCCCTTCCGGATCGCGGACGAAGCCGATTTCGACGTGTTTTTCGATATGGGACTTAACGATTTGAAGGCGGGTACGAGGATCGCCTACTACATAGCCGATAAGAGCACGGGCGCGGCAGCGGGAAGCATGAGCTTCGGTAATCTGGCCGAGAAAGACCGACGGCTCGAAATTGGCTGGTCCTGGCTCGGGATCGGATCTCAGGGCAAGGGCATCAATAGGTGGGCCAAGTTCCTCATGATGCAGCATGCCTTTGAGGAAATGGGGGTCGAGCGAGTCGAATTCAAGACCGACCAGCTGAACGTCCAGGCTCGGCACGCCTTGTGCAATATCGGCGCTCGCGAAGAGGGCACGCTGCGTAGCTTCAACCCGATGCCTGACGGCCGCCGCCGCGACGCCGTGTACTACAGCGTGCTCAAGGCCGAATGGCTCTACGTGAAGCAACAGTTGCTGACGAAGCCCAAGGTCGAGTGGGTGGGGACAACAGCGGAGTCAGCCGGATGAGCGCGGTGACGTTACCGTTCATCCAGGTCAGTGGCGACCCGTTCGAAGTTGGCTACCAGCACGGTCAGGCTCGCGCGGCTGCGCTCCGCGATTTCGTCGATGATGGTTTGACCCGGATTAACAAGATCGCGCCTGCCCCGACGTCGCTGGCCGAGCTCAGTCCGACGCTGGCTAAGTATTCTGCGGCGATTGCGGCTGCGGCGCCCGCGCTGAGCGAGGAGATCGCCGGGCTCGCTCATGGAGCAAATCTCGCGGCTGCCGAGGCCTTACTTTTGCAGACCAGGCGGGAATTGATCGGGTTCCAGAAGATTCCTACCCGGGGCGACTGCACAACCTACGCCAGCCTGTCGGCCGGGCCAGGCGGTACGCCGGTCTTAGCCCAGACCGTCGACCTGAACGGCAACCTGGATGACCAGATCGCCGTGCTCGACATCGAGCTGTCAGGCCCGGGACACCGGCGCTCGCTCGTGCTCAGCTTCGGCGGCCTGCTCGGCTATCTCGGCATCAACAGCGACGGCCTGGCCATCGGCCTGAACCTCGTGCTCGGCGGCACCTGGGGCCCGGGCTTGCCGCCCTACCTGGCGATCAGGCACCTGCTCGACACCGCGACCAGCGTCGACCACGCGCTGGAGATCCTGCCGACCCTGCCGCTGGCCAGCTCGCGCTCGCTGACGCTGTGCGACACCGGCGCCCTGGCCTGCGTCGAGATCCTGGATAACCAGATCCGGCTGACGGCTGCCACCGACGCGGTCGAGTCGGCGCACACCAATCACTACCTGCACCCGGACTTCGCCCCGGCCGACGAGCTGAACGTCTTCGCCCGCAACTCCTCGCAGCAGCGGCTCAAGGCGGCTAAGGCAGGTCTCGCTGGTTTCGCCGAATCGAAGGCCGGCGCCGGGGTAGAGGAGCACTTCGCGCTGCTCGCCCAGCCCGGGGTCTGCGTGGCCGGTGCCTTGGACATCAGGCGGGAACGAACCGTCGCGACGGTGGTCATGCTTCCCTCGCGCGGCGAGCTGCACGTCAGGCCGGGAGATCCAACCCAGTCCAGCACGGTTACGCATGGGATCGCACAGGGATGAACGACTCGCTAGCCTCGCCGTGGTTCGTCACCCGCCCGGGCATGGACCCGTGGTCGGCGCGGATCTTCTGCTTTCCGCACGCCGGCGGGAGCCCGCGCGCCTTCCTCGACTGGCAGGAGGACCTGATCGACGACGCCGAGATCGTCGCGATCTGCCGTCCCGGCCGGGAACACCGCGCCGCCGAACCCGCCCCGACGATAGGGGAGTACATCGAAGGCGCCGCTCGCGCGATCGCGGCCGCAGCGCGGGCTGACCGCCGGCCCATTTACCTGTTCGGGCACAGTCTCGGCGCGCTAGTCGCCTTCGAGGTGTGCCGGAAGCTGGCCAGATACGGCGAGACGATCCCGCATCATTTCGTCGCCTCCGGCTGCTCGGCTCCGAGCCTGCTGCCGTCGCAGCGGGTCAAGGACATCGCCAGGTTGTCCGGGCGGGAGTTCGCCGAGGCGGTCGGGTTCTTCGGCGGGCTGTCGGCTGAGGTGATCGCCGACGACGAGATGCGTGAACTGCTGCTGCCGGGCGTGATCGCGGACTTCCGGATGGCGGTCGGATACCGGTACGTTCCGGGGGTGGCGCTCGATGTGCCGGGGACGATCGTGGTCGGCCGTCAGGACCCGCACGTGCGCGAAGAGGCGGTTGGCCCGTGGGCGGCCGAGTTCGGCCAGCCGGTCTGCCGGCACTGGGTCTCGGGCGGGCATTTCTATTTCGACGATCGTCCCGAGACGATCATCGAGATCCTGAGCCAGATCGTGCGCGCCGACCAGCACGTCGAGCTGATCTAGATGACTGCCGGCAAGGTGTGCCTGCTCGGCCCGGCTTACGTGCTCGGCGAGCACGAGGTCGACCACACCGCGATCGACAACCTCGGTGAGCTGGCCAAGCGCTTCAAGCTGGCGCCGAAGGCCGACCTGTGGGGCTGGGGCACGATCCGGACGACCAGCCGGGAGCTTGAGGACCTGGCGGTCCAGACCGGACTGGACACTCTCAGGACGGCCGGGATCGACCCCGCGTCGATCGATGCGCTCGTCCTGTGCTCGAACCGGATCCCCGGCCCGGCCGAGGGCCACGGTCAGTTCGTCGCGGACGTGCTCACCGGCATCGGGCTCGGGGACATCCCGGCGTACGGGGCGAACCTGAACCGGTGCGTGAACCTGCTGGCCGGGATCGACCTCGCGCGGGCGCTGGTCGTCAGCGGACGGTACCGGCGGGTCCTGGTGATCACCACCGACAAGGTCGCCGAAGGCGCGGACCGGATGTCGCAGTTCGCGCTGTTCAGCGACGGGGCGGCGTCGTGCGTGATCGCTGCTGAGGCTGGACCGGCCTCTGGATTCGAGTTGCTGGGCTGCGCGACCGCACAGGAGACCGCGTCGCTGGAGTGGACCAGCCAGATCAGCGCGGACCTGGCCAAGGACGTGAACGAGCAGCTGACCGGTGCGGCCGGGATCAAGCTAGGGGACGTGGTCGCCTTGGCGCACGCGAATCTGTTCACGCCGCTGGTCGCGATGAAGGAGCGGCAGGCCGGGTTCAGCGCCGACCAGCTGTACCTGGGCAACATCACCCGGCTCGGGCACTGTTTTGCCGCCGACCCGCTGATCAATCTCGTCGACCGGGACGGGCTTGGGCACCTGCCGGCTGGCAGTTACTGCCTGCTCGCGTCCAGCGTGCCCGGGTCACGGATCGGCGCGTTGTTGAGGAGAAGCACATCATGACCTCGACTCCAGCATCGTTCTTCGAGCCGCCCGATCTGATCGCCGCGCTGCCGGCCCGTCCGTTCGAGTTCAGCCAGGCGGCGAGCCGAGAGGCGGACTCGATCGTCGCTGGACCGGCCGCCGCATTGTTTTCCAGGCTGATCGGGGACCAGGAAACCGAATCGACCTGGCTCGTCGCGCGCCGGGTACTCGATGCGTTCCTGGGCCGGCCGGCCGATCCGGCCGCATTAGCCGACGACGCGAGCGCGGACGAGATCGCCGAGTACGTCGCCGGGGTCAGAACGGACCTGACGGCGACGATCGAGTCGCTCGGCGTCGGGCGGTTCGGGGCCGACGCGCGTGATGCCGTGCTGCGCCAGCGGGCCGTGCTCGGCTTCCTGACCGGCTGCTGGCTGGACGTGCTCAGCCAGCCCGCGACCCAGCCGTCCGTGATCGTGAACCGGCTGTTCGCCCAGCACTTCACCCTGCGAGGTGAGGCAAACCCCAGGCGCACCCTGCACTGGCGGCGCCGGCAGCGGCTCGAGCAAGACGGCGTGTTCCTGCCAGAGATCGCAGCCGCCGACTTCCTCGCCGCCGCCGATGCCCGGCCGCTCACGGCGCTGCACGGAAGCTTCTACCTGGCGCTGTCCCGGCTTCCGGCCAACTTCCTGCCCGAGCTGGTCGGCGTCCACTACGCCGTGCTCACCCTCGGGGTCGATGACCTGCTGCTCGGCCAGGACCCGATGATCGGCGAGACCGAGCTGCGCTCGGTGCTCGCGGCCTATCTGGAGCTAGCCGGGCCGGCGGAGCGGGCCCGGCTGCACGCCGGCCTCCAGCGCGCGATCGACCTCGAAAGCGAGCACGTCCAGTTGCTGGTCGACCTGGCCGCCTGGCACGCGGATCTGCCGCTGGAGTCTAAGGTCGCGGCCGTGATCGCCCGGCACGCCCCGTTCGCCGGACGGCATCACAAGGACATCAGGGTCGGTGACCGGCCGCTAGCCGAGACCTTCACCGACCCCGAGCTTGACCTGGCTGAGTTCCTGGCCGACTTCCGGGAGTCCAAGCAGTTGCACCGGACGCCGGACGGGCTGTCGGCGTTCGTCCGGGCGTACAAGTTCGGCGGCCCGATGTTCGGGATCTTCAGCGAGCGCGAGGCGGCCGTGTTCGCGAGCTGGGTCGACTCCGTTCAGGCGGGGGAGCGGCCGCCGATCGAGATCGTCCAGAACACGGTCGGAGATGAGCGGGCCGACGCCTGGATGGCCGCTATCAAGGCATCCGAGCCGGCGGACGTGGTGGTCAGCGACCCTGGCGAAATAGACGACCGCAAATTTTTCTACCGTCTAGTGAATATCGAGAACTTCGCGAACACCATGCCTCTGGCTAGGCAGCGGGCAGAGGAACTGTTTTCATCGGCGGAGGTACTGTTCACCTGCGGGGCCGGCGGCCGGTACACCGACGCGACGTACTTCCCGTACAGCGCGGACGCGCTCTACGCGCGCGCCGAGCAGGTCTACTGGGACAAGCTGGTCAAGCCGTATAAGCCGCTGACCGAGATCCCGGATCGGGACGAGGTCGTGTTCCTGCAGACCACCTACGCGCTCGGCGCGCTGGTCGACGCCACGTGGATCCATCGCACCGCCAATCTGGGCCGGTCGGACCGTCGCTGCGACGCCGCGCTGTTCTCGATCTACGCCGACGAGATGGGCTTCGGTGATCTTCGCAAGAACCACATCATGCTGATTCACCGGGCGCTGCACAGCATGGACGTCCGGCTGCCGCATATCCGGGACGCGGCGTTCATGGAGCAGGGCGACCTGCCGGACCCGCTCTACGGGTTCTCGCTGCACCAACTGTGCATGGCGCTGTTCCCCGACACCTACTACAACGAGATCCTCGGGTACAACCTCGCGATCGAGATGTTCGGGCTCGGCGAGTTGCGGCTGCACGAAGTGCAGAAGCTGAACCACTACGGGTTCGATGACTGCTACGAGCAGGCGCACCTGACCATCGACAACATCTCGGCCGGCCACAGCCGGCAGGCGGCCGACATCATCGTCGCCTACCTGGACGAGGTCCGTCGAGTACTCGGGGACGCGGCCGTCGACCGCGAATGGCGCCGGGTCTGGCGCGGCTACGCCTCCCTGGCCTACTTCGTAGAGCACGCCCTGCTGAAGCAATTGGCGAGTGAGCCCGAGGACGACTCCCTGAGCCTGCTGATCTAGGCCCC
>Ga0134128_10008384_pt1 | contig 12436 bp, 6 predicted proteins | sample KB31754_FD_96462 | JGI IMG/M metagenome (GOLD analysis project Ga0134128, IMG submission 96462) | Terrestrial soil microbial communities with excess Nitrogen fertilizer from Kellogg Biological Station, Michigan, USA - KB3-175-4 | ecosystem: Environmental > Terrestrial > Soil > Unclassified ...
CACCGGCACGGGGAACAGGAAGCTCTGGCGCTGGTTCGCGTTGTCCGCATAGGTGCTCGTGAAGCGAACCTGCGTGGGATTCCACCGCAGGCTGGCGTCGTGCAGCGACTGGAGCAGCTCGCTGTTGCGCAGAAAATCCGGCAGATGCTCAATCACGCGTTGCATCCAGCCGGGCGTGCGCACGCTCCGCGCGCGCGAGATGAGGTTGAAGTCGAGGCCGGCGGTGAACGCGGAGGTGTGCGCCGTCTGCAGCTCCGTGCGCGCGCTGGACGTCACGTATGTGGAGGTGAGCACCAGATTGTTCACGAGCGGCGCCCAGGTGGAATGCTCGAGCGGCGAGGCGCGCCGCACCGCAATGGCATACGACGTGGTGGAACTGCTCGGCGTGCGCACGTCCGGCACCGCGTCCGCCAGGAGATCGGATCCTGACAGGAAATGCGGGTCGCCGCCGCTGCGATCGTGCGTCACGGTGACGGGAAGCAGGAGGCCGAGCGACCTGGGGAGGAGCTTGTCCAATCGTATGGATGACGAAAGGTTCACATCGTTATCCGTCACGAACGATGGCTGTTCGCCGAGCTGGCGGAAGTTGTCGTCCTTGCGGCTCGCATTGATGGAGAACGTGCCCAGGTCCGCCGCCGCGATGCTGAGGCCCACCTGTCCCGCGTAGCCGGGATCGTTGACGACACTCGTGAGGCGGATGTCATCCACCCAGAGCTCGAGCGTGTCGCCGGGAGTGATGGAGCCACCGCCCCCCTGCCCCGCGTCATTCACGCGCACGATGCCGACGGCAAGCTCCTGCACCGCCGCCAGGTTGGGCGGATTGATCGCGGGATTGCTCGTGTAGACGATGTAGCCGCTGTCGCACGCCGCGAAGCGCTGGGTCCCTGGCGCGGTGGGGAGGAGCGAGTTCGCCACGAGCGCGGAGTCGAGACCGTGACACGCCAGCGCGGTGCCGCCGCGCAGAAAGGCGTTCTCGATCTGCGCCCTGAGCGCGAAGAAGCGGCGGAAATCCACGCTCACCTCCGGCAGCCAGGCATCGCTGGTGCCGCCCTGATTCACCGGCGTCCGGTACAGGTAGAAATTGTCGTCGTCGCGTCCGAGCTTGATGTAGAACTGCAGATCGCCCTGCGGGCCCCACCCCTTGTTGCGACCGCGTGCCCACACGCGCAGCTCGCGATAGCCCATGAAGTTCTTCTCGCCATCGGGAAAGCGGAAATAGGCCTCGGCGCGGTGATAGAGCGGCACGTTCAGCGCCTGCACGCGGAGCGACTGCTCGTTCACCTGCACCACGCCCGGTGAAAAGACCCCGCCCTTGCTGTCCGGCTCGTCCGTGACGCCCGGTGGCGACTGATACGTGAGACCACCCTGGTCGTCGCGGTCCTGCGTGCCGATGGTCGTGGCGATCACGGTGCCCGTCCCATTCGCGTTCTCGCCGCCAATGCCGGCGATGGCGCGATCGGTGCGCTTGGTCCAGGGCGCACCAGTGAGCCGGAGCCGCGCCAGCGCGAACTGCGTGAAGGCGTTGGGCTGGTGTCCCCGCCCCGCGACCACCGTGAGCCGCATGGAGACAATGCGCCGGATGAGCGGGTTGTTGATCTGTTCGGTGGGCGACGCAAAGGCGACGCGTACCTTGGTCCAGCACACGGTGCGCACGCCGACGCCCACGGACGACGTGTCCGTCATGCTGCGATAGCAGCGGCCGATCTTGCTGTACGACGACCGATCCGAGAGGTCCACCACGTAGCGCAGAATCTGCTCGCTGTTGCGCTGCGCACTCGTGAAGTTGAGCACGCCATCGCGGTCGAGGTCATCCTCGTCGAGCCGGCGGTTGCCCACCGTACAGTCGGCGGTGGCGTCGCCCAGCGCCAGCACGGGCTGGTCGCCGCGGCGACAGAGCTGCCGGTTGAACACCGTGTCGCGCAGGCCGCCCGCGAGGTTGTTCACGAACAGCGTGTCCACGATGTCGCCGGGCAGTCCGATGTCGTTGCGCGCCACGTCGAAGCTTTGCGTGACGGGATCGCGCTCGGTGTTGAGCTTGTCGAAGCCCTGCAGCTTGCGTCCGGTGAAGAGCGAATCCACCAGCCCCTGCTCGCCGGTTGCCCGTACGGTGAGCGTCTCCGGCGCGAAGGCAACGGTGTTCTCCGAGATGTCGCCGAAGTCGAAGATGAGCGCGGGATTGCTGGCGCGTGCGGCGGCGGCGGTGTCCACCAGGGTCCAGAACTCGAGCGTCTCCACGTGCGACAGATCCACGCCGTTGGGGCTGAGCGACTGGCTGATGGAGCGCCAGGGACGCCCGCCGCCGCTGTGCGGAAACCAGCGGTTCTGCCCCTGCGCGTCGGGGAGACCGCCCACGCTGCCTGGATAGAGATCGAGCCAGAGCACCGTTTCCGGACTGCGGAAGGTCTGCCCGCCAATGAAGACGAAGCTCGAATCAATCTGTTCGGGAAAGAACTGCACCGCGCTTCCCGCGCCGGTGAGCGGATCGAGCACGGTGCCGAGATTCTGCCACGCCATGGTGGCGGCGCTGTCGAGCGGAAAGTCGTAGAGCGTACCATCGATGGGGACACCGCTGTTGATGATCGCGGGCTGGCTGCCGTAGCGCCACGCGGTCTCGCGCAGGTCCACGGGCACGCCGCCCGCCCCCTCGAAGGTCTCGATGTACGCCGCCCCCGCTGCGTTCGCCTGCGGCCGGCTGGTGGCGAACTCGCCCTGAAAATTCACCGTGCTGGGCGCGCTCGCATCCACGAGGGGCAGCTTGTCGAGCAGGCTGCTGAGCGCCGCGCTCTCCCAGGTGAAATCGCCGCGCACGCCCGCGAGCAGCGACGATTGCGGCTCGAAGCCGAGCGGCGGACGGTTGAAGGAGGTCTGCTGCGACTGCTGCAGCGCGGTGAAATCCACGGTGCCGTGTTCACTGGGGAATTCGGCCGCGAGTCCGAGGATGGACGTCGGCGCGGTGGCGAACACGGGATTCTCCTCGAACTGCACGCTCACCTGCCGCGGTGTGGCGAAGAGCGTATCGGGGCGATTGAAGGTGACGCGCCCCACCTCGTAGTCCACCGTGTAGTCGGAGTCGCGCACGAGCTGGCGGCCGTCGAGAAAAATGCGCTCCGAGAACGGGCGCACCTGCACGGAGCCCAGCATGAGCGAGCCCGCCTCGCCGCTGCCGGCGGCGGAGTAGCTGATGCGGATGCGGTACTGCGTGGGCGGACGGCGCGGGGAGTTGAGGTCCTCGTCCGTGATGCGATAGAGCGAATCATTCACGGGGTTGGGCGGGTGAGCGAGCCCCGAGTCCGCGAACGGCATGAGCGAGGGGAACACGATGAAGTAGTCGCGAATGAGCTTGCTGCTCGTGCCCGCGAGACCGCCGCTGATCGTGAGCGCCTGGTTCGGATCGGTGACGCGCGGCCAGAGGCGATTGGTGACGTCGAAGGTGGAGGAGTTGTTCCGCTGTGCGAGTCCGAAGAGCTGCAGGTAGGTGTCCACCGTGCCGCCAATCGGCTTCTCCTGGTCGTTCCCGCTCCCCACCACGATCCTGGCCTGGAAGGTCTGCCGTTGCAGCTCGTCGCCACCCACGCGATACACCGAGCGGATCTCGCGATCGAATGCGGGATCCCCGGGCAGCACGCGATTGTCCCACAGGAGATTGAGGGTGTCGCGGCCGGCGATGCCCTTCTGCTTGGGGAAGGTGCCGCCCACGCTGCCGACGACGGCTTCGCGCCCATCAGGCCCGGTGACCGTATAGGACACGGCCAGCTTCTCATCGGCGGAGAGCGGATTCACGAGCACGACCCACAGGTTGGTGGGGTCGATGTAGTAGTCCACTCCCTGCTGCAGTACCTCGAACGGCCCGATCACGTTGGTGTTGTTCGCGAACCGGAGTACGGCGAAGGGCCCGTTGATCACGGGCGCGGCGCTCCCCGCGGCGGCGGGGCTGCGATAGCGATAGAGGAGCACGCGGCGCGGACGCTCGCCCTGGGGGATGCGCGCGAGCAACGACGGCAGCGATGGGTCCAGGATGTCGATGTTGGGATACTTGTCGGGGAACGCCACGCGCGGGTCGATCACCCAGAAGAAGCGGCGGCGCTCGAGCTGATAATCCTCGATGACGCGATCCACGCTCTGCACGGTGCGGTCGCCGACGGTGAAGACGCGGTCACGCACGATGTTGCCGCGCTGCTGCGCCGCGATGGCCTGGAAGTTCATGGGCCCGAGTTGCCCGACGGCCTGGATGCCGTAGTTCCCGCTCGGAATGCCGGCCGTGATGAAGCGCGATGGAGGCGGCGTGAAGGAAACATTGCCGGCTTCCACGCGCTTGATGATGTCGTTGGGCTTGCCCTCGTAGTAGACGGAGATGTTGTTGGATGCGTCGAACTCGCGCTGCGTGTCGTAATCCACGTTCAGATGGAGGCGGTTGGCGACGACACCGCCTGTCTTCATGGCGAACTGGAAGTTGAATTGCGGCTGAAATGCGCCCTGGCAGTTGTCGATGGGACTGAGCAGGTCGGTCGCCTGACAGCGTTCGTTGCGGTCGCGCTCGAAGCGGGTTTCCACGCGCGACTGCAACTGCAATCCGAGGTCGGCGTGCTGGCCGAAGAAGTCCGTTGCACCGGGCTGCTCCGGGGCCCGCCCGAGCGCCGCGGCCGCCCGGGCGCGGCGCGTGACCACGTCGCGCCAGAGCGCACTGCGTTGCCCGGCGAGGTCGCGGCCCAGAGCGGCGGTGAGCAGCTCCGGCGCCCTGGCGGGGTTGCCCAGGCGCCCCATCGGCTGCAGCTCCGGCGGCACGGTGAGGATGAGCGAATCGCGGCGCGGCGGCAGTCGCAGGCCCGGCCCGGCTACGGCAACGGGGACCGTGTCGAGGCGTGGCACCTCCTGCGCAGTCAGTGTCGCGGAACCCAGCAGGAGGGCGATGACCAGCGACGGTCCGGAGATACGCACCCGATCGCGGCGAGAGGGGTAGATGCTGGAGCGAACTTGCGCCACGCCCGGTCGCTCGGTGGCAGCGGGAGAGTTACATTTTGAGGTTTGCAGACGGAATATGGGGTACGTGACGGCTGGTCTGGTAGTACGCACCGGCGAACGGTGACGACTGGGCCGCGTCACGCGTTCATCATGCGGAAACGGGCGCGGCCGCGCGCGGAGAACCCCATGACATCCAAGGCGTGCGCTGCATGAAGCTTCTGACTCGATACGTCATCCGGGAACACATCGGGCCGCTGATCTTTGCCCTGTCTGCGCTCACCACCATCATGCTCATCAATCAGGTGGCCAAGCAGTTCGGCAACCTGGTTGGCAAGGGCCTGGGGTGGGGCGTGATCGGGGAGCTGTTCTACCTGTCGCTCCCGTTCATCGTGGCCATGACGCTGCCCATGGCCGTTCTGGTGGCGGTGCTGTACGCCTTCAGCCAACTGGCCGCGGACAACGAGGTCACGGCGCTGCGCGCGAGCGGAGTGAGCGTGGGGCGCGTGGTCACGCCGGTGCTGTGCGCGGGCGCGGTGCTCGCGGTGATCATGCTGCTCTTCAACGACCAGGTCCTCTCGCGCGCCAACCACAAGCTGCGCACGTTGCAGACGGCCATCGCGCGCAAGAAGCCCACCTTCGCGCTGCGCGAGCAGGTCATGAACGAGGTGATTCCGGGCAAGCTCTTCCTGCGCACGGGCCACATTGACCCGGCCACGAACAAGCTGCGCGAGGTGTTCATTTACAACTTCGAGGATCCGACCCGGCGCAAGACCATTTACGCCGACAGCGGGCAGATGGGGCTCACGCGCGATGAGAGCACGCTGGAGATGACGTTGCATCACGGCTACGTCCTCGAGGTGGCGCGCGACGATCCGGGCTCGCTGCAGCGACTGTACTTCGGTACCGATGTCGTTCGAGTGCGCGGCGTGGCGAACAAGTTCGAGAATGCGGATCAGGACTCGTACAAGGGCGAACGCGAGATGTCCATCTGCGAGATGAGCAAGCAGTACCAGTCGGGCGCGTATTCACTCGATGTGGCGCGCGCCGATCTCGCGGCCATGATCGAGAACACCACGACGTGGCTCACCACCGGCGTGCAGCCGCTCATGCAGCGCGCTGCGCCACGGAAGATGCGACCCACTTCCGGACAGGTGTACTGCGATCTCATCAGCCGGGTGTTCGGTGGTGCGCAGACGGCGGAGGCGGCGCAGGTGACGCAACAGCCGGCTGGGCAGCAGCCGGTGCCCAAGCACCCGGCCAGTCAGCAGCCGGTGCGCAGGCCGCATGGGCCCGCAGGGAACGGAATCCGGCGCATGGCCGTGCCGCAAACCGGAGAGCCCGAGGCGCAGCGGTCGGCGCAGCTGGTTCCGCAGCCGCAATTCCCCGCACGGCAGGCGCCGCCGATCCGGCCTCCGCAGGAGCGACTGACGTCGGCCGCCCAGCGGAACCCACCTCCGGCCCTCGGATTCACCAGCGTGCCGCAGCTCGAGGTGGCCCGGGCCCGGATCACGGATGCGCGGTCCACGGTGAGCCGCTACGAGGTGGAGATCCAGAAGAAGTTTGCGCTCGCCGCGGCGTGCATCGTGTTCGTGCTCTTTGGTGCGCCGATCGCGCTGCGCTTCCCACGGGGCGGCGTCGGTGTCGTGATCGTCGTGAGCATCGTGGCCTTCGGGCTTTACTACGTATGCCTGATCGCCGGCGAGACGCTGGCGAACAAACTCATCATGAACCCCTTCTGGGCCATGTGGGCCGCCAACGCGATCTTCACGGCGGCCGGACTGATCTTCCTGCTGCGGGTCCAGCACCACGGCGCTGGCACGCGTGGCGCCGACGCGAGCGAAATGTGGGACGCGCTGCGGCAGCGCGTCACGCAGCGGCTGCGCCGCACCGGCGTTCGCGCCGGCACGCCGGAGAAGGCCTCGTGAAACTGCGGATCCGCCCGCTCGACCGGTACGTCCTCACGGAGTTCTGGAAGATCTTCGTCGCCACGGCACTCGGCTTCCCGCTGCTGACGATCATCATTGATCTCACCGACCATCTCAACACCTATCTGAATCGCAATCTCGGCAACGGGCAGATCGCGCTCAGCTATCTGTACTGGATTCCCGACTCGATGTTCATGGTGCTTCCGGCCGCAGTGCTCTTTGCCACGGTGTTCTCCATCGGAGCGCTCACGCGACACTCCGAGGTCACGGCGGCCAAGGCGTCGGGCATCAGCTTTCACCGCATGGTGATGCCGATCTTCTTCGGCGCCGCGCTGGCCGCCCTCTTCGGATTGTTTCTGGGCGAACTCGTCCCGGTCACGGACGCCAGGCGGAACCAGATTCTCGAGGAGCACACGTTCTCCACGACGGACCGTTTCAACTTCGCCTTCGAGGGCCAGCGCGGGCGCGTCTATCAGATCTCGTCGCTCGACGTGGACCGGCATTACATTGACAACCTTGCGATTTCGCGGAAGGGCAACGGCCCGGATTATCCCACGTATCTGCTGGCCGCGCAGAACGCGCAGTGGGACACGACCACGCACAAGTGGACGCTGCGGCAGGGCGACCTGCATATCATTCCGGACTCCTCACACACGTTCGCCGTGCACTTCGACTCGTCGCGCGACAACGTCTTCACTGAACCGCCGGCCAATCTCACGCTCGCGCCGCGCAGCCCGGACGAGATGCGCTACCTTGAACTGGGCCGGTACATTGCCGCGCTGGAGCGATCCGGTGCCGACGCGAACGAACTGAAGGTGGAGCGCGCCCTCAAGATCGCGATTCCCATCACGTGCATCATCATCGCCATCTTCGGCGCGCCGCTCGCCACGAGTTCGCAGCGCGGGGGCGCCGCGTATGGCGTGGGCATCAGCCTTGCGGTGACGGTCATCTTTCTCATGCTCATCCAGATCACGAAAGCCGTCGGACAGGGCGGCGTGATTCCACCCACGCTGGCGGCCTGGCTGCCGAACATCCTGTTCGGCGCGCTCGGTGGGCTGCTCCTCACCAGGGTTCGCACGTGACTCGTCCCACGCCCCGGCCGGCGTGAGCACCACGCTTCGCAGGGACGACCGCCATCGTCCGACCAGCTCGTTGCCCCTGCCTCAGCGCTACGCCGTGTACTTCTTCCGGGGAATGGCACTGTGGGGAGCCGGACTCTTCGAGGAAATCGGTCGCCGCGTCTACTTCCTGCGCGAGATCTTCCGCGCGCTCGGCGAGCCACGCACGTATCTGCCGCTGACAGTGGCGCAGATGCGAACCATTGGCGTGGACTCCATACCGCTCGTCGGGATCGTGGCCGCCTTCATTGGCGCGGTGACGGCGTACCAGACGACGTTTCAGCTCTTTCCCGGCGTGCAGCTCTCCGTGGTGGGGTGGATCACGCGCCAGAGTCTCGTGCTCGAGCTGGGTCCGCTGCTCACGGCGCTCGTGCTTGCGGGTCGTGTGGGGGCGCGCATGACCGCGGAAATCGGCACCATGCGTGTCACCGAACAGATTGACGCGCTCGAGACGCTGGCGTACGACCCGGTGGCGTATCTCGTCGTGCCGCGCACCATCTCGGGGCTCACCATGGTGCCACTGCTCACGATCGTGGCGATCGCCACCGGCATCGTGTTCGGCGGCATCACGGTGCTGCTCGCCACCAAGGTGCGTCTGGCCGACTACACGTCGGGTTTGCGACTCACGTTCATTCCGTTCCAGATCTACTACGCGCTCATCAAGGCCACCCTGTTCGGCACCGCCATTGCGCTCATCTGCTCGTACGAGGGATATGTGGCGGAGACGGGCGCCGAAGGCGTGGGTCGTTCCACCGCGCGGGCCGTGGTGATCTCCTCGGTGGTCATCCTGCTGCTCGACGCGCTCACCGCGCTTTACCTCGCACCCAAACTGGCCGCATGAAGCGACGCGACGAAGTCATCGTAGGCGTGTTCGTGACCCTGGCCGTCGTCATCGGCGTCGTGGGCACGCTCTGGCTGGCGCACCGCGGATTCTCGCGCAGCTACCCCATGTACGCGCGCTTCGCGTGGGGGAGCAACCTGAAGGTGGGGCAGCCCGTGCTGCTCGCGGGTGTCCAGGTGGGATACGTGGACAAGGTGGCACTCAACCCGAAGGGTTTCCTGGATGTCACGCTGTCGGTGGACAAGCAGTGGAAGATTCCGGAGGGCACGACAGCGCTGGTGCAGAACGAGGGGTTCTTCGGCGACAAGTCCATCGCGCTCAAGCCGTGTCTCAGGACGACGGCGCTGCCCAAGCCGGGTGCGCCCGCGCCGCTCTGCTATCCCTCAACGTTCATGCCCACCGGCGACACGATTCCGGCCGGCGTCCCGTCGCCGAGCGTGGATCAACTGATCGGCCGCGTGGACTCGATGAGCACGGCGCTGTCCACGGTCGTGCAGGCTGTGCGCCTGCAGATGGTGCAGCAGGGAGGAATCAAGGATCTGCGCCAGACCATCGCGTCCACCAATGCGCTCGTCGCGCAGCTCAACCAGGTGGCGGCCGACCAGTCCAGGGGACTCACGCTCACGCTCAACACCTTGCGCCGGAGCGTATCCGCGCTGGACAGCGCGGCCATTGATTCGACCGTGCACAACATGCAGGCCGCGTCCGCGAACATGAACGCGCTCACCAGGAATCTGCAGGAAACGAGCACGCACTTGAACAGCGTGATGGCCAAGGTGGAAACCGGCAACGGCACGGTGGCCCGTCTGCTCGACGACCCGGGTGTGTACAACGAGCTGCGCGGCTCGCTTGCCCGCCTGGATTCGCTGCTGGCTGACGTGAAGGCGAACCCGAAGCGCTATATCAACGTGAAGGTGTTCTAGGCAGCGAGGCGGCGCGCTCCGCTGCGCGTCGCTGCGCCGCGGGGAAGCGTCGCGCGAAGCGCGACTGCGGGAAGCGCTGGCCTTCGGCCAGCTGCGGGAAGCGGCGATGGCGCCTGACGGCGCATCGCCTGCGGGACGCGACCTCGCCCTACGCCCGCCACTTCAATTCCCCATTGCCCATCGCCCATTCCCACGGGGAGGGCGGTTGGGAGAGGCCGATTCCCCATCTGCCCATTCCCAGTGGCGGCGTGCCGGCGCGGCGACGATTCCCAATGGAACGGCGGCCGTGGTGGGTGGTGGGTTGCGCGTCTTGCGCAGTGCATGGGGCGTAGTGCGCAGGGCGTAAAACCGCAGCCGCCGGGCCTCCGGCCCGGCGGCGCTTCCCGCAGAGCGCTCCCGTGAGGGAGCCGCGCGCTTCCCGCAGCTGGCCGAAGGCCAGCGCTTCCCCGCGGCGCAGCGACGCGCAGCGGAGCGCGCCGCCGGCTACGGCTCGGTGGCCGGGCTGGCCGCGCGGCGGCGACCCACCGTCGCATAGTAGACCGGGATGCCCAGCAGCACGCCGCCCAGCACCGCCACTGTCGCCCAGCGGCTGGAGGGATCCAGCAGCGCGTTCACCAGCAGGCAGATCGTCGCCAGAATGAACAGCCCGGGGATCACCGGGTAGCCCGGCACACGGAACGGTGGATCGTACCCGGCCTGCTTGCGCAGCGGGAACACCGCCGCCACGGCCAGCGCGAGGAACGGGACGATCGCGATGACGAAGGCATCGGCGAGCTGCTCGAAGTTGCGCACGAGCACGAACGCGATACCCAGACAGGCGGCAAGGATGATCGCGACCCAGGGCGTCTGATAGCGGGGGTGCACCGAGGCGACCTTGCGCACGAACATGCCGTCGTCCGCCATGGCGAAGAAGATGCGCGGCGACGTCAGGATGGAGCCGTTGAGCGTGCCGAATGTCGAGAGCATGACGGTGGACGCCACGAAGATGACACCCGGCGTACCCATGAGCCGCTGGGCGACATCGGCCGCGACGAGCGGGGAGCGACGCACCGCGTCAACCGGCAGCACCGCCAGATAGGCCACGTTGGCCAGCAGATAGATGGCGATGACGGCAATGGTCCCGGCGACAATGGCGAGTGGCAGATTGCGCCGCGGATTCTTCACCTCACCCCCGACGAAGCTCACGTCCTCCCACCCATCGTACGCCCAGAGGACTGACACCAGCGCGAGACCGAACGCCGAGATGCTGAAGCTCCCGGGCGGTGCGGCCGGCGTGAAGTGTCCGCCCGTTCGCGGCAGGCCAAGCGCGAGTGCCAGGAGCACGATGAAGAGCAGTCCGCCGTACTTGGCGACGGTCGTGAGATTCTGCACCAGCGAACCCCACTTCAGTCCCAGTATGTTGAACATCGCGACCACCGCAATGGCGACGGCCGCAATGAGGTGCACGTACCAGTTGTACGGCGCCACCGAGGGATCGTAGCCCAGTACGCGCAGCAGATACTCGGAGAACGTGGTGGCGATGGCGCCGAGTGCAGCGGCGCGAATGATCACCAGCTCGGACCATCCGAAGAGGAACGCCGGGAGCTTGCCCCACCCTTCCCGCAGATAGACGTACAGTCCACCCGTGCGCGGGAGAGCCCCCGCGATCTCCGCCAGCGTGAGCGCGCCGCACAGCGCAAAGAGTCCGCCCGTGGTCCACACCGCCAGCAGCGGCAGCGGACCCGGCAGACGCTCGGCGATGCCCGCCGGCGAACGAAAAATGCCGGAGCCGATCGTCGAGCCGATCAGGACCGCGGTGGTGCTCAGGAAGCCGAGCTGGCGAGGGAGTCTGGATTCGGACATGCAGCAATATGAGAGTGCGAATGGGCAATGGCCAACCGCTGGATGCAACGAGTCGCTCACGGGCAAGGACAGGTGCTCATCGCCGTGCGAAACAGCCCGGCACTGGTGTCCGGCCGGGCTCTCTGTCACTTTTCATGAGCTATCCCATTCCCCGACTCATTGACTCTTGGCTGATCTGATATTCTGGGTCTCCGTCGCGTGCTGCGTGATGGCGGAAATTGCCATTGTGCGGTCGACTCTCCGAGTGAGCACGGATCGCTCCATGTCGGAGAGCGGCATTCTGAGACCCAGGCGCCTGACTGAAATTGCGTGGACGGTGCTGCCGGCCCTGGCGCTTGCCGCCGTGCTCGTGTTCACGTGGCACGCCATGCATCCGCGCGTCAACCCGGCAGCGCCCGTCACCCGGTTCGAGCACCGGTCATGAGGTTCGCATCGTGACCGCCCTCAAACGCCTGTCGTACCTCACGCTCGCACTCGCGCTCACGCATGTCGTGTTTGGCGCGATCGTACGCATCTCCGGATCCGGACTCGGGTGCGGCGAGAACTGGCCGCGCTGCTATGGCCACTGGTTCCCGCCGCTCGACCACCCGACCATCGTCATCGAATGGAGCCACCGGTTGCTCGCGGCGCTGCTCACCACGGCCATTGTCGTGCTGGCGGCAACGGCATTCGCGAAGCGCACGGAGCCGGGCGTGGGCGGCCGCAGCGGCGTGCTGCGCGCGACGGCACTCGCGGTCGTCATCGTGATCATCACCGCCATCTTCGGCGCGATCACGGTGAAGCTCGGCAACGCCTGGTACGCGACGCTGGGCCACTGGTTCCTGGCCG
>Ga0134128_10008385_pt1 | contig 12436 bp, 9 predicted proteins | sample KB31754_FD_96462 | JGI IMG/M metagenome (GOLD analysis project Ga0134128, IMG submission 96462) | Terrestrial soil microbial communities with excess Nitrogen fertilizer from Kellogg Biological Station, Michigan, USA - KB3-175-4 | ecosystem: Environmental > Terrestrial > Soil > Unclassified ...
CGCGGCGCGCCGGACGCGACGGCGGCGTGGACCGGCTTTCGCGGGCGCTGGATCGGCTCGAGGGCGCGGGCACTGACCTGCTCGGCGTGTTCACCGACGGCGAGCCCGTGTTCGAAGAGCTGGCGCGCGACGGTGGGCTCGCGCGGATGCGAGCGCGGCCGAACGTGCGGGTCGAGTCGATTCCCGGTCCGCTGACCTCGCACACGCTCGAGCCGCTGGCGCTGCAGAGCGCCGTCTCCGCCCTGCTGGACGAAGCACTTCAGCGATTGCTGCGCGAGGATCCATGACCCGGAAGCGCGTCGCAGCGGCGACTCTCCGCGCGGGCGGGCTGAGCCTTGGCTAGGGCTGTGCGATCATCGCCGCCAATGGACGCCGAGCCGACAGCGACGACCGCGGGTCCGCAGGCCGAGATCAACGAGCAGCTGTGGGCGGGCGAGGATCTGGTCGAGCACTACACCGGGCGCACGCTGCGCGCGCCGGAGGTGATGCTGCTGGTCCGCTACCGCGAGGCGCTTGCCGGGAGAGTGCTCGAGCTGGGCTGCGGCGGCGGGCGCCTGAGCGGCTACCTGTGCGAGCTCGCTCGCGACTTTCGCGGTCTGGACATCTCGCCGTTGATGGTCGCCCACTGCAGCCGCCTCTACCCCGACGGCGCCTTCGAGCTCGGCGACCTTCGCGACCTGTCGCGCTATGAGAGCGGGACCTTCGACGTCGTGTTCGCGTCCTTCAACGTGATCGACGTGCTCGACGACGCCGAACGTCGCGGCGTGCTCGCGGAACTGCACCGCATGCTCGACCGCGACGGCCTGCTGATGATGTCCTCGCACAACCTGGCGCACGCGCCGTTCATCCCCAAGCCGACGCGCATCGGCACGCGCAATCCCCTGCGCGCGGCCCACCGGCTGCTGCGCATGCCACGCCGCGAGCGAAACCGCCGGCGCCTGCTGGCGTTCCAGCGCCAGTACGGCGACTACGCGATTCTCACCGACGAGGCCCACGAATACGGGATCCTGCACTACTACGTCGGCCGCGACGCCCAGCAGCGCCAGCTCGCCGACGTCGGCTTCGAGCTGCTGGAGTGCCTCGACCTCGACGGGCGCGCCGTGGCGCCCGGCGAGCTGGCGCCGGGTCATCCCGAGCTTCACTATGTGGCCCGGCGGGCCCAAACGGTATCCCCGTAGCGCCCCGCCCGCGACAGGCGGGCCAAAATTAGGGGTGATATGTAGGTGTGCGCGCCAGTCGACGGGTATCGTCGGTCCTGGCTACGGTCCAGCATGGGGAAATGCCAAGTCCCGCAGTGCGCGCAACTCGTTACGGGCCATGGGCCACAGTACGCCGAGGTAGACGACGACGCCGACGGGAACGCCGATCAGCAGCGCCGGCAGTGGGCTCGAGATCGCATGGTCGATCGCCACGAGCACAGCGGCCATGACCGCCGCGGCCAACGCTGGCGGTATCAAGACGCGGATAGAGGCCGAGATCGGCAATCCCAGCTGGCGTGACACGACTGTCATCTGTATGGGCGCGATCGTCGCCTGCAACGCGGTCGTCGCCACAGCCACGGCGACAATTCCTTGAGGGGTGAAGATGACCAGCAGTCCGGCCAAGACAAGGATCAGCGGGACGGAGAACGCGACCATCAACCACACCCGGCGAGTCACCTTGAGAATCGTTCCCGGCGGGATGGCGAGGGTTGCAAACAGTGTGTATCCGGCGATCGCTCTGGTCACGGACACCGATCCCAGCCATTGATGACCGAACACGACCAGGATCACGGGGCGTGCGAGCGCCGCCAGGCCCACGGCAAGCGGCACGGTCAACATCGTCAGATAGCGCAATGATGCGAGATAGCCCTCTCGCAACCGCGTGCGGTTGAGCGCCGAGTAGGCGGGGAAGAGCACGTCGGCCGCGACGTGTGCGACATTGAGAACCGCCAATTCCGGGATACGGAATCCGATCGTGTACAGACCGAGCGACGCGGCGCCGAGAACGCGTCCGACGAAGAGGTAATCGGTGTTGAAGAAGACAACTGCCGCAACGTCCACGATCGTGAGCACGCCACCGAACCCGAGCAGGTCGCGTAGGTGTGTGCGCGTGAGGCGCAGCCGAGGCCGAAAGGGAACCTGAAGCCAGAGCGCAGCCGTGCTCGCGGCGACCCCTGCGACGAACCCGATCACCAGGCTCCATGCGCCGAAGCCCAACAGCGCCAGAGCGATCCCCACGATCCCGCGTAGAGTCACCTCAGAGATCTCACTGACGGTCCGCACGCGGTAGTTCAGATGCTTGCGGGCCAGCGAATAGTGAGTGATTCCGAGAGAGCGCAAAAAGAAGCTCACTCCGAGCACGGGCAGCAGGGCATTGAGCTGGTCTTGGTGGAAGAAGCCCGCGACCAGCGGAGCAATGGCCACGGCGAGGAGCGAGAGAGCAACACCCAGCACGACGCTCCAAGAGAACACCGTCTGTGCGCGCACGGCCTCCTCCTCCGGACTCGCCACGATCAGCGCCTGGCCGAGACCGACCCCCTTTGTCGCTTCGAGGAAGACGGTGAACACGAGCGCCAGCGCGACCACACCAAAGTCGCGAGGTGTGAGCAGCCGCGCAAGGATCGCTGTCGAGACCAGGACGAGCAGTCGACCGCCGACGTAGGCACTGTAGGCCCATGCCATGCCGCGTAGAGTCCGGGTACCAACACCGTGCTGGCGCTCGCTCATTTGAGAGAGGTTGCGCTACACATGCTCGCTGCGACGATCGGTGTTATCGCCCGGCGGCGTCGGGAGGCAGCGGATGGCGCAGCGTCATGCCGACCATCCACGCTTGCCGGCGCAGCCCAGGCACGATCCGAAACAGCCCGCGATCGAGCGCGTCGCAGGCGCTCACAAGCCGCTGAAAGCCAGCGCGGTTACGCAACGGAATGGCAGCGAGGGACGTGAGAGTGAAGTAGCGCGTAGCGACCTCGCCGAAGTAGCGCTCCGCGAGAGCGATGTCGCGCATGAGCAGCGGGTGCTCGTCGACGGTTCGCAGCGCCGGCGTGCGATTGCGATACGCATTGATCAGCGGGTTGTGCCCGAGCGGCTCGGTGAAGACGGCGAGCCCCCCGGACTCGAGGACTCGGGCGATCTCGGCGTACGCGCGAGCAAGCTCGAGGTGGTGGAGGATCCCGGAGCCGCAAACCAGATCGAAACTGGCATCGGGGAAGTCGAGTTGCTCGGCATCCATCACACGGAACTCCAGCCGATCCTCCAGGCCCTCCGCACGGCCTCGCTCGGTCGCCTGCTCGATCGCGACAGGAGATATGTCGATGCCCACCACGTGCGCGCCGGCTCGTGCCAGATCAAACGCGCGACTCCCAGGACCGCACCCATACTCGAGAGCCCGGGCAGCCCGAGCATGCGCAGTCAGCGTTCGCTCATACCAAGCGAACAGCGCCGCGGTGACTGAGTAGAAACGTTTGGCGCTCGCGCGCACGTCCTCAGCGAACGCGCGATCGTGAAACTCGCGCTCTCGCTCGAGACGGGCATGCATAGGGTATAGCCTAACCCATACGATGGACGGCCGAGCGGCAAGGCGCTGCGCCGATCCGCCTGCCGGTCTGGCCAAAATCGAGCACCCCACTTGCATGATTGCGTCGCTCTTTTGCCAACCAGCCTCCGCCGATCGACGACGGCTCAGAGCGACCCTCGACCGGTGAGTCGATCGCGTCGAGATCGTGCGGCGGCCCTACTCGCCAAGCCCGGATTCCGAACAATTCTGCGGCGGCTGCCACGCTGGCGTGGCGTCGTCGTTCTCAACTACCACCGTGTCGGAAACCGCGCCGGACAGCCGTGGGACCGGACCCTGTGGAACGCCGATGCGGACTTCTTCGCCGGTCAGCTCAAGACCATCGCCCGGCATGCCGACGTCGTAACGCCCGAGCAGGTGGTGGCGCTCGCGCGCGAAAATCGGCGCGGTCGGCACGTGCTGCTGACCTTCGACGATGGCTATCGCGACAACTACGACATCGCGTTTCCGCTCCTGCGCCAGAACGGGCTGACCGCGACGTTCTTCCCCGTCGCCGGCTTTTTGGACGAGGGGGGCGCTCCCTGGTGGGACGAGCTTGCCTGGATGGTGCGCCGTGCGACACGCGAGACGATCGAGCTCGGCGACGACCGGCTGCCAGGAGCGCTCCCGCTCGGGCCCGACCAGGATGAGACCATCGCCGCGCTGGTCGCGCTCTACAAGACGCTCGCGGGCGACCAGACCGACCTTTTCATCGAAGAGGTGGCTGAGAAGACCGGTGCGGGCCGCTGCTGCGTCGCGGACTCCGCGGAGCTCTGGATGAGCTGGGACATGGTGCGCGAGCTCCGCGCGGGCGGTATGTCGGTCGGTGGCCACACGATGAGTCATCCGATCCTTGCCCGTCTCCCGATAGACAGCCAGGAGCGGGAGATCGCGGGGTGCGCAGATCGGCTCGAGCAGGAGCTGGGGAGCCCGATGAGATGGTTTGCCTATCCGGTCGGTGCGCGCGACACGTTCACCGTTGATACGCAGCAGCTCGTGCGTGAAGCCGGCGTCGAGCTCGCGTTTAGCTTCTTCGGCGGCTTTGCCAGCTTCGCCCGCTGGGACTCGCTGAACGTCCCTCGGGTACATGTTGGTCCAGGACATGGGCCGGACCTGCTGCAGGCGATGCTCGGCCTGCCCCGACACTTCGCGCGCTGGTGAGGGCCCGTCGGCGCTGCAGCAATGCGCCGGGTGGGATGGACCGGCGGCTCTCTGTGGGTCATCTACCCGACCGTGCGCGCGAGGTCACCTCTCGCGTTCGGCGAGAACGTCGTCATAGACGGCTCGCAGCCGGGCGAGCCAGCGGTCGGCCGTGAACCTCTGCAGGAAGTCTTCGCGCGCGGCGCGCCCGAGACTGCGTCTCAGCGATTCGTCTGCGAGTAGGGCTTCGAGGCGCTCCGCCAGAGTGTCGGGGCGCGGAGGGAAGGCAAGCAAAAATCCGGTCCTGCCATCCTCGACGATCTCGGGGATACCCCCCACGGCTGTCGCGATTACAGGCACCGCTGCGGCCGCGGCCTCGAGGAGCGCGGTAGGAAACGCGTCCACCTGCGTGGGATGGAGCAGCACATCGGTCGCCATCAGAAGGTCCATGACGTCATCGCGGTGACCGGTGAGGATCGCTGCCGGGCCAAGCGGCGCGACGAGCCGGTGGATCTCCTCCCGCGCGGGTCCGTCCCCGAGGAGGACGAGGCGCATCCGCGGAAAGCGCCCGATCAAGCGCCGTACGGCTTCGATCGCGAGATCATGGCCCTTTCCCGCACGTAGCACGGTGACGGTGCTGACGACGAGCGCGTCGGGCTCGATTCCGAGCTCCGCACGCACCCTCTCTCCCGCGCTCTGTCGCGCAGTGCGAGCGATGCCGTTGTGGACCGTCACAACATGAGAGCTGTCGTCCCATCCCGTCTGCAGATAGGCCTCGCGAGCGGCGTCTGAGACAGCGATCACCCGTGCGCCCGCGCGACGGCGCACGAGCGCGGCGAGCCGATCGCGCGCGCGTCCGCGCCAGGAGGCGTCATACCGTCGACCGGTGGCCTGCCGCGCCAGGAGGTGGATGGTCGAGACGGACGGGATTCCCAGCGACCGCGCGGCAACCGTTCCCAGAACGTCCGCGAGCGCGAGGTGTGTATGCACGACATCAGGGGCGACGCGCGCCAGGTGACGGCGCAGGCGCGGGACCGCTCGTGCTTCGAGCATGCGCCGGACGGGAACGAGCTCGGGCTCGATCCCCTGTCGTCGAAGGCCCTCTGCCGACGGGCTGCCGTTGACGTCGCTGAGATACGCAACCGACAACTCGATCGAGGCCGACTTGGCGCCCGCGGCGAGGTCGGCGAGCAGCATCTCGGCGCCACCCCATGTCAGCGAGTCAATCAGAATGTGGACGCGCAGTGGCGTGGGCTGCACGGGCACGGGGCATAAGATGGTACGCGCGCGTTAGGACTGTAGGTCGGCCGGACAGTGACCGATAACGAAGCGACGGCCTGTGCCCATGCGAATAGCCATAATCGAACCGCTGCCGTATGGAGGCCTGCTCCACTACGCCACGCAGCTCGGCGACGCGCTCGCGCAGCGCGGGCACTCCGTGGAGCTCGTTCTCCCCCAGGACAACGAGCTCGCCAGCCGCACCGGACCAGCCGTGCGTCGCGCAATCCTGCCGCCGGACGCGCCACCGGCGCCGCCGGACGCGACCGCGTCGCAGCGGAGGCTTCGACGTGCGCGCACGGCGGCCCGACTCGCGAGGACTTGGAGCGCAATCGCGCGCGAGGTCCGCTTTGCCAACCACGATGCAGTACTGCTCGGCGGCAGCTTCGACATGGCGTTGACAGCTTCAGCCGGGCTCATCGTCACGCGCTTGAAGGGCGCCACTCCGCTCGCTCACGTCTGCCACAACGTGCGCCCGTTCAACCGCTGGGGAGGCGATGGGCTCTACGTCGACTCGGGACCCACGCTAACGCTGCTGCGGCGCCTGTACCCCGCCTTCGACCTCGTGTTCGTGCACGGCGAGCAGAGCAGACTGGAGTTCGAGGCGACGTGGCCGCCGACGCGCCTGGCGATCATCCCCCACGGCGATGAGCGCCTTTTTTCCGAGCGCCCGCCGCCGGCATCCCCGGAGCCTCGCATCCTGTTCTTCGGAGCGTGGCGCAAGATGAAGGGGCTCCCCCTGCTCATGCAGGCATTCGACGCACTCGCCGAGCGCATGCCTGAGATACGGCTCACGATCGCCGGGCCCCCCGTTCCCGAGGAGGGCGAGTCCGAGCGGGTGCTCGCCTGGGCCGAGGAGCGCAGCGAACGCGTGGAGGTGCTGCCGGGGTACGTGCCGATCGACGACGTGCAGCAATTGTTCGCGCGCGCGCGGGTGGTCGTGCTGCCTTATGTGGCGGGCTATCAGAGCGGGGTCGTGCACCTGGCCATGACGATGCGGCGAGCCGTCGTTGCGACCGCCGTCGGCGACTTGCCAGACGCCGTCGCGGACGGAACGACCGGGCTCATAGTCGAGCGCGGCGACGCGCGGGCGCTTGCCGATGCCCTGGAGCGTGTCGCGCGGGACGCCGATTTCGCGGACCGCCTCGGGGGGGCGGGCTACGCGCGGATGCTTGACGGCTCGGGCTGGCCCGCAGTGGCCGAGCAAGTGGAGGCGAACCTCGAATCATTGGTGCAGCAGAGTTGAGCGACGCGCCGGACATCAGCGTGCTGATCCCCGTTCTAAACGAGGCGATGCACATCCGCGAGACGGTGGCCGCGATGCAGGCGCAGGAGCTTGGTGGCCTGACGATGGAGCTGCTGTTCGTCGATGGCGCGTCGGACGACGAGACGATGGCCATCCTCGAGGAGCTTGCGGTCGAGGACCCGCGCATCCGCGTATTCGCAAATCCCGCACGAACGACTGCGATCGCACTGAACATCGCCCTTCGTCATGCGCGGGGGCGCTATGTCGCCCGCATGGATGCGCATTCGTACTTCCCCCCAAGCTACCTGGCGACCGGGGTCGATCGTCTGAATCGCGGAGACGGCGTGGAGCAGGTGACGGGCCCGATGCTCCCGCGAGGCAGCGGGCGCTGGTCGCGTCGCGTCACACTGGCACTGGGTACCCGTCTGGGCATGGGCGGCTCGAGCAAGTGGGAGGCGGTCTCGGGGAACGGGTCCGAGCCAGTCGAAATCGAGCTCGATACGGGCGTGTTCGCTGGGGTCTGGAGCCGCCGGACCCTCGACAGGCTCGGCGGATGGGATGACGAGTTTCCCGTCAACCAGGACTCGGAGCTCGCCGCGCGAATCCTCGCCGACGGCGGACGCATCGTCTGCCTCTCCTCGATGGCCTCGGCGTACCTTCCGCGCGACGACCTGCGCGCACTATGGCGACAATACTGGCGCTACGGCTATTACCGCGCGAAGACTGCCAGCCGCCACCCGCGCAGCGTACGCGCCTCGCATCTGCTTCCGCCGGCGCTGGTCCTGGCGGCGCTCGCAGCCGCGACTGCGCCGCGCGTCCTGCGCACTCCGGCGCGGGCCGGTGTCGGCCTCTATCTAGCGATCGTGGCCGCTGAGAGCGCACACGCAACTCGACGGGCATCTCCACGTGTCGCGGCAGGCCTGCCCGCCGTCTTCCTCACCCTGCACGCGTCGTGGGGGTCAGGCTTTCTGCTCGGCCTGGCACGCTTCGGGGGCGTGCGCGACATGTTGCGCCATCAGCTCGCTCGTGTACGCGGGCCTGCGCGCTGAGGCGATCGCGCACCGGTCGACTCAGCCCCTGGGCGCGTCCTTCGGCTCCCCAACGGCCGCAGAAAACAGCGTCACCATGCGTTCGGCTGAACGCTCGATGTCGAACTCCTGCTCAATCAGGCGGCGTCCCGCCCGTGCCCGCTCGATGGTCGCACCCGGATCGGCGAGCAGCTGTCCGAGCGCACGGGCGAGATCCAGCGGGTCTCCGGGGCTGGCCAGCAAACCGGTCTCCCCATCGCGGATGAGCTCGGGGATCCCAGAGAGCCGCGACGCGATCACGGGAAGCCCGGCGGCGAGCGCCTCCATCAACGCGACCGGGATGCCGTCCATCCAGCCGGTTGGCGTGACCACGCTGGCGAGCACGAAGACATCGGCTGAGTCGAGCATCTGCGAGACCTCATCCTCGGAGCGCGTGCCATGAAAGCGCACGCGCTGCTGCAACCCGAGCCGAGCGACCTGCGCCCGCAGCGATGACTCGAGCGGACCGCTGCCAACCAGGTCGAGCTCGACACGCTCGAGCTCGGCCCCGCCCGAGGCGAGAGCGTCGAGCAAAATCGCCTGTCCCTTCAGCGGATTGAGCGTCGCGACGCAGATCGCGCGCACGGGCCCGTCGGCGGGGAGCGCTCGCGGCCGAAAGACGTACGCCGACGGGATCACGCCACAGCGCACGAGGCATGCGGGTGTCTCGCTTCCCGCGCCATAGGGCACGAGGAAGGAGCGATTGAACTCGGAGATCACCGCGACCGCCTTGGCCTCTCGGACAAGCGTGCCGAGATGCAATTGATCGATGTAGATGTCGTGGGCGTGCGCAGTGAAGCTGTAGGACGCGCCGATGAGTCTCGCCGCCAGCCACGCCGCCAGTGCCGGATACGTCGCGAAATGCGCGTGGATGTGCCTTATGCCCAGCCGTCGCATGGTGCGCGCATGCGCAGCGGCGGCCGTGCACGCCACCAGCGCGCGCCCGAGGCGTCGCGGATCTCGCCAGTGGCTGCTCACCACCGAGGCGAGCGCCCGCGTCATGCACAGGGGGCGCCGAATCAGCCACCACAACGTGCCAAGGGCTGCCGCAGCCGGCGATGTACGGCGTGCACGCTCGACCCAGCGCCGTGCGTCCGGGTGCACGAAAGGGTTCTTCGGGGGGAAGAGCACGAACAGCTCGACCTCGACGCCCGGGCGCCGGCTGACGGCGTTGAGCTCGCGCAGGACGAACGTCTCCGACGGATCGGGAAAACGAGAGACGACGTAGGCGATCTGCACGGTCGCGCGCAGGCTACCTCACAAGCCCGCGCGGACCGCTCGCAGAGCAGAGCTAGGGGCCAGGCGGCGGCGTCAGCACGCGCAGGTCGTTCGCCCAGTCCACGCCGCTTGCCAGGTTGAATACGTAGTCGCCGTTCCAGAAGGGCACGAAGTTCAGCGCGCCGAACAGCATCAGCGGATCGGGCAGCCCGAGGCTGGTGTAGCTGGTGCCGGATTCGAACATCAAGCCGAAACCTGGACCACCGGTGTCGCCTATGTAGCCGCCATAGCGAGCAAGCGCGGTGAGGATCGTCTTCTTCCAGCTGGGCACGGGCAGCAGGGCGATCTGCGTGTTGGACATCGCCAGCATCAGGTGAGCGCCCATCGGCGGGAGGTTTGCGTTCGCGCACGCGCTGCCGCCGTGCGTCGCCGGGTAGACGTAGCTCGAGCCATAGCTCGTGGCTTTTGCGCCGTAGCCGAAGTCCGTGCCTTTGGCCACGCATTTGAGCACGATGAACAGCGCATGGTTGATGTGCCCGGACGCCAACTCCGGCGCGCGGATCATGCCTGCGAGGCTGCCGAAACCGGCGGCGGTCGCGCCGCTGCGCAGCCCATCGCCGTCGATGCGGGTCCGACCGCCCCAGGCAAACTTGAGCGTCCCACCGCCGGCCGGCGGCGCCTGCGCCCGCCACAGGTCGTACTCCCAGCCGTCGGGCGTGACGATCGTCATGTGGCCGTCGCCACCCCCCGCGGGGCGCGCGTCCTCGGGAACGGGGATCTCCATTCCCTCCAGCGAGTTGACGCCCCACGATTCGGTCGCATGCAGTTTGTAGACAGGGTCGCTCGGCAACGAGAAGTACGCCGCGTGGCTCCAGTCGTAGATCGTCCCCGCGGTGCCCGCGACCAGGTTTGCCGGCGGGCCCCAGCTCAGCGCCTGCTGGACGATCGCCTGCGAGTTGGGGTGCACCGCTGCTGCGCCCGCCGTCGTCGTGTTGAAGGGCGAGCTCGGCGCGTAGGGACGCCAATTAGCGCCCGGCAGGATGCCTCCACCGAAGCCTTCCCAACCGCTCCTCTGTGGCTGAGGTTCCGGTGCCTGTTCTGGTTCCGGTTCCGGTTCCGGTTCTGGTTCCGGTTCGGATTCGGCCTGTTCGCCGGGTGGCGCCAGCACACGCAGGCGTTCTTGCCAGTTCACGCCGGCGGCAATACCGAAGACGTACTGGCCGTTCCAGGTGGGAACTTTGTTTTCTTTGGCAAATTCGGCCAGCGGGTCGCTGGCGCCGAGCGACGTGTACATCGTGCTGTCCTCGAGCAGGAAGCCGAACCCGCCGCCGCCGGTGCCGCCGACGTAGCCGCCGAAGCGTGACAGAGCGCGCAGGATTGTCTTCTTCCACGCCGGAACCGCGAGCGCTTCGATTTCGGTGCTGCTCATCGCGAGCTTGAAGCGCGCACCTAGCGGCGGCAGGGCGGAGCTGTTCTGCCCGCAGTCGCTCCCGCCCGCCGCAGCGGGGTAGACGTAGCTGCCGGCTCCTTCATGCGGGTCTTCCTGGACGCCGTAGCCGAAGCTCGTGCCGGTGCCCGTGCATTTGAGGACGATGTACAGCGCGTGACGAATGCGTCCGGCGGCCAGTTCCTGGGCGCGAATGGCGCCGGCGAGGTTGCCGAAGCCCGAGACGAGGCCGCCGCTTCCCAGCCCGTCGCCGTCGATCCGCGTGCGACCTCCTTTGGAGAACTTCAGCACGCCGCCCCCGGCGGGCTTGGATTGGACCTGCCAGAAGTCGTACTCCCAGCCGTCGGGCGTGACGACCGTCATCTGGGCGTCGCCGGCTCCCGCGGGCTCTGCCGCGTCGGGGATCGGGATCTGCATGCCCTCGACGGGCGAGGCGCCGGCCGTCGCATGCAGCGTGAAGATCGGATCGCCCGGCTGCGCGTAGTAGGTCGGTCGCGACCAATCGTTCGACGCACCGGCAGCGTCCACCAGGTTTCCGGGCTGCCCCCACTGCAGCGCTGCCGCGACCATCGTCGCCGAGCGCGGGTGCACTGCGGCGCCGGTCGTCGTCACGTTGAACGGGGAACCGTTGGAATAGGGTCGCCAGCTCGGCCCGGGCCAGTTGCCCTGCCCAAATTCTTCCCAGCCCGAGCTCTGGCTGGTCGCGGGCGAAGTGAGAGACAGACTGGGTTCAACCGCCGCGGCGGAGCCCGCGATCAGAAAGCCGGCGAGCGTCAAGGCGGCAGCGAACACCGCCGCTCGGGCGAGCGTACGGAATGTTGCGAGCACGGCCGATTCGCGTGCGGACTGCAATGCGCCACCTCCGAATGCGAATGTGTGCGACGACGACGAAGCCTTCCCTGGACGCTCCACGCAAAGCCCTCCTTGGTTGCAGTGCGGGTCCGTCGGAACGGCGGACGGCCCCTTGCCCGAAGGCTTGAAGCCCCCAGATTACCCAAGTTCTGCATAAGTATTCATAACTTTGTGCAGGAATGCACAGGGTTGATCTTTGCGTACATCCGGAATCGCATTCAGGCGCATTTGCGGAGGCCCGCAGAGCGTCCCGCGGAGGCGCATCGGCGGCGTATGCAGGACGGTTTCGGCGACAGCAGGCCGGGCTGGGTCGGACGCGCCCAGCCGGCGCGCAGGCGCGACAGCCCCCTGGGAGAACGCAATGGGGCTACTGCGTCCTAAGCGCCAACGCTCACTGAGCGAGCCCCTACTGCGCGACACGCGCGTGCGGCGACACGCGCGTGCGGCTTGCGACAGAGCCAGCGGCGCGTCGCGTGCTCTACTGCGCCGGCGGCGCCAGCACGCGCAGGTACTTCGCCCAGTCCACGCCGTTTGCCATGTTGAAGACGAAGTCGCCGTTCCACGTCGGCAGGCCGTTGGTCAACGCGAACGTGACCAGCGGGTCGGTCAGCCCGAGCGACGTGTAGGTGGCGCCCGATTCGAACATGAAGGCAA
>Ga0134128_10008386_pt1 | contig 12431 bp, 12 predicted proteins | sample KB31754_FD_96462 | JGI IMG/M metagenome (GOLD analysis project Ga0134128, IMG submission 96462) | Terrestrial soil microbial communities with excess Nitrogen fertilizer from Kellogg Biological Station, Michigan, USA - KB3-175-4 | ecosystem: Environmental > Terrestrial > Soil > Unclassified ...
AGCGCGGAAGACGTGGTGAGTGCGCTGCGGCGTTACGGGACCGAGGAACGCGCGGAGATTGGGCGTGCCTTTCGCGAACGGGCATTGCGCGATCATACCTACGCGCAAAGAGCGGCGGAGGCAGAGGCGGCGTTTGTGCAGGCCATGTCAGAGAGATCGACAGGACAGGAGGCGATACCACTCGCATGAAGCTGGTCGTGTTTGGTCTCACCATTACTTCGTCCTGGGGCAATGGGCACGGGACGACGTACCGCTCACTGCTGCGCGCGCTCGCCGGCCGGGGACACCACTGCACCTTCGTGGAAAAAGATGTGGAGTGGTACCGCAATAACCGTGACATGCCGCAGCCGGAGTTTTGCCGGGTGGTGCTGTATGAAGACTGGGATGCGGAGCGGCTGCGGCTGCTGGAGGTTGCGCGGGATGCGGATGCGATCGTCGTGGGATCGTATTTCCCCGACGCAGTGAAGGCTCCCCGCGAACTGCTGGAGCGGGGACATGGGACGATTCTGTTTTACGACATTGACACGCCGATCACGATTGCGCGGCTGCGCGGCGGGGCGCGTGGCGAAGGGCGCGTGGATTATCTGGATCCGGAGATGATTCCGCAGTATGCGGCGTATCTGAGCTTTACGGGCGGGCCGATGTTGCGGGAGATCGAGAACCGATTCGGGGCGCAGTGGGCGGTGCCGTTTTATTGCTCGGTGGATGCGGATGCGTACAAGCCGGAGCCGGTGCGCGCGGAGTTTGCGTGCGACATGAGCTACCTGGGAACGTATGCGGCAGATCGGCAGGCGAAGCTGGAGACGCTGCTCAATGGAGCAGCGAAGCGGCTGCCGGAGAGCAGGTTTATTGTGGCGGGGCCGCAGTATCCCATGGGGATTGAGTGGCCGCGCAACGTGCAACGCATTGTGCATCTTTCACCGGCGGGGCATCCGGCGTTTTATTCGTCGTCGCGGTTCACGCTGAATCTGACGCGAGACGACATGGTTGCGGCGGGCTACTCGCCCTCAGTGCGGTTGTTTGAAGCGTCGGCGTGCGGGGCGGCGATTGTGTCGGACGCATGGCCGGGGCTGGAGGAATTTCTCACACCGGGCGAGGAGATTCTGCTGCCGCGCGACGTGAGGGAAGTGACGGCGATTTTGCGCGACATGCCTGAAGAAGAGCGGGTGCGAATGGGCATGCGCGCGCGGCAGCGCATCCTGGACCAGCACACCTCGGTGCATCGAGCGATTCAGTTCGAAGAGATTGTGGAGCAATGCTGGGCGGGGCGCGTTCCGGCGCAGACGGTGAGCTCTTCGAGCGAATGAAGGCAGAGGCCGGGCGCTTCGGCTGAAAGCTGGTCGACGGTGTAGATGCCGGAAGCGACGGCGAGGACGGGCAGTTGATTGGCGCGTGCCGCGCGCACGTCGGCGGGTGTGTCGCCGATGACGAGGATGGAGGCGGTGGGGCCGGCCAGGTCTCGGGCTCGATCGACGGCGCGCCGGAAGACGTCTGCGCGGGTTTCGAGCGCGTCACTCCACCCGCCGAAATGGAAGAGGTGGAGCAGCCTGGCGGCTTCGAGCTTGCGCTTGCCGATGGCTTCAAGGTTTCCGGTGGCGAGGCCGAGAATGGCTCCCTTGTCCCGAAGGTAACGGAGAATGGATTCGACGCCGGGAAGCGCCTGGATGCAGAGCTCGTGGGCGTGGGTTTCGACGAAGCTGCACATGCGTTCGCAGATATGCGGGAGTTGCGAACGCCACTGGGATTCGGGGACCGCTGCGCGGGCGAAGGCATCGCGCAGGATGCCGATGTCAGTGTTGCCGTGGGCGACGACGCCGTCGAGATTAACGGGGCGGCCGGCGACAGCGGAGAGCGCATCGCAGAAGGCGAAGTAGTGAACCGCGTCGGCGCAGTGGATGAGTGTGCCGTCGATGTCGAACAGGTAGGCGTCGAAGGCGTCCCAGGGGCGGGGCAGCGAGCCTGCGTCTGCGCTCATGCGGCGCGACTCTCGGCTTGCGGGCTGTGCCACTCGGTGAGGGCGTCGCGGAGCTGGGTAACGACGCTTGCCCAGTCGCCCTGCCGGGGCTGGCGGAAAATGCGAAGCGACGGGTACCAGGGCGAGTCGTCGCGGGCATGCATCCAGCGCCAGTCGGCGGCGTGCTGGAGGAGGAGCCAGGTGGGGCGCCCGAGCGCTCCGGCGAGATGCGCGGCGAGGGTGTCAACGGTGATGACGAGATCGAGGCGGGAAATGATTGCGGCGAGGGGGACGAGGCCCGCGTCGGCGCAGAGTGCGGGCGTGTCGCGCAGGTTGAGCGCGGAGCCGAGCTCGCGCCACTGATTGCGGACTTCGCCGCCTTGCAGGTTCCAGAAGGTAACGGCGGGATCTTCGAACAGCGGGCGCAGGTCAGCGAGGGGAATGGAGCGAATGAGGTTCCATTCGCCGGAGGACCAGACGACGCCGGCGTGGATGCTTGCAGGGCTGCGGATAGCGGCGGACGCGCTGCGTTGCGCTTGCTGCGGGAGGCGCAGGTAGCGGGTGGCGACGGGCAGATCACGCTGGCGCGTGCGGAAGAAGTAGGGGAGTTCCGTCACTTCGATCTGGACGTCCCATGCGGGTGGCTGCGGCGGCGCGGCTTCGCCCCAGGTGATGACCTGATCGACACCGCGGATGCAACGGGCGAGCGAGAGCATGCGGGGAGGGACTTCGACTATGACGCAGGAGGCGATGGACTGCAGTGCCGGCATGTAGCGCAGGAATTGCACGGCGTCGCCGAATCCGTGCAGGCAGCGGACGATGACACGCTTTCCACGGATGGATGCGCCATTCCAGAAGCGGTGCGGGGTGGGCGCGCCGCGGCGGAGAATGGCGTCGCTCTCGCGCCAGGCTTCTTCGAATTTGCCCTGCAGCATCCAGATCATCCAGCGACCGGCGGCGCAGCGGTCGGGCTCCGCGCCTTTGCGTTGCGCGAGATCAAAGCAGGCGAGTGCCGCGGGGAGATGACGCTGGTTGAGGAGTTGTTCGGCGTGCAGCAGCCATGGGTTTACGGGGTTCATATCGACTCCTGAGCGCGAGCCGGATAGACGCAGTGAGGCCCGTCGGGAGGAACGTCGACGGGCTGCCAGCGGCACAGGTAGACTTCCTGTTCCGGTTGCGCTTCGACGGTGAACCCCGAAGAGCGCAGCATGGCTTCAACGCAGGCGCGGTTGGGGATCCACCAGTTGGTTTCGTCGTGCGAGTATCGCTCTTCGACGAAGTGCATTTTCGGATAGCCGGGCTCATCAAAAGGCGCGTGCTCGTTGAATTCGTAGTCGGGGCGCACGGAGACGACGTCACGGCTGCCGCGCTGCATGCTCTGGAACAGCATCAGGTCGCGGGCGACGTGCTCGTGGATGAGATCGAGTGCGAGCAAGGGATGGCGCAAGTGATAGAGCACGCCCATGAAGATGACGAGGTCGAACCTCTCGCCGAGCAGGGCGATGTCCCAGACGGAGAGGCGGCGGAATTCGATGTCTGCGCCGACGACGCGGGCGGCAAAGCGCGCCTGGTTGAGGTAGCGTTCGTCGGAATCGATGCCAACGACGCGGCTGGCGCCGCGGCGCTTCATCTCGAGCGAATAGAAACCCGCGTTGCAGCCGATGTCGAGGACCGTCTTGCCGGTCAGGTCTGCAGGGATGGCATTGCGGAAAGCGGCGAACTTGATCTCGGGGTAGTCGCCGAGGAAGTGGTTTGGCGCGGTTTCAAGGCCATTGAGGCGCAGGTTGTGGAACCACGGGCCGAGCGCTTCAATCTGTTCCTGCAGAGTTTCGACCTCATCGGCTGTTTTCAGTTGCAAGCTCGTGGCCACTGATTTCCTCCCCCACTGGGATGATGGATTCGTGCGCGTGCCGGTTGTGGCCGGTCTCAGAATTAAGAAGGCCCATGGCGGCGCGATATCCGCTGAGGGTCCCGGTATCGATGTAGCTCGTGCCGGCGTGGATTCCGAGTGCGCGTCCGCCTTCGGCGATCCATGCGTTTACCAACGTTCCGAAGTACTCATCGCCGCGATCGGAGCGCAGCCAGAGGCGATGTAGATCGTGATAGACCGCACCGGGCATTTTGAATGCGCCCCACACCCAGTGGGTGAGGATGTCGCGCTGCTTGACGCGAATCTGCTGCACGCGGCCGTCGTCGCCGGTGCAGACTGCGTCAAACAACTCGGGGTGCTCGACCGGGAACAGCAAGAACGACAGCGTGTCGTTGGGCAGGCGGCGCAGCGCGTCGCGGGGCTGCCAGATGGTGTCAGGCAGGCCGACGATGACCGGTTCGTCGGGATGCACGAAGGGGATGCCGCGGAAGATGGCATCGCAGAGTCCGCTGGGCGTTGGCTGGACGACGTAGGCGATTTCCGCGCCCCAGCGGCGCGTGCCGTAGTACTCGACGATGTCAGTTTTGGCGGGCGAGATGACGAAGCAGAGCTTGTCTGCGCCGCCTGCGATCATGCGCTCCACAAGGAACTCGCTGACGGCGCGAGGCCGCTCGGCGCCGTTCTCCATGCGATTGCCAACGGGCAGAAGCTCCTTGGAAAAAGCCAGCGGCTGGATTCTGCTACCCGCTCCGGCAGCCGGAATGATTCCCCACATGGCGGCTCGACTCCTTTCAGGCGGAACAGGCGGCAGGCAGGCTGCCGGCGGCGACTTCATTGCAATAGGCGATGAGCGTGCGGGCGCGCTGGTCCGCAGTGTGCTCGCAGAGGGCGCGCTCACGGGCGCGTTGGCCGATGGATTTCAATTCGCCGTCAGGCCGTTCGAGTGCGGCGATGACGTCGTCTGCCGTGTCGACGCGCAGAATCTCTTCGCCGGGGCTAAAGAATGCGTCGAGACCTTCCCACCAGTCGGTGAGGATCGGCGCGCCGCACGCGGCTGCTTCAAAGAGGCGGCCTGACGGGCAGTAGCCATAGTGAGCCATGGCGCGGCGAGTGATGTTGAGCGTAGCGCGGGACGAGCTGAACAGGACGGGATGCAAAGCGGGTTCGAGATGCCGGAGAAAGAAGATGTTGGAGGTCCAGGGAAAGTCGCGCGGGTATTGCGCGCCGGCGAGCACGAAGCGCTGCTTGGGCATTCGCGCGGCGGGATGGAGGAAGAGATGTTCAAGCGCGGGCTGGCGATCGGCGGCGTAAGTTCCCAGGTAGCTGAGGTCGGCGCGAAAGTCGGGATGCGGAGCGGCGGGCGCATGCGCCTCAGGATCAACTGACCCATAGAGCGGGACTGTAACGCGGGCACCGAGGCGGGATTGCAATTCATTGAGCGCCTTGCCGCCGGTGTAGCTGAGGACCAGGTCGAAATTGCCGAGCCCATGAGGGGGCAGATAGGGAACGGGCTGTCCGTCGGCGAGGGTGCTGAGGGTGACGGGAGTATCGAGATCGTAGAAGGCGTGAACGCGGGCCGGGGAGTCGAGCACGAAGCGCGAGGCGAGCTGAGCGTCAGGGCAGTAGCTGGTGACGATGGCGACGTCGGCCCGGCCGAGATCACGGCGCACTTCGGCGCGAATCTCGTCGAGATCGTTGTAAAGGCGGAGTTGGAAGCCCGGAGGATGCTGCCAGGCATCGCGCGCGATGGCGTAGTAAGGGACGTCTTTCTCGTAAAAGGTGACGGAGTGATGCTGGCGACCCAGTGCTTTCAACAACGCTCGCCAGAGGGTGGCGTGCCCATTTCCCCAGGAGGATGAAACCGTCAGACCGAAGATGACAAAGTGCATTCCTGCCCCACGTCAGGGACTGCGACGTTACAGGCTCAGATGGTTCGAGAGCAGGAGAAGATGTTTGGAATGTGCAACCTGTTTTGATAATGCACCGCAATGCGACGAGGGTGAGGCGGGGTGTTCCGGGAATTGCGAGGCGCCGCAGGAAGCGTGCGTACTGCAGCTTGCAGCAACCTAAGGAGGGGGCTTTGATTCCAACTCTGCTACGGGAGAGAGATCTTCCAATTGGAGAGAGTAGCGAATGACCTTCAAGCTATTCGGCGACGGATGGCGGGAGGGTCGTATAGAGACACTCGCACACATGGCGGCGAAGTAAGGTAGGAATTCGAGAAGCTTTCGAGCGTCCACCGGATTTCCCGGCAAAGTGTGATTGGTGGCCGAACCAATCTTCTAAATTGGCAAAGGCAAAGGGCGAAGTCTCGCAACGAGAGACTTCGCCCTTTGCCATTTCAGGATGCGCCGTTTTGTGCGTGGTCAGAGAATCGTGGCTCAGGGCTCAGATGCGGACGAGTCGGGAGGCGAACCTGCGGAAACGGCTTTATTGCGCGACGAGGGTTCGGTACTCGCGCAACATGCTGAGACGCCAGCGCAGGATCATGCCGAAGGCGAGCACGAAGAAGAGGGCCGCGGTCTGCTGCAGGGTCATGATCTTGTCGAAGTAGCCCTTGGCGAAATAGCGCACGGCCGCGAGCACGATGACGACTGCGAAGAAGGCGCCGGAGCGCTGCATCATGATTACGTTACCGTCGCGCACCAGGCGCGAGGTAGCCTGCAGAGGCCAGGCGAGCAGGATGGCGCCAATGAGAAACGCGATGCCGGCCCAGAGCAGGGGCACGCGAAAAGCAGGCACAACAAACATAGAAAACCCGGTGGCCATGCCCAGCGGCGGAATGATGATCTTGCGAACGGTTACGGCGGTACGCCCTTCGCGGATGCGCCAGACCATGACCCCGATGAATCCTAGGACGGCAGCGACGGCGGAGGTGGCAAAGGAGAACTGGGGAAGCAACATGGGAGAAACAATCCTGCTTTCTTCCAGTTTATAGGAAACCGGATTGCAGCGGGAAGAGCAGCGATGCGGACTAGCGGTGAAAGCGTGTAATTAACGCGGCGCCAGCACATTGGAGTTTCCTCAAGAGTGGCGGCACGCTAATAGGAATATTTTCCGAAGCTCTCGATTTGTTTCTGGGTGTATTCGCGGCGCTCGACGGGCGAGCTGAGGATGGTGGACGTGGAGGTGGCGCCGAGGGCGGAGAGGCGGTCGATCAGCGCTTCCATGTGGCGAATCGAAACGACGTCGGCCTCGATCAGGAAGGACTCGGATCCGGTAATGCGATGGCAACGGCGGATTTCTGCCAGGTCGCGGATGGCGGTGACGGTGCGGCTGATCTGGAGGTCGCCGCCCGGGATGGTGAGGCGCATGAGGATGCGGATGGGGACGCCGAGCCTGGAGCCGTCGACGCTGGCGTGATAGCCGGTGATCACGCCGGCTTCTTCGAGGCGGTGGACGCGTTCTGCGACGGCGGGGGTGGACAGGCCGACCTTGCGGCCCAGTTCGGCGAAGGTAACGCGCGCGTTGCGCTGCAGGGCTTCAACAATCTTCCAGGCAATTGCGTCCAGTTCGACGACGTTGGGCAGGTGCTTATGCGTCATGATGTGCAATCGTAAAGCATTTTGCGGCAAGTGCCGAAGATCATTAGGCGAGGCTGGTCATTTTTCTTCGGTGGTCCATTTTCGCCGTGCCTGGGGCGCGCCTATTCTTTCTTCAGCCGGGCTTTCTTCCCTTTTCCCCATTTCCCTGTCCGGCATCGAGGTCTGATATGAGCATTTCCGCATCTGCTCCCATTGCTTCGCACTCCAAGGCCGAATCGTTGCGCAGCGGTCGCGATTTCCTACCGCTGAAGGGGACCGACCACGTGGAGTTTTACGTGGGGAATGCGCGCCAGGCGGCGTATTTCTATCGCGCGGCGTTCGGGATGTCGCTGGTGGCGTATGCCGGGCCCGAGACCGGGCAGCGCGACCGCGCTTCCTACGTGCTGCAGCAGGGCAAGGTGCGGTTCGTGATGACCACGCCGATGCGTTCGAGCGATCCGATTGCCGAGCATGTTCATCGCCACGGTGACGGCGTGAGGGTGATTGCGCTGTGGGTGGACGACGCACGCAAGGCGTGGCAGGAGACGGTGAACCGTGGCGCGAAGAGTGTGGCCGAGCCATATACCAAGTCGGACGAGAACGGAACCGTGGTATTGGCCAGCATCCGTACGTATGGGGACACGATTCACATGTTTGTGGAGCGCGGCGGTTATCACGGGCCATTCATGCCTGGTTTTGTGGCCATGCCTGAGGATCGCGTGGCGCGGCCCGTGGGGCTGCTGCATATCGACCACATGGTGGGCAATGTGGGCTGGCACGAAATGGATGAGTGGGTGGAGTTCTACGCGCGGGTGATGGGCTTCTCGCTGTACCAGCACTTCGACGACAAGGACATCTCGACGGAGTATTCCGCCCTGATGTCGAAGGTGATGGCCAACGGCAACGGCTACGTGAAGTTCCCCATCAACGAACCGGCGGAGGGTAAAAGGAAGTCGCAGGTGGAGGAGTATCTCGACTTCTACCCGGGGCCGGGCGTGCAGCATATTGCGCTGGCGACCAACGACATTCTGCAGACGGTCACGAAGCTGACCGAGCAAGGCGTGGAGTTCCTGCGCGTGCCGCATACGTATTACACCGAATTGCAGGGCCGCGTGGGGAAGATCGATGAGCCGATTGAGGAACTGGAGCGGCTGGGCATCCTGGTGGATCGCGACGACGAGGGCTACATGCTGCAGATATTCACCAGGCCCGTGGAGGATCGGCCCACGCTGTTCTTCGAGATCATTCAGCGCAAGGGCAGCCGCAGTTTCGGCAAAGGCAACTTCAAGGCGCTGTTCGAGGCGATTGAGCGGGAACAGCAGTTGCGGGGAAATTTGTAGTTATGTATCCCAGGTCCCCAAAGGCGAGGGACCTGGGGCACCCAGCAGTTGCGGGGAAACCTGTAAAGGCAGGGCCAAAGGGAAAAGGGACGAAGGGACAAAGGGGACGAGGGAGTGGTGCGATGGCAACTGCGACTTTAACGGCGGCGGCGCCTTACTTAATCACGCAAGACTATGCCGCTTACACAGAGGAGCAGCACGCCGTGTGGGCGGAGCTCGTGGGCCGGGTGCTGCCCAACGTTGAGAAGCACGCGGCGCGCGAGTACCTGGAAGGTTTTGAGGTAATCGGGTTGCAGGCAGACAAGCTGCCGGACCTGAAGGACATTTCGCGCCGGCTGGGTCCGCGGACGGGGTGGAGCTCGACGCCCGTGAGCGGATTTCTGCCCGCGCCGGCGTTTTTTGAGATGCTGGCGAACCGACTGTTTCCCACAACGACGTGGCTGCGCAGCCGGGATTCGCTCGAGTACACGCCGGAGCCGGACATCTTCCACGACGTGTTTGGCCATGTGCCGATGCACGCGCACAAGGTGTTCGGCGACTTTCTGCAACACTATGGGCGCGTGTGCGCCGGAATCAGCGACCAGACGATTCTGGAGAAACTCGGGCGCCTGTTCTGGTATACGGTGGAGTTCGGGCTGATTCGCCAGGACGGCACGATCAAGGCGTACGGCAGCGGGGTCATCAGCTCTTCCGGCGAATGCAAGAATGTGATTCACGGCGGATGCGCGGTGCACGACTTCCGGCTGGACGAGGTGCTGGAGACGCCAGTCAAGGTGGACGAACTGCAGAAGGTTCTTTTCGCGGTGGACAGTTTCGATCAAATTTACGAGGCGATGCATGAAGCAGAGCAGCGAGTCGAGCGCGGTACTCTCTGAGACGGAGCTGGCTTCGGCCAGACAGCCGGCTGCGGCCGGGCAGCCGACGTGGGTCGAGCTTTCGTACCAGTCTGGATTCGGCAACGAGTTCGCAACCGAGGCAGTGGCGGGCGGACTTCCGCAGGGGCAGAACGCGCCGCAGGTTCATCCGCTGGGACTCTACACGGAGCAGTTCAGCGGCACACCGTTCACTGCGCCGCGAGCGGTCAACCGCCGCACGTGGACGTATCGTATCCGGCCGTCGGTGACGCATCGGCCATACGAGCCGATGGACGCAAAGCTGATCCGCAGCGGACCGTTCAATGAGGTCGCGACCACGCCCAATCAGCTTCGCTGGGATCCGCTGCCGATGCCTGGGGAGCCGACGGATTTTGTCGATGGCATTGTTACTCTCGGCGGCAATGGCGACCCCGCGATGCAGGCGGGCCTGGCAATTCATTTGTATGCGTGCAACCGCTCGATGGAGGACCGGTTCTTCTATTCGGCGGATGGGGAGTTGCTGATCGTGCCGCAGATGGGCGCGGTGCGCTTCCACACGGAGCTTGGCATTCTTGCCGTGTCGCCGGGCGAAATCTGCGTGATTCCGCGCGGCGTGAAGTTCCGCGTGGTGCTTGAAGAAGAGCAGGCGCGCGGGTACATCTGCGAGAACTACGGGCTGCCGTTCCGGCTGCCGGAGCTGGGACCGATTGGCGCGAACGGCCTCGCGAATCCGCGGGACTTCAAGGCGCCGGTGGCTGCATATGAAGATCGCGAGGGCGAGTTCCACATCACGGCGAAATTCATGGGGAAGCTGTGGTCCGCGTTCATCGATCACTCGCCGCTCGATGTGGTGGCGTGGCATGGCAACTACGCGCCCTGCAAATACGACCTGGCGTTGTTCAACTGCATCAACACGGTTTCGTTCGACCATCCTGATCCGTCGATCTATACCGTGCTGACGGCGCCGTCGTTGAACCCGGGCACGGCCAATTGCGATTTTGCGATTTTCCCGCCGCGCTGGATGGTGGCCGAGCACACGTTCCGCCCGCCGTGGTTTCATCGCAACCTGATGAACGAATTCATGGGGCTGGTGTTTGGCGCGTATGACGCGAAGGCGGAGGGCTTTGTGCCGGGCGGTGCCAGCTTGCACAACTGCATGGCGGGACACGGGCCGGATGCCGAAACGTTCGAGAGGGCGACGAGCGCCGACCTCAAGCCGCAATACATGGGCAACACGCTGGCCTTCATGTTTGAGACGCAATTGGTGGTGCGGCCGACGGAATTCGCGATGAACACGCGGATCCTGCAGCACGAATATTTCGAGTGCTGGCAGGGGCTGAGGAAGCGATTCGATCCCAAGACGGCATCGAAGGGGAAATGACCTCCACGGAAGCGGCCTTTACACGCCTGATTGATTATGCGGGCCTGTTTCCGCCGGCCGCTCTGGACGTGCGCAGCGCCGTGCGGAATTACCTGGGCTATTGCGGTCTTCCGCAGGCGTGGATGCTTGGCCGGTTCCTGGTCGACCTGGCGAGGCTGGAGGAGCTGAGGGATGCGGCCGCGGATGAGCTGGCCGGCCTGCCCTTGAGCGTGATTGCGCCTGCGGACTTCGATGCGCGGGTGCTGGCGCGCCGTCGCGACGAAGGCTTTCGCATCGAGTCGATTGAGATCAAGTGCGATGAGCCGCTGAAGATCTCGCGCGTGCGGGAGCACGTACCGGAAGACCTGGAGTGCTACTTTGAAATTCCGGCGCAGCAGGCGTGCACGGGCGCCATCGACGCGCTGGCCGCGGTGAACGCCCGCGCGAAGCTGCGCATGGGCGGAGTTGTCGCGGAGGCATTTCCTGCCGCGACGGCAGTGGCGGAACGGATGGAGACGCTTGCCGACCGGGGCGTTTCGTTCAAAGCCACCGCGGGCTTGCATCATCCGCTGCGCTCGGAGCATCGGCTGACTTATGCCGGCGACAGTGCCAGCGGAACCATGCACGGCTTCGTGAACCTGCTTTGCGCGGCGGCAGTGTTGCGGTTCGGCGGCGAGCGCCGCGAGGCGGTGCGAGTGCTTGAAGAGCGCGATGCGAATGCGTTTCAGATCATGCGCGATTCGATTGCGGTGGCTGGGCGAATGTGGGATGCCGCTGCGCTGAGCGAAGTGCGAAAATTCTTTGTGAGCTTCGGCTCTTGTTCGTTCACCGAACCCACTTCGGACTTAGAGGCACTGGGATGGTTATGACGAGCTGGATCGCGGCAGCTAACGATCCGCGCACCGATTTTCCGCTGGCGAATCTGCCGTACGGGGTGTTCACACACGGGAAGAGCACTCGCATCGGCGTTGCCATCGGGGATCAGATTCTCGATCTGCGTGCCGCGGCGAGCGAATCGATGCTGGCGTCGCTTCCCGCTGCGGTGGTGGATGCCTGCACTGCGAGCGTGTTGAATCCACTGATGGCGCTGGGCGGGGATGCGTGGTCTGCGCTGCGGTGGCGGGTAACGGAACTGCTGCGCGAGGACGCTGATGGGGAGACGCAGCGCCGCTTGGGCGCCATACTGGTAGCGCAGAGCGACGCCGAGATGCAGGTGCCTGCGCAGATCGGCGATTACACGGATTTCTACGCGTCGATCCACCACGCGACCCGTGTGGGCAAGCTGTTTCGTCCCGACAATCCTCTGCTGCCGAATTACAAGTACGTACCTATCGGGTATCACGGGCGGGCATCGTCGATTGTGGTGAGCGGCAGCGAGGTGCGCCGGCCGAGCGGGCAGACAAAGCCTGCTCAGGCGGCGGAGCCTGCGTTCGGACCGGCGCGTTCCCTGGACTACGAATTGGAAGTGGGCGTGTTCATCGGGAAGGGAAATGAACTGGGGCGTCCCATTGGAATCGACCAGGCGGAAC
>Ga0134128_10008388_pt1 | contig 12431 bp, 11 predicted proteins | sample KB31754_FD_96462 | JGI IMG/M metagenome (GOLD analysis project Ga0134128, IMG submission 96462) | Terrestrial soil microbial communities with excess Nitrogen fertilizer from Kellogg Biological Station, Michigan, USA - KB3-175-4 | ecosystem: Environmental > Terrestrial > Soil > Unclassified ...
AAGCGCATCTTCCCGAGCGCGATGCAGGCGCTGATCAACCTGATCGATCACGGCATGAGCCTGCAGGAAGCCGTCGAGGCACCGCGGGTCTGGACCGAAGGCCATGCGCTCGAGGTCGAGAAGGCAATTCCCGAGGCCGTGCGTGTAAAACTGCGGGCACTGGGCCACCGGGTCGTGGAGATGGCAACGGTCGCCGGCGGCATGAACGCGATCCAGTTCCACGACGACGGCACGCTCTCGGGCGCAGCATGCTGGCGCGCCGACGGCACGCCGGTCGCGATATCAGGCGGACTCGCGCATTCCGGCGTGCGCTTCGGATTAAGGTAGCGCGATGGCCGAGACGATCCGCATCGCCGTCCTGCATTTCGCGCACGAGACGGTGACGTTTCTGAAGAACGACACGACCCTGTCGGATTTCATCTATCCGGGCTCGCCGGCGAAAGGCGAGGCGCTGCTGAGGGCCTATCCAAAGTCCTATATCGGCGGTTTTGTGAAGGTGACGCGCGAGTTCGGCGTTGAGCTCGTCGGTATCGAGTCGCCGCTTTGGCCGAAGACATATACGGGCTCGGGCTGGGTCACAGCGGAGGCCTTCGAAACCCTCGTCGGCCGGATGATCGAGGGGCTCAAGTCCGAAGGTCCGTTCGACGGCGTCTATCTCGCGCTCCACGGCGCGATGGCGGTGCGCGGCGTGCCGCGGCCCGAAGCGGAGCTCGCGCGGCGGGTGCGCGAGGTGGTCGGGCGAAAGGCTTTCATCGCCGCGACCTTCGATCTTCACGGCAATGAGGACGACGAATTTCTCAAGCACGCCGACATGGGCTTTGCCGTCAAATATTTCCCGCATTACGACGAATATCTGCAAGGCGAGCGCGCCGCGCGCATGCTGGTGCGCATGATCCGCGGCGATTACAGAGTGGTGCATGCAACGCGCAAGGTGCCGATCCTCACCGCGACCGTGCGGATGTGGACCGGCGCCTCGCCGTGGTCGGACCTGATCCAGCGCGCGCTGGTCTGGGAAGCGCGCGAGGTCGACGTCTTTGTCAACGTGTTCTTCGGCTTTCCGTTCGCCGACGTGCCTGACGTCGGCATCACCATCCAGGTGATGACATCAGGCAATGACAAGCTCGCCGCCGAAATCGCCAACGACATCGCCGGTCTTGCCTGGCGCAAGCGCGAGGCATTGCTGACCTCGACGAGGATTCATTCCATTGCCGAGGGCGTCCGGCTTGCGAAAGCGGCGGTCGAGAAGGGCGAGACGCCGGTGGTGTTCGCCGATCACAGCGACCGCTCCGGGTCGGCGACGTTTTTGCTGAAGGAGATCATGGCGCAGGATCTGTCGCAGGTGATCATTGCGACGATCGCGGATGCCGACACGACCGCGAAGCTGAAGGCTGGCGGCGCGAAAGCCGGCGATGCCTTCGACATGGACGTGGGAGGGCTCGTCGACGAGTCTGCCGGCGAACCGGTGCGCATCCAGGGCACGATTCTGAACGCGGTCGAAGGCCACGGACAATTCTGGGTCGCGGTCAAGTTCGGCCGCGACAATGTGCTGATCCTCTCGACCTATCTGGTGCAGCTCATCGAGCCGTTCTCGCTGGGTGCGCTCGGGCTCGACATCCACGCTTTCAAGGTCTTCGCCATCAAGTCGCGCGTGCACTTCCGCAGGGGCTTTGACGACAACAATTTTGCGAAGACGATCTTGCTGGTCGAACCGGATCAACCCTTCCTCGGCACCATCCACCTCGATTCGCTGCCGTATGAGCATGTGGATTTGAAGCGATACTATCCCTACGGAGAGCCGGACTTTCCCGGCTAGCTCCGCTGCGCTCCCTCGCTTCCTTCGTCATGGCCGGGCTTGTCCCGGCCATCCACGCACGGTCATTCCGGGATGGTGCGAAGCACCAGACCCGGAATCTCGAGATTCCGGGTTCGCATCTACGACGCGCCCCGGAATGACGAGGCCTGTGATGGATGCCCGCGTCCTGCCCCGGCACAAGCCCGGCCATGGCGCTACGGAAACGCCAACGCCAAGGAAATCACTTCCTGACGCAGATCACCCGCACCACGGCCGTCTTCGCATCGGTCGATGTGCCGTTCGCAGTGATCTCATGCGCCTTCAGGAATTTGCGCACCGTGTCGCCGGTCACCAGCACGGATTGGCTCGCGGGCGCGGCATTCGAGGCGGTGGCGGTTGCGGCCACCAAGGGCTTGAGCAGCGCGACGCCGGCGAACTGGCCGCCGTCGTCGAGCGCCGGCGCGCCCGAGAACCCAACCGCTGGCGCCGGCGACAGTGCAAGGTCGCCGCCGGTGCCGACCAGCGTCACCTGCGCCTTGGCGCTGGAAATCGCCGCGGCGCCGCCCTGGTTTTGCGGATCGGCGATGCCGACGATGTCGACGCTGGCTTTCGCGACGCCTTCGGTAAGGCTGAGCGGCTTCAGGCCGCGCACGCCATAAATATGCAGTAGCGCGAGTCCCCGATCCTTGTCGTCGGCGACGAGATCGGCGCGACCAAAACTCTGGATCGTGATCGCCTGGCAGCCGTCGCTCGCCTCGCGATCGGCGAGGATGGCGCCGTCCTCCGTCACGACCAGGCCGGTCGAATATTCCACCAGCTTGCGCGGCGGCGGGCCCAGCGCCCCTGCCGGAAACGGCGTGAAGGCGCTCGACATCGCGATCACGACCGGCTCGACGGTATTCTCCGTAGCCTGGTCGTAGAGGATGGTCATGATGCGAACGTCGTCGCCCCTGAAAGTGCCGCGGACATAAAACTTTTTGAGGTTCTGCAGGCCCGACAGCACAAAGAAGTCGGGCTTGACCACGGTGTAGTCGACCGTGCGGCCGGGCTCTCTCTTTTCGCGGTCCGCGAGTTTGGCCGTGGTCGGACCGGCCTCCTTGCGCCGCGAGAGCAGCACCTTGATGGTGCCGGTCGGCGAGCTCCATTTGGCGCCGTCGGCGTCGCTGGCCTGCCGTGGCACGAGTTTTGTGGGGATGCCGAGCCGCGCGCCAGTGCCGGCGTCGGTGACGATCTTCCAGCCGACATTGTCCTGCCGCCGCCGCGCGGTCTCGGCGAGCACGGCGCGCTCCTGCGGATTGAGCACGCCGGTTGGCTTGCCGCCTTTGCTTTTCTGGTATTCCTTGATCGCGGCGACCATGCGCTCGCTGACATCGCCGGTGATGGCGCCGTTATATTGTCCGACCCACGCTAGGTCCGACTGCAGCGCCAGCCGCTCGCCCTGCGCCATCGCGCTCGCGGTATCGGCGGGTGTCTGCACCGCCGGCGGCCGGACCCGGGCGGCGGCGACCGATTTCGGCTTGGGGCCCGCCGTGGCCAGCGCCGCCGCCGAAGAAGCGGCTGCTATCAACATCAAGGTTGCTGTGAGCCACGATCTCATGACAAATCCGAAAAGGTAATATTGAATGGATGCTACTAGATCACATCTGCTTGGTCGGTAACAGCTGGACGCGGGTTCAGCGAATAGGGTCCGAAAAAGCGTTAGAAGTCGTTCGTCATTGCGAGCGAAGCGAAGCAATCCAGACTGCTTCCGCGGAGATGGTCTGGATTGCTTCGTCGCTCCGCTCCTCGCAATGACGAGAAGGATAAAACAAGGACGATGCTCAGCAGCGACGAACTCGAGCGTTATGCGCGCCACATCGTGCTGCACGAGGTCGGCGGCCCCGGCCAGCAGGCGCTGAAGGAGGCCTCGGTGCTGGTGATCGGCGCCGGCGGGCTCGGCGCGCCGGCGTTGATGTATCTGGCGGCCGCCGGTGTCGGCGAGCTCGGCGTCGTCGACGACGATGATGTGTCGCTGTCCAATCTGCAGCGTCAGATCATCCACACTACGCCGGATATCGGCCGCCGCAAGGCCGACACCGCCGCCGAACGCGTGCATGCGCTCAATCCGCATGTCCGCTTCGCCGCGCATGCGACGCGGCTAAAGGCTGACAACGCCATGGCGCTGATCGGCGGCTATGATCTCGTGCTCGACGGCTCCGACAATTTCGAGACGCGCTATCTGGTCTCGGATGCCTGCTTTCTCTCTGCGCGGCCCCTGATCACGGCTTCGCTCGGCACTTTCGACGGCACGCTCACCACGATCCGCGCGCATGAGCGCAACGAGAAGGGCGAGTTCAACCCGACCTATCGCTGTCTTTTCCCGGAGCCGCCGCCGGCCGGCACGATACCGACCTGCGCCGAAGCCGGCGTGCTCGGCGCGCTGGCCGGCGTGCTCGGTTCGATGATGGCGCTGGAAGCCATCCGCGAGATCGTCGGCTTCGGCGAGGGGCTGGTCGGCAAGCTCCTGATCTTCGACGCGCGCAACATGCGCTTCGAGATGCTGCGGTATTCACGCGATCCGCTCAATCCGCTCAACGGCGATGCGCTGACGATCACCGATCTCAGCGGGCACAAGTGAGCCTTGGTTCGTCATGGCGCAGCGCCTTCGCCTGATCCCACGGCGCGCGCGTCCAGACATTGCGCTCCTCGTCGCTCGTTAGGGTCGCTGGCATCTGCGCCGTCACGCCTGACCGCGCTTCAATCACGTGACACGCCGCGCGGTAACCTTAACAATTGCTTTCGATTGTCGATAAAATTTTATCGATTAGGATGATCAGCAGTTGAGCAGTTTGTGGACCCGCTTGATGAGAGGTCCAGCCAGCCTGGCGTAGCTCCACGGGACCTCGCCAAAATTCAGCGACGATGACCACCGGAACCTCGATGTTCACCGTGATCACGCCCGAGAAGCGCGCAGCGCACGACCCGCGAAAATCTATCGGACTCGGTCCAGTGGGAAAACCGAGGAGAGCATCCCAATGCGCAAGACAATTGCGAAAGCCCTCACGTGGCGGCTGATCGGAACCGCCGAGATTTTTGCGATCTCTTTCTGGACCACCGGGCACATCGCGACGGCAGGCCACACAGCCGGGATCGCGGCCATCAGCTCGGTTCTCATGTACGTAGCCCACGAGTTGGCATGGAATAGGCATAAGCCCGTGGTGGTAGCAGCTTCCTGCCCGATCTCGAATTTTCCGGAATGAGTTTCTTCTGCCGAGCCTTTGGCCGACATCGAAGAAGATACCGTGCCGGACTGGGAAAGCCCCACTTGTGAGCGCGAAAATGAGCGGTGCGGCTATTCGACAGCAATCAACGGTGCGCACAATGGTGGAAGTCCGACAGAGCCTTTGTTGCGTCCAGCCGCAATGGGCACAGGCTGAGGTCGGAATACGTGCTCGGGACACTATAGGGACACCGAAGCCTTAGCTGTTCGTTTTTATGGTAAAAACGGCATCCCCTTCTCCCACAAGGGGCGGAGTTTGCTGCACAACCTCACGCCGTCAGCCGCCGCTCGCTGTCCATGTGCTTAAGCTGCGATTCCGGGTAGCGCTCGCCGGAGGCGACGCCGGGAGGAAAGGCTTCAGCCAACGCCGCAAGATGTTTTGGCGTCAGCTTCACATCGATAGCGCCAAGCGCCTCCGCCAGGCGATCGCGCCGCCTTGCACCGACCAGCGGCACGATGTCGTTGCCTTGCGCTGCGACCCAGGCGATCGCGACCTGCGCCGGCGAAGCGCCGACGTCCCGCGCGATCGCGCGCAATTTCTCCACCAACAACAGATTGGCGGCGAGGTTGTCGCCGGAAAAGCGCGGGTTGCGGCTGCGGAAGTCGGCCCTGCCGCTCTCCTTCGACCAGTGGCCGGAGATCAATCCACGCGACAGCACGCCGTAGGCCGTGATGCCGACGCCGAGGTCGCGGCAGGTCTTCAAAATGCCGCTCTCGATGCCGCGCGAAATCAGCGAATACTCGATCTGCAGATCGGAGATCGGATGGGTCGCATGCGCGCGGCGGATGGTCTCGGAGCCGACCTCGGAGAGGCCGATGTACTTGATGTAGCCCTTCTTCACCATCTCGGCCATCGCGCCGACCGTCTCCTCGATCGGCACGGCCGGATCGAGCCGTGCGGGACGATAGATGTCGATGTGATCGACGCCGAGCCGCTGCAGCGAGTAGGCCAGAAAATTCTTCACCGCCGCGGGGCGGCTGTCATAGCCGTGCCAATTCTTCTCGACGTCGCGCAGTGCGCCGAATTTGACCGAGATCCGGACGTTGCCGCGCTTGTCTGCGGCCAGCGCCTCGCGGATCAGCATCTCGTTGTGGCCCATGCCGTAGAAATCACCGGTGTCGAGCAGCGTGATGCCGGCATCAAGCGCGGCATGGATGGTGGCAATGCTCTCGCTGCGGTCCGCCGGGCCGTAGAAGTCAGACATGCCCATGCAGCCGAGGCCGATCATGGAGGTGGTGGGGCCGGTCTTGCCGAGTTTGCGGTTGTTCATGAGACTCTCCTCGAATGCGCGGCCGGAGCATTCCGCGCCGTGAAGATGGCGCCGATATGCCGCCTTTCCACCGCAGCGGTAAGCCGATGCGGAATCGGCGCGATGCGGACTCATGTCTGCGTCTTTGCGAGAAGCGTCAACGACGAAGCGGCTGTTTGAAATTTGAATCAGACCGTAGGGTAGGCAAAGCGCAAGCGTGCCCACCATTGACCAGTCATGCACCGGATGGAGGTGGGCACGGCGCAAGCGCGCCTTTGCCCACCCTACGGCTACGCGGCGACTACAGCATGCCAGGCAGCACGCGGTCCGGCGGCTTGTGGTTGTCGAGGAAGGTGCGGATGTTGATGATCACCTTCTCGCCCATCTCGACGCGGCCTTCGATAGTGGCCGAGCCCATATGCGGCAGCAGCGTCACCTTGCCCTGCCGGGCGAGCCGCACCAGCTTCGGGTTGACGGCGGGCTCATTCTCGAACACGTCCAGCCCCGCGCCGCCGATGTCGCCGGCCTCGATCAGCTTGATCATGGTGTCTTCGTCGATGACCTCGCCGCGCGCGGTGTTGACGATATAGGCGTCCTTGCGGATCAGCTTCAATCGCCGCGCCGAGAGCAGATGGAAGGTCGCCGGCGTGTGCGGACAGTTCACCGAGATGATGTCCATCCGCGCCAGCATCTGGTCGAGGCTCTCCCAATAGGTCGCCCCCAGCTCCTCGGCGATCACGGGCGCGACGGGGCGGCGGTTGTGGTAGTGGATCTGCAAGCCAAAGGCTCGCGCGCGGCGCGCGATGGCTTGGCCGATGCGGCCCATGCCGATGATGCCGAGGCGCTTGCCGCCGATGCGATGACCGAGCATCCAGGTCGGTGACCAGCCCGCCCAGTTCCTGCCCTCGGTGAGGACCGAGGTGCCCTCGATCAGGCGCCGCGGCACGGCGAGGATCAGCGCCATGGTCATGTCGGCGGTGTCTTCCGTCAAAACCTTCGGCGTGTTGGTGACGGTGATGCCGCGGGAATGCGCGGCCACCACGTCGATGTTATCGACCCCGTTGCCGAAATTGGCGATCATCTTGAGCTTGCAGTCGGGCTGCCTGAGCAGCTCTTCGGTAATCTCATCGGTGACCGTCGGGACCAGCACATCGGCGGTGCGCACCGCTTCGGCGATCTGCTCCTCGCTCATCGGCGCATCGTCGAGGTTGAGCCTGGCGTCGAACAGCTCGCGCATGCGCGTCTCGATCGAGTCTGGCAGCTTGCGGGTGACAACGACGAGGGGCTTCTTCTTAACCGACATGTTCTGCTCACATGAGGCCGTTTAGTCCTCATTAACCCGGGTATTCGACACTGCCGTGGTGCTTGATCCCGGCGTTTCCTTGGGTTCCCTTTCGCCTCCCTTGGAAACAGTCTGGAGGTTTCGGGCGCGTCTTGGTTGAACGTGTTCCGTCCTCTCTAGCAGAAGGCCGGGCCAAGACAAGAACTCCGGCAAACCCTTAAGGGCTTGGTAGGGCCAGGGGCGAACGGGGCGGGGGAGTTTTGGGGATCGGGCGCGGGGTCAAGTCTCAGCTCGCTTGCTTCTTGGGTTGGACGCGCTCGGCAGGAGACGGGTCATGGCGTTGGCGTTGGGGCGTTTTGTCGGTTCGGTCGCGGTGCTTTCGGGACTTCTGCTGGGGGCCTCTGTCAGCACCGGATACACCGCCAAGGACACCGCGCTCACCACCAGCGGCCTTCCCGTTCCGCGCTATGTCAGCCTGAAGTCCGATCGCGTCAACGTCAGGGCCGGTCCGACCAAGGACAATGACGTCGCCTGGGTCTACACCCGCGCAGGGTTGCCGGTCGAAATCACCGCCGAATACGAGAACTGGCGCCGGGTCCGCGATTCCGAAGGCGCCGAGGGCTGGGTCTATCACTCGCTGCTGTCCGGACGCCGCACTGCGGTCATCACCATGAAGCACAAGGACGATCTTGCGACGCTCTACGACCGCGCAGACAGCTCGAGCGCGATCGCCGCGCGCCTGCAGGTGGGCGTCATCGCCCAGGTCAAGAAATGCGACGAGCACTGGTGCCACATTGAAGGCAAGGGTTTCGACGGCTGGATCGAGCAGCAGCAGCTGTGGGGCGTCTACGCCGACGAAGTGGTGAATTGATTGCGTAGCTGTCATTCGGGGGCGATGCGTTAGCATCGAACTATGGTGCGCAATTGCGCACTTGAGAATCTCGAGATTCCGGGTCTGGTGCTTGCGCACCATCCCGGAATGACGATCAAAGCAATTCGCGTGAGAGCAGTCAGCGCTTCTTGCGCAACCGCACGACCATATCGACGCGCGCGATCTCGTAGCCCTCGGGCACCTCGGGCATCTTCGACAGCATCAAATGCGGGTCGGGAATATCGACCAGTTCGTGGTTGTTCTCGAGATAGAAATGGTGATGGGCGGTGACATTGGTGTCGAAATAGGTCTTGGTGCCGTCGACTGAAACCTGGCGCAGGAGGCCGGCGTCGGTAAGCTGGTTCAGCGTGTTGTAGACGGTGGCGAGCGAAACCGGAACTTTGGCGAGGGTTGCTTCCTCATAGAGCATTTCAGCAGTCAGGTGGCGCGGACCCTTGCCGAACAAAAGCCAACCCAACGCCATCCGCTGGCGCGTCGGCCGAAGGCCTGCGGATTGCAGCATCTCGTTGACATCGTGCCACGGGCAGCCATTCAGCGCCGGTTGCCGCGCCCCACGGGCTGCGGCACGCACCGTTTCCTCGTTCAAAGCTGAACGCTTGTCGCTCGTCTCCACCTCGGGCACCGCACTCATTGATCTCAACTATGTCGGCGGAATATATGGAGGAAATCCTTTAGATGCAAGTATTTCGCAACTAGAACGATCCTAAGCGATACCCCCGGGAACCTACGGGGTCGATGCGGCGATTTAGGTCTTGTCCCGTGCTTTGCCGGCGGTAAGGCCTATGTTAGAGGAGCGCCGGACCCGATTGACCGATTTCGCACCAGCGAAGCATCCGATCCGTTGGACGTCCCGGGCTTTGCGGAATACGCGCCGGATACGAGGGAATTTGGCGCATTTCGCACCCAGGGGCGGGTCCTTTTGCTGAAAGCGCTCTATCGGGATTGGAGAAGAGGCGGTCTGAACATGCTCAATCGGCGCGGCGGTTATGAATATGAGGATTTGCTGGCATGCGGGCGCGGGGAGATGTTTGGCCCGGGCAACGCACAATTGCCGCTGCCGCCGATGCTGATGTTCGACCGCATCAGCGAGATCAGCGAGACCGGCGGCGAATTCGGCAAGGGCCTCGTGCGTGCCGAACTCGACGTCAAGCCGGACCTCTGGTTTTTCGGCTGCCACTTCAAGAACGATCCGGTCATGCCGGGCTGCCTCGGGCTCGATGCGATGTGGCAAATGGTCGGCTTCTATCTCGGCTGGATCGGTGGCGAAGGCCGCGGACGGGCGCTGGGTCTGAGCGAATTGAAGTTCGGCGGCCAGGTGCTGCCGGATGCCCGCAAGGTTGTGTACAACGTCGACATCAAGCGGGTGATGCGCTCAAAGCTGGTACTGGGCATCGCCGACGGGTGGCTTTCGGTCGATGACCAGATTATCTATCGCGCCAAGGAATTGAAGGTCGGCCTGTTCAAGCAGGGTACGGCTCCGACTTGAACGAAGGCGGCAACCGAACAGACACAAGGCAAAGACATAAGGCATGGTGAGGCGAACATGAAGCGGGTTGTCATCACGGGGATGGGCATCGTCTCATCCATCGGAAACAACACCCAGGAAGTGCTTGCGAGCCTTCACGAGGCCAAGTCCGGGATTACGCGCGCCGAGAAATACGCCGAGCTCGGTTTCCGTTCGCAGGTGCAAGGTGCGCCCACGCTCAATCCGGCCGACGTGATCGATCGCCGCGCGATGCGCTTCCTTGCCGAAGGGGCTGCGTGGAATCACGTTGCGATGGAGCAGGCGATTCGCGACTCCGGTCTCGAGCCGGGCGACGTCTCGAATGTGCGCACAGGGATCATCATGGGATCGGGCGGACCGTCGACGCGAACGCTGGTCGAAGCCGCCGACATTGCGCGGGCCAAGGGTCCGAAGCGGGTCGGCCCCTTCGCCGTGCCGAAGGGCATGTCGTCGACGGCGTCGGCGACGCTCGCGACCTGGTTCAAGATCAAGGGTGTGAACTACTCGATCTCGTCGGCCTGTGCGACCTCGAACCATTGCATCGGCAACGCCTACGAGACCATTCAGATGGGCAAGCAGGACGTCGTCTTCGCCGGCGGCTGCGAGGAACTGGACTGGACGCTGTCGGTGCTGTTCGATGCCATGGGTGCGATGTCGTCGAAATACAACGACACGCCGGCGACTGCATCGCGTCCCTATGACATCAGCCGCGACGGCTTTGTCATCGCCGGCGGCGCCGGCGTCGTGGTGATGGAAGAGCTGGAGCATGCGAAAGCGCGCGGCGCGCGCATCTACGCCGAGATCGTCGGCTATGGCGCCACCTCCGACGGCTACGATATGGTAGCGCCGTCGGGCGAAGGCGCCGAACGCTGCATGCGGATGGCGCTTTCCACCGTCAAGGCGCCGATCGATTACATCAACCCGCACGCCACCTCGACCCCGGCCGGCGACCCGCCGGAGATCGAGGCGATCCGCAAGATATTCGGCGCCGGCGAGAAGTGCCCGCCGATCGCCGCCACCAAGGCGCTGACGGGCCATTCGCTCGGCGCCACCGGCGTGCAGGAGGCGATCTATTCGCTTTTGATGATGAACAACGGCTTCATCTGCGAGAGTGCACACATCACAGAACTCGATCCGGTATTCGCCGACATGCCGATCGTGCGCAAGCGCATCGACAACGCCAGGATCGATACCGTGCTGTCCAATTCGTTCGGCTTCGGCGGCACCAACGCTACGCTGGTGTTCTCGCGGCTCGATGCGTAAGGTCCGGTTCATCGCGCAAGTGGAGTGGGGGCGATGCAGGATCTGATGCAGGGCAAGCGAGGCCTGGTCATGGGCATCGCCAATGACCATTCGATTGCCTGGGGCATTGCGCGAATGCTGGCCGCGCAGGGCGCCGAGATGGCCTTCACCTTTCAGGGCGAGGCGCTGGGCAGGCGGGTCAAGCCGCTGGCGCAGTCGCTCGGTGTCGAGATGGTGCTGCCCTGCGACGTCGAGAATCTCGACAGCGTCGATTCGACCTTCGCGACCTTGAAGGAGACATGGGGCGGGCTGGATTTTCTGGTCCATGCCATCGCCTTCTCGGACAAGAACGAGCTCAAGGGCCGTTACGCCGACACCACGCGCGAGAATTTTTCGCGCACCATGCTGATCTCGTGCTTCTCGTTCACTGAGCTCGCCAGGCGCGCCGCCGATCTGATGCCGGAGACGGGCGGATCGATGATCACGCTGACCTTTGGCGGGTCGATGCGGGTGATGCCGAACTACAACGTGATGGGCGTCGCCAAGGCGGCGCTGGAGGCCTCCGTTCGCTATCTTGCGGCCGATTTCGGCCCGCGCAGCATCCGCATCAATGCGATCTCGGCGGGGCCCGTGCGCACGCTCGCGGGCTCGGGCATCGGCGACGCGCGCGCGATGTTCGCCTTCCAGCAGAAGCATTCGCCGCTCGGGCGCGGCGTTACGATGGACGAACTCGGCGGCTCGGCGCTTTACCTGTTGTCGGATCTCTCCGGCGGCGTCACCGGCGAGATTCACTACGTCGACTCGGGCTACAACGTCATCTCGATGCCGCGGCCGGAAGAGCTGAAGAACAACAACACCGGCTAACTCTAACCCGCCGCGATCTTCTCGGCGCGCTGAAACGCCGGCCGCGCCATGCAGCGCCCGATATAGGCATCGAACGACGGGCGCGACGGCACCATCTTGAACAGTCGCACCGAGAAGTTCAACGCCGAGCCGATCGCGACGTCGGCAGCGGAGAAATTCTCGCCGAGAATCCAGGGGCCCTTGGCGAGGGCGACGTCGAGCACGTCGAACACGCGCTGCGCCTCGCCCCAACCGGCGGCAACCGGATTCATCTCGATCTTGGTGGCGATCTGCACCATCGCCGGCTCGACGCAGCCCGGCGCAAAGAACAACCAGTAGAGATATTTGGCGCGCAAGGGATCGCCGA
>Ga0134128_10008389_pt1 | contig 12429 bp, 7 predicted proteins | sample KB31754_FD_96462 | JGI IMG/M metagenome (GOLD analysis project Ga0134128, IMG submission 96462) | Terrestrial soil microbial communities with excess Nitrogen fertilizer from Kellogg Biological Station, Michigan, USA - KB3-175-4 | ecosystem: Environmental > Terrestrial > Soil > Unclassified ...
CGTTGCACGAGGACGGGGCGATGTTAGGAGCGAGGCCGCGGCCGATGCGGGCCATCGGCAAGGCCGAGCGACGCGGCAGCGCCCCGTCCTCGTGCAACCCGAAGGGACATCGTCCTTTGCCCCCGGGACGTCGTCGCTCGTCGCTTACGATGCTATGGCATCGCTGCGCTCCTCGCTCCTAGCCCGAAGCCAAAGGACGATGTCGCAGCCCCGTGCTATTTCCCAGACAGGCTCCTAGCCTCAGACCGCGGTGGCGCCGTAATAGAGCGTCACCGTGTGCGTCGCCTCGGCGAAGAAGAGCCAGCGTTCGACCAGCACTCCCGCCGTGCCGATGAGCGCGCCGGCGAGTGCAGCCGGCGCGGCGATGGCGCTCCAGCGCAGCGCCGCCGCAAGCAGTACGAAGGGCAGGGCGAAGCCGGTCGCCAGCGCGATGCGCCTGAGCCGCGCCCGGTGCTTGCGCGCGATGCGGAAGCCCATCTCCTTGAGCAGGAAATTGGCCTCGCCATGCGGCGCCTCAAAGAGGCGCACGCTGCCCTGGAGCCCGGTGGCGTCCGCCGCGGTGAAGCGCGGCGCGGCGCGGTCGATGGCCGACCAATAGGCGAGCTTCAGCGCCGCGGCGATGAGAATGGCGGCGAGCGCGATCGCCTCCGCCGGACCCGCGTTACCGCCGAACAGCGCCGACAGCGCGGCGAGCCACAGCGCTCCGGTCATCAGCGCCAGTGCGAGATAGACCGGCAGCACCAGGGAATTGTGCCATTGCGGAATGGGCTTCAGCGAGCGGTAGATCATCGCCGTGCAGCCCACCGTGATCGCGGCGAGAAGCGCGGTCGCGATCCCGAGCGGAAGGAGCGCTGCGCCTGAGCCGCTGCCGAGCAGCAGTGCGAGCCAGAGCAGCCCGGCCGGTATCAGGCTGGCGAGCGAGGCGACGCCCTCGCGCGAGAGCCAGGAGCTCCGCCATTGCGACAGCGCGCGCCAGCCGCGTTCCGGTCGGCCGAGATGGCGCGTCGAGGCGAGGAGGCCCACACCCACGGCGGTGATGCCGAGACCGAGCGCGGCAAGCCCGAGCGGCCGTCCCGGCGGCAGCGCTCCCGCCGCCGCGAAGAGGCCGGTGAGCGCCATGAGGCCATAGCCGGCGCCGGACGCCACCGTGAAGAGGATGATCGAAAGTGCCGGGTGCATTGCAGGAGTGCCCGAGCCTCAGCGCGACAGGAGCTGGTCGACCCAGCGCAGCAGCCGGCTGCCGACGCCGGTTTCGGCCGGCGCCTCGCTGCTGCATGCGCTCGCCGCTGCAGGGGCGCGCGGCCGCGGCGGCAGATAGCGGTTGACCGGTCGGTATCCCAGTTCCGGCAGCAACGCCTTGCCGCCGCGCTCGGCGACGAGGCGCGAGACGGCTGAGTCGGGATCGCCGAGGTCGCCGAAATGCCGGGCCGAGACCGGGCAGGTGCTGACGCAGGCGGGGACGCGCTCCACGGCATCGAGCGCCTCGTTGTAGATGCGGTCGACGCAGAGCGTGCATTTGCGCATCACGCCCACCTGCTCGTCGAACTCGCGCGCGCCATAGGGGCAGGCCCAGGCGCAGAGCTTGCAGCCGATGCAGAGCTCCTCGTCGACGAGCACGATGCCGTCCTCGGCGCGCTTGAAGCTCGCGCCGGTGGGACAGACCGTGACGCAGGCCGGCTCCTCGCAATGGAGGCAGGATTTCGGGAAATAGACGGTGCGCCCCTCGGCGCCTTCGCCGGTCTCGAAGGCATGGATGCGGTTGAACCAGACGCCATCGGGCGCGGCGCCATAGGGATCGAGATCGGAGAGCGGGCCGGCCGCGCCGCCGGTATTCCATTCCTTGCAATTGACCGCGCAGGCATGGCAGCCGACGCAGATGTCGAGATCGATGACCAGGCCGAGCTTCTTCTGGCCCGGCTGCGGCTCGGGGAGGCTCGTCACCGTCCGCTCCCGACGATGACGCCGCGCGGCGGCGACAGCGGCTCCAGCGCGTCCTCATTGCCCGCATCGGCGCGCTCGAGCCGGACGCGCAGGTCGTACCACGCGGCTTGGCCGGTGATGGGGTCGGCGTTGAGGCGCTCCTCGGGAAGATGCGCGGGCAGCAGCTCCGAGATGGCGGTATTGAGCAGGAAGCCGCGGCGCGCCTCCGGCGCATCGGGCGCGAGCCCCCAGGCGCCGGCGCGCTTGCCGATGGCGTTCCAGGTCCAGACCGTGCCGGGATTGACCCCGTCGACGAGGCGGATCTGGCAGCGCACCCGTCCGTGATGGCTGACGACGAAGACCCAATCCTCGTCGCCGAGGCCGAGCGCGGCGGCGGTGTGCCGATGCACGTAGAGATAGTTCCGGCTGTAGATCTGCCGGAGCCACGCATTCTGCGAGCCCCAGGAGTGGTACATCGGCATCGGCCGCTGCGTCACCGCGTGGAGCGGGAACGCCGCGGCGTCGATCGCCGCTTCCTCAAGGGGCGTGTACCAGATCGGCAGCGGATCGAAATGCCGCGCGATGCGCTCGCGCTCGCGCTCGGGTGGCTGCACCGGACCATGGCCTTCCGCGGCGAGGCGGAATTTCTGCAGCGTCTCGACATAGAGCTGCAGCACGATCTGCCGCGGCCGGTCGATGAAGCCCATCTGTGCCGCGCTCTCGAGATAGTCGCGGTTGGCGTGCTTGAAGTAGCGCTGCTCCGGCGGCAGGTGATGCTGCCAGAAGCAGCCATTCTCCACATAGCGCGCGAGCTGCGCGGGATTGGCGGCGCCGACGGCGATCTTGTCGCCGGCCTCGCCGCGCCAGCCCGCCAGCGGCCCGACCCCGGGCTTGCGCTCGTGGCGCGCGATGTAATCGGCGTAGTCGCGATAGCGCGGCTTGCCCTCGGATGTCGCGAATCCCGGCAGGCCGAGCCGCGCACCGAGCTCGATCAGCACGTCCTGGAACGGCCGCACGTCGCGGTCGGGCTTGACCACCGGCTGGCGGATGGCGTCGGCCGGGCCCTCCGGGCTGCCGATCGGCCGGTCGAGCAGCGAGATGCAGTCCCAGCGCTCGAGATAGGTGGTATCCGGCAGCACCAGATCGGCGTAGGCGACCATCTCCGAGAAATAGGCGTCGGAATAGATGATATGCGGGATCCGGTAGCCGCCATCGGCGCCGCGGTCGGTGAGCATGGCGATGGTGCCGGCGGTGTTCATCGCCGAGTTCCAGCTCATATTCGCCATGTAGAGGAAGAGCGTGTCGATCGGATAGGGATCGCCCTTCCAGGCGTTGCGGATCACCTGGTGCATGAGGCCGTGCGCGGCGAGCGGCGCTTCCCAGGAGAAGGCCTTGTCGATGCGCCGCGGCGTGCCGTCGGCTTCGACCAGCAGATCCTCGGGGCCGAGCGGATAACCCAAGGGCGGCGCCGGCATCGCTTCGCCTGGCGCCACCTGATGCGCATGGCCGGCCGGCTTCATCGCCGGCGTCATCGGCTTCGGATAGGGCGACTTGTAGCGCCACGAGCCCGGCGTATCGATTGCGCCCAGCAGCATTTGCAGCAGGTGGATGGCGCGGCAAGTGTGAAAGCCGTTCGAATGTGCCGAGATGCCGCGCATCGCATGCATGCTGACCGGCCGGCCGACCATGCACTCATGGCGCCGTCCGGCCCAGTCGGTCCAGGGTTGCTCGATCGTGATCTGCTCTTCGAAGGCCACGCGCGCGAGCTCGCGCGCGATGCCGCGGATAGTCTCGGTCGCGATGCCGCAGCGCTCGGCCACCGCTTCGGGTGCGTATTGCGGGTCGAGATAGCGCTCGGCAAGGAGCTGGAACACCGGCACGGCGCGTCTGCCATCGGCGAGCGTCACCTCGTCCACGAGCTGCGGCACGATGCCGGCCAACTGCGCATCGGCCTCGCGGTTGGCGCGGCGGTCCCAGGCGAGAACGCGCCCCTCGCCGTCGCGCGCGAAGAGGCCGTCATCGCCGCCGCCGGGATGGCGCAGCACGAGCCAGGGCGCATTGGTGTAGCGCACCAGGAAATCGAGATCGACGTGCTCGAGGCGCAGCAGCTCGTGGATGAGCGCGAAGACGAGAAGCCCGTCCGTGCCCGGACGGATGCCGACCCATTCATCGGCGATCGCCGTATAGCCGGTGCGCACCGGATTGACCGAGACGATCTTGGCGCCGCGCTGGCGCAGCTTGTTGAGGCCGATCTTGATCGGGTTGGAATCGTGGTCCTCGGCCACGCCGAAGAGCAGCAGGTAGCGCGAATGCTCCCAGTCGGGCTCGCCGAACTCCCAGAACGAGCCTGCCACCGAATAGAGTCCCGCCGCCGCCATGTTGACCGAGCAGAACCCGCCATGCGCGGCATAGTTGGGTGTGCCGAATTGCTGCGCCCACCAGGAGGTGAGCGCCTGCGACTGGTCGCGTCCGGTGAAGAAGGCGAGCTTGCGCGGATCGCTGCCGCGGATCGCGCCGAGCCATTGCGCAGCAAGGCCCAGCGCCTCCGCCCATTCGATCTCGCGGAACTCGGATTTGCCGCGCTCGCCGACGCGCAGCAGCGGCTTCCTGAGCCGCGCCGGCGAATAATGCTGCATGATCCCGGCCGAGCCCTTGGCACAGAGCACGCCGCGGTTGACCGGATGGTCGCGGTTTCCCTCGATATAGCGGATGCGCCCGTTGCTGAGGTGCACGTTGATGCCGCAGCGGCAGGCGCACATGTAGCAGGTGGTCTGCGCGCGGGTGTCGCCCGGCGGTTCGGATGCGGCAGCTTCGGGGCGGGAGAGGCGTTTGCGGCGTTGGGCGCGGAGCATGCGGGCGCGAACCTTAGGGGATGGACGCGCAGGGTCCAAGGGGAAAGCTGCGCGCCGTGCACGCCGCGCGACCGATCCTTTCCGGCATGCGCAAACCGCTAACCAAAGTGATACCGTTTGCGGTCCAGCCTGATCGCCCCCTAGCATGCCTTCGCCTTGGCGCCTGACGTGTTTTTGGTCGGAGCGCCGCCTGCATTTATTGAGGGAGATTTTCGATGACGCCCGATTCCGCCGCGCCGCCCGTTCATTTGCGCCATGCCAGGCGCCTGCTCGCCGCGGCGAGCCTGATCGCTCTGGTGGCGGGCTGTACCGTCGGGCCCGATTTCAAACAGCCGGCGGCGCCCGACACCAACGGCTATACCGCGACCAAGCCCGACATGGCGGTGCCCAACGCCAAGGAAGCGCAGCAGCGCTTCGTGATGGGCCAGAAGATCACCGGCGATTGGTGGCAGCTTTTCCATGACACGCGGCTCGACGACGTGCTGAAGCAGGCGATCGCCGGCAACGAGACGATCGTCGCCGCGCGCGCGACGCTCGCGCAGGCGCGGGAGGCGATCGCGCAGGCGGGCGGCGCCCTCTATCCGCAGATCGACCTCAATGGCGGGGTCAGCCGCCAGCAGGTGAGCAACTCGGCCCTCGGCCTCGAGGGCAAGACCCCGGCCTTCAACATCTTCTCGATCGGCCCGACGGTGAGCTACTCGCTCGATCCCTTCGGCGGTAACCGTCGCCGCGTCGAGCAGGAAAGCGCGCTCGCCGATTTCGGTGGCTATCAGCTCGACGCCGCCTATCTGACGCTCACCGGCAACGCGGTCACCCAGGCGCTCAACATCGCCTCAGCGCGTGAGCAGATCAAGGCGGTCAACGACATCATCAAGGACGACCAGGAGAATCTCCGGCTGGTCCAGACCGAGCTCAAGGCCGGCGAGGCGACGCAGCTCGACGTGCAGACTGCGGCGAGCCAACTCGAGGCCGACCGCACCCTGCTGCCGCCCATCCGCCAGGAGCTCAGCGTCGCGCGCCATGCGCTCTCGGTCCTGGTTGGCAAGCTGCCGGCGCAATGGTCGGCGCCCGATTTCGATCTCGCCGAGTTCACTCTGCCCGAGGAGCTGCCGGTGACGCTGCCCTCCGAGCTGGTGCGTCAGCGCCCGGACATCCTGTCCTCGGAGGCGCAGCTCCATGCGGCGAGCGCGGCGGTCGGCGTTGCCACGGCGCAGCTCTATCCGAACCTGAACCTCACGGCGAGCTTCACTCAGGAATCGATCTCGACCGCGACGCTGTTCAATCCGGCCAGCAGCGTCTGGAGCATCGGCGCGCAGCTCCTGGCGCCGGTCTTCCATGGCGGTGCGCTCACGGCGCAAAAGCGCGCCTCGGTCGATGCTTTCGACGCCGCGCTCGCCAATTACAAGCAGACAGTGCTGACCTCTTTCGGCCAGGTCGCCGACGTCATGCAGGCGCTGGCGCATGACACCGAGCTGCTCGAGGCGCAGCACCGCGCGCTTGAATCGGCGGAGAAGTCGCTGTCGCTGACCCGCACCACCTACCAGTACGGCAATGTCGGCGTGCTGCAGGTGCTGGAAGCGCAGCGCCTCACCGAGCAGGCGCGCCTCGGCTTCGTGCGCGCCAAGGCGCAGCGCTACATCGACACCGTGCAATTCCTCACCGCCATGGGCGGCGGCTGGTGGAATTGGCAGGGAAGCGCCCGGCCCGAGCAGGCTTCGCTGGAAAAGCCTGCGGCTGAGCCCGCGGCCCAATGAGCGGGGCCGCGTGAGCGCTGCTCGCCGCTGAAGCGCGCGTCGCGCCGGCAGCCCAGCCCGGCAATTCCGTTCCCGAACCGCGCAGCCCGCGCGGAACCGCTGTGCATTCCCGGGGGTTCTCCTCTGTCCGCGGCTCCTCCGGGAGGGGCGCATGATCCCCGGCTGGTTGCATGACCTGTCGCTCGCCTATCTGCTCCTCGGCGCGTTTTCGGCCGCGGTGATCGCCCGCGATCTGCTGCGCCATCCGCAGCGCATGTGGATCATGAACGTGGTCTGGCCGGTGACGGCGCTGTTCGGAACGCTCTGGATTCTCTGGCAGTATTTCACCTATGGCCGCTCGACGAGCCACCAGGCGATGCAGACGCCGTTTCCGGTCATGGTGGCCAATGCCGCGCTCCATTGCGGCAGCGGCTGTGTCCTGGGCGATATCTGCGCCGAATGGCTGGTCTTTGCCGTACCCTCCATCGCCATTGCCTTCGGGTGGCAGAGCCTCTTCGCCGAGAAGATCTTTGCCGTCTGGATCGTCGATTACCTCTTCGCCTATGCTTTCGGCATCTTCTTTCAGTACTTCACCATTGCGCCGATGCGCGGCCTTTCCTTCTGGCCGGGGCTGGTCGCCGCCGTGAAGGCGGACACCTTCTCGCTCACCGCCTGGCAGATCGGCATGTACGGCTTCATGGCGGTGGCTTATTTCGGCATCTTCCGCGCCGCGCTCGGCACGCGGCTCGAGACCGCCAGCGTCGAATTCTGGTTCATGATGCAGCTCGCCATGATCTTCGGATTTATCACCGCCTATCCCGTGAACTGGTGGCTGATCCGCAGCGGCATCAAGGAAGGGATGTAGCCCCGGCATCCCGTGAAGCTCGCGTGCAAGCCGCCGCCGATCTCTTCGCCATGCCGGAGACCGCGCCGTGCGAGCGCGCCTAGCCTCTCTTGCGTACCCCGTTCAAGAAGAGGTCTACCGCCGCGCCGACTTGCGCCTCGATGCCGCGACGGTCGCCGAGGCCCAGCGCCGCAAGCCGCAGCGGGCTGTCCACCACGACGCTGATGAACTGCTCGGCGGCGAGTTCGAGATCGCTGACGCGCAGCTCCGCGCGGAACCGGGCAAGCGCGTCGGCCACCGCGCGCACCGCCGGCTGACGTCCGCCCGCCTGGGCGAGGCGGCCGAATTCGGGGCGGCGCTCGGCCTCGGCGATGATGATGCGGTAGATCGCCACCGGCATCGGCTTCAACGCGCTTTCGAGGAGATGGCGGGCGATCTCGCGCAGCATCGGCTCGAGCTTGCCGTTGCTCGTGCGGAAATTCTGGATCGGCGTGAGCCAGCGCTCGATGAGCTGGCGCAGTACTGCGCTGAAGAGCGCGTCCTTGTCGCGATAGCGCGCATAGAGGGTGCGCTTCGACATGCCGGCCGCCTCGGCGACGCCGTCGATCGAGGTGCCGTCGAAGCCGCGGCGCATGAACATCGCTCCGGCGGTCTCGAGCAGGCGTTCCTCGCGCCGTCGCGCCTCGGCGAGGGTCGGTCGGCCGCCGCCGTGGCGTGCCGTCCTCGCCCGCGCTCCCGTCTTCTGCCGCTTCGGCCCTGCGCGCAATGCCCCCTCTTGTTTCCGCCTGGAAACCCGTCTATTGAAACGACACCGTACCGTTCCGAATAGCACGCGAGGCGCGAAATGAGAAGGGCCTGGAGGGGAAGTGGCCTTGCGGCGGCCGTCCTGCTCGCCGGGCTGGCCGGCGCGGCGCCGGTGCTGGCGCAAGCGCCCCAGGCGCCGCCGCCCGCGGTCGGCGTCGTCAAGGTCGAGCGTCAGCCGGTCACGCAATCGGCCGAATATGTCGGCCGTATCCAATCGCCCGAGCGCGTCAATCTGGTGGCGCGCGTCACCGGCTTCGTCGACAAGGTCTTCTTTGCCGAGGGCGCCGAGGTCAAGACGGGCGATCTGCTTTATCGGCTGGAGCAGGGGCCGTTCGAGGCCGATGTCCAGGCGAAGCAGGCAGCGATTGCCCAGGTTCAGGCCCAGCTCCAGAACGCCAACATCACCCTCTCGCGGGCAAAAGCGCTGCTGCACACGCCTGCCGGTCAGCAATCGAACGTCGACGCCGCGCTGGCGGCCCAGCAATCGCTCGAGGCGCAGCTCCTGGCCGCGAAAGCCCAGCTCCGCCAGTCCCAGATCAACCTCGCCTATACCGAGATCCACGCGCCGATCGACGGCAAGATCGGCCGCACCTCGGTCACCCAGGGCAATGTGGTGAGCCCGGGCTCGGGCGTGCTCGCCACCATCGTGAGCCAGGACCCGATGTATGTCGTCTTCCCGGTCTCGTCACGTTCCGTGCTCGATCTGCGGCATCGCTACGCGGCAAGCGCCGGCGGCTGGACCAAGGCGGTGCTGGTCGAGCTGCGCCTGCCGGACGGCAGCCTCTACGGCCGGACGGGCACACTCGACTTCGTCGACAACACGGTGGCGGCGACCACCGATACCATCACCTTGCGCGCCGTGGTGCCGAACCCGGCGCCGGCGGGGCCGGCCGGGGCCGGGCGCGCGCTCATCGATGGCGAGCTCGTCACCGTCGTCCTCAAGGAAGCGCAGCCGACCGAGGCGCTTACCATTCCACGCGCCGCCATTCTCACCGACCAGCAGGGCAATTACGTCTTCGTGGTGGGCGCCGACAACCGGGCGCGCGAGCAGCGCATCAAGCTCGGCCAGTCGACGCCGACCACCGCGGTCGTGCTGAGCGGCCTCGCCGAGGGCGACAGCGTCATCGTCGAGGGGCTGCAGCGGGTGCGCCCGGGTCAGCCCGTGGCGCCCTCCGCGGCGAGCCAGGCGGCCGAGCCGCCGGCGATCCGTCTCTCCTCGCACTCCTGAGCTCTCACCTCTCCCGATGATCTCGGAACTCTTCATCCGGCGTCCACGCCTCGCCATGGTGATGGCGATCGTCATCACCTTGGCTGGCATCATCGCGCTGACCCGCATCCCGGTGGCGCAGTTCCCGGATATCGTGCCGCCGCGCATCGACGTCACCGCAAACTATCCCGGCGCGTCGGCCGCCGTCGTCGAGGCGGCCGTCGCCGAGCCGATCGAGGCGCAGGTGGTCGGCGTCGACAAGATGATCTACATGAAGTCGACCAGCGGCAACGACGGCAGCTACCACCTCACCGTCAGCTTCGCCGTCGGCAGCAATTCCGACATCGACACGGTCAACGTCAACAACCGCGTCCAGACCGTGCTGCCGCAGCTGCCGCCTTCGGTGCAGCTCCAGGGCGTCAACGTCATCAAGCATTCGGCCGCGGTGCTGCAATTCATCAATCTCTACGGCACCAGCTCGTCGCTTACCCCGGTCTTCATCACCAGCTACGCGACCACCAGCGTGCTCGACGAGCTCTCGCGCGTTCCCGGCGTCGGCGAGGCGCTGCTCTTCGGCAAGCTCAATTACTCGATGCGCATCTGGTTCGACACCAAGCGCCTCACCAGCCTCAACCTCTCGCCTTCCGACATCGTCAAGGCGATCCAGGCGCAGAACGTGCAGGCGCCGGTCGGCCGCATCGGCGCCAGGCCGGTCGCCAACGACCAGCAGGTGCAGATGAATGTCCAGACGCAGGGGACATTCACCACGCCTGAGCAGTTCGGCAACATCGTACTGCGCGCCAATCCCGACGGCTCGGTGCTGCGCGTCAGCGACGTGGCGCGCGTCGAGATGGGGGCACAGAACGAGGACACCGAGACCCGGCTCAATGGCCGGCCGGCGGTGGGGCTCGCGCTCTATCTCTCACCCGACGCCAATGCGGTGCAGACGGCGAAGGCGGTGAACGCCACGCTGGCGAAGCTGGAGAAGCGCTTCCCGCCGGGCCTCAAGGCCTACGTCGTCTACGACAGCACCGTCTTCGTCAAGGACACGCTACGCGAGGTGCTGTGGACGCTCGGCGAGGCCTTCGTCCTGGTCGTGCTGGTGGTGTTCCTCTTCCTCGGCAATCTGCGCGCCACTATCATCCCGGCAGTCGCCGTTCCGGTCAGCCTCATCGGCACCTTCGCCGTGCTGCTGGCGATGGGCTATTCCGCGAACACCGTCTCGCTGCTCGCCATGGTGCTGGCCATCGGCATCGTCGTCGACGACGCCATCGTCGTCGTCGAGAATGTCGAGCGCGTGCTCGAGGAGGAGCCCGATCTGCCGCCGGCCCAGGCGGCGATGAAGGCGATGCGGCAGATTACCGGTCCGATCATCGCCATCAGCCTGGTGCTGCTCTCGGTCTTCGTGCCGGTCGCCTTCATCCCGAGCATCACCGGCGAGCTCTTCCGCCAATTCGCCGTCACCATCAGCGCCGCCATGCTGATCTCGGCGCTGAACGCGCTCACCTTGTCGCCGGCGCTCTGCGCGCTCTTCCTCCGCCATGAGCCGAAGAAGCGCGGCCCCATCGCGCTGGTGCTGCGCGGCATCGAGGGCGCGCGCGGCGGCTATGCGCGGATCGTCGGGCGGCTCATTCGCGTCTCGGCGCTGTCGCTGCTGCTGGTGGCGGGCTTCGCGCTCGGCATCTTCCTGGTGTCGCGCGTCACGCCGACGAGCTTCCTGCCCGAAGAGGACCAGGGCGCCTTCTTCCTCAACGTGCAGCTCCCCGACGGCGCTTCCGTGGCGCGTACCAGCGCTACCACGGCCGAGGTCGAGCGGATGCTCAGATCCATGCCGCAGGTGCAGGATGTCTTCTCGGTAATCGGCTTCTCGCTGCTCGATCAGGGCAACGAGTCGAATGCCGCCTTCCTGGTGGCGAAGCTGAAGCCGTTTTCCGAGCGGACGGGATCCGGCGATTCGGCGCAGGCGCTGATCCGCCGCATCTTCGCTGAGGCGCGGCGCATTCCGACCGCGACCATCGTGCCCTTCAATTTGCCGCCGATCATCGGCCTTTCGACCGGCGGCGGGTTCGAATACCAGCTCGAGGCGCTCCAGGGCCAGGACCCCGCCGCCATGGCGAGCGTGATGCAGGGAGTGATCGCCGCCGCCAACCGCGATCCGCGGCTTGCCCGCATCTTCTCCACCTTCACCGCGACGACGCCTTCGATCTGGCTCGATATCGACCGCGACAAGGCCCAGGCCCTCGGCCTCAACATGAACGACGTGTTCACCGCGCTGCAATCGACCTTGGGCGGCTTCTTCGTCAACAATTTCAACCTTTACGGCCGCGTCTGGCAGGTCAACATCGAGGGTGAGGCGCGCGATCGCCGCGATCTCGCCGATATCTGGCAGATCCATGTGCGCAACAGCGCAGGCCAGATGGTGCCGCTGCGCTCGATCGCCAGCGAGCACACGATGATCGGGCCGCAGGTGATCACCCGCTACAACAATTACCGCTCGATCACCATCAATGGCAGTCCCGCCCCCGGCGCCTCCTCGGGTGGCGCGCTCGCCGCCATGCAGGAGGTCTCGGCCAGGACGCTGCCGGCGGGTTACGGTTTCGAATGGACCGGCACCGCTTATCAGGAGCATGAAGCCGCCGGCCAGACCGGGCCGATCCTGGGCGCGGCGGTGGTCTTCGCCTTCCTCTTCCTGGTCGGACTCTATGAGAGCTGGATGATCCCGATTCCGGTGCTGCTCTCGGTCGTGATCGGCGTGCTCGGCGCCTATATCGGCATCATGGTGGCGGGGCTGACCCTCGATCTCTACGCGCAGATCGGGCTCGTCGTGCTGATCGCGCTCGCCGCGAAGAACGGCATCCTGATCGTCGAATTCGCCAAGGAGCAACGCGAGGCGGGCCGGCCGATCGCCGAGGCGGCGGTGGCCGGGGCGCGCATGCGCTTTCGCGCGGTGATGATGACCTCGATCGCCTTCGTGCTGGGGCTGGTGCCGTTGGTCTTTGCCCATGGCGCGGCGCGCATCAGCCGGCGCGACATCGGCACCTCGGTCTTCGCCGGCATGGTGGTGGCGAG
>Ga0134128_10008390_pt1 | contig 12429 bp, 24 predicted proteins | sample KB31754_FD_96462 | JGI IMG/M metagenome (GOLD analysis project Ga0134128, IMG submission 96462) | Terrestrial soil microbial communities with excess Nitrogen fertilizer from Kellogg Biological Station, Michigan, USA - KB3-175-4 | ecosystem: Environmental > Terrestrial > Soil > Unclassified ...
ACCATGATGGAAAAGGCCTTCGCCGGGTTCGAAGCTCTACCGGCTCCGGGCAAGACAACCAAGCGGTCATGGCGGGAGATACTTGGCCTGTCATCCGGTATCGACGTGACGGCGCAGACCATCAACTACGCATATCGCGAGAAATCCAAGAAGGCCCATCCAGACGTTGCCGGCGGTTCCGAATCCGCTATGGCCGAGTTGAACCAAGCGCGCGACGAAGCGCTGAAGGCGGTGCGGTGATGGGCCTCGTATCCTCAAAGCTCCGAAACAGCGCGCGCGGCCAAGACTGCCGGTTCCGCATTCCCGGCGTCTGCAACGGTGATCCCGACACCGTAGTGCTTTGCCATGCGCCGTCCGAGTTCAAAGGCATGGGCCAAAAAGGCCACGATTACCACGCGGTTTTCGGTTGCCATGCATGTCATGAGGCGCTGGACCAGCATCGGCTCGACCGCCTCGACGAATTGGAATTCTGGATGCGTGGCCTGCTACGCACTCAAGCCTGGTGGGTCGCCAACGGCTTCATTGTCGTGCCGGAAGACATGGGCCGCGCCAAAACATCATCGAAAATCATGCCGCGACGGCATTTATCGACAGGAGAAGTTCTGTGAGCGCACTGGACAAGCTGGCGTCCGAATACCGCCCGACGATGGACCGCGAAGTCCTTCATTCATGGGCAAAAGACATTGTAGCAGCCCTATCGCAGCCCCAAGCAGGCGAGCCGGTAGAACCGCTCGGCGCAGACTTCGAGGCTGTTTGGGATAAGAACGCCGCGCTATTGTACGAAAGAGATCCTGTCGCCCCGCAGCCCGCCCTAGCGGTGGAGGCCGAGCCACCCCTTACCAGAACAATAGAAAACCAAACCAAGGAGACTCACGTGCCCAAACTTACCAGCGCAATTGCCCTCGAACTCGTCACCCGCATCGAAGCACTTAACGACCAGATTACCGACGTTTACCGGGAAGCGGGCGAATACGACGGCATCAACAACATCAACGTGATCCGCGATATCGTCAAAGCCCGCGAAGAAGCCAGTGATCAGAAGATGATGGCCGATGGCATGCTCGAATCCTTCGACGAGGATGAGGAATGAGCGCCGCCCTTGTCGCCTCCCCGCCACCTTCGGGAGAGGTAGAGGCCATTCGAGATTTCATGGATCTGTTCGTGGTCGACGGCATTGACCCGCCAGCCTTGACGCTCGACATCGATCCGAACGAACTCGCCAATCGGTACGATGCTCTTTCCCGTGCCCTCTCCAGCGCCCCAGCTACGGTTGAGATCGAGCGATACGCTATCCAAGACTTGCGTGCATGGGGGTGCAAGTGCCATGAGCCGCTGCTGGGGTGGAGGCATGGGCAAGGCCCTCGCTGTCGGATCTGCAACGCTGAGCGCCCAGCTACGGCTGACGGGTGGCGGACGAAGGCCGCAGTCGCGGACCAGATCATTGGCCAGATTGAAGAACGTTTTCCGAACTGGCGCTCTTTTCGCGATTTGATCGATTGCATCGACTTCACCTTGGCCGACCTTCGGAGGGCCGACCGATGAGCGAAATCACCCTAAAACTCACGCCATTGCAGGCCCGAATTCTTTGGGGCGTTGTCGATGGCGCAGCGGATGCGGGAGCGTGTGACGGCGGCTTAGAGCCGTTCGAAGCCGATGCGCTCAATCAGATCACCGACAAGCTACTGCGCAGCCATGACAAGTGGAAAAAGTGTCCGCTACCCGCCGCTCCTACGGCTACGGGAGGGCGGTAGGATGAAGCTGACAAAAGCTCAGCGGCAATTGTTGGCCGACACATCTGACGAGTGTGGAACGTTCTGTGACCGCAAATACCGGCCAGGCGCAAAACTCGTTTCACTTGGCTTGGCCGCGTGGGAAGACGGTGATCCAGAATCAGACTGGCTGAACATCACCCCTGCCGGTCGCTCCATACTGGATGGAGGGCGGGATGGTGAGTGAGATCGAGCGCCTTCGTGTCTATATCCCGAAAAGCGCAGAAGGGATTTTGCGCATCGTCGCGGATAAAGACGGAGAATGGGTCCGTTACGAGGACCATATCGACACCATCGCCTCTCTCCGCGATGCCAACAAGGCGCTGATGGCGGACTGGACCGAATTTGCCGAACTCTACAAAGCGTCCGAGGCCAAGCTGGCTAAGGTGGAGGCGGCACTAGCGGACGAAAGGCTGCACTTCTCAAATTACATGGCCGTAGTCGAACCAAAGATCGACCGCCTCTCTGCCGAACTTGCAGAAGCGCAGAAGCGGGAGGAACATGCGATCAAGGCGATCGAGGAAGCCCTTGGTTGGCACCAAACTACCCACATCCACATGGCTTTGCGCTCCTTCCTCGCCAGCAAGGAGGCCAGCCAATGACTAGGGTTATTTCAAACCGAAAATTCGCCGACCAATTCCCTGTAAGCTTGAAGAGACTCAAAAAGCATAATCTTGCCGGCACTATCATCAAGGAAACCGACAACCCGGATCTGTTCATCATCAAGTGGGATGATCTGAAAGTACCGTGGTCCCTCCATCGGTCGTTCTTCCAAATCAAGAGCGGCCGCAAGGAGGACGGCCATGGCCATGAATAAAAAAGAGCAGGCGGAAATGCAGAAGATGCGCGACGACCTCGCGCTAGCACGCGCAATGCGTTGGCCCGACTATCCGAAGCCAGCACCGATGTCACGCGACGAAATCAAGGCCAAACTTGTCGAAGGTGGCATACAGTTCGGGCGGAGGCAAATGGTTGCCAGAGGATGGTTTTACAACGCGTATCTTGGCTGGTATTCCGCGCCGAGAGCCACCTATGGCTGTTCAGATGGCCTCAATCATAATTCCGAAGGTGACACTACTAGCACCCAAAACGTGGGCCGCCTGTTTGTCACTCAATCTGATGCGCTCCGGGCCTTGCGACTTGACCTAACCGAACAATGCGCTCGCGTATTGGCCGCTGTGGATCGCCAAATCGCAGATGCCGACAACGCAGCCCTCTCCCCGGAGGCTCCCAAGCCGGAAGCCAAGGAGGCGCGGGAATGACGCCGAAACAGAAATACGACGAGCGTAAGCGCCTCCGCCTTGAAAACGATCTGCGGGCAGAACAGCGGCGCAAAGACCGCATGGACCGCGACGAAGACATGGAAGAACTCGCCGCCACCATCGGAACGTCTCTCAAGCGCATTGCCGACGTGATGGAGTTATGGGCAGACCAGCAGGTGGAGGCGCGGGATGGCCGGTGAACGCGAGTTCCAGAACGGCGACCTGGTAGAGAAAATCGGCGGGCGCTACGGCGGCCCCGGCCGGATCGTAGGCGCGACCGTTGATCTTGGCGACGGATACCGGCTCTACAACGTCGCCATGCGCGTCGAGGGCGGTTACGGCGAGTTCGTTCATGTCTTCCCGGCTGTTGTTCTTCGCCCTCTCCCCCTATCCAAGGAGGAAGAACGGTGAGGCCCGTTGGCAATGAAAGCTGGGGAGAACTCCCGTCAGCGCTCTTGACGCCAGACGAGGCGGCAAGGGTACTTGGAATTGGGGAGGACACGCTGCGCGATATGCGGCGCTCCGGAGAACTCCCTTACGTCAATATCGGTCGCGGCTCAAAGCGCGAAACGCCGCGCTACGACATGGCCGATCTACTGGCATGGAAGGCCAAGAGGAAGAAAACAACATGTCCGTCTTCATCCGGAAAGACAGCAAGGACGGGTTCTACTCCTACGACTTTCAACACCGTGGTCAGCGATTTTCGGGCAGCACGGGAAAGGCGTCAAAGCGCGAAGCCCGCCAAGTAGAGGCGACGAAACTTGCGGAAGCCAAGGCGCAATTCGCCACATCGGCTGAATTATACGCCAAGGAAATGTCTCTCGAAACCGCATGCGCTCGCTACTGGCAGGAAAAGGCCCAATACGAGGTCAACGCGAAGACCAAACTGGCCTTCCTCGATTGGCTTTGCGCTCATTTTGGCAACGGCACCATGCTCCACGAAATTGACGATTCGCGCGTTGCTGCAATGGTGGCGAAGCGCCGGGGCGAACTGACGGCCTCGCGCCGAAAGCCTGGCCGCAAATACAAGACGCCGGAAGTTCGGCACCGCGTTTCGCCGGCCACGGTCAATCGGACAGCAATCCAGCCGCTGCGCGAGGTGATCTTGCGAGCAAAAAGCATGTGGGGGGTTAGGACCGCCGCAGTCAAATGGTCGGAACATTTATTGTCCGAGCCGCAGGAGCGAATCCGCGAGGCCACGCCAGATGAGGAAAGCGGCGTCTTGGAACAACTTGGAAGGGGTTATGACACCGCCGTCCAGTTTGCATTCCGATCCGGCTGCCGTCGCATGGAAATTGTCGGGCTGGTTTGGTCCCGCGTCAATTTCTTCGCCCGCGAATATACTGTGACCGGAAAAGGAGGGAGGGAGCGCACCATCCCCATGACCGAAGAAGACTACCAGATGTTTAGGGAGGAACTTGGCCGGCATCCGGAACAGGTTTTCACCTTCGAGGCAACCCGCACCCGGAAGAACAACCACGGGCAGGATTTCATTCGAGGCCAGCGCTACCCCGTGACGGAGTCGGGATTGAAGACGGCGATGCGCCGTGCCGTGCCAAAGTCAGGAGTGACCAATTTCCGGTTTCATGACACGCGGCACACGGCAGCGACCCGTGTCCTGCGCAAGAGCAATCTTCGGGTCGTCCAGGTGCTGTTGGGCCACTCCGACGTAAAGACCACCACGAAGTATGCCCACGCGCTCAAGGAAGACGTGCGTGCAGCGCTCGAAGCAGCGAGTACCACGGAAATCCCCACGACAAGCAATGTAGAGGGTGGTAAGATACCGGAGACAAAGGGGAAATCTCGTTGAGCGACTATTTCCCCCAGTCAAGTGCGCTACCGGGCTGCGCTACACTCCGGACCGCTGGAACCCCTATATTCTCAAGGGTTGAGGCGCAAGCCCTGTTTTCGAACTTTGGAACAGAAGACGATCATTGGCGGCAATTGTGGGTAACTGCCGACACAGAGTCCCACGGAAATTCCCACGGGTGTTCCCCGGGCGTTCCGCCCGCACCCGTTTAGGTTCTATAGGAGACAAGGAAGATGGCTCGTCTAGACTTCGATTCAGATATTGATCGCGGAGAAGCCTTCCAACGCATCGGGAACCGAAATAGGGTTGGCCGCAAGCACAATCATCAGCCGCGAGGTCGAGCGAGGGAGCGGCCGAAGAAGGGGATTGAGATTGCTGCCGCGCGGATGAAGAAGAAGGCCGATCGATATCATGCTGCGGTCTCGGCTTACTGGCGCGGCGAATTGAACGAACATCCTTCACCGCCTAGCGATATAGGGAGATAGAACGATGAGCGACTTTCTCAGCTATAGCCTGATAGGCGCGTTGATGGCAGTGTCTATGCGTCCTGACGCCCGCCTTATCCTAGCCCTCGCCCTTATCTATGGAGCGGGCTACATGGTTTGGGCGCTGATATGGCCGTGGTGAGGGTACTGATAGGAGATAGAACGGTGGCTTCGAAACGACGACGCAATCATATTTCCGCGAGCCAAGGTCTAAGGTATCATCCGAAACGCATGCAACGCACGATTAGGAAATCATGGAGCAAGCGCCGGAAAGGTGGCTATACGAACGGCGCATAGAGCGATGCGCCCCCGCCTCTCGCAAACAATCGTCAACTGGCTGTTGCCGGCCGTGCTGATCTACCTTGTAGGCTATGCGCTCATAAGGCCGTGGATCGGGGGTTAGCCGCCTTTGGCCTTGGCGTATGGGCTGACGACCTTCCCCATGCCGGAAACCTTCTCGCTGTCGGGCGCGTAGATCAGTCCGAGTTTCTTCCCACGGCACTTCGAGCAAACCAGCTTCGGTTCGAGATCATCGGCCATTGCCGGCGCATCCGGTCCGAGAATGTCGCGCAGCTTTTCGAGGTCGAGAACCTGATGATGACAGCATTGCGTCGAATGACAGTAGGCAGTGACCGTCATCTTGCCGTCGATTAGGGATTGGACCGTCCAGTTTGCCATGATCCAGATATAGCGCAGCCCGGACGAACGAAAAAGCCCGTCGCACCTTTCGACGCGACGGGCTCAGCTAAAAACGGCTAAAATCAGCTAAAAACGGCTAACCCGGCCACGGCCTCACATAGAGGCGGCGGGTCAAGACCTTATCGGGCGGGTGCTGTCTGGTCATGGTGCGCTCCTTTCGCTGGGTTAATTCGGGGAGAAACCGCCACGGATCAAGAAAGCCATAATCGCCAAGATAATCGCACCGATGATGGTCCGGCCAATCCACCTGAGAGTCCCTTGGACTTCCCCGATGCTTTTCGTGAGCGTTCCTAGATCCCGCTGGAGCGTCGTCCATTGTTCGCCGCGCTTGGCCTCACCTATCTCGGTTTGGCGCTGCCATGCTTCCAGCACCGTCAATCGCTGATTGTTGGCCGCGACGGTATGTTCCACGCCGACAATTCTTGTGTGAAGTGTGCCGTTGTCCATGTTGATTGTCGTCCGATCGGTCACAAGCCCGGTTCCTTAGTTCAACGCTTCGATGCTGATGATGGTTGCCGTCACTCGTGCCAGCCGCATAGCTTCCGGCCCTTGGTGTTGTGGGCCAGCACATCGCGGACTTCCGCATCCGTCATGGTGGTGACGGTTGATGCTAACGGTCGGATCGGGTGGGCAATTGCGCAGAAAGAGCCCTTGGCCGTCTGACAGCCGGCAACAGCCAAGAGCGCGGCAAGGATCAGTGCTTGGACCATTTCTGCAAAGCCTCCCTTGCCTGTGCCGGCGTCATTGCGCCTATGTCGTTGTCGACCTGGTGGCCGATATCGCTGGCTTCGGCTTCGGACGCGGCCTGTTTCTGCCGCTCCAGCTTGGCCCCGGATAGCCGCCCTTTGACATAGGTCGCGACGAAAGCGGCTAGGATCGCCCCACCGCCGATGATGTATGGCGTGGCCTTTGCCGCCAGCAGGGATAGGAGCGCGGTCATCCCCGTTCCCTCACGAAGTAACCGAACGCAAAGCCGACGATGATCGGCAGCGGCTCCCAAATCAGGGGATCGGCATATTCCGGCCAGTGAGAGACGACGCCGGCTTTGACGATGGCCGCGACCGACGCCGACAACATCGCGGCGGACAGCTTCCGGCTGGGCATCGCAGTCGGCTGATCAACGAGATGACGTTCCATGGTCTTTGCCTTTCGACGTTGAATCTGATAGGGTTTTCGTCTCTCAGGAGACGCGAAATGTTTGGATTTCACAGCACTCAGGCCGATCAGGCGCGACTGTGGCGCGAGATGCACCCTCACGAAGCCGCTGAGTCAGACCGGAAACGGCAAGAGGCGTTTGCGTCGGCAATGCACATGCAGCAGCTTGAAGCTGCGACGGGCAGGAACCGCCTCGATATCGCGGTCAACGGCTTTCCCGACTCGCCCCTCTCACCCTCAAAACAGGCTTGACACCCACCCACTCACTTCGTGCCACCACGCACCAAGCGTCAGGGCGATGATTGCGAAGATGCCGGCAGCGGCAGCAGTCTTGCCGGCTGATTTGGGGGTGGTGCTCAAATCGTCAGTTTTCGGGCTGGAAGCCTTGGGGTTGCTGGGTTTAGGGGTGGTGACCTCGACAGGCTTTGCGGGCTGGATTGCACCGGGGATAGGCGTATCGAGCGATGGCGGGCCGGATATGGAGCCGACGGACAGCGAACGAAGCTTCAACACCTCGTCCAGCACTGCCTCGACCTTTTCAGGCTTCACCAGCGCCTTGTTGAGCCCGTCGCCGGCATAGTAGGACTGGCCCCGGTCCAACTGCCGGGACGCGCCTTTGCAGACGGTCAGGACTGGGAAGCTGGCCCATTCCTGCGCCAGTCTCTTGCCGAACTCGGTGCGACTGATCTTGCCAGCCATGAAGTCGCTATAGCCACGCCGCTTGAGAAGGTGATAGGCAAGGCGGTCCTGTAGATCGCCGTCGAATAGCTGCGTCCCGCGAAGGTTCAGTTCGGACCGCAGCCCGAGTAGCGTTGCCCGCATGAACTGGTATCGGCCGGCCGCGCTCGAACCGTAGTTCTTCGACCATCCGGGTTGTGCGGCCAGAACTTCATCCAGCGTCATTTCGGTAAGCGGCTTGGCGAGCTTGCCCTGCTTGTTGGCGTAGATCGTCCCGTAGCCATTCGGGGCTTCGGTCAGGCCAATGAAGTCGAGCAAACGCGCCGCGCCCGCAGGAACGGTTCGGTCCATGTTCTTTCCTTTCAGATTGTATGGATCAGGCAGCCATGAGCGCCGCGCCGGTGGGCACGCTGGTCATGATGTTGAAAAGAGACGGGATTGGTGCGATGAAAGCACCGAAATCAGGAGCAATCCACAATGACCCGGCAAATCGTGCCAGTAGCCGCAGCCATGATGATCGCGTTGGCGCTCTTGTGGGTTCTGCCGCGCCCTTCGGCAGAGTGCGAAACGTCCAGAAGCGGCGTGATCGGGTTATTCGCACCGACGCTGGTTTGTGATTAGACCGAGCGGGGATCCGTCTCGGCGCTCGGAATGATGATCGGTTCCGTCAAGGGACTCTTGCTACCCAAAATACGCGTTGAAACGGGTATCGCTCTCAAGAGAAGCCACACAAAAAATAGCGTCATCAGGGCGAGCGGATGCACAAGAGACGCGATGCCGGCGCTGTTTATCCAAGCGAGGTACATGAACACAAAATAGGTGAGAAGAACGCTTGCAAAAGCTATCCTTCCCTCTTGGACCGAGGTCCGCACCATCCGGATAAGCACACGTCCCACCACAGCGGCAATAATCGCCATGAGCCAGAAATTATAGAAGCCGAAGGCGACTATCCCCTCGACCATCACGTCAGGCGTATGGTTCCACTCGCCTCGGTTTATCTCATCGATTTTTCCCGGATACATTTCGGCAGAAACTGCGCCGGAAAACGAATACCGATACATTGTGTCATTCGGCACCATGAGGCGCAGAACGGTGTTGGTGGCTACGGCCGCCAAGGTCGGGAAATAATCGATCCCTAGCGATTCGTTCGCAGCGCGCCGCACGATCTTGTATGGCGGCTCGGCCTCCAGAATGAACGCTCGATCAGCCACGTAGTGCAGCGTACCGACGAAATCCCCCCGGTTGAATTTGTCAAAGGTCATTCCCGCTCCGACGATGGCGATACAGCCACCGAGCCCGAGAAAAACAACCGTCCTTACTCGTATCCCGGAAAGAAAGAGGGCCAGAACTCCCGGCATGATCGTGAACACCGCGCCTGCCTTGGCCCCAAGCGTCAGCCCTGCAAAAAATGTCACCGCGCCGGCTGTAAATACGGCTTTCCGGCTGACTTTTCCAGGCACGTACCTATAGAGCAGGCAGACATACGCAAAAAACGATGGCGCGAAGTACTTTATGATAACCGCCTGCCCCGCGCCGGCAGTGCGTATCTCTCCTTTTTCAAGATGTCCCTGCAAAAGCGCGATAACATCAACTTGATTGAGGACGAGTACGGCAAGCAGGAGAGAAACCAGATAAACCGTCCGACGCGACATCATCCAGGGTTCGGCTTTTACTGGCGATAACGGTATCTTTGGCGTACCCCATCTAGCCAAGGACATCAGGCATAGCGCGGCTAGAAACGCTAGAATAAAGAGCGAATGTATAATTAACGGCAGCGACGTGTAAGGCCTGTCTTCTAAAATAAACTGGTAGCGCGACGGATCGAGGTCGATCAGAACCAAGCCAATCTCCGGCAGAGACAGCATAGCCAGAGGCAACACACTCATGAGATTTATTTTAGGCATCTCGCCAGAATCTGAATGGTGACATACACAACTACCCCTAGCGCGAAGGCCATCCAAATATCATTAAATGTGATGACGTCTATTTCAGACATGCCATTCTCCGCGCCGCAACGTCCCGTACCGCAAAAGGCGGATGGGATCAACTCGCCGTCAGGGCGCGGAGCGTGTCGGACTTACGCGGCTTCTTGCGCTGCTAAACGGGCTTCCAGCGCATCGATCCGATTCAGCGCGTTCAAGAGTGCCGCATGGATATCCGGCAGTGGAGCTACAGGATTGATCGTCTGGATGACAGGTTCACCGTGGTCGTCCACCGCGTCCTTCTCCCCAAAGACACCCGTGGGAATAGCAACCTGCATTTCATGGGCGATCCAGCCGTACCGGATGATGTCAGGATGGCTCTTGAGCGCGTAGGCTTTGGGAGCGAACATGCGGAGGCGGGCAATGGCGTCTTCACCGCGGATGGTGCCGATCACATTCTTGATGCGATAGTCGGACCCATTGGTCCAAGTGCCGACGCCGGAAGCGATCACAAGTGACGCCGCGAGTGACCCGTTGGAGAACGCTCGAATTAGCGATGTATCCGCGCCCGTGGTTTCAAGAACGTTCAGCGCCGTGCCGCCACCGGAATTAGAAATATTTACGGAGGTAGAACCGCTAGAGCCGGTTGGATAGACCGTCACGCCGGGTGATGTGGTCGATGCAGCCGTGGAAGATCCAAGATTAAGAGCGCCAGCCGCTGGAACTTCGATGCTTGTCGAATTGCTCGTATCGGAGGACGTGTACGTAGTTTGGTAAGCGCCAGAATGCTGACTGTAGGTGTTGGCAACTCCGGCAAAAGTCCATTGGTCGATCCGCCCATCCTCATCGATGCCGAACCGCTCGGTGTCGAGTTGGGTCCCGGCCTGGTAGTACTCAAAATAGGCCGTGCCTCCGGTGGCCTGTTCGGTCCCGCTGGTATGCGTCGGCGCGGTCGTGCCCGGCGTTCCCGGCGTCGTCACGCGATAGACGTGCAGCGTATCCATATTTTGCACGTAGTCGTCTATTGGCACACTGGGACCATTTGGGACGAACGCATGCAGCCGCGTGGCAACGGCGAAGGGCGTCATCATCGACAACTGCCAACGCCATTTATCAGTGCCGGGGATTTCGCTGTGGCGCAGGAAATAGCCTATCGTCCTATCGCCTGACGGATCGCGACCTGCGCCCCACCACATCGATGTCATGTAATGCAGGGCGCTGCCGGACCCCGCAGTGCCGTCGCAATAGATGCCAAAAGAACCGTGATAGCTGGAGCCGATCGTATGGGCGGTATCGTCATCGACCACGTCTTTCGAGTAATAATCCGGCCAGCGGTTTTTGTAGCCGGGGCGTTGGCCCGTGTTAATGAAGCTTTCGTTTCGGATCGCCGTCCCAACAGGCATTGCCGTCTTGATCGTAAGCTCGTCAAAGCTTGTGTTGGGGGCAATGTAGAAAATGATATCGCGAACCCCAGCGGAACCAAACGCGGTGAACAGTCCCGTTATGGCCGTCGTCTGATCTGTGCCATCATCCTTGATACCGAACTTGCGGAGGTCAACCTCGCCAACGGCAGTAGTATACCCGACCACTGTCGATCCATCCGAAAGCGTGATGACCAGATCGCCGGTTGTGGTGCCGTTATTATAGTAAAGCGCACCGCCACCATCGCCGGCAGACGCATAGCCAGCCGTGCGGATCGAAAGAGGTGCCGTTTTGGGCTGAAATGCACCGGCAAGTGCTTTCGTGTCGAAGCTTGCGCCAGCCCCGATATTGCCAAGCGCGGCATTGGGGTCGGACAGCTCGGAAAGGTCGTTGGCGGCAAGCATGTCGCCGGTGCCCCCGACCCACGATGAGCCGGTATAAGTGAGCTGCTTTGACGACACCGTATCAAAATATAGATCGCCCTTTTGAAGTGCGGAGCCGTCATTCCGCAACGTGGGCGCGGTCGCCTTCGGGCCGAGATAAACGTCCGAGAAATTGGTGATATCCGTCACGTTGTCAGCAACGGTCGGGATACTCGAAGCAACCCCTGCAACGGCGGGAATATCGTTCGCCACGTCTGCAACCGTTGGAATGTCCGCCGCCACGCCGGCCACTGTCGTCACATCGGCGGAAATCCCCGCCACCGTCGAAACGTCCGCGTCATTCGCCGCAACCGTAGAGACTGCCGGGGCAATCGCCGCCACAGTTATCAGATCGGCCTGCAGATCATCGAGTGTGGTGCTTTCATCCGATGCAGGAATGGCAATCGAACGATCCGACCGTTCCTTGACCGTCTGAATTTGCATCGTCAGAAGGTCAAAGCGATCCTCTACCGTCTCCGCGAGATAAGCGCCTTGGTTCTGAAGGTCCGTTTCCTGCGTGAATGGCGGGTTGCGAAGGATAGTGAGTGTCGTTCCCGTCACCGCCAACGCTACCCCGGCAGAGGTCAGATTGATCGAGCCCACGTCCGAGCCAACGTCTGACACCGTGTAATGTGTCGTGAGGCCAAGAGTTATTTCGACGCCGGAGGCATCCGCCAAAATGACGTTCAGATGCGTCTTGTCCACGATCCGAAAATCATAGTTGAACACGTCAGTGACGCCATTGCAGATGTACGGGCCGGATTTGGCGACGGAAGATGGAACGGTCATGCGTTGGCCTCAACGT
>Ga0134128_10008391_pt1 | contig 12428 bp, 7 predicted proteins | sample KB31754_FD_96462 | JGI IMG/M metagenome (GOLD analysis project Ga0134128, IMG submission 96462) | Terrestrial soil microbial communities with excess Nitrogen fertilizer from Kellogg Biological Station, Michigan, USA - KB3-175-4 | ecosystem: Environmental > Terrestrial > Soil > Unclassified ...
CAGGGAATTGCCGAAATCCGGGAGTGCGCGCAAGTAGGGATTGTTCACCTTCTCGATGACGCTGACCAGGAAGAATGGATCTTCCGAAACAGGGCTGTCGTTCTCCAGGTTGACGATGATGTTGCGGGTTGCGCCGTATTCGGCCAATCGGCCAAGGCTCTCCGCGGCTAGATCCACGCTTTGCGGAGATCGGGCCGCACCCCTGACATGCTGCCGCACACTGGGAGACCCGATCGTTTTCGCGACGTCGATCCACTTGCGTCCATAGTCCACGCCGGCGGTTCGCTTCGCTTCCTCGGGCGAATAGAAATAGCCTCCCGAGAGGCCCAGGTCCACGACGTGCGAACCGGCCTTTTCGACGGCGGTACGAAACGCATCGAGATATGCGGGATCGGTGGAGGCAAAATGATCGCTCAACGGGTTTATGTTCGGAACGCCAAAACGCCGCGACACCATCGCCGCGAACTCTTTGACATCCATGCCTCGCTTGGACTTGTCGCGGCCATGATTCGATGGCGCCTCGATGTAGGCGCGGAAGGGATAGGAAGTGACCGCGAGGCGTTCACGCGGGCTTACCGGGAAGTGAATATCGGGACGCCCGGTTTGGGCAAATAGTGGAACCGCAACGGCGGCTGCCGGCAGGCTCTTCAAAAGTTCACGACGGGATATAGTCATTGGCGCCTTGAATGGGATAGCTCCCACAGTGTATACGGCGCGTGTGGATAATGCGGGCATCCGCGACTGTTTTCACATTGGGCCCTGCGCATGTGTAGCCTAGTCAATCACGCTCGTGCCAGCCCGGACGCACCCCTAACCCGGCAATGTGAGCGAGTTCGATGGGTCCAGCAACTCTGACATTCGTCCCAAACGTCGCTGTTCACCCAGCAAGGGATTAGGCAATGTGTACTCACTCGTTGAGTTCGCCTTTCGCTGCAATTGCGAAAAATCCGAATCCAGATTATACATTGGAGCTACTGGGATGGAGCGCTCATTCTACGGATTCCGTGGCCCGGCGTACTTCCGCGTGGGCGCGGGCGCCGCGCCGGCCGGCGTAACGATCTTCCGATCGCGGGTGCTCCTACAGGACTCTCGCCCGCCACCGCTCGTCGTATAATGCCTGCCAGCGGAGCGAATATTACTTGCGCCTATTTGCCTTATCGTTTCTCGTGGCATTCGCCGCAGCATTCACGATGCGTGCAGCGGAAGTGACCTTCAGTCACGATGTGGCCCCTATTCTGTACAAGCACTGCGTGAAGTGCCATCATCCGAATGACGTCGCTCCCATGTCGCTGCTGACCTATCGCGACGCGCGGCCCTGGGCGGCGGCGATGAAAGAAGCTGTCGCGACGGGCAAGATGCCGCCGTGGAAGGCCGATCCGCGTTACGGCAAATGGTCCAACGATCCCCGGCTCACGCCGGCGGAAATTGCGACCATTCGTGCCTGGGCGGACGGCGACAAGGCGGAAGGCGATCCGAAGGAACTGCCTTCGCAACCCACGTTTACCGAGGGATGGAAGATCGGCAAGCCGGATCTTGTCATTTCCATCCCGGAGCACGATCTCGCTGCGACCGGTCCCGACGAATACACATACGTGACAGTGCCCACCGGTTTGACCGAAGACAAGTGGGTTGTTGCCGCTGAACTGCGTCCGGGCAATCGCAAGGTGGTTCATCACGCTCACGTATTCGTCGTTGAGCCGCCGGATAAAAAGAAGCCTGATACTCCAGCTGCCGCCTATACCCGCTGGCTGATGGTGAAACAGGGAACTCTCGAATTCATCCGGCCCGATGCGCCCGTCATCGACGACGGTTGCCTGAGAGATGACAACGGAGCCTTCCCCGGAAGCAAACAGAATCCATTAGGCAGTTTGATCGGCTCGTATCTGCCGGGCCGCGGGCCGGACGTGTATCCGGAAGGAACGGCTCGAAAGATTCCTGCCGGCGCAAAGGTCAGCTTCCAGATCCATTATTCACGGACGACCGGCAAGCCGGAAACGGACGCGACTAGCGTGGGATTGATTTTCGCGAAAAAGCCGCCGAAGCAAATTGCCAGGCGCATCGATCTTTCGAACCACATGTTTCTGATTCCGGCGGGTGATCCGAATCGAGAAGTGACGGAGTGCCATACGTTCGACCAGGACATGTACATTACGAGCCTGACACCGCACATGCACCTGCGTGGAAAGTCGATGAAATTCACCGTAACCTATCCGGACGGGCGATCGGAGACTCTGCTCGATGTGCCGAAATATGACTTCAACTGGCAGATCACGTATCGCGAGGCTCAACCGCTCTTCATACCGAAAGGCACGCGGCTGAAGATCGACGCGTATTTCGATAATTCGAATAACAACCCCGTGAACCCGGATTCGAGCAAGGTGGTGCGCTGGGGCGCCGCCAGCGAGACGGAAATGATGGACGGCTGGATCGAGTATGTGGATACGCCGCCAGGGCAGAGCGCCATCGCCACCGCATCGGCGGCGCGATGAACGAACAGAAGCCGCGACCAGAGAGTTACCCTGATTCCGAACCTAGCGCGGCGGCGCCGTTTGCAGGCAAACTGAAGCTGAGTGGTTTACCTAATTTTCCGGCGGCGACTGCAGATCGGATGCTGTTCCGAGGCCGGCCGCAATTTCCGGCAGGATGCCCAATTTGATATAGACGGGCCGCAGAAGTGCGCGTATGCCCTTAAGCTGGCTATGAAACCAAGCGGCTCCGAGAACGCAAAAAGACCCGCCCAACACGACGGTCGCCGGGGCGCCCAGATAATGCGCCGCGCTGCCAGCCAGCAGACTGCCGAACGGCGCCATCCCCGTGAAGGCCATTACGTAATAGCTCATCACCCTGCCGCGCTTTTCGCCGGAGACTACGGTCTGGACGATGGTGTTGCTTGCGGCCATCTGCTGCATTACTCCGAAGCCGGCGGCAAACAGCAGCAGAAGCGATAGCCAGAGAACGTGCGAAAACGCGAACGCGATCAGCCCCAGCCCGAAAATTGCGGCGGAGGCGACCACCACGCGCCCGAGTCCCAGAACCGATTTTCGCGTGGCAAGACGCAATGCCGCGGCGAGGGCGCCCGTTCCTACTGCGGCCATGAGAAAGCCCAGCGTGTGCGCGCCGCCGCCGAGCACCTTTACCGCAAACACCGGCATCAGGATCGTGTAAGGCATACCAACCAGGCTTATCAGCGCAAGCAAAAGCAGAATGGAGCGGATCGGTGCGAATCTAGTGACGTACTGCCATCCGTCTCGTAATTCGGTAAGCATGGGTCTGGTTGCGCGCTTCTCCGTCGAGGGTTTCAGGCGCATGGCCAGCAGTGAGGCAATCACGGCGATGTAACTGAGACCGTCGATCAGAAAGCAATATCCCTCGCCCACCGCGGCGATGATGATGCCCGCGAGCGACGGCCCCAGCAGCCGCGCCATGTTCACCATGGATGAGTTCAGGGCAATGGCGTTGCCGAGATCCGCTCGGTCCTCCACCATCTCAATAAGGAACGTTTGGCGGCCCGGCATATCGAATGCGTTGATCAGACCCTGAAATACGCTGAGCGCGAGAATTTCAGGGATCGTGATGATGCCGGCAAGAGCTAAAGCCGCGAGCGCCAGTGACTGAACCATGGCGAGGATTTGAGTCGCAATTAAAAGACGATGCCGGTTCCAGCGATCGACCCAGACTCCCGCGAACGGCGCAAGCAGAAACGTCGGAAGCTGGCCCGCAAATCCGACCAGCCCGAGCATCAGCGTAGATCCGCTTAGCCGGTAGACGAGCCAACTCGTGGCGATACGAGTCATCCAACTGCCGATCAGGGAAACGCTCTGGCCGGTGAAGTAGAGACGGTAATTGCGGTGATGCAGCGCCCGAATAGCCGCCCCTAGTGCTCCGGCGCTTGTGCTCGACGGACGAGAATGATGTTGTCCCGCCGCGCGCTCGTGGAAAGGTCGTGGAGTTTCTTGCAACCTACTTTCGAGATTAGATTACGCGCGTGCGGGTTTCGGTTTGTCCGCAGAACAGCCCTGAGGCATGTCTCGCCTTACAACAGACGACGAATTTCATGTAGGGCCGCACAGGGCTGGCCCGAGCGCGGCTTAAGTAAACGACATTGGAATGGCGCCCGCTACGCTGTCACTGCTTCGCGTGCCGGATGCGCCGTCTGCTCTTTGGTGGAGGCAGGGAATTCCAGCCGGAAGCGCGTTCCGGCGCCGGGGCGGCTCTCTACTTCGATGATGCCGTTATGCTCCTGGACGATTCCATAAGTTACCGACAGTCCAAGACCAGTGCCTTTGCGTATGCCCTTGGTCGTAAAGAATGGATCGTAAATCCGCGCGATGTGATCCGCCGGTATGCCCTGACCTGTATCGGCTACTTCGGCATGCACGAAACCCGCTTCCGACCATGTCCGCACGGTCAACCGGCCGCCCTCGGCCATTGCATCGCGCGCGTTGAGTACAAGGTTCAAAAACACCTGCTGCAGTTTCCCGGAATTGCCGCGGATTTTCGGCAGGGTGCTCGAGACTCTCAACAGTAGTTCGATGCCGGATTTGCTGAGCTGGTGTTCAACCAGCGAAACAGTCTCCTCGATGATTCGATTCAAGTCGAGATCGATGAAATCAGTAGTAGACGTCCGCGAGAAATTGAGCAGCGAATTGACGATCTCGCTCGCCCGGAACGTCTGCTTCGCAATCTTCTCCAGCAGCCGCGCTTTCTGGTCGTCGCCCGAGATCTGCTTCGCCAGCATTTGCGAATACGTAGAAATAACGGCGAGGGGCGTGTTCACCTCGTGCGCCACGCCGGCGGCCAACAGGCCAATCGAGGTGAGTTTGTCCGCCTGCACCAAGCGGCGCTCGAGTTCGTCGCGATCGGTCACGTCATCGAAAATGATCAGGCGTCCGATCTGCTCCATGTCTTTCGAGACAAGCGGCGCGATCGCGAGGTTTACGATGGATTCGCGGACGGCGCCATTCCGGCCGGAGTGTCCGTTTCCATTTTCACCGGTGCCATTTCCGTCCGCGTGAACGTGCGGCCTCAGGACAAATTTATATACGTTGTGAATGCCGGTGCGGGCCCGGACTTCGTCGAACTTGCGGCAGAGTTCTTCGGGGAACAATTCACCGAGACGGTGTCCCAGAGCGCGCTCGCGCGGAATGCCCGTCAGCTTTTCGATCTGCGGGTTCCAGCTCTCCACCCGATCGTCCAGTCCCGCGGCGAGGATGCCAACGCTGATCGATTCAACGATGTTTTCGCTGAATTCTTTCAATCGTTCGTATTCATCGGCTTTCTTCTGGAGCGAATGGTAGAGGCGGGAATTCTCCACCGCGATCGCCACGTAGCCGGAAAGCGTAACCAGCAGTTCGACATCGTCGCTCGACAGGAAATCGCCTTCCGTCGTGCGACTGACGCCCAAATAGGCGATGGTCCGGCCGCGCGAGCGGCACGCCACGTAGTAAGTAAGATCGAGTTCCGCAATGGTATGGCGCACCGCCTGCGGCCATCGCTGCGACACGATGTCGTGCAAATGGCGGGGCCGTTCGAAGAACAGGTACGGCCGGTCGCCCGCAGTCTCGAGGAAACTCAGATCGGCGGAAGCAAGCGGCGTTCGCGGCACGAGCTTCGGCTGCTGGGTAGCTGAATGCAGATAGAAACTGGAATCGCTCTCGCTCACCAGGAAGAAGGCAATTCGTTCAATGGACAGCGTTCGCAGCAGCCGGTCGGACACCGAAGCCAACATGCGGTCCATGTTGGTCTCCGAACTCAGGTCGCGCGCGAACTCGATCAATGTCAGGCGGTAATCGTAGCGGTCGCGATAAAACACGTAACGGTCGAGTTGTTCCTCCACCCATCGACGGATCGGCTGAAACACGAACGTGGCAAACAGTATGAGAACGACGAATGCCGGCGCCGTGATCGTGTTGATATTGCCGATATAGAAAATCAGCGCATAGAAAATGCCGATTACCAGGAGCGTGGCGAGTGTGTAGACATACCCCTGTTGGAAGATGATATCCACGTCCATCAGCCGGTAGCGCGTGATCGCGTAAGACCAGGAGATGGGAATGATGGCGAGCGAAACCACACTGAGCGCCAGAATATGCCCAGGTACGGCGCCGAACACATACGGGATCGCGTAGCAAATGGCGAACGGCAGAATGCCGGCAAGCGCTCCATTGCGCAGATACTTCAATTGGCGGCGGAGCACCGGATCTTCGGCGCGGCTGTAATCCCGCATTAGGGCGAGCGCGCCGAGAAGATACATGCCGACAAAGAAGCCGAGCATCAGGCGGTCAAGCATCCACCGCACTTCAATAAGCGGTGTCCCAAAACGCAGCAGGCCCGAAGCCGATCCCGTCACGAGCGCCAGCAGAACCAGCGCCGGAGCGTAAAGGACGAGCCAGCGGCCGCGGCCTACAAGAATCCTGGGTTTTTCGGGAAAGCTGACGCAAAAGTGCAAGAAAATGGAAGGTGCCAGCAAACTGGCTACAATGTTGCCCCAGTAAATCACCTGATCGAAGCTATTGAGCTTGCCGCTGTAATGGAAACAAGACGCGATGAACGAGACCAGGCAGAGCAGGAAAAAGTGCAGGGCCTTGGGAGAACTGGTGCGCCGGTAATAAACGAAAAGCCCGATAAAGAGCCAAAAAACGCCAACGCCGTACTGATAATAAACCGCGGAATCGCGGGCGGCCGCTTCGATAAAGACGTTCTGCTTTTCGAAATCGATCCCATGCCGGCGCAAAGAATAGGTCGTTTTACTGAATACCGGTAGGCCGGCCAGTATTCTGGTGGCATCGAGAGCGTTTTGAACCGGCGTTCCGGCTATCCGTGTCACCTCATCGCCAACGTGAATTTCAGCGCGATCTCCGGAAGAGTCGGCCTTCACGTAGGCGGCGATGACGTGGTTGGATCCATCTGCCCCGGTGCGGTCGATCCAGGTGACGCCGTCGTCGGGAAGAAGAAATTTGTTGAGCTGTTGAAAATTAATGACAGCCGCGAGGACAGCCGCTGCCGCCAGGATTAGCAGCAACGCGCCCGCGAACTGACTTTTTAGCTCTCGCACTCACTTCCACCGCGCGGTGACACTACTGCCGCCGGTGTCCTCCCTAACAAGACAAATCTCCGATAGCACGCTGGCTACCATTTGCCGAAGTTCCCCTAGTAGACTGAGAATACAGCAATTTAGTACCAAATCCAAGGGTTTCCTCTTGCGGTAAATTTGTCTTTTGGAAGCGACGGTTCCCGGATTCGGAAATGAGGACGGGCGAACAGCGGCATTTGCCGAGGTCTTTTTGCCGCCCGCATTTGTCCTGGAGCCGCGCGATAGCGTCCCAACGCGGAACCTGCCGCGCCCCCGGTGCGTCCTTCGGCTCATTGACGGGTATGTAAAACATCCTTAGACTGGAGTTTAGCCCGCAACAGTTTCATCCATGGTCAGGTCTATGAAGTTTTCTTCCCTCTCCCAGGCCCTCGCCCGCTCCTCGGTGGTATTAGGCGTCGCGGCGGCGACACTGATCGTTCCGTTGATCCTGGGGCAATCCAGTTCGAGCGACTCGGACACCACAGTATCGAAGCCGCTTTCCAAAAAGGAACAGAAGCGGAGAGAGAAGCAACTCCGGAAGGAGCTTGAGGGCCCATGGAAGAAATGGCTGAACGAAGACGTTACCTACATCATCACCGATGAGGAGCGCCAGGCTTTCAAGCATCTGCAGACCGACGAAGAACGCGAACAGTTCGTTGAGAACTTCTGGAAGCGCCGCGATCCGACACCCGACACGGAAGAAAACGAGTACAAAGAGGAAATCTACCGCCGTATCGCTTACGCGAACGACCATTATGCTTCCGGTATTCCCGGCTGGAAAACCGACCGCGGAATGATTTATATCAAGTACGGCGCGCCGGATGAGGTCGATTCGCATCCGTCGGGTGGCAGCTATGAGCGTCCGATGGAAGAAGGCGGCGGCGAAACCTCGACCTATCCCTTCGAGGACTGGCGGTACCGCTACCTTGAGGGCATCGGCAGCAACATCGAGATTGAATTTGTCGATCCGACCATGACCGGCGAGTATCACATGACCATGGACCCGTCGGAGAAAGACGCACTGCTGTACGTTCCGGGCGCTGGTCTGACGATGTACGAGCAGATGGGCATGTCGAGCAAAACCGATCGATTTAACCGGACCGACGGCACGCACTTGGGCACCGGCAACATGCCGCTTTCTGAGAGTCAGAATGAGTTTAGCCGGCTCGAGCAATTCGCGAAGCTCCAAAGGGCGCCGGTCATCAAGTTTAAGGATCTGCAAGCAGTCGTCGATTCGACCATTAAATACAACACGCTGCCGATGCAGGTGCGCGCCGACTACATAAAAGTGACGGACGCGACCGTGCTGACGAATTTGACTGTAGCCTTTAACCGGAACGACCTGCAATACCAGACCAAGAACAGCAACGCAACCGCTACGGTGAACCTGTACGGCCGTATCACGACGCTCTCGCGGCGTTCCGTGAACTGGTTTGAGGACACGGTGCAGGTAGGCCCGATACCCGCGGAAATGCTGCAAAAGGCGATGAACGGGCAGAGCATCTATTTCAAGTCCATTCCGCTTCAACCGGGGACCTATCGCCTGAACATCGTGGCGAAGGACACCGTCGCCGGAACGATGAACAATTTTGAGATGCCGCTTCACGTTCCCGAATATCAGGAAGACGCGATCGGCTCGAGCAGTTTGATCCTGGCCGACCAGATTGAGCGGCTGCCCACAACCAGCGTCGGCGCTGGACCGTTTGTCATCCGCAGTTCCAAGGTCAGGCCGCGCGTGGGCGATACGTTCAAACAAAGCGAGAAGATGGGTATCTATACCGAGTTTTACAACCTCGGGATGGATCAAAAGACGCGCAAGCCGGAAGGCAGCGTCGATTACGAAGTGGTCAGCGATGCCACGAAACAGACCGTGATTGATTTTTCAGAGGACATTTCGCACATGCCGAATGCCTCGTCATCGCTGGTGACGGTTGAGAAGATGTTGCCGCTGAATAAGCTTTCGCCTGGGAAGTACACGCTGAAAATCAACCTGAACGACAAGCTGAAGAATCAGACGATCAAACAGAGCGCTGCATTTACGGTAACATCGTAGTAGCACTATTTTGAGCAGGGACAAGGCCTTGCAGAGAGCATTCGGACGGCTCGGAATCGCCTCCATCGCCGTGGCGGGTTTGTTGGCCGCTGCGCCTGCCACTAGTGCGGCCGATTTGCCTTCCCCGTTTTCCGGAAATCTCTTTGGCATTGTCGTAGATGCTCTGGGGACGCCGCAGATAGGCGCCCCCGTCCAGCTTTACGACCGTTACCACCACGCGCTTCGCAAGACATTCACGTCCTCGAACGGGCGATTTGGGTTCGGAGGACTGAGCCCAAGCCATTATTCGATCCGTGTTTCGGTTACGTCGTTCCTTCCCGCAACGCGGGACGATATCGCAATCCGTGCGGGCCTCAGCAGCGTATTGGAGGTCCGTCTGGCATCGGTTTTCAGCAGCATCCAACTGCAGTACACTGCCCCAACCAGCATCATGAGCGACGACTGGAAATGGGTGCTGCGAGCTTCTTCGGCCACTCGCGCGATTACCCGGGCGATGCCGCAGCTTTCAAAGGGCACGTCGAGCAGCCCCGAGAACCCCGAAAAGATTTTTTCCGGAACCCGCGCCCAGGTTTCGCTATCTGCCGGAGATGCGGGATCGCTACTCTCGGATGTTGGAATTGCCGATTTTGGCACTTCGTTCGCTTTGGAGACCAGCGTCTATGGCGCCAACCAGTTGACGTTCAGCGGCGCTTTCGGAGAGAGCCTAAGCAGCCAATTGCCCACCATGGCTTTTCGTGGCACCTATGCCCGGAACAACGGCGACGGCTATGCGGCGATGCCGGAGATGACACTGACGGCCTTGCAGGTTTCGCTGCCGAACCGGTCTGCTTATGGGGCCGCCGGGTCGCAAGGCTCGCCGGCCGTGAGATCCGCCGCTTTCAGCTATTACGACACGCTGGACACGCTCGATCGGGTGCATCTGGAATATGGCGCTTCCCTGGAGACGATTTCGTATTCGGATCATCTGTCGCGAGCTAGTCCATTTGCCCGCGCTACGGTGTCGCTGGGACGCGTGGGCACGGTGGCGGCGGTGTACAGCAACGGCGGCCCGCCGAACGACCTCTACATCCACCAGTTTGGCGAACAGGCCGACCTCGCCGGCATGATTGGCGCGCTTGGCTCGTTACCGCAGTTTTCCATCCGCGACGGGCATCTGCAACTCCAGCGCACCCAGAACTATGAAATTGGTTATCTGAAGACTGCCGGAAACCGCAGTTATGGCGCCAGCGCCTTCTATGAAGACGTGAACGACGGGAGGATGAACGTGGCCGGCGATTTGTCGCCGCTCATCTCCGGCAACCTGCTGCCCGATCTCTCTACCCGAACTTCCATCTACAATATCGGCCGGTACAATCGCAGTGGATTCGTCGGGTCCGTCGATCAGAAGGTGAACGACAATTTGGATCTGGCCATCGTCGCGGGAACCCTTGGCGGCTTCACGATCGCCGGCGAGCCAGGCATGCGCGGCAATGATTTTCTGAACCGCTCGCTTCATCCCATCGCGTCGTTGAACGTAACATCCACCCTGCGTCGCTTCGGGACGAGGATCATCGGTAATTACGAATACGTTGCCGGCAATGCGCTGGTACCGCGGCATATCTTTGCCAGTCAGCGCCTGTACGCGGAACCAGGATTGAATTTTCTCGTCCGGCAGCCGCTTCCTTCCTTTTTCGGCGTCGGCCGGCTGGAGCTTTCGGCCGACCTGCGCAACTTGTTGGCCGAAGGGTACATCCCCGTTGCCGGCGGCGACGGCCATCAATTGCTGCTGGTGCAAGCGCCGCGGGCCGTCCGTGGCGGGTTGGACATCATCTTCTAGCAGCTCGTAGATCGCTTTCTCGCTCGCGCCCTTTCCTATGCTTTGCGTCCGCGATCAGGGCAAGTCTGATACGCTAGGCGAAACTCACGATGGCAACCACGCCGCCTAAGCCTTCGCGTCTGCTTTGGTTCGCACTCATCCTGCTGGTTTTTTCCGTCGGCATTAACTACCTCGATCGCGGCAATCTCTCGGTTGCGCTCCACAGTATCGAGGGCGAATTTCATCTGAACAAAGATCAGCTCGGCCTGCTCGGGACGGCGTTTTTTGTCAGCTACGCACTGCTGCAGATCGGGGCTGGGCCGCTCATCGACCGCTTCAATGTGAACTGGGTCTATGCGGGCGGATATCTAGTTTGGTCCGCCGCCACGCTTCTGACGGGCTTTGCCAGAGAGATCCATTTTCTGGGCTTCACGGCCAGCAGCTTCGCCGTTCTTTTCACTTTGAGGTTGGTTCTCGGTTGCGGCGAGTCGGTAGCCTATCCGGCGTACTCGAAAATCATCTGCAACAGCTTTCCCGAGACTTTGCGGGGCGCCGCCAACGCCGCAATCGACGCCGGGTCGAAGGTGGGGCCCGCACTTGGCGTCATGCTCGGCTTTTTCCTGATGAACCGCCTAACGTGGAGAGGAATGTTCATCGTAATCGGCGCGGCCAGCCTGGTGTGGTTGATCCCCTGGTGCGTGGTGACACCAAAACTCACGTCCCGGCAGGAATGCTCATCCATCAAAGCCCCGCCGTATCGCGAGATGCTCCGCCACCGAGCATTTTGGGGCACGGTATTGGGGCTGTTCGGTGGAAATTATACCTGGTACCTGCTGCTTACCTGGCTTCCCTATTATTTTGAGACCGACCGCCATTACGCGCATGACAGTCTGGCCATTTTGAGTTCGCTTCCGTTTTGGGGCGTTGCTGTTTCATCAATGCTCGCTGGACTGGCGGCCGATGCCATCATCCGTCGAGGAAGAGCCGCTTCTCGTGTCCGGCAAGCGACGGTTTCCCTCGGGCTCCTCGGGTGCTGCCTGTTCATGTTGCCTGCGGTCATCATTCGTAACGAAACTATTTCCATTACACTGCTAATTGTCGCGTGCATCTGTTTGGGACTTTTTTCGTCTAATCATTGGGCTCTTACACAGACGCTGGCCGGACCGGAGGCGGCTGGAAAATGGACCGGTATAGAAAATTGCCTGGGAAATTTTGCAGGTATTACGGCGCCCTGGTTAACCGGAGCGATACTCGACAAAACACATTCTTTTCTGCTTGCCTTTGCGGTTTCGTGCCTGATGCTACTCGTGGGAGTGGCAGGATATTGGTTGGTGGTTGGCAAAACCAAGCGGGTGTGTTGGTCCACGGAATTAGCTTCGGAGAAGGTGGCAACGGCTTAAGGCAGTATTTGAAATTAGCGGCCGATTAGGCTGCCCGCGAGAAGCGTCCTCGTGTGTCGTTACATACCTGGACGCGGCCGGTGAGCATTTCCTCCGAGTGCTCACCGG
>Ga0134128_10008392_pt1 | contig 12427 bp, 11 predicted proteins | sample KB31754_FD_96462 | JGI IMG/M metagenome (GOLD analysis project Ga0134128, IMG submission 96462) | Terrestrial soil microbial communities with excess Nitrogen fertilizer from Kellogg Biological Station, Michigan, USA - KB3-175-4 | ecosystem: Environmental > Terrestrial > Soil > Unclassified ...
ATGGTGTTGGCCGTGTACATGCCTCCGCAGGAGCCTGCTCCGGGACAGGCGTGGCGCTCCACTTCGAGCAGTTCTTTCGCGTCTATCTTATGGGAGGTGTATTGCCCGACCGCTTCGAAAGCACTGACAATGGTGAGGTCCTTTCCTTTATAGTGACCCGGTTTGATCGTTCCGCCATAAACAAAGATTGCGGGAACATTCATGCGCGCCATGGCCATCATTGCGCCCGGCATGTTCTTGTCACAGCCCCCGATGGCGATCACGCCGTCCATGCTTTCGGCTTGAACCGCCGTTTCGATCGAATCGGCAATGACTTCGCGCGACACCAGGGAATACTTCATGCCTTCCGTTCCCATGGAGATGCCATCGGAAACGGTGATGGTACCGAACATCTGGGGCATCGCAGCTGCCTGTTTCAATGCATGCTCGGCATCCAGCGCCAACTCGTTCAATCCCTTGTTGCAGGGTGTGATGGTGGAAAAGCCATTGGCCACGCCGACGATGGGTTTGTCGAAATCGTTATCGCCGAAACCTACAGCCCGCAGCATCGCGCGGTTGGGGGTACGTTCCGCCCCCTGGGTGATTGCCCGGCTGCGCTGGTTATCTGACATGAATTACTCCTTGAATTGAAAAAACGGGAATGCAGGCAAATTCTGGCGAATTCCAGTAGTCAGGGGAAGAAGCGGCCGAGGCGCATGCGAAGCTGTGAGGAAAGAAAAAGCAGTTCAAAGTCGCTCTTTTCCGCGTTCTCCGCGGTGAATAATCGTCGCCGTATGTATAATGAGGGGAAAACGAGACGCGTCATTTCATTCCTGCCCAACTCTCCGCTAGGAAGGACTTCTGCTTTCCCTGCCGGTTTTCGCCGGTATGATGTTTTAACGCTGCGCTCGATAGACAAGCTATTTTACCTGAAAAAAATGCAAGCCCATGCTCGTTCATCCTCAGATTGATCCCATTGCCATCCAACTCGGACCGCTCGCGGTTCGATGGTACGGACTCATGTATCTTATCGGATTCGCTTGCTTCATTCTGCTGGGACGCTACCGCATCAAACGAAATCCCGGGGGTGCGTTCACCATCAGCATGCTGGACGATATGCTGTTTTACGGTGTGCTCGGCGTGATCGTGGGCGGCCGCCTGGGTCACATATTTTTTTATCAGTTCGGCTATTATCTGGAGCATCCTCTGGAAATCTTTGCCGTCTGGCAAGGCGGAATGTCATTTCACGGTGGTTTTCTCGGAGTGATAGCCGCTATGGCCTTGTTGGCCCGCAAATATCACCTGCGTTGGCTCGCCGTGACGGATTTCATCGCTCCATTGGTGCCGCTGGGACTTGGGGCGGGGCGCATCGGCAATTTTATCAATGCCGAGTTATGGGGACGGCCCACCGATGTGCCCTGGGGCATGATTTTCCCCTATGTCGACAATATTCCGCGTCATCCTTCTCAACTGTACGAGTTCGCGCTGGAAGGGTTGGTTTTTTTTACGTTAATGTGGATTTATTCCGCGAGGCCGAGGCCGGTGGGAGCGGTTTCCGGAGTGTTTCTGATCGGTTATGGCATATTCCGCTCGTTCGCGGAGTTTTTCCGCGAGCCGGACGAAGGTTTCATGGGCATGATGACGCTCGGTATCAGCATGGGGCAGTGGCTGTCGCTACCGATGATCCTCGCCGGGGTAATCATGCTGGTCTGGGCTTATCGTACCCAGGCCCCTGTGTCCCCGCGGGAGAAAACCGGCAAAGCCACCAAAGCCGCAATCGCGGGCAAGCGCGGCAGCAAATAGAGATAGACAATTTTGTATGTCTTTGCGCCGCTCCTACAGTCTGATCGCTCCGCTTTATGATGCCTTGCTCGCCGGAGCGGGTACGGGACTGCGGGCGGCCAGCCTTGAGCAATTGCCGCGGCAGGAGAACCTCGACATTCTCATCAGCGGCATCGGTACCGGACTCGACCTTCCGCATGTTCCAGCGTGTCATCATTATGTAGGACTGGACCTTACCGCCGCCATGCTGAAGCGGGCAAGACCCAGGATAGGAAACCTGCATGTAGACCTCGTCCAGGGAGACAGCATGTCTCTGCCGTTTATGGACGCATGTTTCGATCATGTGGTGCTGCATCTCATTCTGGCGATCGTACCGGACGCTCGCACCTGCCTGAAAGAAACAGCGCGGGTACTGAAACCGGGCGGCAGCGTGCTGATACTCGATAAATTTCTGAAGCCAGGGGAAAACGCAGTACTTCGGCGGATGGTGAATCTGCTGTCCCAGCATATCGTGACGCGCCTGGATGTGGTTTTCGAAGAGGTGCTTGCAAGTGTTCCGCAACTGAAAGTGGAGTCAGACCAGCCGCTTCTGGCAGGAGGCTGGTTCCGGAGCATTCGACTCGTTAAAGCCGGTTAGGACGTGACCGGGATATGCGATAAGGGTAGAATTTCTACGGGGGGCGAAACCGTCATCCCATCTTCAGCCGGAATGCCATGCGTCCTATTGCCGCTTTCACCGTCATCCTTGCCGTTATTGCCGTGGTCGCAAGCGAAGCGGCCGGCTTGGTGTCGGCGGCCCAGGTAGAGAGGACAGGCAGGGTGAACAGCCCGGGACCGGATTGGACAGAGGCCTATCACAAAAACGGCCTTGTCATTTTTACGAGGGACATAGCGGAGGGACGCCGGGTAATCGCAGTTTCCGAGGTGGAGGCTCCGCCCGAAGCTGTTTTCAATGTTCTCGTTGACTTCGAACATTACCGGGAATTCATGCCGTACGTGAAAGAATCGGAAGTGCTCAGCCGCACCGGCGATAACGAGGTGGTGACCTATGCGCGTATCGCGCCGCCGTTTATCAGCGAGCGCGATTATCCCCTTAAGGTCCGGTTGACGCGCAGAGCGGCGGCAGGTGACGACACACGCAAGGACGGCACCTTCAAGGTCGAGTGGACTGCGCTGCCCGAAGCGAAGCCCGAGATTGAAGGCGTGGTGCGCATCAAGCTCAACGAAGGTTCGTGGCTGGCGGAGCCCCTGGATGGCGGCAAGCGCACGCGTCTCACTTATACATTACTTACCGATCCGGGTGGACTCATTCCGGATTTTGTGTTCAACCTTTCGAATACCGTCGCGATACCTGAGCTCTTCGATGCGGTAGGGAAGCGCTCCGCCGAAGTAGTTTCTGGACGGAAGTAATCAGGCCGACGGCACACTATCGCCTGTCCCCGTGGATTTTTCAGGGCAATAGATTAACCCTATGTTTGAGCTGAAGACCTTGTTTCTCTTCCTGGCTACAGCGCTTGCCGAGATCGTTGGTTGCTATCTGCCCTATCTCTGGCTTAAACAGGATGGGAGCGCCTGGCTCCTTGTTCCTGCTGCTGCAAGCCTTGCACTATTTGCATGGCTTCTCACGCTTCATCCGACGGACGCCGGTCGTACATATGCGGCTTACGGAGGTGTTTACGTTTTCGTAGCAGTACTTTGGCTGTGGGCTATTGATGGGGTCAGGCCAACTAGCTGGGACATGGCAGGTTCTCTTCTGGCCCTGACAGGTATGGCAATTATCATGTTTGGCCCAAGACATGCATAATTTCATAACCCCAGGCGCGATTTGCAGTGCAATAAAGCGGTGCTACCCGGTCGACGCCGTCACCTTAAACCGTACAACTCTTGAGCAGAAATTTCTCATAAAATGTAGAGCACTGTCTTTTCTACAAAGACGGAAGTCAATAGATTCTCGCTAAGCGATCTGCTAGCTGGCATAAATTCAAAAATCATTGAGTAAGAAGGTTTTCAACAGGAGAAAATAGATGGTCACGAGAAGGATGATCGCCTTGCCGGGCCTGCTGTCAGTGGTTTTGTTTGCCGGCTGTTCGGCGATTTCAACGACACCGGCGGGCAGATCCGTTGAGCTTGTCACAGAAAAACCCAGTGGCAATTGCAAGCCGCTCGGTGATGCGGTCGGCTCCCAGGGTAACTGGATTACCGGCGACTACACTTCGAATGAGAATCTCCTTATCGGCGCCAGAAACGACCTGCGCAACAGGGCTGCCAAAATGGGTGGAAACTACGTCTGGGTGCAGAACTCCGCCAATACGAATGCATGGGGCAGCAAGGGCACGACAAACACGACAGTGCTGGGTGTCGTTTATCGCTGCGAATGATTCCTCGCACCGGGGTTCCGAATACCTTGCCCTGAATTTACTACTATGTAGGCAGAGCGCTGCGTAAATGTCCAGCAAGGTTTACTATAACAGTGCATGTCCCGTCTGCAATGCGGGCATAAAAGAGCAGCGCCGCCGTATGGAAGCATGCGGTATCAGCGACATTGAATGGGTCGATGTGCATGCGCAGCCGGAAGCCGTTGCAGAAGTAGATGCTTCGCTGGAGCAGGTACGCGAGCGGCTGCACGTAAAAAGACAGGATGGCCGGATTGACGTGGGCGTGGATGCCTTCACACAACTCTGGTCACAAACACCGGGGCAGCACTGGCTGGCAAGGCTTTTTCGGCTGCCCGTGCTCCGGCAGCTTTCACGCCTGGCGTACAACGCCTTTGCCGGAAGACTGTACCGATGGAATCGCGCCAAAAAACACTGGTAGCCCACAAGCAGACGCGAGTGATCAGGAAACAGTTCACGCAGCTATTTCCTGATCAGGAAAGTTTGGTGAGAATTCCGTTTCGACGCTAATTTTTATCCAAAGTCCAGGTAACGCTTTCCCCGGCCCGGAATGGAATCAGGCTTTCGTCGCCAAATTCCAGTTGCGCAGGCACACGCCAGCTTTCCTTCTTCAATGTAATCCGGTCCCGGTTGCGGGGCAACTGGTAGAAATCCGCGCCATGAAAACTGGCAAAGGCTTCCAGCTTTTCCAGCGCACCTGCCTGTTCGAATGCTTCCGCATAAAGCTCGATCGCTGCGTGAGCAGTATAGATGCCGGCGCAGCCGCAGGCGTTTTCCTTGGCCGATTGCGCGTGGGGAGCGCTATCGGTGCCGAGGAAAAATTTCGGATTGTCGCTGGTAGCGGCCTCGATCAGCTTCTGCCGGTGGGTTTCCCGCTTGAGGATGGGCAGGCAATAGTGGTGAGGTCGAATACCGCCTTGAAAAAGGGCATTCCGGCTGATCAGGAGGTGGTGCACGGTGATGGTGGCTGCGATGGTTTCCGGTGCGCTGATGACAAACTCTACCGCTTCCCGCGTGGTGATATGCTCGAATACCACGCGTAGTTGCGGAAAGCGCCGGGTCAACGGGATCAGCACCCGTTCAAGAAAGACTTTTTCCCTGTCGAATACATCCACCTCAGGATCGGTCACCTCACCATGCACCAGCAGGGGCATATCCGCTTGCTCCATGGCTTCCAAAGTTTCATGGCACCTGGCAATGTCGGTAACTCCGGCTGCGGAGTTTGTGGTTGCGCCGGCGGGATAGTATTTGATGCCGTAGATTGCTCCGCTTCTTTTTGCTTCGATGATTTCCGAAGGGGAGGTGTTATCGGTCAGGTAGAGGGTCATCAGCGGCTGAAAACGCACGCCGTGCGGCAGGACTGCAAGAAGTCGCTCGCGATACGCCAGCGCCATTTGCGTGGTGACGACGGGAGGCTTGAGGTTGGGCATGACGATTGCGCGAGCAAAGCGGCGGGCAGTGCCCGGTAGCACCGCCCGCATGTGCTCGCCGTCGCGGAGATGCAGGTGGAAGTCGTCCGGGCGGGTAAGCGTGAAGGTATTCAAGATAGCTGCGGCACCTGTTTTTTTCGGGAAAAATGCCATGAATTTCCCATTGAAGACTCAAGAGGACTCAAGTCTGCTATTCCCGGAATACATCATTGGAAATTGCGGGAGGGGCAAGCGAAGCACCACCCCTTGCCGCAAATGATGGTTCGGGTCTCAGCCTCCTCCATCCTGCACTACCGTTTCCTGTTCTAGTCCTTGATGCGGCCTAGCAGCGTCTCGCTCGTGCAGGATTTCTTTTCGGCAATCAACTCGGTGGCGGCACCCACCTGTCCCCAGGTATTCCAGAGCAGGACACCGCGTACGAGTCCATCGCGCAGGTAATAAATCACGCCTTTGCGGAAGGGCTCTACCCAATCTTCGATAATATCGAGACTGGAATCGAGTTCACCGACTGCTTCATAGCCAAGATCAAACAGGTCGGAATAAAAGAAGGGCTGATGGTGATAGGGCTCCAGGCTCCCTGCCATGTTTCGTCCCGCCGCTTCTCCCATCATGTTTGCGTTGTCTTCATGCTCGACCCGCATGCGCTTGTCGAGCAAGGGGCTATAGAAGTTGGCGACGTCGCCGGCGGCATAGATATCGGGATTGCTGCTGCGCAGGAATTCATCCACTACGACGCCGTTGTCAATCGCGAGCCCGGCCTGGACAGCCAGTTCCGTGTTAGGAAGAATACCCAGTCCTGCCACTACTCCATCAGCGGAAATCTCGGTTCCGCTCCCCGTGGTAACAACTTTTTTGGTCCCATCCGTCCTGATCGAAGTGACAGTTTCGGAGGCGAGCACGGTTACACCCTTTTCGCGATAGTAGGAATTCAGGAATTCGACGAGGGGTTGCGGATAAATACGCGAGCTGATACCGTGCTCCGGGAAGATCATCGTGACCCGTTTATCATTCATGGCGAGCGCGGCAGCAATCTCCGAACCGATGAAGCCGCCGCCGATCACGACGAAATCCGAACCCTGATTGCTCAATTCCCGCAGCTTGAGGTAATCGTCCGCCGTCCGGTAGTAGATTATCCCGCTGTCGAAATGGGGAAAGCGCCGCACCTCCCCCCCTGTGGCAAGCAAAAGTTTTTCATAGGTGTAGACGTTGCCTGCATTGTCCGTAGCCGTCTTGTTCGCGGGATCCAGCGCCACTATTTTTTTTCCGAGATGCATGGCGACGTTCAGCCCATGCTCGCTTCGCCAGATTGAATCATAGGGTGAGTCCTTCCATAGCGCCTTGGAAAGGGGAGGGCGGTTGTAGGGACGATGCAGCTCCTCCCCGATGACGGCGATTGCGCCATCGGGATCAATCTTACGGATACCGTGTACAGCAGAATCGGCGGTCATTCCGCCCCCGACAATAAGGTATTTATGGTGTTTCATGTTGGTTTCCTTTGCAGGTATATGAAGCGCAGGTTAAAAATTGCCCCGTTGTTATGTTCCGAAACCTTTTGTGTGACAATGTTGCGCGTAGAGAGCGGAACTCTGTAATAGCGAACCTATCCAATAAAATCGGAAACTTCATAAAACCTATGTAAACTTTTATTCCTCTTCAAGAGGAAATTGTCGGTGCATACAAGGATAGGCCGGCAGCAGGGCAAGTCCCATTGCCCGATAGATCGCAGAGAGGCTGTGCCTCATTATTCAACAATCCCCACGCCAGTATATAATGGGTTCCTCCATGAATTCAAAGCCAAGCTGGGCATGTCCGGAAATTGAACGATGACTGAAGTGAAAACGGATTCAGAAGCAAGCACGATTGATATGTGCGTACAGCACGCGCGCGAGATACTGGCGTCCCAACTCCCGCAAATTAAAGACAAAGGGTATGATTTTGCGCCTCTTTTCAGGCAGATGACCATCCAGTTATATCTGGTGGGCGTGATGTGGCGATGCAGCGAGAGACTCGGGGTGGCGGGAGATGCTCGCGATCATGCCTTTGAAGCGATGCAATCCATGCTCATAGCCGATGGCCTGAAAAAGAAAGAAGCTCAACAGCGTATCGTGTTCCTGCGCAACATGTCGCGGGTGGAAGACGGAACAGACACTCTTGCCGTATCGACCGGCTATGAGGCGGTTCCGAACGATGACAGCATGACGCGTCTTTTTGATGAGTACCGCAACGAGACGCGGGTTTCCGGTTCGCTATGGCGCCTTTTTGAGCGCGGTAAAAAGATCATGTTTATCGGCGGCGCAGTGGCAGCCTTTATAACGATCTGGGTCGTAACCATCTTTCTACCGAAAACCGAGGGAATCGACATACTGGCAGCCGGTCTTCTGGCTGCCACGCTAGTTGTCGTTCCGACATTTCTGGTCGGGCTGTTGATTTATCGGACGAAGATGAAAAAATCCAACCCCCCTGCGTCTTCGCAATCATGATTGGACGAAGAGGCATGTTTATGTGGCGGGGCACAGTTTCCAAATCAGGGTTCCGGTGAGCCGGTCTGCTTTGCACGTTTATGAGCGAACGCGGGGTTTCGCAGGATATACAGCCAGGGTGAAAGATACGAACAGGCAAGGCATCATCCGTCATCTGCTCGTTCCCTGGCTCGCCGCGTCACAATCCCAATGAGCGCGAAGATCATCGATGGCAAGAGACTGAGCCAGGAGGTGAGGGCGGAGTGTCAGGCGCGGGCAGCCCGCCTGGCGAAAAAAGGTACCCAGCCGGGGCTGGCCGTGGTTATCGTGGGAGATAATCCGGCTTCCACTGTATATGTGCGAAACAAGGCCAAGGCCTGCAGCGAAACGGACATCTATTCCGAAATCCATGAGTTCGCGGAAAGCACCACCGAGGAGGAGGTGATTGGACGCATTCAGGAACTGAACAGGGACGCCAAAATCCACGGCATCCTCGTCCAACTGCCGCTGCCTCGACATTTTGACAGCAGCAAAGTCATCGCATCTGTGGCCGTGGAAAAAGACGTGGATGGCTTCCATCTTTATAATGTAGGCGCACTTGTAACCGGTAGCAGCATTTTTCCGCCTTGCACGCCCAACGGCGTGATGAAAATGCTGGAAAAATATGATATCCCGATTGAAGGGCAGCATGCGGTAATAGTAGGACGCAGTAATATCGTCGGCAAGCCGATGGCGCTGATGTTGCTGCACAAAGGCGCAACCGTTACCATTTGCACGTCCAAGACGCGGAACCTGTCGGAACACACCAGCCGCGCCGATATTCTGGTAGTTGCCGCGGGGAAGCCGCGTATGATCACTGCTTCCATGGTGAAACCTGGAGCGACAGTAATAGACGTCGGCATCAACCGCCTGTCCGACGGAAAGCTGGCGGGGGACGTGGACTTTGAATCGGTCAAGGAAAAGGCGGGTTATATCACGCCCGTGCCGGGAGGAGTGGGACCGATGACCATCGCGATGCTGCTGTGTAACACCGTTGTAGCCGCGGAGCAGGCACACCTCCGGTTGCAGGGGAGCTAATCCCCCCTCTATCACCTTGGGCAAGCGCCCGACAATTTCGAGACAAAACATGGAACCTATACCCGATATAGACCCTACTGAAACGCAGGAATGGCTGGAGGCGCTGGAGTCCGTTTTGACGCACGAGGGGACGGAGCGGGCACACTACCTGCTGGAGAGGCTGGTGGAAAAAGCGCGCCGCTCAGGCGCCTATCTTCCCTATAGCGCCACCACGGCCTATATCAATACCATTCCGCCAGGAAAGGAGGAGCGGTCGCCGGGAAATCATGCGCTGGAGCATCGCATCCGTTCCTATGTGCGCTGGAATTCCATGGCCATGGTGTTGCGCGCCAACAGGAACTCCAATGTGGGGGGGCATATTGCCAGCTTTGCCTCGGCCGCTACGCTATATGATGTAGGCTACAACCATTTCTGGCATGCCAGGTCGGAGAATCACGGCGGCGATCTGATATTCGCACAGGGACATTCGTCGCCCGGTCTTTACGCCTATGCTTTTCTGCTGGGAGAGCTGACAGAGGAGCAGCTCAATAATTTCCGGCGGGAGGTGGGTGGAAAGGGATTGTCTTCCTATCCGCATCCGTGGCTGATGCCCGACTTCTGGCAGTTTCCGACGGTATCCATGGGACTTGGGCCGCTGATGGCGATATATCAGGCGCGCTTCATGAAGTATCTGGGCAGCCGTGGACTGGTCAAGACCGAGGGCCGCAAGGTATGGGCATTCATGGGCGACGGAGAAATGGATGAACCTGAATCGCTGGGCTCCATTTCGCTCGCGTCGCGCGAAAACCTGGACAACCTGATTTTCGTCATCAATTGCAACCTTCAGCGTCTCGACGGGCCGGTGCGTGGAAATGGCAAGATCATTCAGGAACTGGAAGCCGCTTTTCGGGGATCCGGCTGGAATGTCATCAAGGTAATCTGGGGCTCATACTGGGATCCATTGCTTGCAAAGGACACCAAAGGGTTACTGCAACAACGCATGATGGAATGCGTGGATGGCGAATATCAGACTTTCAAGTCGAGAGACGGCGCCTATGTGCGTGAACATTTCTTCGGTAAATATCCGGAGCTGCTCGAAATGGTGGCGAATATGTCCGACGATGACATATGGCGCCTGAACCGGGGCGGACACGACCCGCATAAGGTTTATGCCGCGTATTCAGCGGCGGTGAAGCACAAAAACCAGCCCACCGTAATCCTCGCCAAGACGATCAAGGGTTACGGGATGGGTGAAGCGGGCGAAGCTCAGAATATCACTCATCAGCAGAAAAAGATGGGTACCACTTCACTCAAAGCGTTTCGTGACCGCTTCGGTCTGCCGATCAGCGATGATGAGATCGACTCGGTACCCTACCTGAAATTCGATAAGGATTCGCCGGAATCCGTCTACATGCACCAGCGGCGGGAGGCATTGGGGGGGTTCATCCACCGCCGCCAGCGCACAGCCGAGCCCTTGCAGATACCGCCGCTGTCCGCATTCGACACATTGCTCAAGGCAAGCGGTGAGGGAAGAGAATCTTCCACCACCATGGCTTTTGTGCGCATCCTCAATATCCTCATAAAAGACAAGAACATCGGCAAGCGGGTCGTGCCGATTGTGGCGGACGAGTCGCGCACCTTCGGTATGGAAGGCATGTTCCGGCAACTGGGCATCTGGTCCTCCACCGGACAGCTCTACACGCCCGAGGATGCTAAGCAGTTGATGTACTACAAGGAAGACAAGAACGGCCAGATCCTGCAGGAAGGCATCAACGAGGCGGGAGCCATGTCATCATGGATGGCCGCGGCAACCGCCTACAGTTCTCATGGCGTGCAGATGATCCCGTTCTACATTTACTATTCGATGTTCGGCTTCCAGCGCGTGGGGGATCTTTGCTGGGCGGCGGGAGACATGCGCTGCCGCGGCTTCCTGCTGGGCGGCACTGCCGGCCGCACCACGCTGAATGGCGAGGGGTTGCAGCACGAGGACGGCCACAGTCATCTGGCAGCATCGACTGTTCCCAACTGCATATCCTATGACCCGACCTTTGCGTACGAACTCGCGGTCATTATCCGGGATGGCCTGCGCCGCATGTACGAAATGCAGGAGGATGTCTATTACTATATCACGGTGATGAACGAAAACTATTCGCACCCGGAAATGCCCGCGGGTGCGGAGGAAGGAATTCTGAAGGGCATGTATCTGTTCCATGAAGGCAAGCCGGCAGGGGAAAAGGATTCCGGATTGCGTGTTCAATTGCTCGGGTCCGGCACCATTCTGCGGGAGGTGATCGCCGCGGCTGAAATACTGGAGAAGGAATTCAGTGTGACTGGTGATATCTGGAGTGTAACGAGCTTTACCCAGTTGAGACGTGAGGCGCTGGCGACAACGCGCTGGAACATGCTGCACCCTTCAGAACCGGCAAGGCTGTCGCACGTGAGCACCTGTCTCAAGGACCGGGAAGGTCCGGTGGTGGCGGCTACGGACTATATGAAGATTTTTGCCGACCAGGTACGTGAATTTGTTCCTGGGCGATACAAGGTGCTGGGTACAGACGGATTCGGGCGTTCCGATACGCGCGAGCAATTGCGCCGATTCTTCGAGGTCGACCGTCATTACATTACGATAGCCGCCCTGAAAGCGCTGGCCGAAGATGGCAGAATCGAGGCGGAAACGGTGGCGCAGGCCATAGGCAAATTTGGTCTCGACCCCGATAAACCCAATCCGGCAACCATATAAGAAGGCGATATCCTCCTGCTGTGATCATTTCGTTGTTGAAAGCCGGGATTATCTAATACGAGAAGGAAGAGGCGTGGCAGAGACTAAACAGGTATTGATTCCCGATATTGGTGACTTTAAAGACGTTCCCGTAATAGAAGTGCTGGTGAAACCCGGCGACTCGATCAAGGCGGAAGACTCGTTGATTGTGCTTGAATCGGACAAGGCCACCATAGAAGTACCTTCTCCCTTTGCCGGCATAATCAGGGAATTATCCGTGAAGGTGGGCGACAAGGTATCGGAAGGTTCGCCCATCCTGACGGTGGAAACTTCGGAAGCGGAGCAGGCGCCGCCCGCTACGCAACGGGAAGCGGCACCCGCTCCAACGCCGGCTCCCGCCTCAACCGTCGCTCCATCTGAGCAGACGCCCCGGCCGGCGGCACAACCTGCCGCGCAACCCCAACCTTCGGGTTCTTCTCCACGCTCCGCATTCGCTCCTTCCCGGATAGATGAAGCTACGTTTGCGAAGGCACACGGCAGTCCCTCAGTTCGACGCTTTGCGCGCGAACTTGGCGTGAATCTGGGGCTGGTAAAGGGTAGCGGTCCCAA
>Ga0134128_10008393_pt1 | contig 12427 bp, 10 predicted proteins | sample KB31754_FD_96462 | JGI IMG/M metagenome (GOLD analysis project Ga0134128, IMG submission 96462) | Terrestrial soil microbial communities with excess Nitrogen fertilizer from Kellogg Biological Station, Michigan, USA - KB3-175-4 | ecosystem: Environmental > Terrestrial > Soil > Unclassified ...
CTGTGGTTGACATCGTAGATGTAGATATTGGCCTCGTCGTCGATAACCATATAATTGGTCCTGGTATCCGGGTTGATGACTTTGTAAAAATCTTTTTTGTCGAGTGTGTACAGGATGGCCGTCGCATTAAAATCCTTTGTTTCGTCACAGGGAATGCTGTTGTCGAGGGCAAGCGTACCGGACTCCTCCTGCCGTACGAAGACCCCCTGCGTAAGCTTGTAGCTGCTAGTACCCGAAAGCGCTACCGCCGTTCCGGCAAACATCGTATTGCCGCTATAATCGCGGAAGGCCGTCGCATATTTGACATAAAAGGCCCTGCTCGTGATCAGACCATCCGCGGAGATGCCGGGCATATTCTCATTGGACCAATAGCTGCAGTTGGCCTTCATGTCCCGGCCCGGGCCGCCCAGCTCGAGCGTAAACAGCCCCAGGTAGGGCCGGTTCGAATAGTCGTCGGCGGTGATGAACTGCCGTTCCCGTTGCGGGTTGATGATACAGCCGGCAATAAAGGGGTCGCCGGTCACCGGATCGTTGTCGAAGGTGAGGACCTTTAACCAGTCGCCACCCGCATCCCGCAGATCGAAATTGTTCTCGGCATAGAGATCCCTGGCGGAATAGATATAGAGTTTGTACCCTCCCTCCGGAGCACGCCCGTCGTCTTTCATCAGCAGGTAAACCTTCTCCGCCGAGGTCCGCAAATGATAATGATTCGCCATGGGCGCCGATTGCTCGCTGGTGAGATCGCCTTTGGTGTCGAAGAGCACCAGGTCCTGCCTGCTGTCGTCACCATAGAACAGGCAGAACCCCTTACCGGGGATATTGCGGATCAGCATCCCGTATTTCAGATAGCCGCCTACTTTTACCGAAAACGAATTCGATCTGCCAAGCGGCGCCATTTGCAAATTGGCCTCCCGGTAATAGGTGTTGATGACCTTGCCGTTCAGGCTGATGAATTGCAGCAGGATATGACTGGAGTTCGCCTTATCCTCCGCCTTCCGGTAATCCCGCATAGACCTGATCGCCGTCTGCCCTTCCAGAGGGCTCTGGATATAACCCAGGCACAACACATTCTGCTCGAAGGTTACGGTCTGCAGCTCGAGCCAGGCCTGGCGAAAATTGACGGCGCCGATGTCATTCAGGTTCTCGTCCATGATCGTTAGCCGGTAGTTGAAGGAGTCCGCGCTGGCTTTCTCCAGACGGGTAAAGGCCAGATAGCCCACCACAGCATTGTCCTGCATGATAGGTTTGACCTGTGTCGAAATATCTTCGCCCACCTCTTTGAAGACCTTGGTTTGGGCCTCCAACGAACCTACAAGGAGGAGGCTTGCGATCGAAAGCACCAGGGCACGCAGCATAAGGAAAGTTTAGAGGTTTCGAAAATAGGGAAAACCATGTATAAAAAGAAGTTTTTGTATTTTGGAAACCCAAACCCCTTTTATCTATGGATATCGATATCAATCAGGCAAAAATTTCGGTAGGCGACAAATACAAGATCTTTGTGGACGGGCAGCAAACACACAACGCATCGAGGCAATTGTTTCGCTTTCTCCCGGTTGTTAACCTTTACACCCTGGGGGACGATCGACCGAGGATGACGATCGCCAAAAAATTGTCCTGGTTCAAAGCGAAATATGATATCACCCGATGGGATGATAACATCTTGCTGTTTCGAACGATATCGTTTTGGAAACCGCAATACCGGTGTCAGGTAGGCGCGGACACCTATATGCTCTATGGCCACAAGGGCCGAAAGTATTCTATTTACAAAAATGATGTGCAGATCGCGTGGTGGGACAAAGAAGCGGTTAGCTGGTTTGCGGGAGATAACTATAAAATTATTGCAGATAGGGATGCCGACATCGATCTGCTGATCTCCTTTTGCCTTATCATCGATAACTTCCGCAGTGACGATCACGATGGCAAAGCACTTACGATCGACGTTGGGAACATCGGGTTTCAGGTAAGAAAATTCGATCCTTCCTGGCAACCCAAATAATAGATCGGGTTGGGCGCCCGGTGGGGCCGACCTCAAGGCACCTGTAGCTGCAAAAGGATATACTGCGCGTCCTTATGGGCATGTCCATCGATGGACAACCGGTGATGTGGCGGGAAAAAGGCATAAGGCCGCTTGCAGCCGGCCTTTTCAGCGGAGAGATCGATCAGCACGAAGGCGCAGTCACTGGCAGGCAGGGGACAATGCCAGCCCGGTGGAATGTCCCAGCCATAGGCCGTCACCCCGCCTTTGCGCCACTTCGGCGTGAGCCCCGGTTGCGACAGGAACCTGCAGGTATCGGCTGTGGAGTCCCGCTGCTTCAGCTCGACCACATAAAAATGAAGATCTTCCGGTCCCTCGTCCCATACGATATGCGTCACGGGTTTGTCGCCATAGTCGGCATAACGCAGATCGCCCGGCTCTACCCCGGTGATCACCGGCGCCCCATCTGCCGTCCGGATACCGAAACGCGAATGCGATAAAAAGACCACCACCGAGTTCGCGGCATGGACATGCATCGGCGTAGTGTCGCGGATAGCCACCAGACCATCCAGGATACGGATATAGGCATTTTGCAACACGATCCTATGGTGGTGTTCCTGTTCCAGGGACACGGGGCCCTGATCCCGCGGCGAGCGGGTGCGGCCGGTCTGCGCCAAAAGAAGTTGACAGTGAAAGAGACCAACCAGAAGCCCTGAGCGTCCGTATTTCCACATAGCAAAAATTTGTGTAAAATAAGCGGTGTCGGGGACAAATACTTCAGTCTCTATTGAACTGTCACCGTAATCCTGTTCAGATCCACCCAATATCCCATGATGACAAAGATCCACTGGTATTGCGCCGCCCACCCGATGGCATGCGCCGAAGGAGGCATTGGCGAGAACAGCCCCGCGACATGGTTCACGACCAACAGCGTCATCAATAGCCAAAAGGACCATTTGCCCGTGGTATTCCGGGGTTTGCTCACGCGGAGATAGAGCAGCAGCCCGATGACGAACAAGGCACCCTCCACCAACGCCGTGAGCAGCGGCCAGTTCCAGAGCCCCAGCCCCACTTTGGGCGAGTCGCCGGGGAACAGGGGCAGATCCGGCCGGTGGACCACCAGGTCCAGCACCCAATGGCTGAGGACACAGATACCCAGCACCAGGGCGCTTTTGACGTCTTTTTTAAATAGCCAGTAGACCAGGCCAAAAACGGCGCCCCAAACGATGCCCATCAGCAGGCTATGCGTCACGGGATAATCGGTAAATTCCAGGGGGAACTTCGGGTCGCCGGGACGGAGGTCGACATGTTCGACATTGAGCAACAGGAGTACAGGCCAAAGAAGGTCGGCCCATTGTACGGCGAGAAAAAGCGTTCCTAGCGACAGACGCGGGGCAAATTTTTTTGCGCCCAACCCAAAACCATAATGACCGAGAACCATAGAATGAATATTTTAGTGTGCGAATTCCACCGGCGAAGCTAGGACGGCCCTTGCCTCCTCCGCTTGATAAATGTTAAGAATTACAGCCAATGACCGAATTGCAAGAATGCCTGCGCTCTTATATGGGCGTCGCACAAGAGGACATGCAGACCTTACTATCCTTTTTTCATCTCACGACGCTGGAGAAGGGGGACTATTTCCTGAAGGCGGGACGCATCTGCGATAAGATGAGCTTTCATACCGCGGGACTCATGCGGGTCTTCGGCCAACATGGGGAAAAGGAGGTCACCCAATGGATCTCGTACAAAGGGAATTTCATTACCGATCTGGGCGGTATCATCTGCGACGAGCCGTCCCGGTTCTCCATCCAGGCACTCACCTGGTGCGAGTGTTATACCATCGATAAAAAAGACTATCTCGATCTTTCGCAGGTGATCCCGCGGTGGCCGCTCATGGAGCGTCTGCTGATCACCCATTGTTTCCGTTTCATGGAGACGCGTATCTTTGCGCTGCTGTCCATGTCTGCGGAAGAACGCTACCGGTATCTGCAGGAGCAAAATCCCGAGCTTTTCTACAGCGTACCGCTCAAATACCTGGCCTCCATGATGGGAATGACACCGGAATCTCTGAGCCGCATTCGTAATAAATTAACAACCTAGCCAAATGAACCGGTTTCCTTATGGAAACAGCATAGGACGGCATCATTGACGGCAAAACCACCGCATGAAAAGACTTTTCCGCCGGATCGTCGCCGTTTTGCTGGCCCTCATCGGGCTGGCTATCTTCGTTTACTGCTGGCTGTTCTTCCCGGTCCTCACCGGCTGGGTCGCCAAGAGTTCGTGTTCCGCCGTCTTCGTATCTCACCGTGACCCGGCAACGCTCAAAGGCCAGGACTATTGGCGCTTTATGTTCCGGCACATCGATTTTCACGTCAACTACGCCGATAGTTCGGTCACCGCCTCGATAGCCGGGCTGGCGCGAAGAACCGCCGTCTACCGGCAAGGACTGGGCGCCACCCTGCTGTCCGGCACAACGGCCCACGAGCTGCGGCAACAACCCATAACACTGGCGGCCCCGCCCCGCTTGTCGCAGGACATGATACCCTGGCCGCAGGGCGATCTTCACGCAGATACGATCCTCCCTGACGTCGATACGGCTAAACTGCGGCTTGGAGTCGACGCCGCCTTTTATGATACGACATATCATGATAGCACAGGCACCCGCGCACTCATCGTCCTGTATAAAGGCCGGATCGTGGCGGAACGTTATGCCGCCGGGTTCAACGCGCAGATGCCGCTGCTGGGCTGGTCGATGACAAAAAGCATTACCAACGCCTTGTTGGGCGTCCTGGTCCGGCAGGGCCGGCTCGATATCCATGCCCCTGTGCCTGTGGCAGCCTGGCAAAACGACGACCGCCGCAAGATCACCTATGTCAACCTGATGCAAATGACCAGCGGTCTGCGTTTCCACTGGGTACCCATCGCCCCCGGCGATCTCACCAACATGCTATTCAAAGAAAAGGACATGGCCACATTCGTGGAAGGACTGCCGCTGAAACATCCACCGGGAACCGTCTTTCATTATTCGGACGGCAATGCTATCCTGCTGTCGAAGCTCATCCGGGACAAGCTGGGTGACAGCGTCTATTATCGCTTTCCCTATGAACAGCTGTTCGATAAGATCGGGATGTGGCATACTACCCTGGAACCGGATGCCGGGGGCACCTTCGTCGGTTGTTCGTATTGTTATGCCACGGCACGCGACTGGGCGCGTTTTGGTCTGCTTTATCTTCGGGACGGCGTCTGGAACGGCGAACGGCTGCTGCCCGAGGGCTGGGTGCGCTGGTCGGGCACCGCCTCGGGGATACACAACATGGAATCCCGCGAAGGCGAATATGGCGCCTTATGGTGGGTCAATGCCACGGGCCGCCCCGATTCACCCGGCTGGCGCTTTATGCCGGATGTTCCGGCCGACTGCTTCTCCGCCATGGGGCTGGACGGCCAGAATATCTTCGTGATCCCCTCCAAGGATCTCGTGGTCGTCCGGCTGGGAATGGACCGCGGACACGAGCAGCACCCGAATATCCTGCTCTACCACCTCCTCAAAGCCTTCCCCTGAAGGATAAAAAAGTTCGCCGGGTCGTGTAACCTTTCTTACCTTTTGTAGTAATCCTAATAGAAACAACAACAATCACCTGGTGCCCGAACTATCTGATGAAAAGATCATGCTGCTGGTCAAGGATGGCCATCTGAGCGAGCTGACGGCCTTATTCGACCGCTACCAGGTGAATTTATATAATTTCTTTCTCCGGCTCACAGGCGACCGGGCGGCAAGCCAGGACCTGACCCAGAACCTGTTCTACAGGGTCATCCGGTACCGGCAGAGCTTTCAGCCCGCGCAGGGGACCTTCCGGTCCTGGATCTATCGGATGGCGCGCAATGTCCATGTGGACTATTGCAAACAGACGGCCAGGGAACCGGGCCGGCTCACCAATCCGGAAGCCGTGGAAGAAGGACTGGCCGACCAGGCCAGCGGTTATACCCAGGATCAGTTCCAGCGGCTGGATGAGGCGATGGAACGGCTGGATGCCGACCAGCGCGAGGTACTGGTGCTCAGCCGCTACCAGGGTCTGAAATATGAAGAGATCGCCAGGATCAGGGACAGTTCCGTGGCGGCGGTGAAGGTGCAGGTGTTCCGGGCCCTCAAACAGCTCCGGACCCTTTATTTCAAACAAATTTAAGCGGTGACCATGAACTGCAAGGACATACAAGCGAAATTGATCGATTACCTGGACCACAAGCTGGATGCGGCTACCGCGGGCGACATACGGCAGCACCTCGCCTCCTGCGCTTCGTGCAGCCGGGAAGCGGAACAGCTACGGGAACTGCTGACAGCGATGAGTGGCAGTGCGCTGGAAATGCCCCCTGCCGCCTTGCGGGAAAACTTCAGCATCATGCTCCAGAGCGAACTGAATATGCAGGCAACGACGACGATCATCGAGGAGTTCCCCGCGGCCACCGGTGAAACCCCTCAGCCGGCCAGGGTCGTGCGGTTCTCGTCGCCCTTGTGGCGTATAGCCGCCGCCGTGATCCTTCTGGCAGGCGGGATCGGGATCGGGATGCTCATCCGGACAAAACCTTCCGAATCGACGACCACCGAGGAGATCGCCGCCATGCGAAAAGAGCTCAAGGAAATGAAAGAAGAGGTGATGTTCAATCTCATCAACGACGAATCTGCCAGTCAGCGCATCAAGGCCGTGAGCTATGTCGAACAGATGTCGAGCCCGGACCAGCAGGTCATCAATGCGCTGCTCAACACGCTCGACCACGATAAAAGCGTCAACGTGCGGCTGGCTTCCCTATATTCGCTTTCCCGGTTTGCCGACCGCCAGGCGGTACGCGATTCGCTGGTGACCTCGCTGAAATTACAAACCGATCCCATTGTCCAGGTAGTGCTGATCAATCTGCTGGGAGAAAAAAGAGAGACCAAGGCGATCGCTCCCATCAAAGAGATCATGACAAACAAAAAAACATTGCCGGAAGTAAAAGATGCTGCTCAGCGTAGTCTCAGGACCATGTAACCAATAACAAAGCATATCCCGGAAAGGCCACACCGGTGTGGCCCGGGGAATCATTGTCGGGTCTTTTGTCAAATCTTTAAAAAAATATGAAAATGAAGTATATCCTCCCCTTTTGCATGGCGCTTTTTTTCGCGGGCGTGTCCCGGGCGCAAGAGTTCAAAGTTTCCCTAGAGAACACCAAAGATGGTAAGGTGGCCCTCGATGATTTCGGTGGCGAGCTGGCTATCGAAGGTTATGCCGGTAATGAGATCGTCATCACGCCCAGCAGCGGCCGGTTCGAAACACCTGATCAGGCCAAGGGCCTGAAGCCCATCTACGCTGCAGGTACCGACAACACGGGAGTCGGCATCTACATGGAAAAGAATGGCAACCACATCACCCTGCGGTGTCTGCTGCCGATCACCAAAAGATCAAACTATCGCGTCCGTGTTCCGGAGAATCTCGCAGTAGAAATCACCCGCGACTGCGCCGGGGGCGGCGAGACCACTATCTCGAATGTGAAGAACGAGATCGATTTCCAGGGCTGCCATAGCCTTGAACTCAAGAATGTCACCGGCCCACTCGTGGTCTCCACCATCAGCGGCGGCGTGAACGTGGTCTTCACCGACATCAGCAAGGACAAGTCTATCTCGATTGCCTCTGTGAGCGGCAAGATCGACGTGACCCTTCCCGCCAAAGCCGGATTTAACCTGGAAATGGGGACTATCTCGGGCAGTATGTTCTCCGATTTCGATCTGCAGAGCTCCAAAGGCGAAATGCAGCGGGTCGGCGGCGGCAATCTTCGTTCCCAGGTGAATGGCGGTGGTGTCGACGTCAAGCTGACTACCGTAAGCGCCAATATCTATCTCCGCAAGGGATAAGCTCCAATCAACTATTCAAACCAGCAATATGGCACGAGGCGAAGCCGACTGCATGATTCCTTTGAACAATAATTTACTCATCATGAAAAATTATCTCTTCTTTGCACTGTTGTGCATCGGATTCTCCACTACCCGGGCTCAAAAGATCATCGACAAGCACATCCCCTTCTCGCCAAAGGATTTCGTAGCGATGAATTTCCAGATCTCGGACTCCATCCGCATCATGACCTGGAAAAAGGACGAGGTCTATATCCATAGCTCCATCGATGTCAACGACAACCAGGACAATGACGATTACAAGATGGTCTTTGAAGAATCGGGCCAGATGGTCAATGTCTCGGCCAAACTGGAGACCGACAATATTCGCCGGCGGCGTTCGGGCAAAGACTCGGGCAACGATTGCAATTGCTGCTGTAACTACCAAACCCATATCACGCATGTGGTGTATGTCCCCGAGAACGTGGATTTCTCGGTGGAAACGATCAACGGCAATATCACCATCGTAGGCAATACCGCCGAGATCCGCGCCAAAAGCATCAGCGGGTTCATCGATCTGGCCATCTCGCCGGACCGGAAGGCCGATGTGAAAATGCATACGATCACGGGTACCATGTATTCGAATATCGAGCTGCCGGCCAGCCGCCGCATCAAGCAGGTAGGTGGGGGAATGGTGAGGGCGGAGCTCAATGATGGGGGCAAACCCATCGATCTCGAGACGATCAGCGGCGATATCTTCTTCCGCAAACAGAGTTGATCCTTCGGCCGGGTAAGGGGCAGCATCACTTCAATTTACCCTTTTTTTTATTTTTTTGCTGCATCCCGTTGAGATAATTTTCGAGCGCATCGAACCGGGCGGCCCAGAGCGTGCGGTATTGCAAATTAGCCCATCCGCGCGGCACAACCAAACTTTTTGCCGGGAAGGCCAGTAGCGCCGCATCCGCGCGCGCTCGCCGAATTAGCGGCGTATATTTGCCGGATGGATTATTTCAATGAGCTTACCCGACTGTTGAAGATCGAGCAAGCGGAAGACCGGCGGCTTTACCAGGAACAGGCGGAGTCGGCTTCCATCACCGTACGCCGTGAAGCCGGTGTGGCCTGGTATCCCGTGGCGATCCGCGACACCGAGCTGACCCGTGGAGACTATCTGAGTGTGGAAGTGGAAAGGACGACCCACCAGGATCTCGCCCATCAGCTCCGCTTTGGTGCGCCGGCGGCGCTTTTCTCCAACCATGACCCCGCGAACGATCGCGTCGAAGGAACCATCTCTTTCCAGGGCGGCAACCGCCTGAAAATTACGCTGCGCACCGATGAGCTGCCGGACTGGGCCCGCGACGGCAAGTTGGGCATCGACCTGCTTTTTGATGACAACAGCTATACCGAGATGTTCAGCGCGCTGCGGCAGGCCACATCGCTGGCAGAAAAACGCGAGGAAGGACGGTTGATCCGCATCCTCACCGGCCCCACCCCGCCGGCATTCGCAGAGGATGCGAACGGCGACCCGAGCCATCCGGAAGCATCGGGGACGGACCATTCCGGCTCCCCGGCCTCGACCACAACAGGCTCGGTCGCGGCTCCCCTCAACCCATCCCAGCAAGCCGCCGTCCGCAAGATCCTTTCCGCGGCTGATCTGGCCATCGTACACGGCCCGCCCGGCACCGGCAAGACCACGACGCTGGTGGCCGCTATCCGTGCGCTCACGCAACGCGATGAGGGGCCGGTGCTCGTCGTTGCGCCCAGCAACACCGCGGTCGATCTGCTGAGCGAAAAACTGAGCGATACGGGTTTGAATGTCCTGCGCATCGGTAATGCGGCTAAAGTGTCGGATAAGCTATTGTCGCTCACCCTCGACAGCCGGATGGCGGAACACAGCGCGATGAAAGAAGTGAAGAAGCTCAAGAAGCGGGCCGCCGAATTCAAGGACATGGCGCATAAATACAAACGCAGTTTTGGTCCCGCCGAACGCGAACAACGGAAAGCCCTGTTCGACGAAGCGCGTAACATCATGAAAGAAGTCGAACGCACCGAGCAATATATCCTCGATGACGTTATCGGCAAGGCCAGGGTGATCACGGCGACCCTGGTAGGCGCCAACCACTATACCATCCGTAACCTGCGCTATGCGACCGCGGTGATCGATGAAGCCGGTCAGGCCCTCGAGCCCGCCTGCTGGATCCCTATCCTCAAAGCCCCGCGGCTGGTGCTGGCCGGCGACCACTGTCAGCTCCCACCCACCGTGAAATCCCAGGAGGCGGCGCAAGGCGGCCTCTCCACCACCCTGCTGGAAAAGGTTGTCGCGCTGCATCCCGGGGCGGTGACGCTGCTGGAAGAGCAGTACCGGATGCATCAGCGGATCATGGGCTATAGCTCCCGCGTCTTCTATGAGAACCGGCTGAAGGCGCATCCTACCGTTGCCGGACATACGCTTTTTGAGGGCGACGCTCCCCTGATCTTTATCGATACCGCCGGCTGCGGTTTCGACGAACGGCCCGAAGGTCCCGGCATCACCAACCCCGAAGAAGCCGCCTTCCTCGTCCGGCATGCGACGCGGCTCCTCGAAGATCTGGCAGTGCGTGGCAATGGCTCGAACGGCGCCCACCCCTCCGTCGCCATTATCTCCCCTTACCGCAACCAGGTCCATCTCCTGCAGGAGCTCGTAGCCGCCTCCCGCACCTTACACGAATGGGGCGACCGGCTCTCCGTAAACACCATCGACAGCTTCCAGGGACAGGAACGGGATATCGTGTACATCGGATTGACCCGCAGCAACTCGGGTAGCCGCGTGGGGTTTCTCGCCGATGTCCGGCGGATGAATGTGGCCATGACGAGGGCCCGCAAGAAGCTGGTGGTGATCGGGGACAGCGCCACGCTTTCGCGTGTGCCGTTCTATGAAGACTTTATCGCCTACGCGCAGGAGCACGAGGCGTATGTGAGTGGGTGGGAATTCTATGAAGGATGATCACCCGGCCCGCTACGGCGTCGCCAGCCGGAACGCACCGATCTTCGTCGTATAGTCCTTGCCATCCTTTTTCAAATAGTCGCCCACATACCAAAACGTCGCATCGTCGGAAGGATCTAACGCCATATAGGTATAGTCCTCCCATCGCAGCGTATTGGTCTGCGGAGCCTGCCCCTCTGCCAGGATACCTTCGCCGAATCCCATGATGCCAGACGAATCGGTCGCGAGACGGCCGGTAAAGCGCTGGCTGGGGAAGATCGAAGCCCCACCAAAGGAATAACCGATACCGATATTGCCGTATCTATCCACCGCCGCGCCGGGAAGCCAGCGCCAGTCGGCATCGGGAGCGAAAGTACCCTGCTGATACAGGGCCAGGCGGTGATGCCTGCCCTCGCGGAATTCATACCAGCGGATGCCGCTGCCGCCGGCAGCCGTCTTGACGGAATGCACCACGACATATGACTGTTGCTTTCCGATCCGCCGGTAGATCACCCGGCCCATGAGCTTGTCGCCCTGCGTATCCAGCCCCATGTCCGTCCCCGGCTGCGGCACCGACTTCTTCAGCTGCCCATCACCGGCATAATGATAGGGCGCTACCACGATCTTTTCCGGTCCCATGAGGGTTGTCTTCGCCGTGTCCTTCCAGTCCACATGGAATTTCCAGACATAGATGCCATCGTCCTCGAATTGGTTATGAAGCTGGGCGCCGCCATTCGTCATCATCATATTGGGCGCACCCTTGTCCGGCAATTGTTGTCCCTCCACATCCGCATTCAACAGGAAATTGACGCCATTGAGAATAAAGCTCTGCTCGGTGGCGTCCTCACCGCGAAGCATTTTGGCGCGGTCGGCGACGAAGATCTGCCGCTGGATCAGGTTGTCGCTGGTGCTCGTCGGGATATAATAACCATCCGGCCAGATCGAAGGCCGCGGATAATCGGGGAACAGCGGCCGGTCGAACTCATACCGGTAATACGGCCCAAACGGATCGGTGCCCGTACTAACGGCATAGCACATGCAAAAAGTCCCCACGGTATCCGTGTGCGTGCGCGGCGGCCGGGAATACGCCGGTCGTTCGCCTACATAGGCCGGCGGCGCCTGGTACAACATCTCGGCCTCTCCTGGTTGCGCGGGATATGATGCCAGCCCATGCAACGTGTCTTTTTCTTCGGTCCGCGGGATGCCGCGGCGGAAGGTCGGCATGACGATCAGCCAGCGGTTGGCGAGTTGATCATACCTGACGACCGCGTCGCCATTGTTCATCTTTTCGCAGGGTCCGCCAAACCCTTTGAAGACACTGCGCGTCTCGCCCGGGCCATAGAGGATGCGGCCGGTGGTATCGTATTTTTTTCCTTTTTTCGTATAGATGGCCATCCGGGTGTTGACGATCTGGAAGATATGATCCGGGCCCACCGCCAGGGCATTGTCGGAAGGATTGCGATAGTAGGCCGTCCCCTGCGGCCCCGAGAACCCTTCTCCAAGGCCGTCGAAGCTGGCTAACAAAACCGGTGCGGGCCGCGACCCTTGATGGGTCTGCTCTATAGCCGCGGCCCCGGTCATCGCGCCGGCCGTATCGAAGGACCAACGACCGGGCTGCGCCGACAAAGGTTGCGAC
>Ga0134128_10008398_pt1 | contig 12425 bp, 22 predicted proteins | sample KB31754_FD_96462 | JGI IMG/M metagenome (GOLD analysis project Ga0134128, IMG submission 96462) | Terrestrial soil microbial communities with excess Nitrogen fertilizer from Kellogg Biological Station, Michigan, USA - KB3-175-4 | ecosystem: Environmental > Terrestrial > Soil > Unclassified ...
CAGAGCGCGCCGCACGCCGAACACAATTCTCTCGTGTGGAACACCCGTGTCCCGTTCTCATCCCTGGCCCACCTCGTCTGCACCAAGAGGCTCCCGGCGCAAAACTTGCAGGTCCCGCGCTTGTCCCAGTTCATCGCTCGGACGCCGCGGCGAACTGCCGGGTGAGCTCGTACACCGTGCCGCCCTCGGCAACCCGGTCCATGGAGAGCAAGGCCACGCCCGCATCGTGAAAGGCGCCGGCCTTCATGGGATCGCCGGCCAGGTTCGGGTGACTGAGCAAGCAGTAAATCGCATCGACGTACAGACCCACCAGGTCGTAGCGGGCCTCCGTGAGGGCCGCGTGCAGCAGCCGCTCATTCGCGTTGGCGATGATGTGGTTCCACCACTCGGGGCGCTCGAGATCGTTCCGCCCCAGCTCGGCGCGGACCTCGCCCATGCCTGACCCCAACTCGACCCACAGCGGATCCAGATCCTCCCGCTCAATGTCCTCGAGGGTCCGTACTTCCCGGCCACTCGTCTGCGCCAGGCGGCCGATCGTGGCCCGGCCCACGCGCTTCACGATGGCCTCCGCCGCGAGGCCGACCCGTGGCTCCTCTACGGCGAAGTCCACGCAGCGCCGCCGGGCCGCCCACACGCGCGCCTGCCAATCGCGCCAGAGATCGTGCTGCTGCGTCTTTGGCCAGGCGAGGCCCTGATGCACGTGCACCGTCCAGCCGTGCCGGCGTGCCAGCCGGATTTGCGGCTCCCAGGCCCAGACATGCGTGACGGTATGCGGGTACTCGCCCTCCACCCAGAAGGGGCCCGGACTCGAGTCCTGCCACTCCCGTGGCGCCGCCGCGCTCACCAGATAGAACCCGATCTCGCCGGCCCGCAGATCGTCGACCAGGGCGGGTTCGCCCACGGGTACCACCCGTGCGGCCGTGGGGTAGGCCAGGTTACGGTCATAGCGATGCACCAGGATGGAGCTCGCTCGCCGGTTCGTGATGATGCGCTCAGCCATGGGCCGGCGCCACTGCAAGGGCTTCACCCGGACGGCCCGCTCGCGAATCGCATCGCGCACGGCCGCTGAGCACGGCGAGAGATCCATGTCCCGCCACTTGCCGCCCAGTGTGGCCCGAAAGAGCTGTGTGCCGGCATAGCTCGGCGAAAAGCGGAGCTGCTGCCCGAGCGCCGATTGCGCGAGCTGAATGGCAAGCCCCACCTCGATGCATCGCAGCCGCGGCGTTCTCTCCGCGGTGAGCAGCGGGGCGAGCCCCCAGGCATCCTGGACCCAGGGCGCGTGGATCCGCAAGAGCCGTCCGGCGCCCCGCCCGTCCGTGCCCCGCCGCTGGATTACCAGACCGCCCAGGAGTGCGGCCGAACCGCGGCCTCCCTTCGCGGTCAGGGGATGGATGACAAACCGCGGATCCGCCTGCAGCGCCGCCAGGTCCGTGGCTCGCCACTCGCGCATCCAGCCGGGATCACCCTCGCCGGGCACCAGCCCCGTGACGGGGACCAGCCAGACCGAATCGCAGCGATGCTCGAGCCCCCAGGCTGCGAGCTCGAGGAGGCAGGTGAACTGTTGCCGCTCGAGCCGGCCTCCACCGGGGCACAGGACGGAGGGGCGCCGGTCGACAAAGCCGCCACACAGGGCCGCGATGTCCCCGGCCGGCGCCGGATCCGTCTGCCATCGTTCGGGAATCGCGATCTCCATCGCCATCATCACTCCTTCTCCACGGCCACACCCGTGTAGAGATTCACCTCGATGCGCCGTCCCCCCGCGAGCAGGGTGTACTGGGGCGGGGCATCGGCCTGCAACCACCCACCCACCAGGGCGCGGATCGTCTGCGAGATCCCCAGGCCCGCATCCTCACAGGCCACACGCAAGTCCTCCCGGACTCCCTCGCTCAGATTGACATGGGTCCGGCCCTCACGCTGCCGCGCCGCACGCCGACCCTCCGGTGTCAACCAGGGGCGGACGCCCTCCTTTCCACCGTTTTGCTCCTCAGATTCGACCATGTTTTCCTCCGTTCAAATGAACGCTCGGTCGTGATAACGGTGTCTTTATGTTGTGCGCTGCCTCCCACTGCGCCACCGTTCATCCCACTCAGCCTACACCGCTCTCCCCACAAATACCACCGGAAAAAGGAGTATTTGTGGGGAGAGGTGGGAAGTTTGTTGACAAGTATGAAAAACCATGACAGGCTCACGTGGATGGAGCCCGAAATTGACCTTCAACTCACGGTCCCTTCGCCGGACTCTCCGCCGGCGCCTGAACCCGTGGCGGAGCCGCCGGCGGACACCATTGGCGTGGAAGAGGTTAATCACGACCGAATCTCGCGCCTCGAGACCGAGCTCGCCGAGCTCCGTGGAGCGATTGCCGGCCTCGCCACCGTGGAGGCCCTGCAGAGCATGACGGTTCCCCCGCATGAGCATCCCGAACTGGCCGGACGGATCACCGCCCTCGAAGCCGAGGAAGAGGAATCGCCGGAGGAGGACTTCGTGATTGCGCCGCCCGAACCCATGCCGGAGCCGGAGGCCGAAGCCGAGCTCGATAACCTCGACGTGGCTGAGAAGGGCCGCGTGCGGGTCCGGCTATGGTAGTGGTCGCCGCGGCGGAGCTCAGCCGGGAGGAACGCCGGGATCTGGTCTACCAGATGATCCGCGATGGCGTCGACCGAGCCGAGATCCATGAGCAGACCGGCATGCCCATTCCCACCATCGGCAAGATGGCCAAGAGCGTCCAGGCCGATGCCCTGGCGCCCGCGCCCGTGGCGCTTGCCATCGCCGAACCGGCCGGCGGCACAGCCGCTTCACCGGCCAAGGGCGCCACGGCAGAGACCAAGGCGGCCGCCCACGATCTCGGCGAAACCTGGGGAGATCTGTGGAATCTCCTGGCCGAGGCCTGGGACGATCCCGAACTCGCGCTCTCGGAGAAGGAAAAGGCCGAATGGGGCCAGGCGGCCGCACGGTCGCTCGAGCTCACCGGCAACCTCGACAAAGTGAAATATGTGGCCCCGGCCCGCGTGCTGGGTCTGACCGGCAAACAGGCCATTCCGCGGCTTCGCAAGATCGCCGCGAAACCCATGCCTCGGCGCGGCGGCACACGAGCCGCGGAACCCGCGGAAAACCCGTATCAATTCCAGCGCCCCGCCGGCATGATACCCCGGCCGGAACCCGTCGAACAGGACATAGGAGTCGGCCGTGACAAACCCATCGACCTCGCCAACGGATTCGGGCCAGCCAGCTGAGGCGCCCCCCACCCTCTCGCGGCGCGAGAAGTTCTGCCTGGTCCTTCAGACCAACCGCGACTATGTGAACTGGGAAGCGGGCCGCTTCCTCGAGTCGCTCCCCGCGGCGCTCGCCACCGGCCTGCTGCTGCTCTTCAAACACCAGACGCGAGGCCAGGTTCGCCGGCAGAACGCGGGGGAGATCCTCCACTGGGCCGTGGTGAACCTCCTGAACGATGCCCAGTTCGACGAGCTGGTCACCGTCTGCCAGGCATGGCTCGGGGATCTCTGATGCATGCCCAGGAACATCGTGCCCCAGCTAGGCCAGCATTCGATTGCGGTGGGCAAGACGGGCTCCGGGAAAACGACCACAACCGTGGAGCTGCTGCGGGTGATCCGCGTGCGCTACCCCATCGTCATCATCGACACCAAGGGCGAGCGCGCGTTCGACCGGCTGGGCGGCCATGTGGTCACCGATCCGCGCAAGCTCACCCTCTCCTCACTCGAGATTTACCGGCCGGAAGGCGCCATGAACACGGCGCCCTTGCTCGATTCCGTGCTGGACGCCATCTACCAGGAAGGGCGCAGCCTCTATGTCTACATCGACGAGCTGTACAACGTATCGGGCGGAATCCGTCCGCGGCTGGGCCTCTCCAACATCCTGATGCGCGGTCGAGAGCGGACGGTCCACGGCCGGCAGGTGCGGCTCTCGCTGCTGCAATCCACGCAGCGGCCCTCGTGGATCCCCGGCATTTGCTTCACCGAATCCACGCATTTCTATTGCCATCGCTTGCAGACCAGGAAGGATCGCAAAACGATTGCCGATCACCTGGGCGAGGAGCTCGTGGAGGCCAAGCTCACAGGCCACGAGTTTTTTTACTACACGCCGGAACTGGATGCCCCGGTCAAGACGCACATCACGCTGGCACGGCCGAGTAGAGAGAGGACGGCATGAGGATCACGGTTACGGAACACTTGGGGGTTGCGCTCTTCACGATCGCGGTCCTCATCATCATCAAGTTCGGGCTGAGGAAGTCGCAGAACCTCTCCCACTACGCCGAAGACCTGTAGGTAGGAGGGACGCGACATGGCACAGGGATCCGTGCTCATCGCACGGGATAACACCGATCTGACCAAGGGCTCGACCAACAACGGCCAGCCTGGATACCCGACCCCGCCGGACCAGTACATGAGTCCGAGCCAGCTCCGTGATCTGTTCTTGCAGACCGCGATCTACAAGAACATCATGATGGACCCGGTGAGCTACTCCCAGGGTTCCACCCTCAACATTAAGGTCCCGCAGACGGGCCTCGCCCAGAAGGTGCGCTTCCTCAGCACGCTGACCGCCACCACGGCGGCCAACCTGGCGGCCGCTCCCACCGCGAAGGCCCCATTCAGCCTCATTACCCAGCTCGTCTACAACGACCCCAGCGGCAATACGCGGGTGAACGCGCCGGCGTGGACGCTCTACAACCTCATGCAGGTCCGCCGCCGCTACGGCTTCGACCCGGCAAATGGCGCGGTGGGCGGCCTGGCGAGCAACACGGCCGTGGCGAATCTGGTCTATAACAACCCCACGCTCACCACCGCTGTGCAGAACGTTCGCTTCTTTGTCGACGTGCCCATCACGATGTCGGACTTCGACACGCGCGGCGGCCTGCTGCTCGAGTCGGCGACGAGCCCGAGCTTCATCTCCCTGCAGTTCAACAACAACCCGATGGACACCAACGCCTCGGCCTCCATCGAGAGCCCCTATACCAACAACTCGAGCGCGACGACCATCACCATCGCGGGCAGCATCAATCCGGTCTACTACTACTGGTCGCCGGCCTATGTCCAGGGCCCCCACGGCGCGGTGCTTCCGATCCCGGTGGACGATCTGAACCTGGTCCACGAGATCATCACGCAGCGCAACTCCAACGCGCTCAATGCCAACACGGACAATCGCTTCACGCTGCCCACCGGGCGCTCGTACTACCGGGCCATGGCGAGCTACGTGAACAACAACGCCATGTCGGCCGGGCTCACCGCGGTGAAGTTCGCGTATGACAACTCGAACAACACCCTCAACGAATCCCTGCAAGCCTACTTCTCCCGGACGCGCTGGGATCTCGACCGCGATCTGCCGCTCGGCGTCTATCTCTGGGACTTCACCCACCGCCCGTGGGATTCGAACCACTATGGCCAGCTCGACGCGATCCTCTCCTTCGACGGAACCTCGCTCACGAGCCCCTATGTGGACTACACCCGCGACACGCTCTACATGGCGCCGATCTCGTAGGAGGCGAGGATGAATACCATATCGAACAACGTGCAGCAGGGCTTTCTCGGCGAAAGCTACATCTCCTGGTTCCTCTTTCTGCTCTTCTTCGTCTTCGCCTGGGCCGCGGTGACCTCCTTCCAGGCGCACGTTGGCGGAGGCCGCGGGCTGTGATGATAGTCGGCGTGGTGCAACCGGCCTGGGTGGAATCGGCGCTCATTACTGTTGCCGGAATGGGCGTGGTGATGGCAGCGGTCATGCCGTTCATCTCCAAGGCCATCGAGAACGGCAAGCAGATCGCGGGCCTTCTCGGCGTCCAGACCACGCTGCAGAAGACAGCCGCCCAGCACGAAGTGCAATTGAACGGCGCCCTGGACGCCAAGATCGCCCAGGCCGTCAATAACGCCCTGGCGGCCCGCGATCAACACGTAGCATCGTTCGTCACGGCCATGGCGGCCGTGACTCCCCGTGGGGGCAGAAGTACCGATGTTCCTCCTTCGGCGCCGCCGGCGGCTTCCGCCGCGGCGCCGCCCTTCCCCCTTGTGCCTCCGCCGGGGGCGACTAATGGACATTAGTCCCACGGCGATCGCGCTCATGATCCTGGCCGGGGTGGTGATCTATCTCGGGATCACCGGCCGGCTCATTCCCCTCTGGCAGGCAGTCAGCGGCCAGACGACGACGAAAGGATAGGCTGATGCCCTCGCTCCACTGGATCGGGATCCTGGCCATCGCGGCCGGCCTGTACATCATCTTCATCAAGAAAGCCTGATGTTGTGAACCGTCCTCTCCTCTGGCTCCTGCTCGCGGCCGGCCTCCTGCTCGCCATGCAGACCGGCCTGAACGTCTGGATCGGGGGGACGGTCGCCGTGCTCATCGTGGCCATTCTCGTCATCAACGAGCCCACCATAACGGCTCAGTTCTCGGCTATCGCCCAGGGAAAGGCAGCCTGACATGCGCTCTGATGTGGCACTGTTCCTCACCACCACCGCGGCTATCGCGATCGTGTTCCTGCTCGTGAAGTACAATACCGGCTCGACTGGCCTGGTCAAAGCGACCGGCAACAGCCTGACCGGGCTGTACGGCACGCTCATCACAGGCAACCCCCAGTTCTACGAGAACGCCAAGGGTTACGGCGCCTGAGATGGCCCAGACCTCGCAGCTCACCATGATCCCGGTCGCAGCCGGGACCGAGCTCGGCATCGTCGACCAGGCACGCCGGAGCCGCAACTACCGGCCCGGATGGAACGGCATGCTGCAGCACGAGAACCGGGGCGGGTATCACCTGCTCCCGCACGCCGGCCGCATTGAGGGCATCGTGCTCGCCGACTACAGCCTGCAGCGCCAGATCCGGACCCAGGCGGGTGCGCGCTCGCAGCTCGTCAACGTCTACTCCGTGCAGTACATGAGTGAGTGAGCAATGGCAGGCATCGGCACGTGGTGGCACAGTCGCTCGACCCCGGAGAAGGCGGCGATCTTCGGCGCCGTGGCGATCGGCGGGTACTACCTCCTGACGCGGGTCACCGGCAGCTCGTCGACGCTCGCCAACCCGAACGGTGTGGCGGCCGGTCTGCCGGCGCTCAACGGCTCCGGCACGGGCGTGCTTCCGACTACGGGCGGGGGATTCAACAACAACCCGCCCCCGCCGCCCACCGGACCCGCGGCGGGCTCGGCCAACTGGGTGGCGGCGCTGCTTGCCGGCTGGACGGCCGGGGGGGAGGACACCACCACCACCCTCGGCCAGGAGGCCTATGCCATCTATAACGCCGAGATCAACCGAACGAATCCGAACTATGTGTCCTCGCAGTCGGGCGCCTTCACCGTGAAGGCGAATCCGGACGGCAGCGTGAGCTTCCTGGCGGGCACACCCATCGACCCCCCCAACCTCACGACCTATGGGGGCAACGCCGGCAGCATCCCGGCCGCGATCACGCCGGCGGCCACACAGAGCGGAGCGGGGGGCCAGGCCGCCGGCCGGCAGGCGCCCACGAGCGCGGCCTTTCACGCGGCCTCGACGCTGGCAACCGCACAGCAGATGGCCGCACAGCAGCACTGGGCCACGGCGCCGGTCTCGCCGGGCCGCATGGGTTAAGGAGCCATCATGACCGCACTGAGAGTGCCTCTCTGGAATCAGCTAAACGACCCCAACCCGGACGGCTCCCAGGATCCGGAGCAAGAGAGCGATTGCGGCGAAGAATGCGCCTCGATGGTGCTCTTTGCCACCACGGGAGTGAGCACGACCGAGGAGCAAGTTCGCGAGGCCATGGGCAAGCCGGGATCCGGCACGTCGAACAATCAGGACATCGCCGCTTTCCTCTCATCGCATGACTGTCCGGCCGTGGCGCTGACGCCGGCGACCGGGATCCTGAAGCAGCTCATTCGGCATGAAGTGGGGCAGAACTGCCCGGTCATCGTGCTGGGAGCCTATGTGGATCCGTCCATCTGGCACTGGGTAGTCGCCGTCGACTTCGGGGGCGGCCGCGTGGGCATCAATGACCCCTGGGGCGGGATGCGGCGCTATGTGCCCTGGACCTGGTTCCTCGAGCGGTACCGTGGCGAGGCCGTCCGCGTGGATCATACCGTGGATCGCGTGGCCTGATGGTTGCCACACCGGGGCCCGGCACGCCGCCCGGCGCGGGCGAGAGCATGTCACTCCTTCAGCTCGTGCAGCAGGAGGCGCAGCGCTTCGGTCTGCCGGACTGGATTGCCATCCCCCTGGTGGAATCGGAGAGCAACTTCGACCCGAACGCCACCAACAGCGGCCATGAGGGGCTCTTGCAGATCTCACCCGATTATCCGGGCGCCGCCGGCAAGAACCTGTTTGACCCGCAGACCAACCTCGACATCGGTTTCGCCCAGCTCGGCGCGGCATACAAGAGCAAAGGCAGCCCCGCGGAGGGGCTCAATGCCTTCGAGAACGTTATCTCCTCTGCCGGCTGGGACACGTGGAACGGATGGGCGAGCGAGAATCCCACGGAGGCGGCGAACTATATCCAGCGCTTCACCGACTTCCAGGCCGGGCAGCTCGCCCTGGGCGCCGGCTCGAGCTCCATTGTGAGCGGCGTGGGCAACGCGATCGGCGGGGCCCTTGGGGGCGCCGGAGGCGCCATCGGCGGGGCCCTTGGCAAGGCCGGCTCCGACATTGGCAACTCCGGGATTGTGAAGTTCTCGGAGGATCCCTTCGGGTGGCTCCTCTCGCAGTTCGGCGGGAACGCCGTGACACTCCTCATCGTCCTGGGAGCTCTGGTGATCTTCCTGGCGGCCGGCTTCCATGTGGTGGGCTCCGGCAACGCCCAGACGGGCGCGGCGCGCGTGGGCTCGGCCGGGAACGCACTTGCGGCGGTGGCGGCATGAAGCCACAGACCTGGCTGCTGCTCCTGGTCGCCGGCTTCATCATTTGGCTGGCGGCACGCGCGCGCCTGGCGGCCGCGGTGGCCGCGATCGAGGGCAAGGCCGGCTCCAGCGGTGGGCTGGGCCTGGGACTGCCCTCCCTGCCCGGCCTCGGGATCAACATCCCCGGCACGGGTATCAACATTCCACTTTCTGCGAGTGGGTCAGGCGGCGGCGCGAACGCCGCGCCGCCCGCCGGGTTTCTCGCACCCGGCCTGTTCGGACTCTCGGGCGTCACGGGCTATGCCTATGGCGAGACCTATTCGCCGCCGGCCGGCTCGACGCCGATCGCGGCCCTTGACCAGCTCGGGCTCACCTTCGCCCATCTGGGCCAGTTCGCGCACGATTACGACTTCGCCCTGGCGGCAGGCTCCAAGGTGGATTTGCCGCCCGGCGGCCCATACACGCTCATCGCGGACTACACGGACGCGAACGGCACCAACATCGAGGCGTTCCGGCCGCAGACCGGCACGGGCGGCTTTGAGTTCGTCGACATCGCCGGGCACCTGCCCTCAAGCGATCTGGGCCAGGTCTTCGCCGGCGGAACGCCGGTCGCCACCAGTGGAGAGCCGGCGAACGCCGCGGCCGGATTCGGTCAACATCTCGCGGTGATTACCGACCTCCCGGGAGACAGCTTCCTCCGGTCGCTCTTCGGGATGGCGGCATGAGCGGGCAGCTGCGCGCGGCGCCGGACCAGAACACCCAGTACGGCGCGGTGGATCCACAGAACCCGAATGACATGCTCGGCGCCCTGCAGGTGGTGACGGCGAAGTTCGTCCGGGAATGGCGGGGCTATAAGGGCTCCATCCTGACCCTGATGGCGGCGACGTTCCCGGCGATCACCACCTTCTGGTGCTCCGGGCTCACCTCCGTGCCGGCGGCCGGCCAGACTGGCCCAGGCGTCCTGGCAGCGCGCGGCCACGGCATGCCGAACCGGATCCTGGGATTCGAGTGTTGGAACTTTGACCCGGCGAACGCCCTGCAGATCCAGCTCGAGGGCGAGGCCTCCGGGCAGCGCGGGGCGAACATCTATCTGGGCCCCAACACCTATTACGTCCTCAACATCAGCCTGCCGCCCCAGGCGATTGTGCAGCTCATCAACCTCGGAACGGCGGCCGTGCAGGCTCAGCTGAAAGTGAACGGCATATGAATAACGGTGCGGCGGTGGGCTATCCCCGGCCCGGCGTTCTGGCGACTCGGCGACCGTCGTTGCAGCTCCCGGCGGCCCTCACGCCCCTGCATGCCGTCCGGATCCTGAAGCCGCGGGGCCCGCGCAATGGCTGAGGCAGCCTCGGGCCCCATCGCGGTGGCGACCAGCGGCACGACGCCCGTGGTCGACGTGCTCAACCCCGGCTTCCTGGGCTTCCCCGGTTGGGACACGGGCTACCGGGCGAAGATCAAGACCGTCGGCTCGGCGCCCTTGTCGGTCATGCACATCGGCCACTCCATCGCCTTCGGTGAGGAGGCGGGGGATACGATGGGCCAGGGCTATGGATTCCTCTTCAGAAGCGCCGCCATGGCGAAATACGGCGCATTTGGGGACTTCTGGAGTGCCGGCCTGCAGACCAGCATCAACGGCTCGGTGAGCTCTTTCTTTCCCTATACCTTTTCGGGCACGGGCACGAGCGCCCAGGAGGACGGCCAGGGCTACGGCCAGGGCTATGCGCCCTCCGGATTCGGGACTTCGCATGACGTGACCTTCGACCCCACCAAGCTGGGGGCGCCGGGCTCGGCGGGCGCCCTGGCGTATAACTTCACGGCGATGGATATCCTGGCCTGCCACTTCAACGCATCGGGCACCTGGACCTGGGCCGTCGATGGCGGCGCTCCGACCACGGTCACCAACACGAGCAATGACGGCCTGCTCACGCGCATCCCCTTGACGGGGCTCAGCAGCGGCCAGCACACGCTCACCTTCTCGAGCTTCTCGGCGCAGACCGCCATGGTGCTGGCGGGAGTTGCGACCTACACGGGCGCGGCCGGCGGATTCGCCTATGCCAATGTCGCCCAACCGGGCCAGACGGCGGCCGCGGCCCTGCAGGGAGCGCCCCTGACGAACATCCAGGGCTATCAGAGCGCGGGAAGTCCCACGGGCTTCGGGTACCCTGCCGGGCCCGATCTGGCCCTGATCGAGTTCGGCGTCAACGACCTCTCGCAGTTCAAGACGCCGTTCGCGGACCCCGGCAGCTTCGGGATCCTGCTCCGTCAGCTGATCGCGGCGCTGCGGCGAGCCAACCCCACCGTGAGCATCGTGCTGGTCTCGAGCTGGTGCGGGCCGGGCGGGAACTATACGGACGATAGCGGGTTCGGCCAGTCGGCTGTCTGGCACCTCTATGAAGACGAGATGCAGAAGGCGGCGCAGCGCGCGGGCCTGGGGATCCTCTCCCTCGAGCAGCGCTGGGGATCCACGCCGGTGGCCCAGGGCTTCATCTCGGCGGGCACGGCCCATCATCCGACCACGGCCGGCCACGCGGATATCTTCAACGCACTCTGGACGGAGCTGAGCTGATGGCGAATACCATCTATACCGCGGTGCCAGGGATCGTCAATGACGTCCTGCCGCTCGGCAAGGTGCAGCCGAACCCGGCGGTGGAGGGCGGCCATAGCCTGCTCTCCATCGGGCAGACCGGCACCCAGTGCAACAACGCCCTGCCGAACATGGACACGGGGTATATCATCCTCCCGGCACAGGGGGCCTCGGGACTTTACCTGGCCAGCATCGTGAACTCTCTCATCCTCTCGACGAGCTATATCGCCCTCTCCGTGGTCAACATGCCGGCGAGCGGGGGCGCGGCGGACGGCACGGCCGGGCTCTATCTCGTGGCCAATCGCGCCGGGAACCGTGTAGCGCCAGGAACCGCGCCATCGGCCGCGCTGACCGCGGGCACCGCCACGGCGGGCGGCGCCGTCGACGCCGGATCCCACGTCTGGGCCTTCACCTACGTCACAGCGGGCGTGGAGAGCTCCCTCTCGGCCAGCACGGCGGCGAAGACCGTGGTGGGCGGCACGCAGACCGTGCCGCTCACGGCTATCACGGTGGGGCCGGGCGGCACGACCGCCCGCTACGTCTATCGGAGCAAGGCCAACACGACCACGCCCCTCTACCTGCTGACGATCATCGGCGACAACACCACCACCACCTTCAGCGATACCCTCGCCGATTCAGCCCTGAAACACCCGGCCGGCTCCGGCGCCCTCTTCGAGCAGCCGATTGCCTACTTCTGCAGCGCAGCCATGGGCCAGGACTGGACGCTGCATTACGAGATCCGATGACGAGCTCGGCATTTCGCTACCCGGCGATCACGGTGGGGACCAAGGCCACCACCACGGCCCTGCAGTTCGTGGCGCAGTCAGTCGAGGTGACCAACGCCACGGCCAATACCGTCTATGTGGCCTTCAGTCAGGTGCAGCCGGTCTCGCAGCTGCTCTCCCAGTTCGACATGCTCATCCCCCCGTGGTCCGGCATGATCGCCCCGTGCAGCACTGATAACCTCTCGGTCTACCAGGTGGCCCACGTGGCGCCCGGCAACCTGGCCGCCGGCACGGTGCTGATTCGGGCCGAGGACTCG
>Ga0134128_10008400_pt1 | contig 12424 bp, 6 predicted proteins | sample KB31754_FD_96462 | JGI IMG/M metagenome (GOLD analysis project Ga0134128, IMG submission 96462) | Terrestrial soil microbial communities with excess Nitrogen fertilizer from Kellogg Biological Station, Michigan, USA - KB3-175-4 | ecosystem: Environmental > Terrestrial > Soil > Unclassified ...
CAATCGCCCTGTCACCGATGGGTTGGTTTGGTTCTGTATCGGCTATAGCGCGCTGGTGCTGGTGGCGCCGACGCTCATCTTTACAAGGATATTGATCCTTTTCCTGGGTGTCATGTTCTTTTGCATTGCCTACTCGATGTATGTGTTTTTAAGGGCCGCCCGGCATCGCCGCAGCGGGTCGGTCTTTGCACTGTTGAGCACGGCGGTGATGTTGTTCATCGGACTGGTAATGAACCTGCACTATTTCGGGCTGATCTCCGATTGGCGCATCGTGCTTTTCATTTGTTATATCGCTTTTTTCTTTTTGCAGTCGCTGGCTCTTAGCCATCGGTTCGCGCACCATTTCCGGCAGGCGACGATCCAGGCCCAGCAAGGATTGAAGGCCAAGACCGAATTCCTATCCACCATGTCGCATGAGATCAGGACACCCTTGAATGCGGTGATTGGGATGACCCATTTGCTTTTGAGCAGCGATCCGCGGCCCGACCAGGAAGATGACCTGGGGGTTTTGCTTTTCTCCGCCAACAATCTTTTATCTATCGTCAACAACATCCTCGATTATACCAAGATCGAAGAAGGCCGGATCAATTTCGAGCAGATCCCCATGGACCTTGCCGGCATCGCGCATAATATCGCCGCCGGGCTCAAAAATGCCGCTGATGATAAGGCGATCGGGCTGGTGGCCGATGTGGATAGCCGGCTCGATAAGATGCTGATAGGCGATCCTACCCGAACGAGCCAGGTGATCAACAACCTCGTGCACAATGCCATCAAATTCACCAAAGAAGGTTCCGTACGGTTAGACATTGCCGTGGATACCATCCGGCCGGAGGCGATCACGCTCACGGTGCGCGTGCAGGATACGGGTATCGGCATACCGAAGGAAAAACAGCATATGATCTTCGACCGGTTCACGCAGGCGGACTCTTCGACCTCGCGAAGCTATGGCGGTACCGGTCTGGGTTTGGCCATTTCCAAGAAGATACTCGGATTGCAGGGCGTCGACCTGCAGTTGGAGAGCGAACCCGGCAAGGGGTCTTGTTTCTTTTTTACGCAGACCTTCGCTGTGAGCGACGAGCCTATACCGGAGTTCGGTAAGGCGTTTGCGGCGGCAGGAAAGGAGTCTTTATTGCGGAATGTCTCCATCCTACTCGTCGAAGACAACCCCCTCAACGTCCTTGTGGCGCAGACCATGCTCGAGAATCACGGCGCGCTTGTAGAGGTTGCCACGAATGGAGTGGAAGCGTTGGAGCGGCTCGATGCCACGCGTCATCAGCTTGTCCTGATGGACCTGCATATGCCGGTGATGGATGGATATGAAGCAACCGTGCAATTGCGCAAACGCGGGGAAACGTTGCCCATTATCGCATTGACGGCCAGTATGCCAAAGGAAGTGGAAAGCGATGCTTTTGCCGCCGGTCTCAACGATGTCATAGTGAAACCCTTCAATCCCGATGAGCTTTACCGGGTGATCCTGCAGCATGTCAGCGTGTAAAACGCGCTTCTTCCAGAGTACTCATTATCCCGGCGCATACGGGAAAGCTCCTGATGTAGTCCAACACAATACCCGCGAGCTTGTGGCGCAACGCAAGCCGACCCGCAGGGCACCGGCGGGGATTAAATTACCCGCCGGCCTGGCATAGTTTTTCCAGTTATACGTTCTAAAGCTATCCAATATGAAATCCATAGCCATCTTTCCATTGCTCATTTTTGCCGGCTGTCAGAATGCCGGTCCGGCGCATACCGCGAAGACCGACGATACACTGGCGACGGTTGCCAGGATCGGAACCCCGCCGGGCCAGCGGGATACTACGACCCTTGGTGGAATGTGGTACCTTCAACCAATGCTGCCCTCGGATACGGCCGCGGGCAAGGTCCCCACGCTGGACCTGAACCTGGAAAAATCCCGTTTTTCGGGGAACACCGGCTGTAATAATATGCATGGCGAGTTCTGGTTCAGCAGGACCGACAGCAGCCTTTCTTTCGGCGACAAAATGAACATCACGAAGAAGTCCTGTACGGGATATAATGAGCCGGCATTCATCAAGAGTCTCCGCAGCGCCGGTCGTTATCGCCTCCGGGATGGGGTCCTTACCTTGCTTTCGGATAATAATACCGAACTATCGCATTGGGTGCGGAAACCCGGCATGGGCCCGAAAGCGCTCAAGGCCTGAAGAGATAATACTGAGGTAACATTATTGCAGGAACTTTAGACAAAAGATAAATGCTATGACCCAGTCACTAGTCGACCTGACAAGAGAGCTTTTGAGCGGTGGCGTCTTCAATCATCTTCCGGATAATGAGATCGCCAGGCTGCACTGGATGATCCTGCAGGGACAGCGGGAAGATCAGATCCCGATCCAGCCGCTTTTGAGCTATTGGTACAGGGGAGATTATTATTCTTCCAATGCCTCGCCCCGGTTGTTGCAACAATGCAACGAGTATTTACAACGGATAGGCCAGCCGCTAATCGATGTATACGGGGAAGAGTTTTACGAGGCATAATAAGTCGGCGGATCGCTCAAAACTTTTTTCCACTGCCGCTGATGACTTTCCTGCCATTTTTTATCCGGGTAGATCGCCCAGTTCACCCGTTTTAACGCCTCCCGCACAAATTCCCGCTGTTCCGGGTGAACAAATAAAGGGTGTAAATAATACCATTCGGGATCTTTCGTTAATATCTTCCAGAAAGCTTCGAAACTGACATACCAGGTATCGAAGACCGTTACTTCGCCGGACTTTGGATCGGCAACACTGTAATTGTAGAGAAAGGCTATTTCGCCGTTGGGTTCAGGCACCCGGTACAAGCTACCGCCGGTATTCTCGGAGCTGATGTCAAAATAGAGTTCTTTAGCCATGCAAAAAAAATTTATTACTTTCGTATTTCTGTTATCTTATAAAAAATTGTACTATGTCTCTCCTCAACGGCAATAATAAAAAGAAGAAAGACGGCAAACAGCCGGCTGCAGCCAAGAGTAATATCCCCGGTTTTCCCTCCGGCAAGGGTAAGACCAGCAAAGGAGCAGTAAAGAACACCCGCTTTACGGGCGGCGCTCAGCGTGGTTCCTGATCGGACTGATCTTCGGGGCCCGGTACGAATCCTTTTTGTCTTTGTTCTTCTTCCTGTTTGGCGAGCTCGTTTTGGGCAGCCGTTTCATCCGCAAAGGTGCGCAGGCGGATTTGTACTCTTGCGCCTTTTCTTCCCCAACGGATGATCAGCTTGTTGCGTTCGGTTGCCGCTTCCCAGTACAGGCCATCCGCCGGACCCACCAGCCGGTGAAAATCGAGATGCTCATACTGGCCGGTAGTTGGTGCTGCCGCGGGCGTGGCCGATAACCCCGAGCCGGATGTTTCTGCCGCCGTGCGCTGTGCCGCCGTCGGGCTTTGCGCGCCGGGCGCCGGACCTGTGCCGGGATGGGTGGCGAGCTCCCTGACGATCTGTTCCATCACCCGTTGTGGCTGATGGAGCCAGTCCTTCGCATAGACCGGCAGGACTTTCCACCCGAAATCGCGCAGGATCGCCGGACGTTGGTAATACTGTTCGACCAGATTCTCGTTGCGATAATGCTCTTCATCGTCGATGAGGATCGCCAGCGCATATTCTTCATCCGCGACATTCTTTTTTACGGCCAGCGAACATTTAAAATCGGATTGGCCTATGGGCCCCGCGACTTCGTAGCCCATCGCCGTGAGCTGATCTTTTAGCTGCGTGCGAATGACGGTGGGTGTTATAGCGTCGCCGCCGGAGTTTTTATGCGGCGTTAGCCCATCGAGAATGGTCCGGGCCATCGCCATCTTCCCGGTGCTCACGAGCTCGGCATATTGAAGAAAGCGGCGGAGATAAGCGGCGCCTTCGTTGTATTCGTTGGTAATCTGATCATAGCGGATGCTGCTGACAACGGCCATATGTTTACGCGCCCGGCTGAAGAGAACGTTTAACCGCTTTTCACCCCCCTTTTTGTTTACCGGACCGAAGTTCATCAGCATACGCCGGCGCGAGTCCGGACCATAACAGACGCTGATGATGATGATATCCCGTTCGTCGCCCTGGATGTTTTCCAGATTTTTAATGATCAGCCCCACGAACTGGTCGTTTGCTATTCGATTGTAGGCGTCTTCCAGCTGACCGCCAAATGCCGCATCTTCGCCTGCCAGCGTGTCGAGTGCGGTTTCGATGGCCCGCTGCTGCTCCTGGCTAAAGGCGACGATTCCGATGCTTTCGGCGGTTTGCCGGCGCAGCAGTTCGCGCACCAGCCGGGCGATATAGGCGGCTTCGGCAGGATTGCTCCGTTTCTCATAAACGCTTTCGGCAAGCTGATGAAAGCTGATGCTCCGGTCGAAGAGGGCGTCTGAGTGGAAGACAGCTTCCTCGGGTTTGCTGATCCGGATTTGCGTTTTTTCCTGGTGGTGGATGGTCTTATCAGGGATCGTCAGCAACGCGCCTTCATAGAAAGCGTGGTTGCTAAAGCTGATCAGGGTCTCGTAGTGGCTGCGGTAATGCCAGCTTAGCAACGTGCTTGTCAATTTCCGGGCGCCCTGTGCTAAAAGACTATCGGCATCATCGCTAAGCCATTCGTCGTCCCGGACTTCGTTCCCTTCGAGGTCATCGGGGTCTTTGTCCTTGGCGCCGGAACTAAAGAAATCGGTAGGCGGCATTTGCTTCTCGTCACCCACAATAATGGTCTGTTTACTCCGATATAGCGCGGGGACACCTTCCTCCAGCGTGATCTGACTGGCTTCGTCATAGATCACCACATCGAAATGTTCGTCGTCGAGCGGAAGGCTGTCGCTCACGCTGTAAGGGCTCATCAGCCACACCGGTTTCAGCAACTTTAGCACCTGACCGCTTTCTTTTTCCGCGAGTTCACGGATGCTTTTATACCGCATGCTCTTGCCGAACTCGTTCTCGAGGATCTTTCGGCCTTCTGTAAAGGTCTTTTTGACTCGTTTTTGTTCTTCGGTGAGCCCTCCCGCGGCCCGGCCACTCAGATCCAGCTGGTGAAGGAATTTCTGGCGGACGAAGGCGCGAATCAGTCTGGCATTGATCTCCTGAAGGGCGGGGTAAGAAGTACCGAGCTGCTGAACTGCTTTTTCGAGCGTCTGCCCCTCAGCGGCGGCATAGTTGCGATGGGCCTGATAGAGTTGCTGCAGCGTCTTGCGGATGATAGCGGCCTGCATTTGTTGTCCTCTCAATGATAACTGGCGCAGGGCGGTTTTCACTGCTTCGGGTTGTGCGGAGAAACCGCGAAGGGCAGGAAGCCAGTCGGGCAGGGCATCCATGTTGAGCTGGATATTGAGCAATGCATCGCGGATGGCGGAGAAGGTCGAGGCGGGCACGAGCCCGCGAGCGAGGCCTTGGCCCGGCTCATGCCCGGCAGAGTGGGTCGGCGGCGACTGCAGACAACGGCCGAGGGCGGTCTCGAGCCGGTTGAGCGGCTGGTGCAGATGATATAGCGACGTCACGAGTGCGGGGCCATCGGGATGATGCAGTAGATACTCCAGGTCGGGATGACCCTTGCGGCTTTGAAGCATATCGATGCTCAGGATGGCGGTGTCGAGATTTTGGCCGAACCTATAGCGGTCTTCGAGTGAGCGGCGTGTCTGCTCCAGCTGGGCCGATGCTGCATATTCGGTCCGGAGGCCTTGTAAAAGGACCTGGTAGGAGGGCCGGACAGTATGCGCGGAGAAATCGTACTGCGGTTCCAGCTGATGTTTGAATTTTTTCCAGCTGCCGTTGAATCTGCCCATGAAGGCGTGTTCATATTTGGTCGCCAGTTGAAGCGCGGCGTCGAGATCGCGTTCGTCGATCTTTTGCTGCCAATGAGAATTTTTTTGTTGCGTCTGCCGGTAGTTTTCCTGCTGGTTGCGGTAGTGTCGAAGCTGTTGCTGCCACTCCTGTGCGGCTGTGCTATCGGGGTCGGCCAGGGTGATGTGTCCGGTTCGGGCGAGGGGGTAAAGAAGCACGGCGAACTGAACCAGACTTTTTATCCGTTCGGGGTCCTGCTGCGTTTGTGGGTCGAGAGGACTCGCGCCGAGTAATGCTTCGGTTTCGTCGAGAGCCCTCAGACTTTCACGTATGGCCGATTCCAACGCCTGGTAGGGACTCGCCGACAAAAAGATGGACTCCTTGATATGACTATAAGGGTGGGTTGAAAAGGTAGATCCCGGTTCCGTCTCATCGAGTAATACTTCCAGTTCGCTGACGACGGATTGGGCGGCTAGCCACTCGGTAAATGCCGGCAGCAGCTCCTCTTCGGCTACCGTGAGTGGTACGAGGTGGTGGCGGAGAGCGATAAGTTTTTCGGTGAGGGCGCGCACAGTGAGGCCGGTGCCGGTGTCCTCGGACGAACAAGACATACTGATATCGTGGAAATCGCGGAGCAGTACCAGCTGTCGGCTCATGGTGTGGAGCAGGGCATCGCGTTGCTGTTTTAATGCGGCGAGGTCCATTTTATTCGTGACGAAATCCTCATAAGTGGCCTTGAGATTTTTTATGAAGTCACGTTTATCGCCCTGGCTGTCGTGGATATAGCAGCACAGCTCTTCCAGGCCGACCTGTTTTAGCCGGTGGTAGACGACGTCGAGGGCGGCGCGTTTCTCGCAGACGAAGAGGATATTCTTGCCGCGGGCAACGAAATCGGCGATGAGGTTGGTGATCGTTTGGCTTTTGCCGGTGCCGGGTGGTCCCTGGATGATGTAGCTGTAGCCGGCGCGGCTTTGGAGGATGGCGCTGGTTTGCGTGGGGTCGGCGGGGACGACGTGGAACCAATCTGCCGGGGCATTCCCGTCGAAGAGATGTTCGGGCCAATCTTTTGGTTCTTCGCTGAACAGAGCGTCGAAAGAAGGGTGGGGCTGGCCGCGGTCGATGACGGTGTTGTAGTCGCGGACCAGGCTCATCTTCTTATAGTGGAAGTTGCCCAGGACCATGTGGCAGACGTCGAAGTCCCAGCTATGGGGATCGTTGGAGCCTTCGGTGAGTTCGAAACGCTCTTCCCGCGCGCGCGGGGCCGGCGGCGGTGTCGGTGTCGGGGCTGGCTGGGATTCGACCGGCGCTGGAGCTGCGGCTGGCGGCGGAGTCTGTTCGACCGGAGATTCAGGGCCGGACGCTGGCTCGACCGGCGGCGCGACTGCATCTTGCGGTGGAGCCGGTTCAACCGGCGGGTTGGGCGCGTCTGATGGCGGAGCCGGTTCGACGGGAGGCGCTGCGGCTTCCGGCGCCGCGGCTTTGAAGCGATGGCGATAGCTGCCGGCGGTCTGGCGGGCCTCGCCCTGGATGATGCGGATGCGCGGCTTATCGATATAGTTCAGCCGGATGCCCTGGTTGACCTCTTCGATCTGTGTCCGGAGGAGCTGGTAGAACTGTTCCGGACTCATCTCGTCCAGGTCGATATAATCGGGGAGCCGGATGCCGTAGAGCTCGCGCAACAACCCGGCGAGCACCGGATTAACTTCGGCCGCGTTATCCAGCGTCTTGAGAATATAGTGATCTTCCCTGACCTTTTTATTCTTCTTCAAGCTCACCGGCAACAGGAGCAACGGGGTCTGGATGCGTTCTTCGGGCGCGTCTTTGAGATTATTCCAGCTGAGGAAGGCGATCGCCAGTTTGAGGGCGCTGAATCCATATTCCTGCTCGTCGCGGCGGGCGTCCACACGCACCCGGTCGAGCGAAGCGGGCAACCAGGGATAATCTTCGAAACGGAGATATTTATTGAGAAGGATCTCTCCAAAGCCGCCGGAGGCGGCTTGTCCGTCAGGACCGACTTTTTTGCGGCCCGCGATCTTCTCCGCAATTTCGCCATTCCAGGTAAAGAGCAGCTCCGGCCGGATGCTTTGGTAATGCAGTACGAGGGGAACGCTGCTCACGGTAAGGTTAACAAGCCGAAGATTGGGTTTGTAATACAGCAGCCGGTTCCTGCGGCTGATATCGAAAAGCCGGTTACGAAGTTTATTGAGGATCATACCGTCGCGTTCCGTAGGCCCCTTGTCTACCCAGCCGGGTATCTGGCTGAGGTCGGCCTGTCGCTCGGGATCGAAATCGCGGTAGTGTTCGAGCCGGCTGATCACATCATAAAGGTCCCGGGAACGACGGGAGCGGTCGAGTTCGGTAGTCTCGGTGATCAATCGGCTGACCGTAGGGTGGATGCGGGGGTTGTGCTGCGAAGGGTTGGTTCTGGCGCGGACGAACTGCGCCAGGTCGTCAGCACTATGCAGATCGAGGTTCAGGGCTGTCGCCCCCAGCAGGAGGCCTAAGCAGAAGATATCCGTTTGCTGATCATGATGACCGAGGTCCATTTCAAAACACCGGTAGCCGGGAAGATAAGCCGCCATGCCGGCAGTATGCTGCGGGTTGGTGATCTCGAGCGGACCGGCGTCGTTACGGGGAAAAAGTGCCTGTAGGCGGTAGGACGCCAATTGCGGCGGATGTGCAAAAGATTTATCCACATCGAGAACGCCATCGGTGGTGAAAAGGGCGTCTTCGCGTTCGAATGGGGCCACGAATCCGGTTTCATGAATGCCCAGAACAAGCTTAAACAGCGGCAGCACAAACGCGATGGTATCGTCGGTGGAATAGTGTAGCGCTTCGGGTAACATAATATTTTCTGGCCTTCGGCCGAGTCGCCTTCGGCGACTTTGGTATGGGCAATTTAGCTAAATTTGCGACATGCGAGACTATATCAGCGAATTGAATGACCGGCAGAAAGAAGCGGTATTGCATAAGGACGGTCCGATCATGATCGTGGCGGGCGCGGGAAGCGGTAAAACCAAGGTATTGACGACCCGGATCGCGCATTTGCTGGCGCTGGGGGTAGATGCCTTTAATATCCTGGCACTTACGTTTACTAACAAGGCCGCCAAAGAGATGAAGGAGCGGATAGAAAAGATCCTGGGCAGCGGGGAAGCGCGCAATCTTTATATTGGAACATTCCATAGCGTATTTGCCCGGCTCCTGCGCGGAGAGGCCCAACGCCTGGGATATCCCAACAATTTTACTATTTATGACACCGATGACGCCAAAAGCGTGGTGAAAACGGTGATCAACGAGCTGAACCTCGATGACAAACATTATAAGCCGAATGTGGTCTACAACCGCATCTCTTCGGCCAAGAACGCGTTGGTGGGACCGGTAGAATACGCCAACGATTATGCTATTCAGCAAGAAGACATGCGCGCCAACCGGCCGGCTATCGCGCAGATCTTCGATGCCTATGCCAAGCGCTGTTTCAAGAACGGGGCAATGGATTTCGACGATCTCCTGATCAAAATGTACGAACTCCTGAAGAATTTTCCCGAGAGTCTGCATAAATACCAGCACAAGTTCAAATATATCATGATCGACGAGTACCAGGATACGAATCCGGCTCAGTATGAGATCATAAAGCTGCTGGGCGCAGCCCATGAAAATGTTTGCGTGGTGGGGGATGACGCTCAGAGCATCTATAGTTTCCGGGGCGCAACCATCGAGAATATTCTCCAATTCCAAAAAGACTACGAGGATGTCAAGGTGGTAAAACTCGAACAGAACTATCGCAGCACGCAGAGTATCCTCAACGTAGCCAACGAAGTCATCAAGAACAACAAGGGGCAGATACCCAAGAACCTTTGGACCGACAACGCGCCCGGCGAGAAGATCCGGCTGGTGCGGATGATGACGGATAACGAAGAAGGGAAATTCGTAGCGGACACCATTCAGGAGCAGCGGTTACGGAATCATTTCAATAACCGGGATTTTGCCATTCTTTACCGGACCAATGCACAGAGCCGTGCATTTGAAGAAAGTCTGCGGCGAATGGCGATCCCCTATACGATGTTCGGTGGCATCAGCTTCTATCAGCGTAAGGAGATCAAGGATTTCCTGGCTTATCTGCGGGTGATCGTGAATCCGCGGGATGAAGAAGGGCTGAAACGGATTATCAACTATCCCGCACGCGGCATCGGCAAGACCACCATCGACAAGGCGGTGCTGGAAGCCAATACCCGTAACATCAGCCTTTGGGAAGTGTTGGAGAGTGCGGCGATGTTCGGTTTTAAATCCGGCACGCTGGAAGCGATCGATAACTTTGTGCTGATGATCCGCAGCTTTGCGTCTATGCTGAGCATGAAGAATGCCTATGATGTAGCCACGCATGTAGGGAAGCAAACCAGCATTGTCAAAGAATTATTCAACGATAAGACCACAGAAGGTCTCGCCCGGTATGAGAACATCCAGGAGTTGCTGAACTCCATTAAAGAGTTTACCGAGCGCCCCGATGACGATGGCGTATTGGAGGCCGACACCAAGACGCTGGGGAATTATCTGCAGCAGATCTCGCTGGTGACGGATGCGGATGAGAAGGATCCCAATGCCGATACGGTGAAGCTCATGAGTATCCATGCCGCCAAAGGACTGGAGTTCTCCTGCGTGTTTGCCGTAGGTCTGGAGGAGATGCTTTTTCCCAATGCGATGGCGATCAACACCCGCGAGGAGCTGGAAGAAGAGCGGAGGTTGTTCTACGTGGTCATTACGCGCGCCAAGCAAAGGCTTTGGATCACCTATGCCAATACACGGTACCGGTTTGGCAACCTGGTACAGAATGAACCCAGCAGGTTCATCGACGAGATCCCCGGGGAATACCTGGATCGCAGCTTTGCAGGCGGCGGCGCCCGGAACCAGGGCTCGTTCGGTCCTTCCGGGTCAGCTTATGACCGGATGCACGGGGGTGGTTTTGGTAATTCCTCCGATCAGGCGGAGCGGAGATATGGACCGCCGCCGGCAAAAAAAGACACCCGTCCTCAATATATTCCGCCCAAGCCCGCCTATGGTAAGACCGTAGAGCACAATCCATCCGCCGATTTCGTTGCCAGCGACACCTCCGCTTTGCAAGTGGGCCAAAAAGTAGAGCATCAGAAATTCGGTTTCGGTGAAGTGACAGGTATGGAGGGATCTGTCAACGATCCGATGGCGACTATCAAATTCGAATTCAATGGCGAAAAGAAGATCAAGCTCAATTATGCAAAGCTGCGCATTATAGAGTGATGGCCTCACCATGCAGAATGATGAAATTCTGCGGGGAAAACATCCACGGTCTGGAAATATTCTAGACGTGGGAACGACAAGCCGGCCGATCATAAAAAAAATCCTGTACGAAGTAGCGTAAAACGTGCGCAGCTATTGATTTTCATAAAAGTTTGCTATCTTTTACGCATGACCGAAATGTACAAGATACAGCCTAAGGGATTGTATTTTGTAACCCTAACCGTAGTCGCCGGGATCGATGTATTCACCCGTTGCGAATATTGTGATCTGCTGGTAGATAACCTCAACTACTGCATTGAGAACAAACGGCTACGGGTATACGAATATGCGATCCTGCCCAGCCAGTTGTATATGATAGCCGATGTAGAAGAAGGGAGGAGCAATCTCCCGAAAGTGTTAAGGGATCTAAAGAGTTCTTCAGCCAAGCAGATACTCCGGGCCATCTCGGAGCATCCGGACGAAACGCGTAAAGAGTGGCTGATGCGTCTTTTTCACTTCTTCGCTAACCGGTATCAGCATGATTCGGAGCATCATTTCTGGCAGTTCGGCAATCAGCCCGTAGACCTGGAAAAGGTCGTCAAAAAGGACAAGCCCATTCCTACTCCCCTCGATAAAGTCCTGGATGCAAAATTTGTGGACGATCCCGTTCATTATGTTTATTGCAGCGCCTATCCCCGGCAACGGGTAAAATTGGCCAACGGGTACGAAAAAATTAAGTTAACGTAACAAACGAAAAGCCGGGATTTTTGTAACTTTAAGATCACCCCCCCTTTTTACACCTGGACGCCCGTCAAAAATTATTGTTTCGTTAATAAAAACAAAGTGGCCATGCTGTCGAATGATAAGCCGATCATCCCGCTTGATGCGTGTTATTTCCTTACGTTGAATACGGTTGATAAGATCGATGTGTTTGTGAGGCCAGCTTATAAACAGGTAGTTGTGGAGGCCTTGAACTATTTTACCGAGGCCCACGGATTGATCATCTATGCCTGGACCCTCATGTCGAGTCATCTCCATCTGATCGTGCGGCCCCAGGATGCGATGGCGCCGGCGTATTTCGAGCGGGATTTCAAGAAATATACTACGCCGCTCATTCTCAAGGCTTTGGAGATGGAAATGGACTTTCGCCGGGAGTGGATGATGCGGCATTTCGAAGACTATGGGAAGCCGCTCCGGCGGATCGAAAAATTCCATTTATGGCAGAACTGCAGCAGTCCCTTGCGCATCGATTGTCAGCAACCTGAGCGTTTGCTCGACCGGATTGCCCACATTCACGAGAACCCGGTACGGGAGATGATCGTAGAGCAGCCGGAGGCGTATCTGCATAGCAGTGCCCGGGATTATGCGGGCATGCGGGGGTTCGTCAACGTGCGGGTCGTGCAGCAGCAGGGAATCCTGGGATTGAAAAGG
>Ga0134128_10008401_pt1 | contig 12424 bp, 7 predicted proteins | sample KB31754_FD_96462 | JGI IMG/M metagenome (GOLD analysis project Ga0134128, IMG submission 96462) | Terrestrial soil microbial communities with excess Nitrogen fertilizer from Kellogg Biological Station, Michigan, USA - KB3-175-4 | ecosystem: Environmental > Terrestrial > Soil > Unclassified ...
AATCCTTGGGCTGCGCATTGCCGCCCGCCGGCGTGCCCGCGGCGGTCAAGGCTGTCGTGTAGGCGGCCGACGAGCCGGGCATGATCGAAACCAGACCGATGGAGACATCGCCGCCGTTCGTCGCGCCCGCCGCTGCCGGATTGTAGGAAAGGAAACTCGCATCGCTGCCGGTCGCTGTTGCGCCCGCATAAGCCTCGCCCATCGCTTCGGCGCTCTGCTCGCGCAGACCATAACCGGCCGCCAAAGCCGGCGCCGCGGGCAAAAGGCAAAGAAGGGTCACAATGGAACGACGCATGGCAATCCCCCGGAGTTAACGGCTTATCGGGCGATTTTTCGCGCCCGGTTGCGACTTCGGGCCCATGGTTCAACCGACTGTATAAAGAATTTGTTAACGCTGTGAACTTGCCAGTTTATTTACCCAGCGAGCCTACCTTTTCGGACGTGGAGGCCCGGGGCTGTTCCCGTCTGAAAGAACGATGAGTGACCGTAGCGTAGCGGCAGATTCGCTGGCCTATTCGCGGATATGGCTGCGATTTCTGGATCCGGAGACGGAGCGCCGATTTGCACGGCGCGCCATGCGCGACTCCATGTTCTTTATCCGCCTGTATCTCCTGGCGGGCACCGCGCTCTACATTCTGTTCGGCTTGCTCGACGCGCAGGTGAGCGGTGCGGCCTTGGGCGAGGTATTCTTCATCCGCTACGCCATCGTCAGCCCCATTCTGCTGATCGATTGCTGTCTGTCCTTCACGCGCATCTTCGAGAAGATCGGCCAATATGTGCTGGCGCTGCAGATGGCGGCGTCGGGCTTGGGCGTGGTGGCGATGACGGCGATCATGCCGGCGCCCTACAACGCCAGTTATTACGCCGGCGTGATCATGGTGGTGATCTATTGCGGCAGCTTCATCCGGGTGAATTTCATCACCACGGTGATCATCTCGTTGATGCTGGTCCTGTCCTATGAATTGTCGGCGCTGGTCCTCAACCCGCTGTCCCTGATCAGCCTCATGTCCAACAATTTCTTCCTGTTGATGGCGACCGGCGTGGGCCTGCTGTCGAGCTACATCCAGGAAACCCAGACGCGCAAGGGCTATATCGCCCACCGCATCATCGAGGAGAAGAACGAGATCACCAACGTTCTGTTGGTCGAGGCCAACAAGGCCAATCATTCCAAGAGCGAGTTCCTGGCCAATATGAGCCACGAGCTGCGCACGCCGTTGAATGCCATCATCGGCTTTTCCGACATCATGGACAAAGAAACCTTCGGTCCCATCGGCAACACCCGCTACGCTTCCTATGTCAAGGATATCGCCTCGAGCGGCCATCACCTTCTGTCGATCATCAACGACATTCTCGATTTGGCCAAGGCGGAAGCCAACAAGCTTACTTTGGACGAGCGCGAGATCGATCTCGTCCAGGTCGTGGCGGAAAGCATCCGCATGTGCGAGCCCAAGGCACAACAGAACGGCATCGCCATCCGTTCCAGGGCTTGCGCCGATCAGGTGGTCGTGCGCGCCGACGCCAAACTGATGCTGCAGATCCTGCTCAACTTGGTTTCCAACGCCGTGAAGTTCAGCCATGAAGGCGGCGCGGTCGAAGTGGGGCTGGACCTGGCGTCCGACCGTTCGGTGAGCATCTCGGTGCGCGACCAGGGTATCGGCATCCCCGCCACCGATATCGAGCGCGTGCTCAGGCCGTTCGAGCAGGTGGAGGATTCCCGCACCCGTGCCCATGGCGGCACCGGGTTGGGCCTACCTTACGCCGTCAAGCTGGCCGAACTCCATGGTGGCGCGCTCTGGATCGAGAGCCAGGTCAATGTCGGCACCGCCGTCATGGTCACCCTGCCGCACGAACGCTTTATCGCGCTCAAGGACAATGCCGATCAGGCGCTGCAGTTGGCCGGCTGATTACGGCTTTCTCAGGAAGAGCAGGCGCACGCGGCCGGTCTTCTCCGCTTCAGTCCAGCATTCCGCCGCATTCAAGCCTTCCGACCAGGCACGCATCTCCTGATCGCCGCGATATTGCAGCGTCCAGTCGGCGATGAACTCCATCGGCCAGAGATTGGAAAGCGCGGTCTCGTTCATATTGCCGATGATCAGGAGGCCGCCGGGCGAAAGTGCGTCATAGAGCCGGCGCACCAAAAGCCGCGCGCGGCGATCGCTGAGATAGTCCAGCAAGCCGACCGAATAGATCAGGTCCTGCGGCGGCACGGCCTGCAGGCCGCCATTGGCACGCAGGATATCGGTGAAGGAGATGTTGAGGCATTGCAGCCGCGCGCCGCCGTTGAGCTTGAGCAATGGCGGATAGGCCCGGTCATAGGCATAGCCCAGCGCCAGCGTTTCCTGGTCCACCAAAGTGAAGTCCACCTTGCCGGCGCGGGCATGCGGCCCTTCCAGGAAAGTTTGAATCTCGCGCGCCGGTCCGCTGCCCAGGCTGAGGATACGGGCCGCGCGATCCTGACCCTGCGCGCGCACGGCCTCGGCGATCTTGCCACGCACCACCTGCATGCGCGTGTCGATGCATTCGGCCACTTCCAGGCCCAGGCGATGGACGAGCTGCTGATAGACGCTTCCGCCTACCCGTTCCCAGTCATAGACCTGGTTCATGATCTGGAAGTCGCCGGGATAACCCAGCGGCTTCATATAGGAGCGGTCCCAGATGGCGCCGGCGCGCATTTCCGGCGTCAGCACCAGTTCGGTGAATTCCTTTGTGGCTTCGCGCTCTTCGCGGCTCGCCATCACGTCGCGCACAATGTCGTTGCCGGTGAGCCAGAGACCGCGCCATTGCTCGATCAGCCGGCCCTCGCAAGCTTCATAGGCGCCCAGATCGTCGAAGGATTGGGAGAAGCTGTCGGCGAGATGGATGTTCTTGTCGAGCAGGGCGCGATAGGAGCGCAGCACGCCCAATACGTCAGCGCAGAAGGCGCGGTATTCGCGCGGCACTAGTGCGCTGCGTTCCGCCGACAGGAAGCTGCCATTGGCGGCGATCTGGGCCTGGACATTGCGGCTCAGCAGCCGGTCGAAATCGACATAGGAATCGACCAGACTGAAAGCCAGCTTGGAGCCGAATACGGTGCTTTCGGTGCGGCACACCTTGGCGCGGCCTTCGAAGATGGAAAGCCCGGCCTGCTGGAAGACCAGGGGAACCGTCTCACCCAGCGAGAGTTCATCCTCGATCGCCTGCTTGGCGACGACGGCGATGCCGGTAAGGCTGATATCGTGCAGCTGATAGCTGGCGGACTTCACCCGCACTCGCGGCGGATGATTGGGAAACAATTTGCGTGCGTCATAGCGGGTAGGGCGAAACCAGATTTCCCGTCCGCTGGACCCCTTCAATTCTTCATAGGCAAGCATGTGCGCATCCAAATGACTGTTTGCTCGATGCTTCCCTGACGCAGCACCCCGAATTCCGCCGAAATAAGCCGGCCATTACCCATGCTGGCGGTGCTTGATTCGTTGCCGAATGCCCCGCTCTTGCAGTTAATAAATGGTTAATACCGTACAAAAATGGTTAACGTCAAGTTTTTTCAGCGAAATTTTCGTCCGTAGACGGGCTATTGTGACGGGACTGCAACTCCTTGCGCACAGCAGGCGCCTGGCGGGGGACGGCGATCAAGGCCCCGGATTTATCGAGGGCGCGCTTCACATCTTTCTGCAGTGACGGCAGTGCCTGCCAGTAATCGCGACTGACGACATGCGCGCGCACAAACAGCAATACGGAATATTCGTGCAAGGCGGAGACGCCGATCCAGGGCTCTGGCTTTTTCAGCACATGCTTGTTGGCTACGACCGCTTCGGTGATGGCCGCCTCGATGGCGTCGAGGTCGTTCGCGAAATCCACCGCCACCGTGAAATTGATGCGGCGATAAGGCTCACGCGTGTAATTGACGATGGTGCCGCCAAAGATCGCGGAATTGGGTATCGAGACATAGATGGAATCGCGCGTCACCAAAATCGAAGTGAACAGCCCGATCTCCCGCACCGTGCCTTCATGTCCGCTGGCCTGGATATAATGGCCGACCCGGAAGGGACGCAGGATCAGGAGCATCACGCCGGCGGCGACATTGGACAGTGTGCCTTGCAGCGCCAGTCCGATCGCCAGTCCCGCCGCGCCCAGGACCGCGATGAGCCCCGTGGTTTGGACCCCGAACTGTCCCAGGACCAGGACGAAGGTGAGCACCAGGACGGCATAGCGGAACAGCGATGCCAGCAAGGGCTTGAGGGTCTCGTCGAAAGGGATGCGTTCCAGGCCCGCCTGGATCCAGCGCTTGATATAGGTCGCCAATATCCAGCCGATGACCAGAATGGCGATTGCCGCCAGAAAGCGGATTCCGCCATTGACCAGCAGCACTTGCAGCTGAACCAGAAAAGACTGGTTTGCCTGTTCCACCGAAGGCATCTGGCGATAACGCACAGACGGGAACAAAGGGTTCCAGTTTGGCCCCCATTGCAAACAGGCGAATTATTTCGCGGACGCCATCACGGGCTGCACCGGCGCGCCTTCGATCGCTTCTGCCGGAAGATCGACGGCAATCTTCGTGCCCGGCTTCAGGCCTTGGGCAAGCGTGATGACATCGCCATCGGTCGCGGCCACCTGGATCTTGACCAGATGCAGATGGGAATTCTGGTCCACCACTGCGATGAACTGATCCGGTCCGCGCGTGATCATGGCGCCTACGGGGATCTGTGTCGCGGTCGGCTCCGGCACATGCAGTGTCATGTAAGCGAAGCTGCCGCTGAGCAATGTTTCGTCCGGGTTGTCCAGCATGACCTCCACCAGCATGGTGCGGGTGCGGGGATCGAGCGCGCCGGACACGCGTGAGACCTTGGCGGAAATCTTGCGGCTCTTGTTGGCCGCATCCACAATGTCGGCGGCATCGCCGGCATGGACGAAAGGCGCATCCTGCTGTTGCACGAAGGCATCGATGCGGAGCTTGCGGTCGTCCGACACGGTGACGACGGGCTGCGAGCTGGTCTGGCTATTGGCGGCGTTCTGCATCAAAGCGCCTGGATCGGCATAGCGCGCCGTGACCTTGCCGTCGAAGGGGGCGGTGATGCGTTCATAGCCTTTCAGGGTGGCGTTCTGGTTCAGCACGGCCTGGGCGACGCGCGCATCGGCGTCGGCCTGGTCTTTTTGCTGCGCGGCGATGGCGTTCTGACGCGCCAGCTGGTTGTAACGCTGAGCGATCTGTTTCTTGTTGGCGAGATCGGCGGCGGCGCTGGCATATTGGGCATCCGTTTCCTGACTCTCGATGGTGGCGAGAAGCTGGCCGGTTTTCACCATGTCGCCCTTGTCCACCAGCACTTTGCCAAGATAGCCGCTCACCTTGGCGTAGAGTGTGGCCTCTTGATAAGGCCGCACATCGGCCAGGATGGTGATGTCGCGCATGCCGCCCGATGCTTTGGCCTCGATCACCTGGACTTGCGGGCCCTTGGCTGTATCGCGCTCCAGATCGGCGCGCGCCGATGAGATATGCGAATAGTGCAGCACCACCACCGCCGCCACGATCACGGCCGCGGCGCCCAGCAGAAGGACGCCACCCCGGCGCAGACGGGCCTGAACATTGGGATCAGGCATGATGTTCAACTCCTTCGGCGCGCGTTTCGTCCTCGAAGCGCTTGTCCAGCACATAGAGACTTGGCGGCGCCTTGCGCAACAAGAGATAAGCGATGGGAACCAGGAACAGAGTGGCGAAGGTGGCGAAGAGCAGGCCGCCGATCACGGCGCGGCCCAAGGGCGCATTCTGCTCGCCGGCTTCGCCCAGGCCCAGCGCCATGGGGATCATGCCGAGGATCATGGCCAGCGCCGTCATCAGGATCGGGCGGAGACGGGTACGGCCTGCTTCGACGATCGCGTCCAGCGCCGAAAGACCTTGGCGGACGCGGACATCATTGGCGAAGCTCACCACCAGGATGGAGTTGGACACCGAAATGCCCACCGACATGATGGCGCCCATCAGGGACTCCACATTGATGGTGGTTCCAGTCAAGGCCAGCATCCACAGGATGCCGATCAAGGCGCCGGGCACCGCCATCATGATGATGAGAGGATCGACCCAGGACTGGAACAGGATCACCAGCAGGGCATAGACCAGCACGATCGCCAGGATCAGGCCTTCGCCCAGATCGGTGAAGGCGGCGTTCATCACTTCATTCTGGCCGCGAATATCGATGCGGGTGGTGGCAGGCAGACCGGGTTTGAGCTTGTCGATCACTTTCTGGATGTCGCCTGCCACCGCACCCAGGTCGCGGCCATCGATATTGGCGTTCACGTCCACGACGCGCTGGACGGTGTAATGATTGATCGATTCCATCACATTGGTAGGCGAGACGCTGGCAATGTCGGACAGTTTGGTCACCGGCGCGCCCAGCGCGGTGGCTGGACCGCTGCCTGCCGTCGGCTTGACGATCGGCATGTTCATCAGATCGTTGACGCTGGCGATCTTCTCGATCGGCATCTGTACCGCCACGAAATAATTCACGCCATTGACGGGGCTCAGGAAGAAGTTCGGCGCCACGCCGGCGCTGGAGGACAGCGACGTCAAAAGATTGTCCGCCACCTGCAACTGGGTGACCCCCACTTCTGCGGCGCGCTGGCGGTCCACCGCCACTTGCAGGTCAGGATAGGACATCACTTGCAAGATGTGCGGGTCGGCGACACCGGGGATTTTCGCTATTTGCGATAGGATGGTCTGGCCCAGCGCATAGGACTGGCGGATGTCCGCGCCCTGGATCTGAAGATCGATGGGCGCTGAAAGTCCGAAATTCAACACCTGGCTGACGATATCGGCGGTCTGGAAATAGAAGACGGAATCCGGGAAGGCGCGGGGCAATTCGGCCCGCATCCGGTGCATGTAATCGGTTGACGGGCGATGGCCTTCGTTCAGCTGGATCAGGATCTCCGCGTCATTGCCCGCAACATTGTCGGTCGGCACGAAGGCGAGATTGTAATAGAGCGGCAGCCCGATCATGTCGTTGATGGTGCGCAGCTCCGTCGCGGGAATGATCTCGCGGATCTTCTTTTCCACCGCCAGGACGGATTTCTCGGTCTCCTCGATGCGTACCCCGGCGGGGCCGCGATAATGCAGCTTGATGATGCCGACATCGGCGGTGGGGAAGAAATCGGTGCCGATGGTGAGGAACAGGATGCCGGTCAGAACCACCAACCCACCCAGTGCCATCAGCACAAAACGCCGTCCCGCCAAAACGACGCCCAGCGCCGCGCCATAGGCATCCCGGAGCCTGGCGAACTGGCGCTCGAAATAGCCGAAGATGCCGGGGCCTTCGCCTTCCTGATGCACTTTCTCGGTCAAGAGAAAGCGGGAGAAGGCGGGGACCATCGTAAAGGACAGGATATAAGACGCCAGCATCGCCAGCACCACCGTGATCGCCAGGGGTATGAAGAGAAAGCGGGCAGGGCCTTCGAGCAGGACGACGGGGAAGAACACGATGCAGATGGCCAGCGTCGCGACCGTCAGAGGCTGGATCACTTCGGCGGAGCCGTCGAGGATCGCCAAGGTCAGCCTTTTGCCCAAGGTCTGATTGCGATGGATGTTCTCGATCAGGACCGTGGCGTTATCCACCAGAAGCCCGATCGCCAACGCCAGCCCGCCCAAGGTCATCAGATTGATGCTCTGTCCGGTGAGCAGCAGGCCGATTATGCCCGCCAGGATGGAGAGCGGAATGGAAAGTGACACGATGATGGTCGAACGCCAGTCGCCCAGAAACAACAGAATCATCAGCGAGACCAGGATCGACGAAATGATGGCTTCCCGGATCACATTGGTGACAGCGGCGCGCACGAAGACCGACTGGTCGAAATCCAGCCTCAGCTCCATACCATTGGGCGCGGCCGCCTTGATCTGGGGAAGCATGTCGCGGGTGGCGTCCACCACGGCCAAGGTCGAAGCGTCGGAATGTTTCAGAATGGTGAGATAGCTGGCCCGCTTGCCGTCCACATGCACAATATTGGTCTGAACGGCGAAGGAATCTTCCACCCTCGCCACATCGCCCAGAAGCACCGGCACCCCGCCCGAAACGCCGATGGGAATCTGGCTGAACTCGTCCACCGCCGAGGGACTGGAATTGACCGTCACATTATATTCGTGATGCCCCAGACGCGCGGTGCCCGCCGGCACGATCACGTTGGAATTCTGCAGCGCGGTCAGCACATTCTGGGGACTGAGGCCTTTGCCCGACAATTTGGCCGGATCGACATTGATCATGATCTGGCGCTGCTTGCCGCCAAAGGGCGCGGGTGAAGACAGGCCCGGAATGGTGAAAAGCTTGATGCGGATGAAGTTCAACCCATAGTCGAAGATCTGTTGCTCCGGCAGGCTTTTGCTGGAGAGCGTCATCTGCACCACGGGCACGTTGGCGGCATTGAATTGGATGATCAGCGGCGGCGACATGCCGGGCGGGGCGTTGTGCAGGGCGGTGTTGGAGGCTGCGTTGATCTGGGCGATGGCGGCGCCGATATCGGTGCCGGGCTGGAAATAGATTTTAAGCAGGCCCACGCCCGGAATGGCCTGTGACTCGATGCGGCTAATGCCGTTGACCGTGGTGGAATAGGAGCGTTCGCTGATCAGATTGACGCGCCGCTCCATATCCTCCGCCGACAGGCCGGGATAATTCCACGCCACCAGCACCACCGGAATATCGATGACCGGGAAGATGTCCACGATCATACGCGTGATGGACAAGACGCCCAGAAGCGCGATCAGCATCGCCGCGATTGCGGCAGTGTAGGGCCGGCGCAGCGCAAGACGAATGAAGGAAAGCACCGGTTGATCCCGAAGAAAGGCGCGGTTTGATAGGGCAAAACACCTTCCCTGCCAATCGCAAAGATGCCGGCGCAAATGAGGGTTGCGCGCAGGCGATGTGGGCGGCACTCACACCTGGGAAGTTGTTTACGCTGCGCCGGCGCAGGGCGCGATTTGCCGACGGCTGCCGGCTATCGAGGGGCCGTTCTTCCACTCGCTTATGATACAAGCGCGCATCTGGAATTCGCGGGCACGCACGCAAGACAGAAATAGGATGTGTACGGACGATATCGCGGCGGCCCGCGCTCGCGATTCCACGAACGCCTTGGACACTGGCATTCCCGCGGTATGCGCCCGGCACATGCCGGAGTTCCGCACCCACGCGAAAAAGACCTAACGATTCAAGGTGGTTGCGCCCCGCGACCTTTTGCGAAACTTTTTCCATTTTGTCCGCGCAGATTTTAAGGCTATAGGACCGGGCTGGCTTGAAGTTTATGCCGGCGAACACGATCTCGTTCTGGCGCGCATTTGGATGCGCCATCGGCCGAAGCGATCATTTCACGATCCTCGGCTTTTCGTCAGAAGGAATGGGTTTTGTCCGGTAGAATTCCGCTTGTCAGCTCAGCCATGGCTTTGCGCGTTCGCGCCGAGGCCGCGACCATGCCGATCCCGGCGCGTGGCTTTGCGAGACTGGTGCTCATGGGCGGCGCGACCTTGGCCCTGATCGGTACGATGCATCAGCTGCTTCACTTTTCGCCCGTTGCGCCGTTACCGCAGCCCATGATGAGCCGCGGACTCGACAAGGATATTATGATCGCGCCGGCCAAGCCGTCGGTCTTTGCGCAGGAAGCGACGATGTCGGCGGCGGAATTGATGAGGCGCTGGGAACCGCTCATTCTTCAGGCGTCCAAGAAATTCAAAGTGCCCGCGGAATGGATCCGCGCCGTGATGCGCCAGGAAAGCGGCGGCCGCACTATGATCGCGGACAATGTGCCGATTGTTTCGGATGCCGGCGCTATGGGCATCATGCAGGTGCTGCCTGGCACTTATACCGAGATGGCGGCGCAATATGGCCTGGGCGACGATCCCTATAATACGCATGACAATATCTATGCCGGTACGGCCTATCTCAAATGGTTACACGGCAAATATGGCTATCCGGCGATGTTCGCCGCTTATAATGACGGGCCTGGCAATATCGAGAATCATCTCTATCACGGCCGCCCCCTGCCCAAGGAAACACGCGGCTATATCACCAACATCGCCAAATCGCTGGGCGACAAGCTGGTGGCGGTCGACCTCACCAAGGTCAAGCTGACTCAGCCCGATGGCGACAAGGTCGAAATCGACGCGCAGAAAGTGACGGCGGTGCGTCCCACCATTGCCGGGCTTTATGCGGCCACGGTGCAGTCGGTGGTCACCATCGGCAAGCTCAATCGCGGCGTGCGCGAGGATGTGGCGGAAGCCACCAAGGTTCTGCGCGCGCATGGCGCGAAGATCTAGGACGCGAAAATCTAGCTGATATGGCTGGCGCCGCTTTCGGCGGCGTGGCGGATGCGGCTTTCATCCAGATCCAGTTCGCGCTCGATGCGCCGGCGCGCCTCGTCGTCGAGCGCGCCATCGGTATAGAGCTTGGCGATGGCCTCGCGTTCCGTCGCCAGGAATTCCAGCTGTACGGCCATGGCGTTGGCAACCGCCTGGCCGGTTTCCAAATCGCGGCATGCGGCGACAAAATAGGCGCGCCGGTCGCCGTGGCGGCGGCGCAGAATCTCCACCATCTCGGGCGCAAGCCCCGCGCTCTTGAGCCGGTCGAGCCGGGAGAGCGCCGCGTCGATGCCAGCCACGCGGGCGGCGACTTCGTGCTGCTTGGCGGCGTCGGCCTCGCGCTTGCCCAGATCGGTGAGGCCCAATTTCTGGATCACCCAGGCGAAAGAAAAGCCCTGCCCCACCAGCGTGGCGAGGATGACGACGAAGGTCACCAGCAGAAGCAACCCGCGTTCGGGAAAGGGCGCAGGTCCCGCCATCAGGGGAATGGAGAGAGCAGCGGCAAGCGACACCACGCCCCGGATGCCGGTGAAAGCGATGGCGAAAACTTCCTGCCACGCCGGCGCGGGATTGCGCCTGCGCCAAGCCGGCCATAGCCAGCAGGGCAGATAAGTCGAGGCATAGACCCAAGCGAAGCGCACCAGGATGATCGCCGCCGTGACGGAGGCCGCCGCCAGGCCCAGGCGAACCCAATCGGCCTCGGCCAAGGAATCCGCGATCACCGGCGCTTGCAATCCGGTGAGCAGGAAAATCACGCCCTCGATCAGATAAACCATCAGGTCCCAGACGAAATAGCCCTGAAGTCTGGTGGCGGGCGCGATGAAGCGGGGACCGTTCCAGCTCACGAACAGGCCCGCCGTGACAGTGGCGAGCACGCCGGAACCGCCCAGGCTTTCGGGCACCCAGAAGGCGGCAAAAGGCGTCAGCATCGCCAGGATGATCTCCACCCTGGGCTCATGCGCCCATCGCCTCAGATTGAGCGCAATCCAGCCCACCAGAAGACCCCACGCGATTTCGCCGGCCACGATCGCCGCAAAGCTGCCTACTGCCGTGCCCGGCGAGAAACGGCCGCCTTCGATCACCGCTGCGATCGCGAAGCTGAAGAGGATCAGCGCTGTGGCGTCATTGACCAGGCCTTCGCCTTCCAAAATCACCAGCACGCGGCTGGGAATGGGAAAACGCTTGGCGATGGCCATGGGCGCGACCGCGTCGGGCGGCGCCACGATGGCGCCCAGCACGAAACCCAGCGCCCAGGAAAGATCGAGCAGATAGTGCGCCACCAGGGCCACCGACGCCGCCGTGAAGATCACGCAGCCGACGGCCATCAAGAGAATGGGCCGGATATTGGCCTTGAAGCCGCGCCAGCTCATGCCGACGCCCGCCGAATAAAGCAGCGGTGGCAAGAGCAGCGTCAGCACCAGATCGGGCCGAAGCGCGACGCGCGGCATGCCGGGGATGAAGCTGAGGCCCAGTCCCACCAGCACCAGGAAGATCGATGGCGGCACGGTCGAACGCTTGGCCGCCACTGCGGCCAGCGCCGTGACCGCGACCAAGGCGAAACCAATGGGAAGGGCAGGCAGTATCACGAGGCTGATCCCCGCGGCCGCGATGGCCGCGGGGAAACGCTAGACTATTGCTGCGCCACTTGCTTGCGCAAAGACACGATATCCTTGGCCGTCAGATTCGCACCCTGAGCGCCGAAGCGGGCGGTGACATAGTTGGAAACCGCCGCGATCTCGTCGTCGGTATAGGCCGAACCAAAAGCAGGCATGAAGATATGGCCCTGGGCTGTGTTGCGGTCCACGCCATTGATGATCGTCTGCGCCACATTGGTGGCGGAGGGATCGTTCACCGCGCGCACGCCGGTCAAGGTGGCGTATTTGCTCAAGGGGCTGATGCCGGTCCAGTCATGGCAGCTAGCGCAGGCGCCGGCGAAGATCTTCTCGCCCCGTTCCCGGTCGTTGACGTCGGTCGCCGGGCCTTCACGATGCGAGGCGGGCGCTGCCTTGGTTACGGTGCGCGGCAGGTCGGTGTTCTGCGCCGGCACGCTTCTAAGATAGACCACCAGAGCACGGATATCGCCAGCAGTGAGGAAGGTCAGGCTGTTGTCGGATGCCTCGC
>Ga0134128_10008402_pt1 | contig 12423 bp, 5 predicted proteins | sample KB31754_FD_96462 | JGI IMG/M metagenome (GOLD analysis project Ga0134128, IMG submission 96462) | Terrestrial soil microbial communities with excess Nitrogen fertilizer from Kellogg Biological Station, Michigan, USA - KB3-175-4 | ecosystem: Environmental > Terrestrial > Soil > Unclassified ...
GCCGTCGCGCAGCCGCGATTCGGGTGGATTTGGACTCGGTCTTGCGATTGTAAAAACATGCATTGAATCATGCGGGGGCCGGCTGCGGATTGAAAATCGACAGCCGCGCGGGTTGCAGGTGGAAATCATGCTCACGAGCGCGGAGACCCGCGCCGATTCCGCAGTCACTACGGCCGTGATTACAAACTAATCGAAGGGCGACGCACGGCGTCGCCGCTGGCTTAATGGTTCCAATACTGCGGGTTGCCACCATTGGTGGTACCGTTCCAGTTGGTGTAACCCTGTCCGTTGTTCCACTGCCCCTGATGGTGGTGATGGTGGTGCTGCTGTTCCCAGGCTTGGCGCTGAGCTGGTGTCCAGTTGCCTGCATTGGACTGGTTGAACGGCATATAGGGTAGCGACCCGGCAGCCGGCGTCGACATCGGCTGCCAGCCTGTAAATGCGGGATTTAAACCCTGGTTCAACGCCGGATTATAAGCGGGGTTGTAGCCGGGGTTGAATCCAGGATTGTCGCGGCGCACGTCGCGACGCAAACCGCGATTCAAGCCGTGCACCTCGCGACCGATCTTCGCATTCTCACCCGGTGTCAGGGTGCCGCCGTTTTGATTGAGATAGCCTTGTTCTTGCGCCTGTATTTGTGCTTCTCGATTTTGCAGATAGCCCGCCTGCTGGTTGTTGATCAGTCCAGCGCCCGTGTCTTGTTGGATCTTGTTCTGTTCGTTGGTCAACCAGCTCTGAGCGTTCTGCGCCCAAGCGCCTTGGAAGCTCAGAAGTCCAAGCGTCAGTACAGACGAGAGAATGATCGATGTTTTCATTTTATAGCTCCATTGTGGCGGCTGTCTGCCCATGGCAAACCACTTTTGCCATTACAGCGCACCTCTGTAAAGGCATTGTGTTGGCCTTGTATGGCGATTGTACGGCGCCCTCGGCCCGACGCTGTGCGCTTGGAGAAGATGATTGGTTGCGAAGCGGCACCTGGCGACTTATGTGTCCGGCCCGTGTACGAGTTCCCAAATAGTTTTCAGCGCCCCGATTACTGAGTCAGCCAGTCGATTGCACAGGCAAGCGCTCCAGTCATACTGATGTTCTTCGATGGTGAAGATTACGGTGACGCCGTCCGACTGCGTCGTCCATTTTGCGGACAGTTGCAGCCGAAGGTCGACGATGTACTGACCCATGTCAATGCGGTCGGCGGCCACGGCAGTTAGTTGCTGGGTGGCACCCTGGATCCGGATTTCGGTAAAACGCATGTTCTCGAGCAGTCTGCCCATAGCAGTTTCGAGATCATTCGCCGTCCAGGAGAAAAAATCTTTGCGAACAGCCTTTGGCAATTGGACCTCAATCTCTTATGCGCGACAAAAGTCAACCTTGGGAACCGGCGCCGCCATAATTGTGAATTATGGAGCTTCCGATAGCCTCAGGCAAGTCCGAGAAACAATTACCGTTGAGTTCCGTCATCCGGCTGAGTTTAGAAATCTGAGGCGACCCGGATGTCCAGAGTTATTGCCGTATTCATGTGGGGGCTGCTCGGGCAGCAATTGTGTTGCGTTCCTGTGTGGGCAGTAGCGTCTACAGCGCCAGCGGACTCGCGCCCGCCGGTAAAGCAGAGCGCGGACGTCTCGCCGGCGCCAGCGGACTCGCGTCCGCCGGCAAAATCCGAGAAGAAGCCGGACATGGCGCCCACTCCTTCGCCCTCACCCGGGCCGATTCCAGGAATACCTACCGGCGCTTCCGTGCCGCAACCGGCTCCGCCGGAAGGCAGCGTGGGCGCGGTGCAGGAGAAGATTCCCGGTGCCCGCCCGCGGCTTGCCCTTACTCTGGCCGGTGGTGGCGCGCGTGGTGCCGCTGAAGTAGGCGTGCTGAAGGTGTTGGAAGCAGCGGGCATTCGCCCTGACTTCGTGGCAGGCAGCAGCATGGGCGCTGTCGTCGGCGCCCTTTATTGCGCCGGCACCCCAGTCAGCCGGATCGAGCAGATGTTTCTTGACGGCGAAATGAAAAAGGCGTTTATTCCGCGACCGGTTCCTCTGCAAACCTGTCTCTACACGACAAGCTATGGTGTCAAACGTCTGCTCAGGAAGAAACCATTGATAGGCTTATACTCCGGTAACTCGATAAGAAAATTTGTGGGACAAAATTTGCCGGCCAATCGACAGAACATCGAATGTTTTCCGATTCCGTTTTCCGCGATCTCCGTAAACGTGTTGGATACCCGACCCGTCTGGATTTCTAAAGGACCGGCCATGACTGCTGTTTCCGCCAGCGCGTGCCCGCCGGGCATTTATCGTCCCGTTGAATATGAGGGAAAAGAGTTGGTCGACGGCGGACTTCGTGCCAATCTGCCGACCAAACCCGCCATCGCGGCTGGTGCCAGAGTTGTGGTGGCTGTAAGGCTGTACTCGACTCTTGATGCCGCGCCGCCCGGCAGCTTCCGGACGATTAAAAGCTATGCCGATCGGATGGCCAGCATGGCGTTGGCCGAGATTGAAGCGAAGGGAACAGCCGATGCCGACGTTGTGGTCGATCCTAACATCGGCAATTTACCCATGTGGGATTTCAGACCTCAATCAATGGCCAAAGCAATAGCGGCCGGCGAGGTCGCCGCGCGTAAAATGCTGCCCGATATTCGACGCAAGTTGCAGCAAACGGATGGCATGGCTCAGACGAAGGAGAGCGGTCGCCGCTCCGAAAGTGCCGACATCAACAAGCAAGCTCCGGCTGCAAATTATCAGTGAGAGTGCGGAACGCTGCTTCGAGATCGACTCCGAATGAAATAATGCCGTCTTCGTGGCCCGCCATGACCAAGATCTTTTGGGCAATTAGCGGGCTTCCGCCCGCCGCTACGTCGGCTGACAGTCTGGCAACTTCCGCCGCTACGTCGGCCGACAGTCTGGCAACTTCCGCGGCCATGGCAGGCGTTCCGTAAGGCACGTCAGCGGCGGTGGTATGAACCAATCCCTGAAGGCGCAGCCAAGCGGCATGATGATGCACGTGGATGACCGCATTTATCTGCGGAAACTGTCTGTAGATCATGGCGTGCGTCAATGATTCCGACGAGGCCGCGTGTGCGCCGGTACATTCCAACCAATTCTCTTCGATACTATATTTGGTGACCAGCGAAAAATGCTCTGCCTCTACGATGTCCAGATGGCCGGTTTGCGATGATGAGATGATGAACCGGTCGCGCGGCTGACAGCGTTCGCTAATATTGCCGAACCCGATGCCATCAGGATAAACGCCGATGAGATTAAGCCCGAACAATTTTTGTCGGTATTCGATTAGCCGTTTTGTTTGTTGCAGCGATAACGCCGGCGACTTGTGGAACCGGCAATCAAATTTGATGACGCCCTCATCGCGAATCACCGCTCACCGCTTCGTTTTGGTAGTGTTCGTTTTGGTAGTGTTCGTTTTGGTACCGGCGGCCTTTAGCCCGCTTTCGCAGGCTGGCAGCCTGCGCTCCTCTGCATTGGGAAATAGCCTTCTCAGCCCCTCCGTGGACGCCTCGCAAATGCCACGTTCTGTAATTATGCCTGTGACCAAGCGTGCCGGCGTAACATCAAACGCATAATTTGCGGCGTGAGCGTTCTCCGGGGTCAGTAGAACTCGACGAGTCTTGCCATCGTCACCGCGGCCGGTGGCATACTTCACTTCCTCGATATCGCGCTGCTCGATGGGGACGTCCCGTCCCGAAGGCAGGTCGAAATCAATGCTCGAGGAAGGAGCTGCCACGTAAAACGGGACGTCGTTATCCTTCGCCGCCAGCGCCTTCAGGTACGTGCCAATCTTGTTGGTCACATCGCCGTTTGAGCAGGTGCGATCTGTGCCGACAATGACCAGATCGACCATGCCGTTTTGCATCAAGTGACCGCCCGTGTTGTCAGCAATAACAGTGTAGGAGACGCCATGCTGACCAAGCTCCCAAGCGGTCAGGGCCGCGCCCTGGTTGCGCGGGCGTGTTTCATCCACCCAGACGTGCACCGGTATGTTGTTGTTGAACGACGCGTACATCGGGGCGGTCGCTGTGCCCCAATCGACAGTGCAAAGCCACCCGGCATTGCAGTGAGTGAGGATATGCACTGGCTGCCCCTGCTTGCGTTCACCAATGCGCTTGATAAGTTCAGCCCCATGCGCGCCGATAGCCTGTCCGATCTCGATTTCTTCCTGCCTGATCGCATTTGCGTTCTCAAGGAGCATTTTTATCAATTCCGCCCGAGTGGTGGCAGATTTGCTGAGTTCGCCCTGCCTTCGGAGCGCGAATTGAAGATTAACCGCCGTCGGTCGCGATTTCAGAAGGTATGCACAAGCGTTTTGAATATCGTCGTGGAACGTCTTCTCGCCCGCTTTAAGCGCCGCCAAATAAACGCCATAGGCAGCGGCGACGCCGATGAGAGGCGCTCCTCTCACAAGCATGTCGCGAATGGCGTCGAACATCTGCTCGACAGTAGAAATTGTCGCTACGACCAACTCGTGCGGCAGCAGCCGCTGATCGATAGCGCGCACGACTGTCGAATCTTCGACGTCGAGCCAAATCGATGTAAGGGGGTGCCCGTCAACCTTCATGGCTCAAAGTATATAGGGTCAGACCGCGCATGGTAGCGGCGGGCGAAAGCCCGCGCTGCTGAGCAAAAGGGCGGCGCCGATGCGCCGCCCTTTCGAATGCTGTCCTAGCCGATGCTTAGGGAGCGTAAGCAGCCATGCAAGGATGCAGGTACTGCTGGTAGCTGCCCGGGTGCATGCGGTTGACGATGGCTGCAGTCTTCGCCAGGTGATCAGCCAAGCGCTGGGCTTGCGGATGCTTGGAGATGATCAACTGTCTCAGTTGCTTCACTTGACCGATTGCCGACATCGCATCGAACTCACCCGTGAAGGCTTGCAAGCCATTGCTGGTGGTGGCACCGGCAATATGGCGGTAGGCGAAGCCTTCGCAAGGATTGATGAGATCGAACGTGCTGCCTGCGTGGCGAGTGATGACGGCTGTTTTGCCGGGCATCAGGCCAATCTGGTGGTTGCCGACGGTCATGGCGACTGCGTCGCGGTGCGTATCGTCGAGGTCATAGACAGCGACTGCATCGTTGGAGGCCACGATCAGGACGAGCGAGCCGGCGGCGACGTTGACCGTGCCGAATGCGGTCTTCACTTGTGTGTCAGTGGTCGGAGCAAGGATGACATTGCCATCATGGACGGTGACTTGCTTGCCGGATGCAGTGGCTTGACTATCGACGTTGGCGTTAGCCGGAGTGATGCCTTGGCCGAGATCCTTGTCGCTGAGGAAGTTGGCTTCCATGATGTCACCGCGCTGGTTGACGGCTCCCGTGAAGATGGAATCGTACGGAATGCCGCCATGACCGAACGTCGTGGCTGAGGTGCCGGCGGAGGCTCCAGTCACCGCGTTGATGGTTGCGGAGCCTGTGAGCATGGTCGGCATCGGAGCGATCGTCATGTTAGTCATGATGGCATTTTGCGTTGCCGGTGCTGCCGTGAGGTCTAGCGTGCCGACGTTGGATGCCGGTGCAACGGTGGTTGTGCCGTTCATCAGACCCAATGTGTGCACTGTGTTGACAGCGGCATCAGGCAAGCCGGCGCCAACCGATGAGGAAGGAGCTCCAACGATCGGCGGATCCGCCGTGATGTTTGTTGGATGGGACAGGGTTCCGCCAAGGATCTGGATGGCGGTCGGCTTCAGTGCGCCGACATTGAACACGATGTTTCCGCTGCCGATGCTGTTTAGCGTTACGGGCGCTTTCACACTGCTCTTAACGGTGATCGTGCTTGTTCCGAAGAAGAACGGCGGAGCAGTCGGTGCTACTGGGGTGCCATTGACCGTATATGTCAGACCCGCTTTGACCGGCGGTGTACCTGCAGCCGGGGTGAGGCTTACCAGTCCGAATGTAATGTCGACATCTTGAGTTTGCTGACCATTACCGGCAGTAGAGATTTGGGCACTCTTACCGATGATTATCGTGCCTCTCGTGTTGTCGTTTTCGATAATCACTGATCCGTTGTTCGCTGTTAGCACGCCGCCCAGCGGATTGGTTCTGGTCGCAGAGGCCACAACAATCGAGCCGTTCGATTTGGTGTCCTGAGCGCTTATGTCGATGTTGCCATTTGAGGTGGACACATTGTGGATTGTGAACCGCGTCGCCTTCTCAGTCACTTGGAAAACGCCGCCGTCAGTACCGATGCCGCCGGCAGAACCAGCTATATTGGCCGCGGTCGTATTCACATTGACACCACCCGAAGCGTTCAGTGTGAGGAACTTGCCGCCGAAGAGTCCGCTGCTGCTGGTAGTGATGCTGGCGCAGTTGCCTGTGTTGATTGTGATATTGCTGCCGCCGTTGCCGAATGTATTTCCATTGCCTACGGTGACAGCACCTGCTGCCTCCAGGGTGAAGGTCCTAGGTGTTGAGGTATTCAATGTAACGCCCGCGGTGTTGACGTCGATCAAGTTCGTCGTACCGTTCTGGCGAACGGTTAGGAACGAGCTATCGATTTGCAGCGGCGAAGTCGTCGTGCCGATTCCCCGGCCCGCTTTCTGCAGGGTGAGCGAGCCTGCGTGGATTACATCGGAAGCTGCTGCATTGATCGAGATGGCCCCGAGCACGAGTCCGGTTGTTACGTTGATGTTGGCGAGCGTTACGGCGACTCTATCCTGAATCTGCACGATGTCACCGCTGAGGTTCAAGGTTGCAGCGTTCACAGTCAAAGGCGAGTCGGCGGCTGTCTGTATAGTTCCGCCGGCCTCCAGAGTTACGGTCGAGCCTCTTACGGTGCGAGCCGCATTCTGGGCGATGATATTGCCCGCTGCATTGAGCAGAACTGAATGGGTCACTGCACTGCCGAGATTGGCGTTGACATTGATGTTGTGGTTGGAGCCGCTCGCGATTTCAGTAAGAGTACCGACAGACGTAATGTTGATTCCGTTGGTTATGTCGCCACGGTTCTCAATGAATACGCTGCCGGCGCCTGCTCTGCCTGTCACCGTGATGGACCTGCCGACCAAGCCGTTGATTCCCACAGTGGTGGCACGGGGAGATGTAACGAACGCGTTAGCGCTGTCATTGGAGATAAGGGTAATACTTCCGCCCAGTCCGGTGGCGCCTTTGCCATTGGCTGCCAGGTTGCCGTTGATAAGCAAGTCGCCTGTGTTCGAACTATCGCCCGCTTGCAGTGTAATGGAGCCGCCATTGCCCGTGCGTCCTAGCGGCCCAACCGCAATTCCTCTCGGATTGACGGTGAGGTTGCCGTTTGTGATTGCGACGCTAACCGAACCGCCATTGCCGCCAAGCAGTCCGCTGGTGGCGCTCAGTTGGAAATTGCCGCCGAGCGCTGCAGTGTTGACAGTAGCAGGAGCAATCAACGCACCGGTTTCCGTCACGCCGACGAAGCCACCGTTGCCGGTGCCGACGCCATTGGCGGCGAGAACCAGTGTCGTGGCGCCGAGCGCGGCACTGGTCACAGTATCACCGGTAAGTGAGATGGCGCCGCCGTTGCCGTTGGCTCCGGTTGGCGCGACGTTGATGCCGGTGCTTGTGTCCACTTGGACGCCGGTATTGCTGGAGAAGAATACGGAGCCTCCGTTGACGCCAGTGGCGGTGAGAGCGAAGTCACCTGTTGCTCCGGAGGATAGGAGGATTGGGGCTCCTGCGTTTGTCAAAGTGACGGAAACCGCGCCGCCGTTGCCGGTGCCTGCGCCATTGGCGAAGATAGCTAGCGCGACGCCTCCGCCGGTCGTGGTGTCAATGCCGCTGGTTGTGTTGGCGATATTGCCTGCCGTCAGGTTAATCACGCCGCCATTGCCATTAGCACCCTGAGGAGCGACGGTGATACCGTCGAGTCCGCTGGCGTTGATAGTCGTCAGAACGCCTGTAAGGGTCAATGTTCCCGCGGTGGTTACCGAGACAGATCCGCCGTTGCCCCCGGTGGCACCTGAAGTCGCGGTGAACGTGAAGTCAGATGCGAGCGGGTTAGTGCCGACCACGATACCGTCAGTGAGGCTGACGGAGATGCTGCCGCCGTTGCCGGTACCGGTTCCATTGGCGTTCAGGTTCAGTCCCAGGGTGCCGCCGTTACCGGTCGATCCGTTTTCACTCATCATGGTACCAGCGGTCAAGCTGATGCTGCCGCCATTGCCTGAAGTCGCGCCAGGTGCGACGGAAAGGTTGGCTATGCCGCTAGTGCCTGCGCCTGCGCTAGTTACCGTCAGAGTGCTCGCACCATCTGTAGCGAATGACACCGAGCCACCGTTTCCGGTTGCGCCTGTGGCATTGGCCTGCAGGATGTAGTTACCTGCGCCGGTACCGATGGTTTGGTCGCCGGTCGTAGTCACGCTTATGGATCCACCATTGACGCCAGTGGCGATCAATGTGAGCGGGTCAGTGCCGGAATTTACCCAATTGATGAAGTTGCCGCTCAATATGATCGAACCGCCGCTGTTGGCGCTCGGCAGAGTCGCAATAGTGCTTGCGCCAGTACGAGGATTGGCGCTGTCGAGTCCGGTCAAATCACCGAAGATTGAAACGAGGGTCAGGTTGTTGAATCCCTGAGGCATGCCGCCGCTGGCGATTGTCAGATCGCCGGCAGACACTACCGTGAAGTTTCCTGCCTGGTTAGAGAGCGTCTGCCCGTCAAATGTGATCGGGGCAAGACTTGTCCCGGAGCCGCCAGTATGGATGATATTGACCGTCCCGATTGGGCTCGCAGTCGACGTTGTCACGTCAGCGGTGATCGTCGCCGCGTTTGTCAGCAACGGAGCAGCCGCCGAACCGATGTTTCCATTAGTGCTTTCGAGGACGAGTGTTCCGGCATCCAGGTGTTGCGACGACGTGATATTGCCGCCGGCGCCTATGACGACCAATGCATTGCCCGCTTGTACTCCAGCGAGGCTTACGTTGCCGGATAGGTTACTGTTCCTCAAGTCAAGCGAGAAGCTGGTGAGGGCGCCATTTGTGATAGTCGCAGTCAACGGCGTAGTGGTTATCGAAGCGATCGTAACGTTGCCGGACTCGCTGCCCGTGTCGGTGGTGATTGTGCCATTGACCGTGATGCCATTACCGGCGAGCAAGACGGTGCCGGCATTGCCAGCGCCGAGATTTGGATCCGGGTTGCCGGTGCCGGTGGTTTTGATCGAGCCGAGCGCGATCGAGCCGTTGGCTACAGCGATTACATTGCCGCCATTGCCCGAGCTGCCAGTGGCGCTCGTGTCGATGGTAGTGTGTCCGAGCTCAATACTGCCACCGCCGCTGTGCGGTCCGGTTATGTTAAACGTGCCGCTATCGGGTGTGGTGCCGGAGGTTCCAGTGACATTGAAGTCGAAGCCGGCCAGCAATGTCAGCGCCCCGCCGCTGCCGGCATTGCTGCTCAAATCGATGGTGACGAACTTGCCACTATCGGTGATATTACCCTCAGCAATGATGGACAGATTCGCCCCATTGAAGGTAATGCATCCATTTCCGAGGGTCGATAGATCCAAATCGCCTGTGCTGGCAATCGTCCCTGCGAAGAGCGAGTTGAACGCGAATGGCTTCAGGATTTGAGAAATGGGATTGACCGTATTTTCGATTGTCAACAGCGGTGTGTTGATGACCAGGGGCACGTTGTCGCCTGTGATCACGTCATTTGTGAATGGCGCAACGAGGTTGAATCCGACATTAACTGACTGGTTCACGCCCTGAGCATTGAAGAATGTAGGACCGTTGAACGTCTGCGTGCCGCCGACGAAGTTGATGCTGTTGTCGCCCAGTCCGTCAGCGCTCGTCACAGCCGTAAGGAACGTTCCATTAGAGGAGTATGTCCCGTTACCCGAAACGTTAATGTTGCCGCCGAGGTCGTTGGCATCGGGGGTGCTAGTGACGATGATCGAGCCTTCCGGCGCGGAAATAGTGCCACCGTTATTGAGGTTGATATCAAATCCTGTTATCGGTGTGGGAAGCGTTGGGAAGCCGATGCTCACGTTGCCGGTCGTGGCTGTGATGCTGGCGCCTGTGTTCACATTGACACCCAAATCACTGCCCGCTATGCCGTTGATTACAACGGATGCTCCGGTTAGCGCATCGGTGCCGTTGACGTTCAATGTCGCGGCATTGAATGTGAGGGTGCCGGTGGCAGTGGTGCTGCCGGCGGTGTCAATCGTTCCGTCGCTGCTAACCGTGAAGTTGGCGCCGGATGAAGCATTGAGGGTGAGATCGCCGGTATTGCTGATGTTCACGTTGCCGGTGGAGTTCGCCGCCAATGTGTTGACCGCAGTGTTGAGTGCAGTGCTCGTCGTGCCGACGCCGCCGGATCCAGCCGTTACCGTCAGCGAATCGCCATTGATAGGCAGAGATGACGTGACTGAGCCAGTACCACCGGTGAAGACGGTGATGCCGCCTGTGCCGGCATTAACGCCGGCGAGCTGTATGAAGCCTGAGCTTGCGGTTGTGTAGGTGAACGAACCGCCGATTACGGAGCCGTCTTGGACGGTGAAGGTACCGCCGTTGATGGTGGGAACAGCAGATGCGATGTTGACGGTGGCATTGTTGTGGGTTGTGTCAACGGTGCCGCCGATTGTGATGTTGCCTGTACCAATTACTGTGACGGTGCCCGATGTGCCGCCTGCCGTGATACCGGACAACTGTATGTCGCCCTTGTTGGCGAGTAAGGACGTGCCTGTGGCAACTGCCAACACGTCACCGGTTCCAGAGCTGCCGTTTGTATCGACGGTCGCAAGCGACAGAAGAATAGATCCGCCCGTGGCGCTCTTGCTGCCTGCGGTGTTGTCGGTGGAGAACGAATGTGTCGTATCGGGAGTAGGAGGCGTTGTCGATGTGCCTGGGAATATGTAACCAGCCACGAGCGTCAGGGCGCCGCCGCCAGTGCTGATTGCGATTCCGCCGTCTTCAGTAATATTGCCGCTAGCGAGAACCGCGAGGTCGCCAGTAACGGTGAGCGCGTTGGTGTCCGTGTCGTACAACGACAGGTCTACATCGCCTGTGTTATTGACGATCGTTCCCGCGCCAAGCGAGGAGAACACGCCAAACGAGCCAGTGATCGTGCCGAAGCCCGCCACAGGCGGATTCGCGTTCGACGCATTCAAGACGGGGGTGAATATTTTCATGATGTCGGTGCTGCCACTTGGCGGATTGCCGACGTTGACGTTGACTCCGTTCTCTACTGAAACGGACTGATTGGTGCCTCTCGCGCTGATGTTCGTCACTGGAGATGCGAACGTCTGGTCGCCTTGGAAGTCGACACCGTTTGACCCGGTGCTCGAGAAGCCGGCGGTTATATTGACGCTCGAATTGGTACCGGTGGTTTGCAGCAGTCCGCCGCCAACAACGCTGTCCGGGTTAGTGAAGATAACATTACCGCCGGCCGGTGTTCCGTCGGGGGTGCTGGTGATGTTGATGTTGTTGTTGGCCGCGTTATTGGCCAGCAATGTGCCTGAGTTGGCGATTGTGACGTCAAAACCAGTCGCGCCGGAAATATTCAGGTCGCTGGTCGTCGAATCGATTTCGCCGCCAGTGTGGACGGTAACCGTCAAATCGCCGGCATTTCCTGCTGGCGCGGGATTAATGACCACATCCGCGCCCTGCAGAGTATCGCCTGCTTCAACCGTGAGGTTGTTGCTATTGGTAGTCAATGTTCCTGCAGCAGTGGTACTGCCGTTGGTGCTTATCGTGCTCAGGGCGCCCGAGGTGGTCAACGTAATGTTGTTGCCCGTGGAACCATCGAGAGTAATGTCACCGGTGTTGCTTACTGTGAAGTTCGTGGTGTTGCCGATGCTGGTATCCGTCGTGGTCAACTCCAACGCGGCGCTGGTGTTGCTGACATTCACGGTGCCGCTGGAGCTTGCGCTCAAGGTGCTGACTGCTGTGGTCATCGCTGCGCTCGATCCGTTGCTAATACCGCCGGATCCGGCTGTTATGTCGAGCGTATTTGCGGTGATGAGAGCGGATGAGGTAATAGAGCCTGTGCCGCTGGTGGCGAGAGTTACGCCACCGCTGCCGGCGTTGATTCCTGCCAGCTGCACTGTGCCGGAGCTCAGCGTCAGTGCACTAAACGAGCCGCCGGCCAATGAGCCGTTCACAATCGTGAATGTGCCTGCCGGACTGCCTCCGCTGATGGTTGGCGCGGCAGACGCGACATTAACGGCACCGTTGGTGCTGCTTGTATCGACCGCACCGAGGGTGATGTTGCCCGTTCCTATTACGTTGACCGTACCGGAAGAGCCGCCCGTTGTAATGGTTCCGAGCGATATGGTGCCATTGCTGGCAGTCGGTGCAGTCGCGACAGCCAGCAAGTCACCGCCGCCATTAGTGCCGGCGGTGTCGATGGTTGCGTTGCCTAGCTGGATAGCTCCGCCCGAGACGCTCTTGCTGCCGGCAGAGTTATCGGTGGAATACGTACCATTAATTAGATTGGGTGCCGTGGAGTTAGTGCCGGGGAATA
>Ga0134128_10008403_pt1 | contig 12423 bp, 10 predicted proteins | sample KB31754_FD_96462 | JGI IMG/M metagenome (GOLD analysis project Ga0134128, IMG submission 96462) | Terrestrial soil microbial communities with excess Nitrogen fertilizer from Kellogg Biological Station, Michigan, USA - KB3-175-4 | ecosystem: Environmental > Terrestrial > Soil > Unclassified ...
ACGTCTCGGAGATGTCGTGGACCAAGAAGAACATGCACCCCGGCAAGATCGTCTCGACCTCGCAGGAAGTCGAGGTGCAGGTGCTGGAAGTGGATTCGGTCAAGCGCCGCATCTCGCTCGGCCTCAAGCAGACCATGCGCAATCCCTGGGAAGTCTTCCTCGAGAAGTTCCCGGTCGGTTCGGTGGTCGAGGGCGAGGTCAAGAACAAGACCGAATTCGGCCTGTTCCTTGGTCTCGAGGGCGACGTCGACGGCATGGTCCACCTGTCCGACCTCGACTGGAAGCTTCCGGGCGAGCAGGTCATCGACAATTACAAGAAGGGCGATGGCGTCAAGGCTGTCGTCCTCGATGTCGATGTCGAGAAGGAGCGCATCTCGCTTGGCGTCAAGCAGCTCGAAGGCGATCCGTTTGCAGAACCGGGCGATGTCAAGAAGGGTGCGGTCGTGACCTGCGAAGTCCTGGAGGTGAAGGATGCCGGCATCGACGTCAAGATCGTCGGCACCGACTTCACGACCTTCATCAAGCGTTCCGAGCTTGCCCGTGACCGCAACGACCAGCGCGCCGAACGCTTTGCCGTCGGCGAGAAGGTCGATGCGCGGGTGATCCAGTTCGACAAGAAGGCCCGCAAGGTGCAGGTGTCGATCAAGGCGCTCGAAGTCGCCGAGGAGAAGGAAGCCATCGCGCAGTATGGCTCCTCCGATTCGGGGGCGACGCTGGGCGACATTCTCGGCACCGCGCTCAAGAACCGCGCCAACGAGAAGTAAGCTTTTTTCCTCGACAATCAGGCCCCGGTCGCGACCGGGGCCTTTTTCATGCGCGGCGCCGTCCTTCGGATGGCTATGGCCGACATGACCAATACCGGAGGGATCGGGCCTTCATTTCTTCAAATTGCGTTGCAATTGATGTAATCAGCTTAGCGCGCCATTAACGCTGCGAATGCAAAACGCGCGGGCCTTACTTCAAGGAGAATTTCGATGTCGATGGAATCAGACGTGATCGTCGATCGCCGCCGGCTGCGCCGCAAGCTGACCTTCTGGCGCGTCGCGGCCGTCATCATCGCGATCGCCGCGATCGGCATCATCGCGATCATCGCCTCGCCCGGCGGGCGCGGCGCCTTCACGTCGTCCGACTCGATCGCGCGTGTCACCATCGAAGGCCTCATCCGCAGCGACCGCGACAGGGTCGAGGCGCTGGAGCGCCTGGAGAAATCCAGGTACGCCGCCGTCATCGTTCACATCAATTCGCCCGGCGGCACCACTGCCGGTTCCGAGCAGCTTTATGATTCGCTGACTCGCCTGAAGGCGAAGAAGCCGATGGCCGTCGTGGTCGAGGGGCTGGCAGCTTCCGGCGGCTACATCACCGCGATCGCAGCCGACCATATCGTCGCCCAGCAGAGCTCGCTGGTGGGCTCGATCGGCGTGCTATTTCAATATCCGAACTTCTCGGGGCTTTTGAAAACCGTCGGCGTGCAGGTCGAGGAAGTGAAGTCCTCGCCGCTGAAAGCCGCGCCCAACGGATTCGAGCCGACCAGTCCCGAGGCGCGCGACGCGCTCGATTCGCTGGTGAAGGATTCCTATGCCTGGTTCAAGGGCCTGGTCAAAGCGCGGCGTGGCATGAGCGACGAGGAGCTCGCCAAGGTCTCCGACGGGCGGGTCTTCACCGGCCATCAGGCGGTCGGCCTCAAGCTCATCGACGAACTCGGTGACGAGAAGACCGCAATTGCCTGGCTGGTCCAGCACAAGGGCGTGAAAAAGGGCCTGCCGGTGCGCGACTACAAGCTGGCCCCGCGCTTCGGCGACCTGACGTTCCTGCGCGCGGCGGCTTCCACGACACTGAATGCGCTCGGACTCAGCGCCATCGCGCGCCAGGTCAACGGCTCGGCGATCGACCGCTTCGCGCTCGATGGCATGCTCGCACTATGGCAGCCGGCAGCCGCCAACTAAAGGCGCGGCGGACGCCAATATGACCGTTTTCCCGCGCTGCGAGTATTGTGACAGACCCCTTTCGGGGGGTTTGTCACGCAATTTCGCGTCGCCCGAACCTGATTTAGCGTCTTGACAGCTCAACACATTTTCACGGAAATGACGGGCGACGTTTCCGGGTCCGAAGCTCTTTATGATCAAATCTGAACTCGTTCAGCGCATTGCCGAGCACAACCCGCACCTCTATCAGCGGGATGTCGAGAATATCGTGAATGCGATCCTCGATGAGATCGTGGCTGCGCTGGCGCGCGGCGACCGGGTCGAGCTGCGCGGTTTCGGCGCGTTCTCCGTGAAACATCGTCCCGCGCGGGCCGGCCGCAACCCGCGCACCGGTGCCCATGTGCCGGTCGATCAGAAAAGCGTTCCGTTCTTCAAGACGGGCAAGGAAATGCGCGAGCGGCTGAACCGCGACAATCCCGAAGCCGAAGCCTGACACCTTCGCGCGCAGCGGAGGAACGCCCGTCGCCGCTTGTTTTGCGTGATGTGGCCAATCAACGCGAGCCAACCTCATGCGGAAGTTCTTCAGCACCTTGTTCGCCATCCTGCTGGGTCTGATCTTCGTCACCTTCGCGGTGGCGAACCGCCATTTCGTGACGGTGTCGTTCGATCCCTTCAACTCAGCCCATCCGTCAGTCGCCGTCTCGATGCCGCTCTTTGCACTGATCATCGCCGTCGCGATCCTGGGCGTGGTGGCCGGCGGCTGCGTGACCTGGTTCGGCCAGCGCCGCTGGTGGCGGGCGGCTCGGCAGCACGAGGCGGCTGCGCGCACTGCCAGGGCGCAATTGGCGGAACTCCGCAGCCATGCGCTCGCTTCGCGCACCGAATCCCCGCGGCTGGCGCCGCCGCCAAGGGCCGGTATTTCAGGCGCATCCGGGCGAGACAGGCAGGGTGCGGCGTTGTAGAAGGCGCCCGCCGGCGTGGGATCCGGAAAAGGGGAGAGCGGTTCCGACCAGACCCTGCGCAAACAAGAGGCCAGCTCAACGAGGCCCCCTGGGCACTGGATTCCCCGCATTTTCCGCTATACGAAAGACCATGACCCTGCTCGTCAAAATCTGCGGCCTGTCCACGCGCGAGACGCTCGACGCGGCGCTCGTGGCCGGCGCCGACATGGTGGGGTTCGTGTTCTTTCCGCCTTCGCCGCGGCATCTTTCGCTCGAGACTGCGCGTGAGCTGGGGCAGCGGGCGAAGCAGCGCGCCACCAAGGTGGCGCTCACCGTCGATGCCGACGACGCGACGTTGGAGGGTATCGTCGAGGCGCTTGCGCCCGATATTCTGCAATTGCACGGCCATGAATCGCCGGCGCGGGTCGCCGACGTCAAACGCAAGTTCGGTCGGGAGGTGATGAAGGCGCTGCCGGTCCAGCGTGCCGCCGATCTCGCGCCGCTCAAGCACCATGCCGCCATCGCCGACCGCATCCTGTTCGATGCTCGGCCGCCCAGGAGCGCGACGCGCCCCGGCGGCCTCGGCGCTGTGTTCGATTGGCATCTTTTGGAAAACCTTGACCTCGAGCTGCCGTTCATGGTGTCCGGCGGTCTGCATGCCGCCAATGTCGCGGAGGCCATCCGTGTCAGTGGCGCCGGCGGCGTCGATGTTTCCTCGGGCATCGAGCGTGCACCCGGCATCAAGGATATCGAGATGATCCGTGATTTCATTCGCGCCGCGCGAGCCAGCGAAGAGTTGACCGTCAGATGAATCAGGCCCGTCCCAATTCCTTTCGCAGCGGTCCCGACGAGCGCGGGCATTTCGGTAATTTCGGCGGCCGTTACGTTGCGGAAACCTTGATGCCGCTGATCCTCGACCTGGAAAAGGCCTATGCGAAAGCCAAGGCCGATCCGGCATTCCATGCCGAAATGAGCGGATATCTGCGCGACTATGTCGGCCGGCCGTCGCCGCTCTATTTCGCCGAACGGCTGACCGAGCATCTCGGCGGCGCGAAGATCTATTTCAAGCGCGAGGAGCTCAATCACACCGGCTCGCACAAAGTCAACAATGTGCTGGGCCAGATCATGATGGCGCGGCGGATGGGCAAGAAGCGCATCATCGCCGAGACTGGCGCGGGCCAGCATGGCGTCGCCACGGCGACGCTCTGCGCGCGCTTCGGCCTCGAATGCGTGGTCTACATGGGCGCCGTCGATATCGCCCGGCAGCAGCCGAACGTGATCCGCATGGAGATGTTGGGGGCAAAGGTGATTCCGGTGCAGTCGGGCACGCGCACGCTGAAGGATGCCATGAACGAGGCGCTGCGCGACTGGGTCACCAACGTGCACAACACGTTCTATTGCATCGGCACCGTGGCGGGCCCGCATCCCTATCCGACGATGGTGCGCGACTTCCAGTCGGTGATCGGCGAGGAGACCAAAAAGCAGATGCAGGAGGCCGAAGGCCGCCTGCCAGACTCGCTCGTCGCGTGCATCGGCGGCGGCTCCAATGCGATGGGCCTGTTCCATCCCTTCCTCGACGATCCCTCGGTTGACATCTTTGGCGTCGAGGCTGCCGGTCATGGGCTCACACAATTGCATGCGGCCTCGATTGCCGGCGGCCGTCCCGGCGTGCTGCACGGCAACCGCACCTACCTCCTAATGAACGACGATGGGCAGATCCAGGACGCGCATTCCATCTCGGCCGGGCTCGATTATCCCGGCATCGGGCCGGAGCACTCCTGGCTGCACGAGGTCGGCCGCGTGAAATATCTCTCGGCGACCGACAATGAAGCCCTCGAAGCGTTTCAACTGCTGTCGCGGCTGGAAGGCATCATTCCCGCACTCGAACCCGCGCACGCGATTGCGAAAGTCATGGAGCTCGCGCCCGAACGGCCGAAAGAGCATCTCATGGTCGTCAACCTCTCCGGCCGCGGCGACAAGGACGTCCCGCAGGTCGGCGATATCCTGAAAGCGAGGAAGCAGTGACGACCCGCATCGATGCGCGTTTTGCAGAGCTCGCCAAGAAAGGCCGCTCGGCTTTTGTCACCTACGTCATGGCCGGCGATCCCAACCCTGCAACCTCGCTCGAGATCATCCGGGCGTTGCCGAAGGCCGGCGCCGATGTCATCGAGCTCGGCATCCCCTTCACCGATCCGATGGCCGACGGCCCCTCGATCCAGGCCGCGGGCCTGCGGGCGCTCAAGGCCGGCATGACCCTGAATAAGACGCTCGAGATGGTCGGTGCTTTTCGCAAGGACGATGATGCGACGCCCCTGGTGCTGATGGGCTACTACAACCCCATCTACATCTATGGCGTCGACAAGTTCCTCGCCGACGCCAGGACCGCCGGCGTCGACGGCCTCATCATCGTCGATCTGCCGCCGGAGGAAGACACCGAGCTGTGCGTGCCGGCGCTGAAGGCCGGACTCAATTTCATTCGGCTGGCAACGCCGACCACGGATGACAAGCGCCTGCCGGCCGTGCTCGCCAACACGTCGGGCTTTGTCTATTACGTTTCGATCACGGGCATCACCGGCAGCGCCGCGGCCGATTCGAAAGCCGTCGGCGAGGCGGTGGCGCGGATCAAGCGGCACACCGACCTGCCGATCTGTGTTGGCTTCGGCATCAGAACGCCGGGAGCCGCGCGCGCCATTGCCGAACGCGCCAATGGCGCCGTCGTCGGCACGGCACTGGTGGATGCGTTGCGCGGAAGCCTTGATTCGGACGGACGCGCCACCGCCAAAACCGTCAGCGCGGTTGCCGAGCTTGCAGCGTCCCTGGCCGAGGGCGTGCGGGGCGCCCGCAAGCAGGCGGCGGAATAACCTAATTTAATGTCGAGGTAGGGGACGGCAGCTTGCCGGCCATTGGCGGAGCCGCCATATATTCGAGACGATCGCCACGGAGCGAAACATGAATTGGCTCACCAACGTCGTTCGGCCAAAGATCCGCAACATGCTGCGGCGGGAGACGCCGGAGAATCTGTGGATCAAGTGCCCCGATTCCGGGCAGCTCGTGTTCTATAAGGACGTCGAGGCCAATCAGTTCGTGATCCCCGGCTCGAATTACCACATGCGCATGAGCGCGGTGGCGCGGCTGAAATCGATCTTCGACAACGAGACCTGGTTCGACGTCGCGCTGCCGGAGGTGACACCCGATCCGCTGAAATTCCGCGACGAGAAGCGCTATGCCGACCGCATCAAGGATGCGCGCGCCCGCACCAATCTGAATGACGCGGTCAAGATCGGCTATGGCAAGCTGGAGGGTGCTGCTGTCGTCATCGCCGTGCAGGATTTCGATTTCATGGGCGGTTCGCTCGGCATGGCCGCGGGTGAAGCGATCGTCCGCGGCATGGAGCTTGCTGTCGAGAAGAAGGCGCCCTTCATCGTGTTTGCCGCTTCCGGCGGCGCTCGCATGCAGGAAGGCATTCTGTCGCTGATGCAGATGCCGCGCACCACGGTCGCCGTACAGATGCTGCGCGAGGCGAAACTACCTTACATCGTGGTGCTGACCAATCCGACCACCGGCGGCGTCACCGCCTCCTACGCCATGCTCGGCGACGTCCAGATCGCCGAACCGGGCGCGCTGATCGGCTTTGCTGGGGCGCGCGTGATCGAGCAGACCATCCGCGAGAAATTGCCCGACGGATTCCAGCGCGCCGAATATCTGAGGGATCACGGCATGGTCGACATGGTCGTGCATCGCCATGACCTGCGACCGACGCTGGCGCGGTTGTGCCGCCTTTTGACCAAATCGCCGGCGATCGAGAGTGCGCCCAAGGCCGCGCCACTCGTTCCGGAGCCGGCCCAGATCGTAGCGGCCCCGGAAACGGCGCCGGCCGCGCCGCACGCGTGAACGCGGCCTCCGCCAAATCGCTGCGCCCGCTCGACGACGTGATCGCGCGGCTGGGCAGCCTGCATCCGAAGCGCATCGACCTCAGCTTGAAGCGCATGCATCGCGTGCTGGAGCGGCTCGGTCATCCCGAGAACAAGCTGCCGCCGGTGATCCACGTCGCCGGCACCAACGGCAAGGGTTCGACGGTCGCCTACTTGCGCGCGATCCTGGAAACCGCCGGCCTTCGCGTTCACGTCTATACCTCGCCCTGGCTGGTGCGCATCAACGAATGCTTTCGGCTTGGCGGCGCGCTCGTCGGCGACGACGAACTGCAGGCGGCGCTCGAACATTGCGAGCAGGCCAATGCGGGCGAGCCGCTGACGTTCTTTGAAGCCAAGACCGCCGCGGGTTTCTGTCTGTTCGCAACGCACCCGGCCGACGTGCTGCTCCTGGAAGTCGGCCTCGGCGGGCGGCTCGATTCCACCAACGTCGTCGATGCGCCGCTGGCGAGTGTGCTTGCGCCGATCAGCATGGATCACATGGAGTTCCTCGGCGATACGCTGACCGCGATCGCGGGCGAGAAGGCCGCGATCATCAAGCGCAACGTTCCCGTGATCTCCGCCGAACAGCCGCCCGAGGCGATGGCCGTGATTGAGCAGCATGCGCGCCACATGCGCGCGCCGCTGCATGCCGCTGGCCAGCAATGGCATGTCGGCGTCGAGCGCGGCCGGCTGGTCTATCAGGATGAGCGCGGCCTCTTGGATCTGCCCGCGCCCAGATTGTTCGGCCGGCATCAGTTCGACAATGCCGGGCTTGCGATTGCGACGCTGCGCGCGATCGATACCATCAAGCTCGGCCATGCGGCCTTCGAGGGCATCGTCAATGCCGAATGGCCGGCGCGGATGCAGCGGCTGTCGTCGGGAAGGCTGATCGAGCTTGGTCCGGCCGGCTGCGAAATCTGGCTCGATGGCGGGCACAATGCGGAAGGTGGCCGCGTCGCGGCGGCCGCACTCGGCGATCTCGAGGAGCGCGTTTCGCGACCCCTGGTCGTCATTGCGGGCATGATGGCCAACAAGGATGCGCGCGCGTTTCTGGCGAACTTCGCCGGCCTCACCCGGCACATCTTCACGGTGGACATTCCGGGCCAGGACAATGCGATGCCGCAGGACCGGCTTGCCGATGCCGCCCGTGCGCTCGGCATGCGCGTCGAGGTCGCAGGCAGCGTGGAGGCGGCCCTGCGCACGCTGGCGAAGCTTTCCTACGAGGAGCCGCCGCGCATCCTGATCGCGGGCTCGCTCTACCTCGCCGGCCACGTGCTCGCCATCAACGGCACGCCGCCGGGTTAATCCTGACTGTCATCGCCGGGCTTGATCCGGCAATCCATCCTTCTTCACGAGCAGAGCCAAGAAAACAAAAACGGCCGGCTCATCGCCGGCCGTCATGCAAACATCCTGGTTGATCCAGATCAGACTGCAGCGGAAATCCACTGTTGCAGCTTCTGCTTCGGCGCCGCGCCGACCTGGCGGGAAGCCATTTCGCCGCCCTTGAAGATCATCAGGGTCGGGATCGACATCACGCCGTATTTCGACGCCGTCTTCGGGCTCTCGTCGACGTTGAGCTTCACGATCTTGACCTTCTCGCCCATCGCGCCGGCGATCTCGTCGAGCGCGGGAGCAATCATGCGGCAGGGGCCGCACCATTCGGCCCAGAAGTCGACCACGACAGGCCCTTGTGCCTTGAGCACTTCGGCTTCGAAATTGGCGTCAGAGACCTTGCCAACGGCCATGGGAATACCTCGTTCGGTTGGAGAGAAAGGCGCACCCTGGAATCGCGCCCGGGATCATGGGTGAAACCTATGAACGGGGCGTTGCCGGGTCAAGCACGGGCTGTTCCGGCGGCGCCGGATGTCAGCTCCGCGTCCAGCGCTGGAGCCGAAATCTCCATCAAATCAGTGGTTTCGGTCCAGAGCAGGGCGGCGCGGACACTGTGCTGGGGATAAAGCTTGCGCAAAATCGCCTGGTAGAGCGCAAGCTGCCGCACATAGGCGGCAGGCGCATCGGCGGCGGAGGCGGGTGGGGCGTGGTTGGTCTTGAAATCGACGATCAGGACCTCGTTTTCGGTCACCACGAGGCGGTCGATCTGGCCCGAAACCAGCACCGCGCCGCGTCGGGGCAGATCGAGGCGGCCGACGATGGCGACCTCGGCGCGGCTGCCTTCGGCGAACACGGCCGCGAATCGCCCATCCGTGATCAGCGCCAGCACGCTTTCAGCCAGCCGCTGCCGTTCACCGTCGTCCCAGGCGGGAGCGTTGCGCGCGAGAAATTTTTGTGCCGCCTCGCGCCTGCGCTCGACGGCAAGATCCGGTAGCGACTGCAGCAGGCGATGCACCAGCGTGCCGCGCTGGAGCGCGCGGCCGCGTTCGGCGATCGATTCGCCGGATCGCAACTGGCCCGCGTGGCCGGCGGCATCAGACGGGCGCACGAACTGATCGTTTGATGCTCTGCCTGTGACCGCCTCGCGCAGCCATTGCGGCAGTTCCTGCCCCGCCGGCGCCGGCGTCGCCACCACCGCGTCGGCTGCGGGCGTCGCATCTTCCGGCCGCTGGTATCGCTTGATCGGCCCATCCGGTGTCTCGATCGAGTCTTCCTGCAATCCAGACGCTTGCAGGCCCTTGCCGAGCAGGTCGTACCAACACTGGTCTCTCACGCTGTTCCTGTTTCCAGGCTGGATACCCGCGACGATCAGGCGATCGGCGGCGCGCGTCATCGCGACATAGAGCAGGCGGCGATATTCATGTTCGATATCATCGAGCATCCTTTTGCGAGCGACTCCGACGATTTCGGGATCGTCGGCTTTCTTGCCGGCCCAGACCACGACTTCGCCGCCGCCTTCGCGCGGCACATTGATCAGCCGCAGCCGCTGCGTGTCCGAGGGCGAGGAGGTGGTGTCGACCATGAATACCACCGAAGCCTCCAGGCCCTTGGCGCCATGCACGGTCATGACGCGGACCTCGTCGCGCGAAATCTCCATGTCGCGCTTCACCTCGGTGTCGGCCGAGCGCAGCCAGGCCATGAAGCCCTGCAGCGAGGCTGGGGCCTTGCGCTCATAATTCAGCGCGAGCTCGAGAAACTCGTCGAGCGCGTCATTGGCCTCGTGGCCGAGCCGGCGCAGGATGCGCCGCCGTCCGCCATCGCCGCCGAGCAGCCAGGCATAGAACGCAAACGGCGTTTCCTGCAAAAAGCGGCGCTCGCATTGAACCAGAAGGCCTTCCGCGCTCCTGAATCTCTCGTTGCTCGCCGCTTGCTTCGACAATGCCTGGCGAAGCGAGCCCTTGCGATCCCGGGCGAGCTCGAACAGATCGTGTTCCGAGAGCCCGAACAGCGGGCTCTTGAGCGCGACCGCGAGCGCGAGATCGTCCCGCGGCAAGAGCAGCGCGTCGGCGAGGTTCATGAGATCGATGATCGCGATGTGCTCGGTCAGCTTCAGCCGATCGGCGCCGGCGACCGGAATGCCCGCCTGCTTCAGCGCCTGGATGATCGCATCGAAGATATTGCCGCGGCGGCGCACCAGCACCAGCACGTCGCCGTAGCTGAGCCGCCGGCGGTCGTTCTTGTGCCCGGTCGTGGTGCCGCTTTCGATCAGCCGCTTGACCTCGGCCTGGATGCGCCTCGAAAGCTTCACCTCGGGGCTGGTCAGCGACACGCCGTCGAACGGCGCGCGCCAGCCCTCGATGTCCTTTTTCTCGTCGTGCTCCGCGAGAGTCCAGAATTGGATCTGGCTCGGACCCGCGTCGCCAAGCGAATGATGGATCGGATAACCGATATCGGGCGAGTGGATGCTGCGATAGATGTCGGCATCGCGGAACACGTGGTCAACCGATTGCAGGATCGCCGAGCCTGAGCGGAACGAATAGGTGAACGACACCGGATCGAAATTCAGCCCTGCCGCGGTGAATTTCCGTTCGAGCGCGCGCCGGCGCTGATCGAACTCATGGGGTGCAGCGCCCTGGAACGAGAAAATCGATTGCTTCTCGTCGCCGACCGCGAAGATGGTCCGCACCACGCCGTCGCGCGCGCCTGCGCCGGCGGTAAATTCCGAGATGATGTGATCGACGATCTCCCATTGCCGTGGGCTCGTGTCCTGCGCCTCGTCGATCAGCACGTGATCGATGCCGCGGTCGAGCTTGTAATGCACCCAGCCCGACGAGATCCGCTTGAGCATATCCAGCGTCTTATCGATGAGATCGTCATAGTCGAGCAGCCCGCGCTCAAGCTTCTCCCGCCGATAGTTTGCCGCCGCCGTGGTGGCGATATGCAACAGCGCCTGCGTGCGGTCGCGGGCGACGACCGCGCGGCGCTTTTCGATCAGCAGCTTCAGGCGTTGGACTTCGGCGTCGAACATCCGCGCAAGGGATGGATTGGCATCGCTGAATTTCCTGGTGATGATGGTCTTGCGGGGCCCCTTGTCGTCCGTGAGGAAGACGCAGAGATATCGATCGACCTGTTCGGGCCCGCTGGCTGTGAGCGCCTCGCGCAGCCGCGCCGCCTGCTCGCCATCCGACTTGCTTCCGCGGTCCAGCGCGTCGCCGATTTCCGCCCAGCGTCGTCGCGGCAGATAGGGGCCATCGAGGATTTCGTTCTCGACGTCCTCGAGGCGGTCGTCCTCGCCGACGCCAAGCACGTCCGACAGGGTCGCGACGGCGGCCTCGGAGCTGCCCGCCTTGCCTGCCCAGGCCATGAAATGATCGCGGGACAGGCAGGCCTCGCGCACCACGTCCTTGAAGGTGACGTCGGCGGCATTCGCCATCGCGGTCTGCAGCGCTCGGCCGAGCGCGCTGTCCGGTGCGCGCGAGGCCTCCAGAAACACCTTCAGGTTCGCGCGCTCCATCATGTCGTTCTGGTCGCGGTCATCGAGCACGGCGAAGCGCGCCGGCACGTTGGCCTCGAACGGAAATTGCTGCAGCAGCCGCGTGCAGAGCGCATGGATGGTCTGCACTTTCAATCCACCCGGCGTCTCCAGCGCACGCGCGAACAATTCGCGGCCCTTCCTGCGCAAAGTCGAGCTGGAAATGGCAATCCCGACGCCGTGGATCGCCTCGTTAAGCGCGGCATCATCGAGCGTCACCCAATGGCCGAGCGTGGTGAACACGCGCTCGGCCATGTTGGCGGCGGCCGCCTTGGTGAAGGTGATGCAGAGTATCTTTTCCGGCGGCACGTCGGTGAGCAATAGCCGGATCACCCGCTGCACCAGCACATGCGTCTTGCCCGAGCCCGCATTCGCCGACACGAAGGAGGACGACGCAGGGTCGGACGCGCGCGCCTGCGTGTCGCGCACGGCATCGGGAATCGGGCGAGAGGCTTTCACCATTCCGGAAGCCCCAATCCGCCGGCGGCCGACCACTCCTTGATCCGCGCCAGGTCGTCGTACGTGCCGTAGCGGTCGGTCCATATCGACAGCACCAGCGAGCGATAGGGCTCGTTCTCGTTCTCGAACTTGCGGATCAGCGCTTCGAGTTGCGCCCGCGCATAGTCGGCGGCGGCATCCGGATGCTGCGGCGCGTCACCCGGCTTGATCTTGAGTTGGAGCGAGCGTTCCTCGCCCGGCGGGTTGTTGCCGCTGAGCCGGACATAAGCCAGTTCGCCGACGGATGAATCAGCGTCGATCCCTTCAAAGCCGCCCTCGCGCAGGAT
>Ga0134128_10008404_pt1 | contig 12421 bp, 11 predicted proteins | sample KB31754_FD_96462 | JGI IMG/M metagenome (GOLD analysis project Ga0134128, IMG submission 96462) | Terrestrial soil microbial communities with excess Nitrogen fertilizer from Kellogg Biological Station, Michigan, USA - KB3-175-4 | ecosystem: Environmental > Terrestrial > Soil > Unclassified ...
GAGGCGGTGGTCATGGATCAGGTGTGGGCGCACGAGACGCCGGTGACCGTCCGTGACCTGTTCGAGAAGCTGCGCGAGGACCGCAACATCGCCTACACCACGGTCATGTCGACCATGGACAACCTGCACCGCAAGGGCTGGCTTGCCCGCGAGCGGGACGGGAAGGCCTACCGCTACACGGCGGTCAGCAGCCGCGAGGAGTACAGCGCACGCCTGATGCGCGAGGCCATGGCAGGAGCAGTCGACACCGAAGCGGTGCTCAGCCACTTCGTCGCACAGATGGACGGAACCGAGTCGGCCGCGCTGCGCGCCGTACTCGACAAGCTCGCCGGGCGCCCGTCATGATCGGCGCCCTGGCCCTGCTCGGCTACGCGGCCACCGCCGCATGGTGCGCGCCTGCACTGCTTGTCCCGCTCGCCGGCCGCGGCCTGTCGGCGCGGGCCGGCCTTGCCGCGTGGCTGGTCGCCATGGCCAGCGTTCTCGCCGCCGCGGGGCTCGCGCTCGAATCTTCCCTCACAACGGTTGCGGCTGACTGGCCACGGCTCACGCAGACCCTGTGCCGTTCCATCGCCGGGGACGCGTGCACCCCGGCGGTGTACGAGAGTGCCTTCTACCAGGCCGGCGTTGCGGCCCTGGCGATCGCGCTCACCGCGGGCACTGCCCTGGCCGCCTGGCGCTACGGCCGCCGGGTGCAGCGGTCGCGGCGGCAGACGAGGGCGCACGCGGAGGCCGCCCGCATCGTCGGCCGCGACCTGCCGTGGCCCGCCGCTGACGGCGATCTGCCGCCGTTCGCTGCTGTCCGCCGCCTGGCGCAGCGCGCCGCCACAGCGAACCGTGCCGCGACGGCGAACCTGGCTGGCGCCGTGGTCCTCGACGATCCGCGCCCCGCCGCCTACTGCGTCGGGGGGCGTCCCGCCGCGATCGTGATCACCAGCGGCGCGCTAGCGCTGCTCGAGCCGCCGCAGCTGCGCGCGGTCCTCGCCCACGAGCGCGCCCATCTCGCCCAGGGCCACAACGCCCTGTCCACCGTCACCCGCGGTCTTGCCGCGACGTTCCCTGCCGTCCCGCTCTTCGCCAGGGGCAGCACGGAGATCGCCAGGCTCGCGGAGATGTCCGCCGACGACACCGCCGCCCGCGCCGTCGGCCGTCCGGCCCTCGCCGCGGCCCTGCTGGCCATCGCCACTGGCGCCAGGTACCCGGTGACCGGGCTGACTGGGCTGCCAGCTGACGGCCAGGCACCCGGCCCCGCCGGGCAGGCACCCGTCCCCGCCGGGACGCACGGCGCGCTGGCCGGCCCGCCGCCTCATGCGCTACCGCGCGGCGCGATGGCGGCCACCGCCTACGCCGTCCCCGCCCGGGTGGAGCGCATGCTCTGCCCGCCCCGCCCGGCCGCCGCCCTCGCCGTCGCCACGGCCCTGGCGGCCCTGTCCGCCCTGCTCGCCCTTGCACCCGCCGCGATCGCCATCCTGTCCTGATAACAGCAACAAGCGCGAAGCGCAACGGCGGTCGCCCGAAGGCTGGTGCGAGACGCCGGCCGGCCGGAGGCTGGTGCGAGACGCCGGCCGGCCGGAGGCTAGGGGCGGGGGAACGCGACGGGGCTGGCCTGCTTCACGGTGCGGATGACCGGCGCGGTCTCTACCCGTTCCACGCCGGGCAGCGCGCCGACCTTGGCGGTCAGGAACTCATACAGCGCCTCATCGTCCCGGCAGACGACGCACGTGGCGAGGTTGGCCGGGCCTGTCGTAGCCACCACGTAGGCAACCTCGGGGTGCTTCGCCAGGGCGCTGCCGACACCGGCCAGGTGTGACGGACGCACCGACAGCCACAGCCATGCCGAGGTGCGGAAGCCGAACGCCGGCATGTCGGCCTCCAGGTCGAACTGGAGCACCCCGGCGTCGCGCAGCTGGTCGATCCGCCGCCGCACGGTGGTCTCCGACCAGCCGGTGGCGGCGGCCAGGTCGGCGTAGGGTGTCCGGCCGTCCACGGCGAGCGCGGCGAACAGCGCGGTGTCGAGCTCACCCTCCTCAGCCGGAGCGACGGGAGCGACGGCAGCGACGGCAGCGACCGGCGCGGCAGGATCGCCGGACGAAGGCTGCCCGGCGGCCTGTGCCGCGGACAAGCGTGCCCGGCGGCGCAGCGGCTCGACCCGCTCCTGCGGCAGCACGTCGAAGAAGCCGAGCGCGTCGGGGCCGCCGGTGAACATGTGCAGCCGGGAATGCGCGGTCACCGCCACGATCCGGCTGGACCTGGGCAGGCGGGCGAGAAGCGAGTGCGTCGTGTCGGAGCCGGCGCCGGTGCCGCGCAGCGCGCACAGCACCTCGGTGTCGCCGGAAAGCAGCTGCACCCAGGCCGTGTCCGGCCGCTTCGACAGCGCCTCCGCGATCGCCATCCCCGCACCGGGAACACAGCGCAGCCGCAGGAACCAGCCGCCGTAGCCCGATGCCGTGGGGTACTTGATGCCCACGACGCGCAGCGCGCCCGCCGACCGCAGCCGCCGGTAGCGCCGTGCGATGGTCTGGTCGGATACGCCGAGGATCTCCGCGATCGCGCTGAACGAGGCGCGCCCGTCCGCCCCGAGGCACTGCGTCAGCTGCCGGTCGAGTTCGTCGACCGTGATGCTTTCCACCACAGCAACGCTAGCTGATGTCGAGAACCGGCGCATCTGCCGCAGGCCGATATCATTGCCACCCGGATATCCCCGATCCTATGTCGGGAGGGCGGCAGCGCGGATCAGCCGGACCGCCGCCGCGCTGTCCCGCCGCCTGACGGCGGTTCGTCAGTCAGGCAGAGGAAAAGCTTCGACGGGGAGGAACACCCATGCGCAAGTGGTGGCCGCTTGTCGCGATCTGCGCCGGCACGTTCATGCTGCTTGTCGACGTGACGATTGTCAACGTCGCACTGCCCGACATGGCGCGCCAGCTGCACACCACCTTCAGTGACCTGCAGTGGGTCATCGACCTTTACGCACTCGTACTCGGTGCGCTCGTGCTGACCGTCGGCTGCGTCGCGGACCGCATCGGCCGCAGGAGGATGTACCTGGCGGGCCTGGCCCTGTTCGCGGTCGCCTCGCTCACCTGCGGCCTCGCGCCGAACGTGAGCCTGCTCATCGCCGCGCGCGGCGTGCAGGGACTGGGCGCCGCGGCGATGTTCGCGACCACGATGGCGCTGGTCAGCTCGTCGTATCAGGGCCGGGACCGAGGCATCGCGTTCGGCACCTGGGGCGCGGTCAGCGGTGCGGCCTCGGCCGCGGGCCCGCTTGCGGGCGGGCTGCTCACCACGCACTTCGGCTGGCGCTGGATCTTCCTCGTCAACCTGCCTGTCAGCGTCTTCGCGATCGCGCTGACCCTCGCGGTGGTGGCCGAATCCAGGGACCCGCAGCCGCGCCGCGTCGACCTGCCGGGCATGATCGCCTTCACGGTCGCCGCCGCCGCCCTCACCTACGCGCTGATCCGCGGCGCGTGGGCAAGCGGTGAGACGCTCGGCCTGGTCGCCGTCGCGGTGGCGTCGGCGGCCGCGTTCGTCGCCGTCGAGCGGCGCAGCGACAACCCGATGCTCGACCTGTCGCTGCTGCGCAATCCCACGTTCAGCTCGCTGCTCGCGGTGGCCGGCCTGCTCTCCGCGTCCGCGTGGGCGGTCTTCGCCTACCAGTCGCTCTGGCTCCAGTCGGTGCTCGGGCTCAGCCCGATCAAGGCAGGCCTGGTGGCGATGCCGTGCAGCGCCACCGCCTTCATCGCCTCGGTGCTCGTCGGGCGGCGGATGCACCGCGTGTCCGCTCGCGTGTTCATCGGCGTCGGCATGCTCGTCATCACGGCCGGCGTGCTCGGCCAGGCCGTGCTGAAGACCGGCTCGAGCTGGTGGGTGGTGCTGCCCGGCCTCGCGGTGGTGGGCGTCGGCGCGGGCATGGCGGTGCCGCCGCTGTCGTCGGCGGCGATGGCGGCCGTGCCGTGGCAGCGCGCGGGGATGGCGGGCGGCGCGCTCAGCACCTTCCGTCAGCTCGGCTTCGCGTTCGGCATCGCGATACTCGGCGAGGTATTCCGCGGCGGCCTGACCACGACGGCGGGCAGCGGGCTTTCCGCCGCGCTCAGCGGCGGCCAGGCCCAGGCGGTGCTCGCCAGGACGCCGGCGCTCACCCCGGTGGTGCACCACGCGTTCGCCAGCGCCCTCGACGTCACCTACCTCGTGGCGGCCGGCCTCGGCCTGCTCGGCGGCGCGCTCGCGCTGGCGTTCGTCAGGCCCGCGGCCGCGAGCCAGGCAGCGCAAGCCGCCGGGGACGCGGCGTCCGAGCCCGCTCCGGCCTCCGTCGAGGCGTAGCTCAGCCCTCGTCCTTGTGCCGGCCGTGGTGGCGCATCGCTCGCGCACGGTTGGCGCAGTTCGGCGAGCAGTAGCCGCGGCGGGGATGGTTCTTGACGAAGAAGCGCACGCACAGCGGCCAGCGCCCGCAGGCACGCACCTGCTCGCGCTGGGCGCCGCCGAACATTTCGATGGCTGAGGCCGCGAGCGCGGCGAGGGCCGCGTCGACCGCGGCGGCCGCCGTCCGCTGCACGGCGCGGCCGTCGACCAGCTCATGCCACGTCGGCGCCGCCGCGGCGGTCATGTTGAGGCACGCCACCTGGTCCGCTGGCTCCTGCCGCTCGTCGCTGAGCGCGGCAGCCACGTCGCGGACGGCGTCGCGCAGCGCGAGGAACCGCATCCGGTCGCCGGGGTGCAGGCAGCCGGCGAGATCGCGGCCCAGGTTCGCGCGGATCCACGCGGTCAGCGCCTCGTCGTCAGGCAGCAGTTCGACGCGGCCGTGCCGCCCAGCACGGCGGGTATTGGCGAACTCGATCGCCACCGGCTCGACCCTCGCGTCAGTGCCCATCGCGCCGATGCTACCGCCGGCCTTCCCCGGCAGGCGCGGGCTGGCCGGCCGGCGGGTTGAAACGGTGGTACTCGCCGAACCGCCAGCGCAGCGGCATGCCGTCCGCGATGTCAACGACGTCCTCGGCTGCGAAGTCGACGATGCACTGCGCCCCAGGGACGCCCGCCGCGCGCCGCGCGTCCCAGTCCACGGTCGCCCTGCCGCGCAGATGAAGCGTGCGGCCGGCGGACCAGTCGGCGAAGACGAGCGCGCAGCGCGGCTCAAGCAGCAGGTTCCCGAGGCTCATGTACATGCTGTTGCCCGCATACTCGGGCCAGCTCAGGTGCGTGTCGTCGACGACGGTGACGAAGCCGGGGCTGCCGCCGCGGTGCGACATGTCCGCGCCATGGCCGGGTGCGCACGTGGCGAGGAAGAAGGTGTCGGCACCCTCGATCAGCGCGCGGTGAATGACTTCACTCAGCCGCCCGGCGCTCGGCGTGCCCGTCCGCCGTTCCCAGTCCCGGTGCGGGGCCGCGGCCTGGCCCGCATCGATGACAGTCCTGGTCTGAATGTACTTAGGGCAGTTCGCGTAGACCTGATCCGCCCGCACAAGCAGCCCAGGCCCGCGCCGGATGGCACGGCCGTTGACGCGCATCCGGCGCCGGGTCCCCGGCTCAAGAACGATCAGCCCGACGGTGCGCTCGGCACCGGGCGTGAACAGCGGCGCGGTCAGCGGCGGCACGCCGGCGATCTGGAGAGTGCCGTGGTCCGGGGCGTGCAGGAAGCCGGCGGCCCCGGTTAGCACGTCGGCGTGAATCTCACCGTGCCCGTCGACAACCGCGAGCCCCGCGAGACGCGCGTCGGCCACGAACTCGCGGGCGACGTCGGGGATGGCGTCGCCGACATACCCGCTGCCGATCCCGTGCCGGCTCGAACCCGCCCGCATCCGCACGGACACCTCGCCCGGATGCACCTTGTCCATCGCGGTACCTCCTGTGCTGAGCGCGCTGACGTCGCGCGGTGCCTAAGCCGCGCGGTGCCTAAGCCGCGCGGTGCCTAAAAGAAGCCGCACGTGGGGGCCGCGCCAGAGGGAGCAGGCGCGGTCACCGGCGCGTGCGCCGTGCTGATCTCCAGGCGGGTGCCGTCCGGGTCGAAGAAGAACAGCCCGCCAGACTCGGCGCCATCGCGGTGCGGCACCACGCCGTCATAGGCGAAGCTCGCTCCGAGCTCTTCGAGTACGGCGCGGGCCCGCTCGACCTCGTCCGCCGTCGCTACCTGGAACGCGAGGTGGTGCAGTCCGGGGGTATCAGCGCGGAAAGTGCCTTCGCCCTGCGGCCACAGCGTCAGCACAAGTTCGCCGTCCCTGGTCAGCCGCGCATAGCGGTGCGGGTCCGCCGGATCCGGTGCCTGCGGCAGGTCCAGCCCGAACACGCGCTGGTAGAACGTGATTGAGCGGTCGAGATCGGTGACGTTAACGCCGACGTGGCCGACGAGCATGAGGAGCCCCGCTTTCTAACGCATGGACGGCAATCATCCGTGAGAAACAGCATGCCAGGACTTGCTAACGGATGCAACCAGTTCATGCGTTAGATTGACGGCTTGCCTTGTCGTTATCATAATCAGTTTCAGATTTCCTCGATATCTGCGACTGGACACGTCAAGAAGCTGGCATTTCGCTATGATCTGCAGTCTGAATAGGTTTCAGATGCAGGTTAGGTTCACGGGCAAGGGAGACCTGCGATGGGTCCGCTGTCGGGATGCCGTGTGGTTGAACTCGCCGGGATCGGCCCCGGGCCGTTCGCGGGGATGATCCTGGCGGACCTGGGCGCGGAGGTGGTACGCGTCGACCGCCCGGTCGCCGGGGAGCAGGGACCGGCGCACCGTGCGGGCTTCGACATCCTCGGCCGCGGCAAGAAGTCGGTCGCGCTCGACCTGAAGAGCCCCGAGGCGGTGGCGACGGTCCTCGACCTGGTGGCCGGGGCCGACGCGCTGATCGAGGGCTTCAGGCCCGGGGTCACCGAGCGGCTCGGCCTCGGGCCGGCACAGTGCCTCGCGCGCAACCCGCGGCTTGTCTACGGCCGGATGACCGGGTGGGGCCAGGACGGGCCGCTCGCCAGCCAGGCCGGGCATGACATCGCCTACGTCGCGGTGACCGGGGCGCTGCACGCGATCGGCGAGGCGGGCGGTGCGCCGCAGATACCGGTCAACCTGCTCGGCGACTTCGGCGGCGGCGGCACGTACCTGGTCATCGGGGTGCTCGCCGCCCTGTGGGCGGTCCGCAGCGGAGCACCCGGCCAGGTGGTTGACGCGGCGATCGTCGACGGCACCGCGCACCTGCTCGCCATGACGCACGGGATGCTCGCCTCGGGCGCCTGGGCGGACGAGCGCGGTGTCAACCTGCTGGACGGCGGCGCCCCGTTCTACTCCGTTTACGCCACGGCCGACGGCAGGCACATGGCGGTCGGCGCGCTTGAGCCCAAGTTCTACGCCGAGTTCATCGCCAGGCTCGGCCTGGACGAGGACCCGGCGCGCCAGCACGACCGGCGCGGCTGGGACGCGCTGCGCGGCCGGATCGCCGCGGCGTTCGCCGCACGGACGCAGGCGGAATGGACCGAAGTCTTCGCCGCATCCGACGCCTGCGTCGCGCCGGTGCTCGGGCTGCGTGAGGCGGCGGGGCATCCGCACCTGGCGTCCCGCGGCACCCTCGTCGAGTCCGGCGGCGTGCTGCAGCCCGCCCCGGCGCCCCGCTTCTCCGGGACGCCGTCCGGCCCCGTCGCGGCGGCGCCCGCGCCCGGCCAGGACGACCCGGCGGCGATCGCGGCCCGCTGGCGCCGGGAGGCGGCCGGCGGGCAAGACGGGGAAGGCCCGGCGGCCGGTGACCCGGCGGCCGGTGACCCAGCGTGGCGGCCAGCGGACCGCCCAGGCCGCTCGGCTAGATTATCGCCGTGACGCAGGAGAGCCTGCCGGCCGTTCCTGAGACGCCGGTGCAGCACGCCAGGTACGACCGGGTGATCGCCGCCGCGACCGAGGTCCTGGCGGCGGGCGGGCAGGAAGCCGTGCAGATGAAGGACCTGGCGCAGCGCGCCGGGGTGTCGCTTGCGACCCTGTACCGGTACTTCCCGTCCAAGGAGTACGTGCTGCTCGCCGTGTCGCTGTCCCGGTACCAGGCGGCATGGCGCCTGGTGTCCGCCGAGGAGCCGTCGGGCGACACGGTCCGTGAGCGGGTCGCCGCCCACCTCAAGCGCGAGTTCCGCGCGCAGCAGCGCAACCAGCGGCTCACCGCGGCGCTTGCCGCCGCGCTGACCGGCGGCGGGCGCAGCTACAGCTCGATCATCGAGGCGGTCGAGCACACCCACTGGCAGATCATCAGGCACGTGGCGGCGGGCGGCGGCACGCTCAGCGACCAGCAGGAGAAACTCCTGCTCGTGGTGCGCGACATCGCGCGCGCGGCGACCAGGCGCTGGCTGGCGGGCAGCTACTCGGCCGCGGGCGCCGAGGCCGTCATCGAAATCGGCTGCCAGCTGCTCGAACTCCCCGACGCGGTGATCGACGCCGAGCTCGGGCGAGTTGCGCCGGACGTGGCGATCAGCCCGACGATCTAGGGCTTATCCCGCCGGCACTCGTCCGGCGGCGGGCCTGTCCGGCGGCGGGCTTATCCGGTGGTGCGCTTACCCGGCGGCGAGCAGCGCGGCAAGCCGGTCGAGCTGCTCGCCGGGGCCGCCGAACAGCGCATGCTGCGACATGGCGTTCTTCTGGTACAGGTGCGCGTCGTGCTCCCAGGTGAAGCCGATGCCGCCGTGCAGCTGGACGGTCGCGACCGCGGCGTCGACGTAGCTCGCGGACACCGCGATCCTGGCGACGGCCGCGGCGCGCGGGAAGTCCGCTGGCCGCTCGTCGGCGGCGCGTGCGGCGTCGCGCAGCGCGGCGTTGGCGAGCTCCCAGGTGGTGTGCAGCTCCGCCAGGCGGTGCTTGACCCCCTGGAAGGCGCCGATCGGCCGGCCGAACGCGGCCCGGATCTTCGCGTACTCGGTGGTCATCGCCAGGCAGGCGGCCATCCCTCCGGTCTGCTCCGACGCGATCGCCAGGTTCGCCAGGTCCGCGGCGAAGCCGAGCGCCGCCGCGGCGTCGCCGTCCAGCCGGGTGCCCGCCGCGCCGTTCAGCCTGACCCGGGCGAGGGAGCGGCTGTGGTCGAGCGCGGGCAGCGGCGTGACCTCGAGCCCTGGCGTGCCCGCCGCGACCTCGAACAGCTCGGTGCGGCCGCCGGCGTCGGCGGGAATCAGCAGCACGCCGGCCTGCGCCGCGTTGAGCACCGGCGAGAACTCGCCGGTCAGCGCGCCGCCGTCGGCGCGTGCCGTCCCCGTGCCGCCCGCGGCCAGTGTCACGATCAGCTCGCCGTCCGCGATGCCAGGCAGCAGCCTGCCTTCGGCCGCCGGGTTGCCGAGCCGCGTCAGGGTCCCCGCCGCGAGCGTCCCTGCGAGCAGCGGCGACGCCACGAGACCGGCGCCCAGCTCGGTCAGCGCGACGGAAAGCACCGAGTAGCCAGCCGCGGCGCCGCCGTGCTCCGCGGGGATGACCAGGCCGGTCAGCCCGAGCTCCGACATCTGCTTCCACGCGCCGGAGTCGAACGGCTGGCCCGAGCTCATCAGCTCGCGCAGCTTCTGCAGCGGGCTGCGCTCCGCGACGAAGCGCCGCACCGACTGCCTGAACTGCTCTTCGTCCTTGTTAAGTATCAGCGCCATCGCGGGTCCTCAATTCTTCCGCTGGGTGCCCACGCGGAGCTGGTTGAACGGCGTGGAGCGGTCGACGCCCGGGTCCTTGGGCAGGCCGAGAACACGCTCGCCGATGATGTTGCGCTGGATCTCGTTGGTGCCGCCCGCCACCGACGAGCCAGGGGCGCTCAGCGCCGCGTTGAGTACCTCCCTGACCTCCTCGCTGTCGGACGCGGCGACCGCCGGGCCGAGAATCTCGGCGGCGACCAGGGACGCGAAGGTGCCGAGTTCCGCGCCGGCCAGCTTGGCCACCGAGCCGCGCGGCCCGGGGTCGCGCCCGGCCATCGCCTCCTCGCGCAGCAGCTGGCCGAAGAGCCGCACGGACCGCTCGCGCGCGTACAGCTCCGCGAGCCTCCTGCTGAGCCCCGCGTCGGCGGCGTCGCCGTGCTTGGCCGCGAGCGAGCTCAGTGAGTGGTACGACAGCGGGCTGGTCCGCGGCGCCCCCATGGTGCCGATGTTCACCCGCTCGTTGCGCAGCATGACGACGGCCGCCCGCCAGCCGTCGTTGACCTCGCCGATCACCGAGTCCGCCGGCAGTCGCACCTGGTCGAAGAAGACCTCGTTGAACGGCGTCGCGCCGGTCGCGACCCTCAGCGGGCGCACGGTCACCCCGGGCGCGTGCATGTCGACGATGAACATCGTGATGCCGTTGTGCTTGGGCACCGCCGGGTCGGTCCGCGCGATGACCGCGCCGTAGTCGCTGTACTGGGCGCCCGACGTCCACACCTTCTGCCCGTTGAGCACCCAGCCGTCGCCGTCCCGCACCGCGCTCGTGGTCAGCGACGCGACATCAGAACCGGCGGCCGGCTCGGAGAACAGCTGGCACCAGATCTCCTCGCCGCGCAGCATCTTCGGCAGGTACCGCTTCTTCTGCTCCTCGGTGCCAAGCTCAAGGATCGTCGGGCCTGGCATGCCGAGCCCGATGAAGAACACGCCGACCGGGAGCGCGAAACGGCGGGTCTCCTGGCCGAACGCGATCTGCTCGGCGTCGGTCAGGCCCTGGCCGCCGTACTCCTTCGGCCACGCGATGCCGGCGAACCCGGCGTCATAGAGCTTGGCCTGGAACGCCTTCTGCGTGGCGATGTCGGCCGTGCCCGATTCGCCGCCCTCGTCCGCGCCCCGCAGCGGGGCGTGCTGCTCAAGCCAGGCTCGGGCCCGGTTTCGGAAATCAGTCACTGATTGCTCGCTCATGCCGGTCCGTCCCCTGCAAAACCGCAGTTCAGTCTGGTCCTTGAGAGTTTCCCAGAAACTGAAATCGGTTATGATTATCTCCGATTGAGCGAATCACACCCCCGATGTTGGTGTCAACAGAGTCCGGGTGCCTACCCCGGCGGGCGTCAGCGGCGGCAGGCGGCGAGAGGAATGATCGGCGGATGCGGGTGACCGGGACGCTGCAGCAGGAGGCGTGGGCGCGCAAGGAGATGCCGCCGGCGGAACAGGTCGTTCCCGGCGTGTGGTCGGTTCCCGTGCCGATTCCCGACAACCCGCTGCGCTACGTGCTGAGCTACCTCATCGAGCACGCCGCCGGATTCGTGCTCGTCGACCCGGGCTGGGACGCCCCGGCGAGCTGGCAGGCGCTGACCGGCGGCCTCGGCGCCTGCGGTGTGCCGCTGAGCGCGGTCACCGCCGTGCTCGTCACGCACGTCCATCCGGACCACCACGGCCTGTCCGGCGCGGTACGGGAGGCGTCCGGCGCGTGGATCGGCATGCACGAAGGGGAAGACGCGCTGCTCGCGAGGTTCTCCCAGCCGGACATGGCCGGCTCGATGGCCGGCTACCTGCGCTGGTGCGGTGCCCCCGATGAGCGCGTCGGGCAGCTGACGGGCAGGGGACGGCGCAGCGCCAACGCGGCCATGGCCCGGGGCGCGATGGTCAGGGCCGACCGGCTGATCGGGCACGGCGAGCTGATCGACGTGCCCGGGCTGCGGCTGCGCGCGGTGTGGACGCCCGGTCACTCGCCAGGGCACCTGTGCTTCCACGACGAGACGCACGGGCTGCTGCTTACCGGCGATCACGTGCTGCCGCGCATCACGCCTAACATCTCCGCCTGGGACCAGGAGTCCGAGCCGCTCGCCGGGTACCTGGACTCGCTGGACAAGCTGCGGCCGCTCGCGCCTGACGAGGTGCTGCCCGCGCACGAGTACCGGTTCGCCGGCCTCGAAGACCGGCTTGACGCGCTGCGGGAGCACCACCTGGAGCGGCTCAAGGAGGCGGCGGACATCGTCGGCTCAGGACCTGCCGGGCACACCGCCTGGCAGGTGGCCAGGCAGGTGACCTGGTCCCGCCCGTGGAGCCAGCTGTCGCCGTTCCAGCACCAGGCGGCGCTCGGCGAGGTCGTCGCCCACCTGAGGCACCTACGGTCACTGGGGGCCGTGCGCTACGCCGCGGTCGGCGGGGTCGGGCTATGGCACCCGCCGGGCCAGCCGCTGCGGCCCGCGCTTGACGCGAGCTAGCCGGAGCCCCAGGCGAGCAGGCCCACTGACCCACCCCCATGTGAGGAGGCCCGGATGGCAGGCGGGACCGTGCCAGTGCCCACGCCGGAGACCGAGCCCTTCTGGGCCGGGACGCTGGCGGGTGAGCTGCGGGTGCAGCGGTGCAACAGCTGCGGCAGGCATTACTTCTACCCCCGGCCGTTCTGCCGGTACTGCCAGTCCGCCGACGTGGCATGGCAGGCGGTATCCGGCACCGGACGGCTCATCTCCTACGTCATCAACTACCGGCCGCTGCCGCCCGCCGATCCGGCGCAGCCGCAGGTGATCGCGCTTGTCGAGCTGGACGAGGGGCCGCGGATGCTGACCAACATCGTCGGCGTGCC
>Ga0134128_10008405_pt1 | contig 12421 bp, 15 predicted proteins | sample KB31754_FD_96462 | JGI IMG/M metagenome (GOLD analysis project Ga0134128, IMG submission 96462) | Terrestrial soil microbial communities with excess Nitrogen fertilizer from Kellogg Biological Station, Michigan, USA - KB3-175-4 | ecosystem: Environmental > Terrestrial > Soil > Unclassified ...
GGCGGGCATCGACGCCGTCCGAGCCTGCCACCATCCTGCGCAACTGGCCGGCGAGGCGTGGGCGGCCGGCCTGCTGCACCACGAGCACTGCGCCTTCGTCCGCCCGCCCTGGACCTTCACGGCTACTTAAGACTGGCGGCTCCCGCTGGCGATCACCGCCTGGACGCTCGTGCACGTCTCGGGCGTGCACGCCACCGTCGCCGGGGTGTTGCTCGGCTTCACCGTGCCGGTGCGCCGCCACGATCTGGCCGAACACTTCGAGCACCGCTGGCGGCCGATCTCGGCGGGCGTCGCGGTGCCGATCTTCGCGTTCTTCGCCGCCGGGGTCGCCATCGGGGGCCTGGCTGGGCTCAACAGGCTGCTGACCGATCCGGTCACCGTGGGCGTCATGCTCGGCCTGGTAGCGGGCAAGCCCATCGGCATTATCGCCGCGACCTACCTGACAGCCCGGTTCACCAGGGCCAGCCTCGATGAAGGCCTCGGGTGGATCGACGTCGCGGGGGTCGCGATCCTGGGCGGGATCGGCTTCACCGTGTCGCTGCTCATCGGCGAACTCGCCTTCGGCGCGACCAGCGCGCGCAACGACGATGTCAAGGCCGCCGTGCTCGCCGGCTCGCTGCTGGCCGCGGTGCTGGCAGCCGCCGTGCTTCGGCTGCGCAACCGTGCCTATCGCCGCATCCAGCAAGCCGAGCTCGCAGCAGCGGCGGTCAAGTAAGGTTCTGCTCGGGCGCGCCGGGAAGTCTGGTCGGCAGTGGATTCGTCACGGCTGCACTGGGCGGGAGGTGCCGGGCATGCGCGCGGTCGAGACGGTCCTGTTCCTGGTCATTCTGGCGACCGTGGTGGCGACTTTCGCCCGGCGGTGGCGGGTGCCCGCCCCTTCGCTGCTGGTCATCGCCGGGGTGGTCGTCGGCCTGCTGCCGGGCGTGCCGACCATCGTGGTCACCCCCGACATCGTCAGCCTGGTGGTGTTGCCACCGCTGCTGTTCGCCGCTGGAGAGGAACTGCCCTGGCGCGACCTTCGGGCGGTGTGGAGACCGGTCAGCGCGCTGGCCGTGGGGCTCGTGCTGGTCTCCGCCGCCGCCGTCGGCGCCGTTGCGATCGCGCTCACCCCGCTACCGGGCGGGATGGCTTTCGTGCTCGGCGCCGTGCTGGCCAGCACCGACCCGGTCGCGGTGGCGGCTCTGGCTCGGCGGTTGTCGCTGCCCCCGCGGGTGCAGGCACTGGTGCAGGCCGAAAGCCTGTTCAACGACGCGACGAGCTTGCTGCTGTTCCGGGTCGCGCTGTCGGTGGCCATTGCCGGTGGTGCCGTCTCGGGAGGCCGCACGGCCGCCGAGTTCGCCATCCTGGCCGGTGGCGGGATCGCGGTGGGTGCCCTGATCGCCGGCGGCGCCTTCCTGATCCGGCGACGCACCGAAGATGCCGTGCTGGAGACCGTGGTGGCGCTGGTCACCCCCTACGCGGCCTACGTGCTGGCCGAGTCGATCCACGCATCCGGGGTCACCGCCGTCGTGGTGGCCAGCATCATCCTCGGCACCCAGGCCACCCGGATGACGAACGCGCGCGTGCGGCTGCAGCTGGCCGCGGTGTACGAGACCGTTGTCTTTCTGCTGGAAAGCGCGGTGTTCGGGCTCATCGGACTGCAACTGCCCGCGCTGTTCCGGGGTTTGGGCGGAATGGACACCCTATGGCCACTGCAGGCGCTGGCCATTGCCGCGACGTTGATGGTGGTCCGGGTGGCCTGGGTGTTTCCGCTGTCGGCGATCCGGCAGCGCCGCCACCGCGGCGAGCGGCCGTCGTGGCGGGTGCCGGCCGTGGTGTCGTGGGCCGGCGCCCGGGGGGTCGTGCCGCTGGCTGCCGCGCTGTCCATCCCGCTGAGCACCAGCAGCGGAGCCGCGCTGCCTGACCGGGATCTGGTGCTGCTGCTGACCACCGCGGTCATCGTCCTGACTCTCGTGGTGCAGGGGTTCACGCTCGCACCCTTGGTCCGGCGGGCGGGCATCGCGCTGAACGTTGACGACGTCCGGGCCGAGCACGCCACCGCACGGCTGCAGCTGGCCAACGCCGTGCTGTCACACCTCGATCACCTCACCGATACCCAAGCTGCGCCGGACTCCGTCATCGAGACACTGCGCACCAGCTGGCAGGACCGCATCCAGCAAATCCAGGAGCATCGGGACTCCGAACCTCCGTACACTGCATCGATCTACCGTCAGCTGCGCCGGGATCTGCTCGATGTGGAAAACGCCGAACTGGACCGTCTTTATCACGACGGCACGATCAGCGACGTCACTCGCCGGCGAATCCAGCGTTCGCTCGATCTGGAACACGCCGGGCTGGGCGAAGGCCCATAGGGCCCCGTGACGGCGGCGGCAAGTGGGACAGGCCCTACGATGCCTGCGGCCTAGGGAGGCGGATCAGACATGGCGGGATCCGAGGCGGCGAAGGTAACGGCGCTGGATTGGGTCGTAGTCGCGGCGGGCGTGCTGGCGTACGCCTCCGCTTTCCTGCCCTGGTACACGCTGACCGCCAGCGTCCCGATGCTGGGTATCACGCAATCGACCAACGTGAACGCCTGGCGCGCCGGCTTCGGCGCATGGTTTTCCGTGCTGCTGCTCGTGGCGGCGGCGGGCGTGGTGCTGGCGAGCACGGTGGGCGGGCGGCTGCGCCGGCCCGCTTCGCGATCACTGATCACACTGGCCCTAGCCGCGCTGGCGTTCATCACCATCGTGCTGCGCTGGGCGACGTTTCCGGACGCCGCGGGCGGATTGGGCAGGATCGGTGAGCTGGGTGACGTGCAGCTGGGCGCGTTCAATCTGGGCAACGCATTCCGGGTCACCAGCGGTGCCTCTATCGGTCTCTACCTGGGGCTGGGCGCGGCAGTCGCGGCGCTCGCCGCATCGTCGCTCACCTTCCGCGCCGCGTCCCGTGAGTGGCATTCAGTGCCGTAGTCCCGCCGCTCACGAGCCCTCGTCGGTGCACGCGCAGGCCCGAAGGGCATCGGCGGCTCGGCGCGCCTCATCACGGGTGAGGTCAACGCTGTGCTCACGGATGGTGAGAGTGACGTACGGATCCAGGTCGTACGCTTGCACGGTCAGCAGTTCCTCACCGGCCACCGTGCTGAGATAAAACGAAGCAATCACGATCGGCTCCCATCGGGTGCACACTGCGTGCGCCACAGCATGCATGTTCTCGATTGGCATCCCGTTGGCGTCGGCTTAACGAGAGATGCACGAGCACACCTGATACCGAACCGCGCAGGAATTTACGGGACGGTAACAGTGTTGACGAGTTAGTTGAATTGTCAACCAGAAGGGAGGCGCCGCGATGCCAGCTGTCACGGTCGCGGACGTCACCACGCTGGCCCGGATTTCCCAGCCGGGCCCGGACGCGGTCGAACGCACGGTGCGGTCGGTGACCACCGCGCCATCCGGGTACGAGGGCGAGGGCTTCCCCGTCCGGCGCGCATTCGCCGGGGTCGATCTGCGCGACCTCGACCCGTTCATTCACCTGGATCAGATGGGTGAGGTCGAGTATGCCCCCGGCGAGCCCAAGGGCACCGCCTGGCACCCGCACCGCGGGTTCGAGACTGTCACCTACATCATCGACGGCATCTTCGAGCACGCCGACTCCAACGGTGGCGGCGGCGTGATCACCAACGGCGACACCCAGTGGATGACGGCGGGCGGCGGCATCCTGCACATCGAGCGGCCGCCGGAGCATCTGGTGGTCAGCGGCGGGCTGTTTCACGGGCTTCAGCTCTGGGTCAACCTGCCGCGCAAGCTCAAGTGGGCGCCACCCCGCTATCAGGATTTGCGGGCTGCCGAATCTACGCTGCTCACCACCGCCGACGGCGGTGCCCTGGTCCGGGTGATCGCCGGTGACGTGGCCGGGCATCGCGGCCCGGGCTCGACCTACACCCCGATCACGATGCTGCACGCCACGATCAGCCCGGGCGCGACACTGCGGCTGCCCTGGCGTCCCGACTACAACGCGCTGGTGTACGTGCTGTCCGGGGCCGGCACGCTCGGCGCCCAGGCCAGGCCGGTACGCACCGGTCAGCTAGCCGTATTCGGGCCGGGCGAGGTCATCACCATCGCCGGTGCGGTCCGCCAGGAGTCGCGGCATCCGGCACTGGACGTCGTCGTGCTGGGCGGCACCCCGATCCGGGAGCCGATCGCCTGGGGCGGCCCGTTCGTGATGAACACCCGCGCGGAGGTGATGGCGGCCTTCGAGGACTACCAGGCCGGTCGGCTGGGCGTCATCCCAGCCGAACATCTCGCCCACGCCGGGGTGGGTGGGGAAGCCGGCCAGGACGGCTAACGCGCTCGCAGCATCCTGGTGGGTCGCACGAAAGGGAGGTGGCGGGCATGGTGCTCGCGCTCGTCGGGCGCAGTCGTCGTGCTGCAGCAGCTGGTCGCTGTGGTCTGACGTTGAAGCTGGCTCCGGGCTGGGTATCCGCTGCGATGAGAGACCTCGCACGGTAGGTCGGGAGCCTAGGAGATCAGATCATGTGGACAGCACAGCGCTCGGCTAGAGGCACGGGTGGGGACGCGAGCCGGATACCGGATCAGCTACCCATCCTGCAGCGGGGACGTCACCGCCGGCCAGAGGACGGGGCGTGCGTGATGGAGTACGTCTCGGTCCTGGCCGGGTGCACCTTCACCGACCACCCCCGGTGCACCCATCCGGCGCTGGCCACCCTGGCCCGGCTGGTCAACGACTGGATCGATGACGATCAGTCGCGCAGCGAGCTCGCGCTGCTCGCACCGGATCTCATCGGCACCGGCGCCGGGGACCTGCGCACCACCCACCGTGTGGTGGCGACCTGCCTGTCCGCCGCCGCGACAGTCCGGCCGCTGCCACTGGCCGCCTCCGCTCAGCTGGCCAGATCAATCAAGCGGATCCGCGACCTGGATCGCGGTGGCCGCTGGGCGCGGGTGCGGCTGATCGGTTGGCAGCTGCTGAACCCGGCGGGCGTGATGGTCGGCTCGGCGTTTCAGGTCATGATCGGGCAGTTGCAAGGGCTTTCCCGGCGGGAGCAGAACGCGCGACTGCGCACGTTGCTCCGGGACGCGGTCGCCGACTGCCATCGGATGCTCGAGAGGCGCCGTCCCGACGATCGGGTCAGCGGTGGTCAGCTGTCCGAGCCGCTGCCGTAGGGCCGGGTGAGCAGCTCCAGAACGTGGCCGTTGGGGTCGTCGAAGTAGACCCCGCGGCCACCATCTCTGGTGTTGATCTCTCCGGGCTGCCGGTGGAACGGGTCGGCCCAGTAGTCGAGGTGCTGCGCCTGGATCCGGCCGAAGATGGTGTCGAAGTCGGCCTCGCTGACCAGGAAGGCGTAGTGCTGCGGCCGGATGTCCTCCGAGGTATCCATGAAATCCAGGCTCACCCCGTTGTCCACATTCACCACCAGGAATGGCCCGAACGGCGTCGGCGCAGGCAGACCTAGCAGATCGGTCAGAAATTCCGCTGCGACCCGCTTGTCCTGAGCGGCGACAATGGTGTGGTTGAGCTCGACGGCCACGGCAACGCCTCCTCTGACGTTCAGCGCTCTCAGCTACCAACGAGTTAAGGGTACGCCCCGTCCTCAATATCGTGGAGGTCGATTCCAAGGAGCTGTTCGCCGATCGGGCTGGTTCCTCGTAGGCGGGCACAACCAGCTGGCCCAGTCCGGCGCGCCGAGGAATTCACCGTACTGCCGCCGCGTACGCCGTCAGGGACATCGCTGAGCTGGGCGGGTCAGGTTCACCAGCAGCCGGTGCAGCACGTTGGGGTTGCTGGGCAGGGCGAAGTGGTCGACGCCGGGGTTGTCGGTGAGGCTGAAGCGGAAACAGCGCATCGCCTGCCAGGCGAGGACAGCGTTGTTGGTGATGTCTTCCTGGTTGCCGTCGCCGTCGCGGGTGACCAACTTCGTGGCGGGCGTGACGACCTGGCCGGAGGCGAGGTTGTCCAGCCGTGCGCCGACAACGGTCGACACCCCGGATCCCTTTTCGGCGTAGACGTCGACGTCAGGAATCGATATCGGGTCGGTGATCTTGTCGAAGCCGATGTAGTAATCGGCGATGTCCCTCGCCGGGCCGAGGTTCGCGTCCGTGATCAGCTGGTGGTAGTCGCGCGGGGTGTAGGTGCGGCCGGTGGAGGCGTCTTCCAGGATGGTTTCGCGATCGCCGAAGACGGCCGGGTCGGCGGCGCTGAGGTAGGTCGACGGGGCGCTCTGGTAGAGCCGGGCGCTGCTTTCGGCGTTGTCTTTGCTCGCCGGATAGCCGAAGTCTTCGACGTTGAGCCCGGTGAACAGGACCGGGTACAGCAGGCCCTGGCCGGGGAAGTTGCCGGCCAGGGAGGTGAAGCCGTGGATGTACTGGGCGCGCCAGGCCCGCGTGGTGTGGGTGAGCAGGTAGTGGGCGTACAACGGTCCGTTGGAGTGGCCGATCAGGTGCACCGGACGGTTGCCGTTTTCCCGGTAGGTGTCTTCGATGAGCTTTTGGGTGCGCGGTAGGAAATCACCCATGTCCGGGGTGAGCCGGGCGTCGTAGCCGGCGACGCGGATGTCACGATCCCGCCGGTAACCGGCGGATTCCAGTGTTTTGTAGAGCGGCTCGTAAAACGGCGCACTGCCGGTCATCCCGTAGCTTTCGACCTCGACAGTGACTCCTTGCTGATCGGAGAACCGCTGTGGCATGGGCGTCGACGGGCTCGGCTCGTAGCGCAGCGTCAGCAGTTTGTCCTGGCAAACCTGGCTGAACGTCGCGCTCGGATGGTCGTTGCGAAACCAGTCCTCGAAGCTGCCCGAGCGGGGGCACTCGGGGGCTGCCACTTGATCGTGGACGGTGACCTGCAGCTTGGTGAGGTGAAACGCCGGAAACAGCACGACTGGGGTGCGAGCGTCGCCGCCTGCCCTGGACCCCGATCCGCCTGCCTGGCAACCGGCAAGAACAACCAAAACCACCATCACCAACATCTGGTACCTGTTCATCCGGTCCCTTTCGCATTCCGCACTGCGCCGGCGGCCGCGGTCTCGGGAAGGGCGGTCAGGCAGGTCAGCGCGACGGCGGCGAGGGCGAGTATCACAGCGCCGATGGGCCATGGCGGGCCGGGGTGTGCCGACAGGGCGGTGGCGGCGATGGGGACGACGCCGGTGTAGCGCACCGAGTGCCGCACAGCTCGGGCAGGTAGGCACCCAAGGTGACCAGCGTCAAGAGGCCGATGGCCAGCGCGACGGTGAACGCGGTCAAGATCAGAATCGGCACGGCGCTACCCAGCAGCACGACGAACGGTTACGCCCGCCCGGCGGCCAGCCCGCTGGCAATCAGGCAGACCCGCCGCCGGCCTCTGACCGCCCGCGTCGCTTAACCTTTACAACTTCAGCGCTCGCCGACTGGGGCGGCCGGAAGTCGTGTGATTCCAACACCGTAACCGCCTCAAGTATAAAGGAGCCGTTGAGCGACGCTAGTCTGTCGATCGATGACACCGTTACAAGCGCCACCCGGAAATATAGAGTCGGCAGCAACTCGACAAGGGTCGGCGTCAACCTCCAGGGCAGGTTGCTCAGCAATACATCACAGCGCACCGTCGGCAAGATCCGTAAAGCGTCACCGTGGATAACATGGGCACGCGGAACCCTTTTTCGTAAGTGGGGAATGAGGTTGCCGTCGTACTCAATGACCGTCAAGCGTTCACAGCCTGGTATGTGTTCAGCCACTGTCCCAATGCCCGCTCCCACCTCAACCACGTGGTCAGTCGGTTCGATTGCTGCTGCTTCGACAACCAAGGCAAGCTTGACGGGGTTGCTGAGAAAGTGTTGGTCAAGCTCGGAATTGGTCTGAATACTTCGCTCGTCATCGACGGGCACAGCACTCCTTGGTAGTAACTTAGGTAGCCGTTTGGCTCAAGAGCAGCGCTAACTGCTCACCGGTTTCCCGGGTGCTTGCGGGTACGTTATCGCGCTGCAGTTGGGGCAGTATCGCGGTGAGCAGTACAACGGTTCGAGTGGAGGACACATCGCTGACCATAGTTGCGATCTCCCGCATGGTCGTCTCGGCATCGATCCAGGCACCCACTGCCACCTGTGCACCGAGCAAATACCCCAGGTGCAGGTACCGACCGCGCATCTGCTGGGCAGTTTTGCCCCAGACCGCCTGGTGGAACTTGTCAACCGCCTCCCCGGGCCGGCCAAGGTCAATAAGCGCCATCCCCTCGTGCCAGGCCAGCTCACGCTCATCAACCCACCACGCCCATTGTGGGTCGCTCTCCCGCACACCGTCCTCGTAGTGGGAGCGCACTTGGTCAAACAGTCTGAGTGCACCCTCGTCACCGCCTTGAGCGAGCGCACGGCCCTTACGTACCAAAAAAAGTGTTTTTACTCGTGGCGATAGCCGGTCCCGGCTCTCCAACACTGAGCGCGCAAGGTGAAGCGCCTCACGGGGTCGTCCAAGATGACCGGCGTGCATACTGGCATTTTGCAATATGAGTAGCTCCATACGCCGATCGCCGGCCAGCCGGGAGAAGTACAGCGCCTCTTGGTTCATCCGCCGGACATCGTCTTGCCGATCGGCGTCATAGAGCAGCCAGCCGGCAACTTCGGCCAGCTCACCAGCTGTTGCCTGCAAATCCCGCTCAATAGCCGGTTCGTACATACCCGTGCCAAGTTGCTGGTGCACTGACCGGAAGAACCGCACGGCCAAGCGAGCCAAATCACTGCCACCAAACCGGTTGTCCAACTCGACAATGTGCCAGATGTGCTGCTGAACTGCTTCAAGGTAGGCCATATCGGCATAGGAGGTTACCGGAAGGGGGAAGGATGGTGTCGTCGAGATTCTAAAGTCATTGCCGACACCATGGAGCGACGCAGGGACAACTGGCTGCCCTCCACGGCGCAACCGCTTCGCGTCCACCTGATGGTGCGCGCGACTGGACCGCCGCTGTCCTTCGGCATATCTGCGTTTGCTGGCAACCAGCCCGTCATACTGCTTTACAAGCGCGCCCTCGGCCTCAAGCAGCCGGTCCACGGCTTGCCAGAAGGGCCGATCCGGCATCTGGTGACCGCGTTCAATCTTGTTGATCGAGGTGCGGTCATAGTTGGTTGCCGTTCCAACATGGGCCTGGGTCAGCGCGCCTGCCTGCCGGAACGTAGCCAGTGCTGCACCAAGCTGACGGCGCAGCGCCATGATGGCTTCCGGTTCCCGGCTCACCTGGCCTCCTCCCTGCTCTGCTCAGGGTAATGGGACACGTGAACAGGTACGTGATCGTGGTTCGCGTCGTTGCCCACGCCCACAGCCACGTCCTTCGCTCTCCACATGGCCCCAGGGCCGGGTTGAACGCTGAGCTGGTGTGTCATCCACGCGGGACTGCCCCCGACCCCGCTGCCACCAAGCCCGGTGTCCCCGGTCCTGGGTGCCGTCCACGCAAGATGTCGCATAGATGGGGCTGGGACATGCACGACCACGGAACTCAGGTAGCCCCGGACAGCGACGATGTGCGCCACGGTGCCAACCACGGCCAGGGTCACCACAGCATCAGACGGCGTGATGCCCTGTGATCCGGGAAGATCAAGAGCTGTTGACAGAGCTAGCCCGGCTCAACACCGCCATGGCGCCACTTGCCCTGCGCATCATGGATGGCAGCGCCGGTGCTGCCGAACAGGCGCACTATGCCCAGCGCCTGATTGCGGCGGGTAAGCGGTTGCAGCGCCGCGCCGATGCGTTTCGTGCGGTAATCGTTGAGGGCGAAATCGTGACCACCGGCTCCCTTGATCTCCCAGCTTCTACCATCGAGCCTCATTCGGAGCAGTGAGCAACGTCTGGGAGACCCGCTGCCGGCTGCTTGTGGAACGGCTTGAGGCGCTCGCTGACCAACTCCGAAGCGAAGAGGTAATTGCACCACCGGTACTCCAAGAGCACACCGTCCGGTTACTCGCTGGCGCACTCATGTTGCTTCGACAGCATCGCGTAAATAAACGTGGCCGATGTCAGTATTGCGGATGGACGCGGCGGGCATGGCGATTGTGGCGCAGGCGGCCTAAGTGCACGGTTTATCTGGCGCTTGACTTCGCCATGGGTCAGCCATTAGATCTGGTATGGCGACGACTAGTAGCAAATCCTCCTGAATAGCAAAATTTTCGTTCAGCTCATTCGGACCGTGGCAGTACCAGTCAGACGGATTCTTGGAGTGGGTGCGGGCGAACCTCGCAGCCGCCGAGGTGGTGAAATTCGACGAGACCGGACTGCGCGTTGAAGGCAAGCTGCGATGGGTGCACTCCGCATCGACCGGCAAGTACAGTCTGACGCCCTCGCAGCCAGCAACACCCTCGACATCGACCCGGCAGCGCTCACCAACGCGGTCGACCGCTACCGCAGCGCAGCGCTGCTCGGGGTGCAGGCCACACGCCCGCGGGTGAGCGGGTACTCGAATCAGCATTGCAGTTGTTCGATAATCGGCCACGCCTCGAACGTGCTGAGCACCCCGCCTCTGCGAATAGGCGTCTTGTCGCCGAGTTCGACATGGGTCGAGGTGGGTCAGCCGGACCAGCCGGGGCGGACCAGGCCGCTTTCGTAGGCGAGCACCACCAGTTGGGCCCGATCCCGCGCGCCCAGTTTGATCATGGCGCGGCTGACGTGGGTCTTGGCGGTGGCCGGGCTGACGTACAGCCGCTGGGCGATCTCGTCGTTGGACAACCCGGCGGCGACGTGGGTGACGATCTCCCGCTCGCGCTCGGTCAGGGATCCGATCAGTGCGGCGAGTTTGCGGTTGGCGACAGCCGGCTTGGCCCGCATGGCGAACTCCTCGAGGAGGGTGCGGGTCACCACCGGAGCGAGCAGGGCATCCCCGCGGTGCACGACGCGGATGGCGTGCACCAGTTCGGCCGGCTCGATGTCCTTGACGAGGAAGCCGCTGGCGCCGAAGCGCACGGCGTCGAAGACGTAGGAGTCATCGGTGAAGGTGGTCAACACGATCACCTTCACGCCGGACAACTGCGGGTCGGCGGCGATGTCGCGGGTGGCGGCGAGCCCGTCATGGCCGGGCATCCGGATGTCCATCAACACGACGTCCGGATGGGTTTCCCGGGCCAGCCGGACCGCGGCCGCCCCGTCCTCGGCCTCGCCGACCACCTGCATATCGGGCTGCGGGCGCAGCAGCGCCCGGAAGCCGGCGCGTACCAGCGCCTGGTCGTCGGCGAGCAGGACATGGATCACCGGTCGGCCACCTCAGTCGGAGCGTCAGCCGTCGCTGTGACGCGGGCCGCCGGCAGGAACGCCCGGACCCTGAACCCGCCTTCGGCCCGCGGCCCGGCCGTGATCGTGCCTCCCAGCGCCTGGGCCCGCTCACGCATACCGGACAAGCCGTTGCCACCATCGGACGCCGGCGACATCGTGCCGCGGCCGTCGTCATCGATCTGCACGGTCAGACCGTGCTCCTCGTACTGCACCACGACACTGGCTCGGGCCGGGCCGGCGTGCTTGCGCGTGTTGGTCAAGCCCTCCTGCACGATCCGGTAGGCGGCCAGATCCACGCTGGCGGGCAGATCCCGCACGGACCCGCGGATCTCCAGAGTGACCGGCAGCCCGGCGGTCCTGGTATCGGATACCAGGGCGTCCAACCGCGCCAGCCCCGGCACCGGTTGGTGCGGAGGTAACTCGTCGACACCGCGCAACACCCCGAGAGTCATCCGCATCTCGCGCAGCAACTCGCGGCTGGACTGCTTGATCGCGGCCAGCGCCGTGCGGGCCTGCTCCGGGTCATCGTCCATCAGGTACAGCGCCACTCCGGCCTGCACGTTGATCAGTGAAACATGGTGGCCCAGCACGTCGTGCAGTTCTTGGGCGATCCGCAGCCGTTCCTCGCTGCCCCGGCGGCGCTCGGTCTCCTCCCGGACGGCCCGAACCTGGGCGAGGCGTTCGCGGCGGGCCCGCCAGCCCTCGGATGCGGCGATCACCGCGATCAGCCAGGCCAGCCAACCGGCCACCCCGGTCAGCGGAAACGGTTGACTGGGATGCGCCACGACGTGCACCAGCAGCACCGCCGCGAAGGCGATACCGGTGATGGTGTAGGCCGCGACGCGGTGACCGGCTGTGACAGCGAAACAGAGCGCCAAGACGGGCGCCAGGAATACCGGACCGAACGGGTAGCCGACTCCGAGGTAGGCCGCGAGGGCGGCAGCCGCCAGCCCCAGCGCTGCTACTGGCTGGATCCGCCGCACCCCTAGGGCGGCGGGTCCAGCCAGTAGCAGGGCGATCCCGGCGGCGTCCAGCGGCCGCGCGAGGGGTTGGCCCCGGCTGGCGAAGGTGGTGCCGACGACGGCGAAGAATCCCACCGCCAACGGCAGAGCCATCGTAGGCAGCACACCGGCCCGCCACGCCGGGCGCTGCGATGGTGTCACGGATCAAAGGTAAACCGACTCGCTGTTGCTCGACGTCGGCCGCCGGGA
>Ga0134128_10008407_pt1 | contig 12421 bp, 20 predicted proteins | sample KB31754_FD_96462 | JGI IMG/M metagenome (GOLD analysis project Ga0134128, IMG submission 96462) | Terrestrial soil microbial communities with excess Nitrogen fertilizer from Kellogg Biological Station, Michigan, USA - KB3-175-4 | ecosystem: Environmental > Terrestrial > Soil > Unclassified ...
CAGAAACTCCAAATTCTTCTTCCAAAGCCTTGACTATCTCAGATAATTCTAAGACAGACATTTCTTTTATTGCTGAAATTAATTCATCTTTTGTTAATTTTGCCATCTTGTTCTCACCCCCTCTCCGTTAGAAAATTTTCAATTTATAATTTTAAATTTTTAATAAAGCCTCAATTTTTAATCTTCAAACTTGAAATATTGATTCAATGAAAACTCATTAGAAATTGGAAACTGAAAATTGTAAATTACACTGTTGCTTTCTGTTTTTCAATTGCAGAAAGTGTCATAACAAATTTTTGTAAATTCCATGAAAGTGCTCGGTGCAAACCTTGAATAGGGGATTTCATCATGCCCAGCATTTGAGCAATCAAAACTTCTCGAGATGGAAGCGTTGCAAGCTTTGCAACTTCTGCACTAGATAAAACTTGTCCTTCTAACCAGCCAAATTTGACTGAGGGCTTTTCCATTTCTTTCATCATTTTAGCCAGTGCTTTGAGTGGTGCCACAACATCACCGTACAGGAAAAGTGTTCCGGTGGGTTGGATAAATTTATCTTCTTGTCCTGCAGCTCTTTCTCCGAGTGCACGTTTCAGAAGGGTATTTTTTGCAACAGCAAATTCTGCATCCATTTTTCGGAGTTCTTTTTTGAATCCTTCAAGCTGTTTGTGGGTAAGACCTTCGTAATTGGTGAAGACCATTGCCTTTGCTCTTTCAACTTTTTCTGTTACTTCAGCAACGATTACTTCTTTTTTGTGTCTATTTTCTGATTGTGCTGCTTTATTATCTTTCATAGTATAAAAAAAAACTCTCGAGGAGTGTTTCTGTCATTCCGAACTTGTTTCGGAATCTTTTTGTTTAGATCCTGAACTGAATTCAGGATGACATTTACTCCTCGGTAGGACTTATTGATCGCCTACGGTCTTAGGTAAAATCTATTATACTGGAAAGTATGCTTACAGTCAAGAGTGAGAGCAAGACATTTTTTGTTAGCATAAGATCGAGGATACATGTCTTACCCAATTTTGACAAAAGGTGGAAATTATGGTATAACAAAGAAATGGTAATAGAAAGTCGACCATTTGGGCCAGCTACTTCATATAGACAAAGGCCAGAGGTGATTGAATCCTTGAGAAATAGGGCAGGGTTAGCACCAGGACCATTGGAAAATTCCGCTACTACTCCTAGTAAAATGACCCCTGCTGAGAGAGCTAACGAAATAGAAGCAGCAGAAAGAACAAGGCGCTGGAATAAAGCTGCAGCAGAAGCAAGGGAAGCAAGACAAAGGGCAAAGCGGCAGGCAAGGCTAGCTGAAGAGGATTATTAAACCCTTCTAAATGCTAATTCTAGTCATCTTGTAATCTCATCCATATCCACGATTTTATATCCCCATTGTTATCCTCGTTAGTATTCCATACGAGCCCTGATTGTTCAGCATTTCTTCGTAAGGCAAAAGGCACGTAGCACATCTTTACTCCTGAAGGTCATTTCCCAGCATAAACAGAAGAGCTATAAGGAAAACCAGGTACTATAGCTATAGGACTTCAAATATCTTTCGGTAATTGCTGGCTATAGGGTATGGTGTCTTACCAAACTCTCACCATTTTTTTATTTTAGGCAGGGAGTGGGTTAGATACAAGTAAAGATGTGTATGGCTGCAATAGAAAGGGTAATACAAAAACCGGCTCGGGCGGAAGTCAAAAAGAGGCAGAGAAATCGGAAGAGAGAATGGATAGCCTCGGTTGAGGAAGACGTAGAGAGATATTTAGAAGGAGAAAGGATTCCCTTTTCCCAGGTTGGACTTTTTGTTTTGTCTCCCATGCAGCAAGGAGTAAAGGATATGTTCCTTTCGCTAGGGACTACCTATTCTTTGGATGTTGTTCCTGACGAATCAGAACAAAAAATTACGCATTTGGTTTTGGAAGGAAATGAAAAGATGGGACAAAGACGCGCAGTTGTGGGAGAACTAACACCGGGAAGCACTTTGGATGAGCAGAGGATACACACAATTTATTTTAGAAGACAAAGAGCTACTTAATTTTGTGTACTGGCCACCCAGCTACAAAGTTGAGAGAAGTTGCTACGCTACTAAAATATAGCCATAGGTGGAGTTCTTAAAATAGCCTCAATACTCATTCTTACCAAAAGCTTACCCATTTAAAGCCCATTTCCTTTAGGATTGTTCTTAAATTGGGGCATGTTAGACACGAATGAACTCTATGCCTGGGAAGAAGAATATACCGTCCCCTCTCAGGGGAAAAAAGTCTGTATGGTAAGTCGCCACGCAGAAAAGCACGATGAACGGGAAAATGAAGAGAAGAAAGATACTCCCTTGCAGGCATTTTTATAACTCCTAAAAAATAAAATTCTGTTGTAAGTAACTCCTTGAGGGTTTTTACCACTCTTACGCAATTTGGGGGGAGGATTGAGGCAGGAGGAGCCTTCTCAGTCTGCTAGAATTATAGCGTCTTTGCCAATCAAGCAGTTGTTGGCTTTTTGCCACTATTGTGCGTTCCATGGGGTTAGTATTGAGTACCCCAACATAGGTATTTAATGCCTCAGCACTTTTCGCTCTTCTTTTAAGCTGATCCATATTTAATCTATGGCCACTTGCATCTAAAAAATTAGGGTCATACATATAATCTCTGGCTGCACCGACAGTAAGCCGGACAGCGTGAAGGCGAGAGAAACCCTGCTGGTATGCAATCGCTGCAATCATTGGGAAATCACTTGCCACTCTCGCTCGATGAAGTGCCTCTTCAACACCGACAGTATCAATAGTCTCTTTTACGTGGGGTATACTCAGGGCTTTTTTGGCCATATTCTGAATAGGGCGGGGAAGGAGATTTCGCTGTCTTGCTTTAAAAAAATTGTTCACACCGGTATCAATTTGAACAAGTCTGTCTCGTAGCATAGCAATGAAGCATTTTAGAGGATGATTGCTAGATTTTTATATGAAGTGTGTGAGAAGGGGGTAAAGGGGAGGAGGGAAAAAATACAGGGAAAGGCTCTGTTTGGATTATCTAGAGGAACTTTTTTCTGCAATATTATCTACCCACGCTCTGCCCCGTGGGTATCCATCCAGGCTTGATCTCTGTAACATGCTGTTCTTGTTCCTAAATATAGTTCTCTCTGGGTTTTTCTTACTTCTTCTGCATCATCTGAAAAACAACCCACTAGTGCTCTTTGCCCACAGCCTCTGCGATGACATGATCCTCAGGCCTCTCCAGGTCCCTTTGATGGGTCAATATCAAAGCCACATGGATTTACATATTTAAAAGGTTTCTCTCCTGTTTGTCCTACTGATTTTCTTGGCATGAGGGGATTATATCAAGGTAAATGTAGGAAAAACAATAAGGAAATAGGAGGTTATTTGCCCAATTGGAGTCTGACTGCTGGAGACATGGTTGATTTAACAACCACTTTTTTAATATTTTCCATTTTTATAGCTTTGAGTGCTGATGCAATATTTTCTGAAAGCTTCTCATGTCCAAAAGACAATTTGCCAACAGAAAGGTGAATGATTGGTGCTTTTGCTTCTGTTTTGAAATTCATTTGTCCGCCTGCAAATTTTGCGGCAACTTCTTCTGGTTTTGGAGTCACTGTTCCATTTTTTGGGTTTGGCATAAGTCCTCGTGGTCCCAAAACTCGTGCTACTTTTGCTAAACGAGGCATAGCATCTGGTGTTGCAACCAACACATCAAAAGCAATTTTTCCACTTTCAATTTGTTTTAATAATTCATCTGCTGCTTTTGCATCTTTTAATGGAGCAAGAATAGCAACTCGTGTCTGCTTGCCTGTTCCGTGGGGGAGAGTAACCTGGCCAGTAACGCCTGTTGTGTTGGTGTTAATGTGAAGTTCTATTGTTTCGTCAAACTTTGCCATATGAGCTTTTTCAACGAGTTCAAGTGCTTCTTTTACAGAATATTGTTTGGACCTATCAACGAGTTTGACAGATGCAGCGTATTTAGCAGACCTCACTGTCTTTTTTGCAACAGCTTTTTTGACAACAACTTTCTTTTTCTCTTCTTTTGGTGCATCGTCATTGTGGACTTGATCTGCGATCTCAGGAGATGCTGAATCAAGTTCAGCATGACGGGTATTCTCTGCTTTTACTTCAACTTCTTTTCTTTGGCCCAAAGCTTTAGCAGCTTCAATTCGTGCCAAACGTTCTGCTTCTTTTGCCTGTTTTTCTTTTAATTTTGCTTCTTCTTGTTCTGGATCAAAAGCTCGTACTTTTCCCATATTATTTAACCTCCACTCCCATACTTCTAGCGACTCCGGCAACAATTTTTGCTGCTTGGTCAACATTATCGGTATTCAAATCTTCTAATTTGTCTGATGCAATTTTCTTTGCCTGATCCATAGTGATAGATCCTGCTGATTCTTTTCCTGGTTTGCCAGAACCTCCATGCCCCAAAACTTTCTTAATCATTTCAGAAATAGGTGGTTGCTTGGTAATAAAGCTAAATGTTCGGTCTTCAAAAACAGTAATAACAACAGGCAAAATATTACCTTTTTTATCTGCTGTTTTGTCATTGAAAGCCTTCACGAATTCCATAATAGGAAGTCCGTGCTGACCCAATGCTGGTCCAACAGGTGGTGCTGGAGTTGCTGCTCCGGCTGGAATATTTAATTTTATTAATGTTTTAATTTTTTTAGCCATAGATGTGTATTAGGTATTAAGTAGTAAGTATAAAAGAGGAAATTCCTTATTTATACATAATACGTAATACTTGATACGCACTCCTTTTATATCTTTGCTACTTGCAAGAAATCAAGTTCTACTGGTGTTTCTCGACCAAAGATTGAGACCAAAACTCTGAGTTTGCCTTTGGTCTCATCGATACTTTCGATTGTTCCTAAGAAGTCTGCGAATGGTCCATCAACAATCTTGACAGCCTCACCAACAACAAATGCTGCTTTGTACAATGGTTCTTCGACTTTCATGAATTTCTGGATTGCTTCAACTTCTTTTTCTGAAATTGGGGTTGGCTTGTTGCCTGCACCAATGAAAGCGGTAACGCCTGGAGTGGTGCGAACCAAAATCCATGATTCATCGGTCAGTACCATGCGTACGATAACATATCCTGGAAAGATTTTTTCCTGAATTTGGGATTTTTTGCCTTGGGAAACCTTGGTAACTTCTCGGGTTGGGACGATAATATCAAAAATGTGATTTTCAAATCCCATGGTTTCAGCTCGCTGCCTTAAAGCCTTAGCCACTTTATTTTCATGCCCAGCATAGGTATGGATAATAAACCACTTGGCATTATCTGGAATAGTTACTGCTTGCGTTTCTTGTGTTGTTGGTTTTTGATTATCTGTGTCCATAGAGTTTTGTATTCTGTATTACGTAGTATGTATTAAGTATAAATAGGACGTTTCTTATTCATACATAACACTTGCTACACGATACTTGGTTATTTTACCACAAGTTGGAGGAGTGAAGTGAACATGAGATCAAGTCCACCGATAAATACTCCCACAATGATCGAGACTAATATCACAACTACGGTAAGTCGGATAACTTCTTGTCTAGTCGGCCAGCTTACTTTTTTCAGTTCACTGTACGTTTCCTGAATAAAAGTAACTGGTGTGGTCATAACGTACAAGTAAGAGTATTTTATCAAAGATATGTTGACAAGTAAAGAGGGGAGTGAGTAGAATAGTATCAATCATGTCATGCTGAACACGCAAGTTCAGCTTCTCTTATTTCAAGAGATCTCAGGTCAAATCCTGGATGACAAGTAAGAAGTATGAATAAAATTAGAAAAGCAGTTATCCCCGCAGCAGGCTTTGGAACACGATTTCTCCCCCAAACAAAGGCAATGCCAAAAGAAATGCTTCCTATTGTAGACAAGCCAGTTATCCAATATGTTGTGGAGGAAGCAGTTGCCTCAGGAATTGAAGATGTTATTATCGTGACAGGAGCCCTCAAACGGGCAATTGAAGACCATTTTGATTTGCCAAATGCAGAACTTATTAAAAATTTAGAAGCAGGTGGGAAAGAACACCTTCTAGAGCTAACGAAAAAGATTTCAGAAATGGCTAACTTTATTTATGTCAGACAGAAAGGTCCGTATGGAAATGGAACACCTGTCTTGGCTGCCGAACCAATTATTGAAAATGAAGCGTTTGCTGTGTTGTGGGGAGATGAATTTATTTACAGTAAGCCGCCAAGACTGCAGCAAATGAAGGACGTTTATGAAAAATATGGCGGTATTGTTATTTCTGGCGTAAAAATTGAAAAGAGAGAAGATCTTAAGAGATATGGGATTGCAGATTTGGAGCCTGTAGAGGGACGGGTTAGTAAAATCAAGGCAATTGTAGAAAAGCCGGAGCCAGATGAGGCGCCGAGTAATTTAGCTACACATGGGGCATATATTTTACCTCCAGAAATCTTTGAAGCACTCAAAAAAGTGCAACCAGGAAAGGGTGGAGAAATCTGGCTTATTGATGCTATTAATATGCTGGCCCGGGATGGTATGCCTGTGTATGCTGTCGAGATTGAAAACGGAAGATATTATGACACAGGGAATAAATTGGAATATATGAAAACAGTTGTTGAAATGGCACTTGAGCATCCAGAACTCAATGGAGAATTTAAAGAGTTTCTCCGTGGCCTCAAGTTAGACTAAAGTGCCTTGTGACAAACAATACTCAAGCAATATCTCAATTGTCATTGCGATCCGCTACGGCGGAGAAGCAATCTTATTTCAGTATTTTCCTATAGAGGTCTTCAAAAAGAGGATTCATTTTTTCAATGAGTTCAATTTTCTTTTTTCGTGACCCTGCCTTAATTTATTTTTCTCTTGAAATTGCTTCATGTATATCTGAATAAGATTCATAATATAGCAATTGTGTAACGTTATACTTACTAGTAAAACCTTCTACCAATTTGTTCTTGTGCTGATAGATTCTTTGAATGAGATTATGCGTGACTCCTGTATACAAAACTGTGTGTTGAATATTAGATGCAATATAAACAAAATAGAGATTTTTATACATCTATCTTAGTATAAGATTGCTTCGTTTCACTCGCAATGACAAGGTCGGTAGATTTTATTAGCTTGCCATAAGAATTACTGAATCTCTGTCTCCAGCCTCTCTTTGCTCTTTTCCATTCTTCAAACGAGCCAGTTTATCCATCTCTGCGAGCCAGGCTGCGCCTGATGCAACGGGCAATTTGGGTTCTTGATGATTTTCCTGACCCCATGAGGCAAACCTTCTCTTTGTTGATAAAAATAATACTCTTTCCATGAGGTGAGTATAAAAGAATAGGGAAGAGACTTCTTGATATTTGTCTTTTAACAACCTAACAAAGAGGAGAAATAGGGGAGAACACTAAGTTAGAGAGGAATATTATGTTCGTGAAGGTCTGTACCTTCGCATCATTTCTGCCAATGTTTTTACTTTTTGGCGTACTGTTTCACCGAAAGAGGGCTCTGGTGGTAAGCCAGAAGCTTTTCTCCTTGCTTCTCTGTCTGCTGCTCTTTCGCCTAATCGTTTCGTTATGAAAACAAAGTGGCCTGGTTGTTCCATCATGGTGTGCATAGTACCACTACTATAAGCATTTTGCAAGCAAGGCCCAACGTTTCTTCTTTCATATAGTCATGGTATGATAGAATCTCTATGAAAAAAAATTCTCTCTGGGTGCATTCCCGTAGCTGGTATTTGCTTCTTATCAGTCTTGGCTTTTTCCTTGTTTTTGTGGGATTTTCATTTATTGTCCATAAAAATCTTCTGAATGAGTTTGATTTCAATATGACAGTTCGTCTTCAGGATCACATTACCCGGAGATTTGATGCTTGGTTCTCTTTCTTTTCCAGTATTGGGAATTTTGAGCCAATGACAATTATCTTGCTCATTATTCTTGGCATTCGAAGGAAGTTGATGGGATTTTTTACCCTTTGTGTCTATGGGGGAATGCATCTTTTTGAGATTTTCGGGAAGACTTTTGTAAATCATTTGCCTCCTCCACAATTTATGCTTCGGACAGAACACATCCTGAATTTTCCCCAGTTTTATGTACGTCTACAAAACTCCTATCCATCCGGACATGCAGGGCGGGCACTTTTTATAACGACGTTATTGGGAGTAATTGCTCTTTATAGTAAGAAATTTTCTCGAACACAAAAAGTGTTTGTTATTGCATCGTTAGTATTATATGACATAATAATGTGTGTTAGCAGAATTTACCTCGGAGAACATTGGACAACAGACGTTATAGGGGGAAGCCTTCTGGGAATTTCTTTTGGACTGATCGGTATTTTTCTGGCCCTCTAAACCAGACAACTGGGCAGGATGTTTTTTTTGAATTCCTATTATTCCGGTTGGCTTTTATGAGGATCCATGTCTCCAAGGTTTTTCAGCCATGAAGAAGGGAGAGATCCTCTTCGTCCACCTCCCTCATCTGAATAATCATCAGGAGTGGTGTCTTTCAAACTACGAAATGGAATGGGTTGGTGCATCCTATCGTCTGACCCTCGTGTTTCGCTCTCCGCAGGGACAAAGTGGACTAATCCGGGTATAGCCTTTGGTTTTTTGCCCCCCATTTGTGGCAATTGGCCTTCTGGTGTTGTCATAATTTTTCATCTCCTTTCTTTTGTCATTCTCAATCTAAATTGGAAATCCAGATTCTGGACGCGTTCTTTTTTATTCACTTGCCAGAATGACGATTGGCATAAAAAAACCTCCTATTTCGAGGAGGTTGCTTGGACATCTATACTTATTTTCATACAGCCAAACAACCTCTTTTTGCAAAGAGGTCAATAATAAAAATGAATTGCTTTTTTATTTGGCCGGACATAGTTTTACTGATTGCTATCGTAGCAAATGGTTAAGGAGAATACAAGGGGAGAATCCTTCAGTTAGGATAAGGATGATGTTATTAGGTTTTTGGCTTACTGCGGCGACCAATCAGCCTTCTTAGTCCTTCTGCAACAAGAACTGTGACACCTGCTTCTACTGCTGCTCCTGCAGTTGGGGCAAGAACCTTTCGAACCGGATGATCTCCATCAATAGCCTCGTGGACTGGTTTAGCTGCTTGTCTGCCTGCATGTTTAGCTCCTGCGTGTATAAGTGAATCAACAGGACCTTTCCAGCGAAAAAGGCATTTAGAGCGTCAGTCGCGACAGGTGTGAAATGCTCTCTCACTGCTTTTGCAGCTGTCTGTAAAAGTGTTGGTTGCTGATCTTCTTCAGTTGTCATATATCTATTACTATTATACACATTCTCTCAAGATATACATGACAAAAACTGGACAAAAAAAGAGAAAATATGTGTTACTAACAGATATGCAGTACTGGTGAAGTCTTTTCTATTCAGCAGGCCCTTGAGGGGTTCTTGTCCTTGGACTTACAGCTGATTGAGGAGATTCACCACGTACTTCATGTAGTGTCCATTCAGCAAGAACCATTGCATTTTGAGCAACAAATCTTGTTTTTTCTACTGTTTTCCTTAGAGCATCACCCAATGTTCGTAAGCTAGATACCGGCGTTGTCCTTGTTAGTTGTTCTACCATATTTCTATAGTAATCTCTTTTTTTGAAAGCATACTTGACAAGAACCGGACAAAAATGGGAGATTTTGTTATATTTTTCGAGGTCTGAGAGGTTGTGAGGGTGCTGATTTTTTAGCAGGCACTGCCTGTTCTGCACCAGCACTGAGTCCTGGTGTTGGTGGAATACGTCTTGAGCCCATCCCCTGAGCTGCTGCGGGTGGTTCACCTGGACCCTGAGTTGCTGTAGGGAAGTATCCTGGCTCATCAAGAAGTGCTGCCATTTGGTCTGGTGTTTGGTTTGCATGACTCTTCATTGCGTCAAGAAGCCATCTAACAGCTTCACGACGCTCTTCTGAACCTTCTGATTGAGGAGGTAGTTTTTCTGACATAGAGTATATTATATTTCCCAAGATAGAAAAAGTAAAGGATAGAGAGAATTCTAGTAGTAGGAATTTGTGTGAGGTTGGCTAATTTGCTGATATTGGGCTTTTGGCTGCGGTTTGGGATTGGTGACATTGGGAGTAAGCTGGCCAAAAAGACCCCAAAGGCTTAATATGACCGCCAATGCTAAAAGCAAAATTTTAAGCGGTTTGTGGCTCATAGAAATCCACCAACTGGGGTACTCGTCAGAAAGTCCCAAAAAGTAGGCGTTGACAGCTTGATTAATGCGGACACTATCTCGGGATATTTCAAAGGTTGTTTCTGGATAACGGCCTTTGAATAAGACAGGAATCCAAGAGACAAAAATGGCCAAAAATGAGGCCATATCAATAATGTGACTATAAATAAGGTAGGGAATCATCAGGATAAATCTGGCAACTGCTCCCAAAATAGGAAAAGCAAAAAGGCGGTTGGGTTTTTTGGGGAAAACAAAATTCAGCGAGTAACTGGTGGTAGCGAGGGAAAATCCCGGATATTTGTCAGTAAGACCGTAGAGAAAGTAGCTAACATTTGTTTCAAGCTGGATTGTCCCAACATTGAGTTGGTAGGCAAGTTTCCAATATCTGCCCCGAAAGAAAATATTGAGAGCATTAAGGATACTGAGTAAGAAGACACAGAAGCGAAGAATTGAAATTTCTATCTGAACAGGAATAGTGATGATAAGTTTGTACAAAAATCCCAAAACTGGAATAGCATACCAACGGTTGGGAGTTTTACTGTGGTCAATGCTAATTTCTGGATAAAGATTGGTAGCCATTAGCTTTATTATTGAAAAAGTGAGGACAGATGTCAAGAGCTATCTCATGACACCAGACCCACTGTGGTGGTGGGGGACAATAGGGTGATTGGTCAAGCTATTTGGTAAAGGTGAACGTGTGGGCAATAAGATCAAAGGTTGTTTGCTGATCGGACTCGGTTGTAGGGGTGAAGCTCATAAGAAGGAAAGCTGTTGTCTGATGGCCAAATATATAGATGTCACAAAAAAATGGATCACAGTTGGCATGAGTTTGGAAGAATCCCTGCTCTCCTCCGATGGTGATTTGTTGGGTTGTCACACCAGTATTCTGAGACAAATAATTTTTGAGTAGGGGAGCTTGTCCTGTCGTTGAGGGGTTAATCTCAAGGACTATTGGTCCGGAAACATTCTCAGCGACTCCTTTTTTTACAACTCTTAGCCAAGTTCCGTTTAAACTTGGAGAATGGGTCACTTCCCAAGTGGCAGGATAAGAAAAGGAGATACCATAGGTCGGGTCAATATATACGAGCTGTCCAGAAACACTCGAAGCAGGTGTTGGGGTTGGAGTTATCGCGTGGGTAGCGGACGCGGTTGTAGCAACAGAGGGTGTTGGGGAGGCTTGTTGTGTGCTACTTTTTTGTCCCAGATAAAATCCTCCAAAAGCAATTGCAAGCCCTGCACTCAAAACGCCCAAACTGAGGATTATTGATCTTCCCCATGAAGAAGTATTCCTGCTCGGTGGTTGGGAAGGCTCATTTGGTAGCACAAAAGGCGTCGGTATAGACGGGGTATGTGATGGATCAGTCATTGGGGGAACAGTCGGGCCAAATGTGGGGGTTGGGTTGGTTTGAGAATCTTGGGGGTTCATAAATAAAGTATTTCAGGAAATACTAGGGAAGTCAAGAAATTAGGGATTTTATTTTCCCTTAGACAGGGGGACTGCCCTGCCCTAAGATTAACCTTGTGTTGGCGGTGGGGCATTACGAGCTCTTCTTTTTGCATCGCGTGCATCGATATCACTTTTGTAATGTCTGGCGACGGTATCCACTTCTTTTCCAATTCCTAAAACTCGGGAAAGATGTCTAAGCGCTATACCTCCACCTTGACGTTTAAGTTTTTCTTCTCGGTCTTGAGTTTCATTTTCGGCATACATTAACCTCTCTGCGTATGTTGCTTGGTATTCCTCGATTGCTACACTCTCTCCAATAATTTTTGCGAGATTCCTTTTTGAAAGTGATTTCGCAGCTAGAATTCTTTCAATTTCTTTAAGTCTTGCTTCTTCCTCTCTCATAACTCTTTCTTCTTCTGTTGTCATATTTTTTCACCACCTTTTTGCTGTCCTTGACAGTAAGCTTTGTTGGGGGTAGTATAAACCTTAACGTAAGGTTAAAGTCAAGTGAAGCTTTTAACGATTCATCAGTTTGCTCAAATATGCCGAACAACGCCTCGGACGCTCCGATTTTATGAAGGAAAAGGACTGCTTAGACCCGTAGAAAAAGACAAATGGAATAAGTACAGGCTGTATAGGGAAGACCAGGCAAAAGATTTTTTACTCCTCAAATTGCTTCAACATTTTCACTTTGAGCTAAAAGATATGAAAGAAATGACCATAGAAGAGACAACAGAAGATGCTCTTCTTGCTCAACTTGCAACACTCCGGCGTGACATAGAGGAAAGGCAGAAAGAATATCATTTCCTTGAGTCTATGCACACATTTTTCTTCCAATCATTGTCCATCCAAAC
>Ga0134128_10008408_pt1 | contig 12421 bp, 11 predicted proteins | sample KB31754_FD_96462 | JGI IMG/M metagenome (GOLD analysis project Ga0134128, IMG submission 96462) | Terrestrial soil microbial communities with excess Nitrogen fertilizer from Kellogg Biological Station, Michigan, USA - KB3-175-4 | ecosystem: Environmental > Terrestrial > Soil > Unclassified ...
AGCGTTGGCCACCCGGGATTGATCAACGTCAGCGGCGGGCACCCCGGGGACGTCAGCAGGCAGTATCGCCCCGTCGTCAAGGCGCGCGCGCCGATGAAGTAGAGCAGGTCGTCCTGCTGCCGCCCGAAGTATTGCGCGGGGGCGAAGCTGAGCACGAGCAGGGCGCACGCGGCGAGCGCGAAGGCCGAACGCGGAGGGAGCGGGATTCGCTGGGCGCTCAAAAAATGGCGGAAAGGCAGGGATTCGAACCCTGGAGGGCTGTTAACCCTACACGATTTCCAGTCGTGCGCCTTCGACCGCTCGGCCACCTTTCCTTCAACAGCGATTATAACGTATTTCCGGCCGCGCGCGGCGATGACGCCGATTTGAAGACGGCTTTGCGCTGATTTGAACGGGATTTTCGCCGCGGGGGCTACTCTCCGGGGAGGAAGGGAGGGACCACCACCATGGCTCAAGAAGCCGCACGCAAGCGAACCCGGACGGCGACGCACGCGCGGAAGACGGTCGCGATCCGTCTCACCGCCCACGGTCCCGCCAAAGGCGTCGGCCCCGCGCTCAACTGGCGGCACGCGATGAGCCATCGCACGCGGGTGATGTTCCGCCGCTTCTTCGTCGCGGCCGCCGTGAGCGCGCCGCTGGCCGTTCCCGCGAAGGCGCGCGCGCAGGAGGCTCTTCGCCCGGTGCGCGAGGTCACCATCCAATCCGCCGCCCAGCGCGATCTCGACCGCCTTCTCGTGCGGATCAAGAAGAACAAGAACCTCGTCGAGGCCGGGGCGAAGGCGCGCCGGCTCTCCGCCGACGAGGCGGCCCAGCTGCGCAGGGACCTGGCCTCCGTCGAGAAGCGGGCGCGCGCGCTGACCCGCAAGAGCCGCTCCCGCATGGAGCGCGGCCTGCGCTCGCTCGACATGGAGCTCGACGAGATCGGTCAAAAAATCCGCACATAGGCGGGCTGTCCAGCCCGCGCCTCAGTTGCTATGATCGTCCGCGGAAGGATCTCGCGGAGGTCTCATGCAGCTGGGGATGATCGGTCTCGGCCGGATGGGGGGAAATCTCGTCCGGCGTCTCGTCCGGGCGGGGCACCAGTGCGTCGTCTACGACCGCTCCGGCTCCGGCAAGGCGCTGGCCGGCCCCGGCGTGACGGTCGCCGCCTCTCTCGAGGACTTCGCGGCGAAGCTGACCAAGCCGCGCGCGGCCTGGATCATGGTGCCAGCCGCCGGCGTCGAAGGCGTCGTCGGCGCGCTCGGAGGTCTCTTCGAGAAGGACGACGTGATCATCGACGGCGGCAACAGCTACTACATCGACGACATCAAGCGCGCCGCGCAGCTCAAGCCGCGCGGGATCCATTTCCTGGACATCGGCACCAGCGGCGGCGTCTTCGGGCTCGAGCGCGGCTACTGCCTGATGATCGGAGGCGAGGCCGAGGTCGTCCAGCGGCTGACGCCTCTCTTTCAGAGCATCGCGCCCGGCCTCGCGGCCGCGCCTCGCACGCCGGGCCGGACGGGCGCTCCCGCGCAGGCCGAGCAGGGCTACCTCCATTGCGGGCCGACGGGCGCGGGGCACTTCGTGAAGATGGTCCACAACGGCATCGAGTACGGCCTCATGGCGGCCTACGCCGAGGGCCTCAATATCCTCAAGAACGCCGACGCGGGCCTGCGGCCGCGCGGCGCGGCGGACGCCGAGACGACGCCGCTGCGCGAGCCGGAGCGCTACCGGTACAAGCTCGACATCGGCGCGGTCGCGGAGGTCTGGCGGCGCGGCAGCGTGGTGTCCTCCTGGCTGCTCGACCTGACGGCGCAGTCGCTCGCGGAGGACGCGGAGCTCGCGGGCTTCTCGGGCCGCGTGTCGGACTCCGGCGAGGGACGCTGGACGGCTCTCGCGGCGGTCGACGAGGGCGTGCCCGCGCCGGTGCTCAGCGCCGCGCTGTTCGCGCGCTTCGCCTCGCGGGGGAACTCGGGCTACGCCGACCGCCTGCTGTCGGCGATGCGAAAGCAGTTCGGCGGACACGATGAGCGAAAATAGCGCCCACGCCGACGCCCTCGTCTGCTTCGGCATGACGGGCGATCTCGCCCACAAGAAGATCTTTCCCGCGCTGTACGCGATGGCCAAGCGCGGCGCGCTGAAGGTCCCCATCATCGGCGTGGCATCCTCGCCGTGGACCGTCGAGACCCTGCGCGACCGCGCCAAGGACGGCATCGAGAAGTCGGGCGGTATCGACGACCCGCGGGCGCTCGAGCATCTGCTCTCGTCGCTGCGCTACGTGAGGGGCGACTACAAGGCCCCGGGGACGTTCGAGGCCTTGAAGAAGGCTTTGGCCGGCGCGAAGCGCCCCGTCTTCTATCTGGCCATCCCGCCCTTCCTCTTCGAGGCGGTCATCAAGGGCCTGGCCGCCGCCGGACTGGCCGGCGGCGGCGCCCGGGTCGTCGTCGAGAAGCCGTTCGGCCGCGACCTGGCCTCGGCGCGCGAGCTGAACGCGGTCGCGCACGCGGTCTTCCCCGAGGACGCGATCTTCCGCATCGACCATTACCTCGGCAAGGAGGCGATCGAGAACATCCTGTACTTCCGCTTCGCCAACTCGTTCCTGGAGCCGATCTGGAACCGGCATCACGTCGCGAGCGTGCAGGTCACGCTCGCCGAGGACTTCGGCGTCGAGGGCCGCGGCGCGTTCTACGAGACGGCCGGCTGCCTGCGCGACGTCGTGCAGAACCACCTGTTCCAGATCGTCGCGCTGCTCGCGATGGAGCCGCCGGCGTCGGGGGACTCCGAGGCGCTGCGCGACGAGAAATCCAAGGTGTTCCACTCCATCCGCCCGCTGAAGGCGAAGGACGTCGTGCGCGGCCAGTTCGCCGGCTATCGCGACGAGAAGGGCGTGGCGAAGGACTCGGACGTGGAGACCTTCTGCGCCCTCCGCCTTGAGATCGACTCGTGGCGCTGGGCGGGCGTGCCCTGGTACTTGCGCTCGGGCAAGAAGCTCCCGACGTCGGCCGCCGAGGTGCTCGTGAAGCTCAAGGCGCCGCCGCAGAGGATCTTCGAGGACTCGCCGCTGCCGGGCGGCACCACCAACTACGTGCGCTTCCGGCTTTCGCCTTGCCCGGCCATCGCCCTCGCGGCGCGGATCAAGCGCGCCGGCGAGTCCTACGTCGGGGACCAGCGCGAGCTGTTCATGCTCGACGAGCAGCCCGAGGAGCGCGCGGCCTACGACCGCCTGCTCGGCGACGCGATGGCCGGCAAGACCGCGCAGTTCGCGCGCGAGGATTCGGTCGAGGCCGCGTGGGCCATCGTCGACCCGGTGCTCGAGAACCACCACGCGTGCCTCCCTTACGAGCCGGGGACGTGGGGACCCGAGGAAGCCGACGCGCTGATCGCGAGCGACGGCGGCTGGCGAGACCTCTCGGCCAAGTGCGTCTGATCCGATGAGCACCAGGCGCCCGGGCTCCGGCCGGGCGTTCGCGGCGCTGGCCGTCGGGGGCTCGGTGCTGGCCCTGCTCGCGCCGGCGCTGCGGCGCGGCGAGGGCCTGCTCCCCGTCGGCTCGCTGTGGCGCGTGCCGCCGTGGAACGCCGTGCTCCCGCCTCAAGCCGGCAACGGGCTGCTCTCCGATCAGCTGCTGAACTTCTGGCCGTGGCGGCTTTTCCTGCGCGCGGAGCTGCTCCAGGGACGCTTCCCGCTGTGGAACCCGCTCATCGCGGGCGGCGTGCCCTTCGCCGGGTGCGTGCAGGCCGCCCCGTTCTTTCCCATCAGCCTCCTGATCGCCGTCCTGCCGCCCGCGGCATGGAGCCTGGCCGCGGCTTTCCTCAAGCTGTTCATCGCCGGCTGGTTCACGAGCCTGCACGCGCGCCGCCTCGGCGCGGACCGGACCGGCGCCGCCCTCGCGGGCGTCTCCTTCGCGCTGAGCGGCTTCATGATCGCCTGGCTCGGCCATCCGCAAACGAACGCGGCCTGCCTTCTGCCCGCGCTTTTCTGGTCGCTCGGGCGCGCCTTCGAGCCCGGCGAGCGAAGCGGCCATCGGGAGCCGCGCGCCTGGGTCCCGCCCGCGCTGATCGCCGGACTGATCCTGCTCGCGGGGCATCCTCCGACGGAGCTCCACGTCCTCGCGGCGGGGGGCTGCTACGCTCTTTTCCTGGCGTGGCGCGCGCCGCGCCCCGATCGCGCGCGACTGCTCGGCGCGGCGGCCCTCGCCGCGGCCGCGGGGGCGCTTCTCGCGGCGCCGGCTTTGCTCCCGTACGTCGAGTACCTGCGCCTGAGCTCGACCGCGGGCGCGTCGGCGTCGCTCGCGCGCTGGTCGACGCGGCTGGCGCCGTGGTCCCTGCTCCATCTTCTCATGCCGCTCGCCTCCGGAGCGCCGGGCCGCGGCGCCGAGGTGCTGGGCCCGGCCGCCTTCGGTCTCGATCCCGCGAGCAACTTCCTCGAGCGCGCGGGCTGGGTCGGCCTGCCGGCGCTCGCGTTCGCCGCGCTGGCGGTCGCGCGCCGCCCGCGCGACGCCTCGGTGCGCTTCCACGCGGGGCTCGCGCTGTTCGGCCTGGCGGCGGCCTTCGGCCTTCCGCCCCTGCCGTCGCTGTGGCGCGCGCTTCCCGGCTTCTCGTCGGCCAATCCGACGCGCCTTCTTCTCTTGTTCTGTTTCGGCGCGGCGACGCTGGCGGGTCTCGGCGGCTCGAGCGCGGACGAGATCGCGCCGAAGCGATGGCGGGCCGGTCTCCTGCTCTTCTTCGCGGGCGCGCTGTTCCTCTACTTCGGCGCCGCGTCGAGGGCGTGGGGAGGCTTGACCGCCGCGGAGTCCCGCTCGGCGCTGGAGCAGGCCGCGTGGTTCGCGGCCGAGGCGGCGGCGGCGCTCGCCCTGCTCTCGCTGCCGCGAGCCGCCCGCTGGGCTCCGCTGGCGGCCGCCGTCTTCCTCCTTCACGCGGCCGCCGGCGTCAACCCGTCGGCGCCCGCGGACCTGCTGTATCCGCGCACGCCGGCCATCGGCTCCCTCGCGGCCGCGCAGGGCGAGGGGCGCGTGCTCGGCCTCGGCGCGGCGCTCGCGCCCGACGTCGGCATGGCGCTGGGCCTGCGCGACGCGCGCGGGCGCGACTTCACGACGGTCCGGCGCTACGAGGAGCTCGTCACCGGAAGCAGCGGCGACTTCGACTTCTTCGAAGGGACCTCCTCCATGCCCGCGAACCCTCGCCTGCTCGCCGTCTCCGCCGTCGCCGCGACGCCGCGCTTCGCGGGCGCGGTGCCGGCGGACTGGCGGCTCGTGCACGAGGGGGATCTCGCCGTGTTCCTCGCGCCTCAGCCGGGACGGCGCGCGCTGTTCGTCCCGGCGGCGCGTTCGGCCGCTCCGCTGGAGGTCCTCAAGATCGTGCGCGCCCCGGCCTTCGACCCGTCGGCGGTCGCGTGGCTTGACGACGGGCCGGCCGGGGCGGAGACCGCGGCCGGACGGGGGTCCGCCCGCGTCGTGCGCGAGACCAGCGGCGAGGTCGTGGTGGAGACGCGCGCGGACGCGCCGGGCTGGCTCGTGCTCCTCGACACCTGGTTCCCGGGCTGGCGCGCGGAGGTGAACGGCGCGCCGGCCGACCTGCGGCGGGCCGATTACGATTTCCGGGCGGTGCGGGTCCCCGCGGGGACGGCGACCGCGCGCTTCACGTACGCGCCGTGGTCCTTCCGGCTGGGGCTTCTGCTCGCCGCCCTCGGCGCCCTCGCGCTCGCCGCGGCCTGGGCCTATCGGCCCGCCGGCTCCCGGGCTCGATAGCCCAGGCGCCGCGGTCGAGCCGGGGCTATGCTCAAGGCATGGTTGATGACATGATCGAGCTCGTCACCGCCCCGGATCATCGGGCCGAGGTCGTCTCCACGGTCCTTCTCTTCGTCCTGATGATCGGGCTCGGCGCCGGTTTTTGACCCGGAAGCCTTGAATCCCGGCTCCCGGCGGTCTATACTGGCTCCATGAATCTCCGACGCCCCGCCGCGCTCCTGGCCGCCGCCTCCCTCGTTCTCGCCGCCCTCCCGGCCTTCGCCGACGACGCCGCGACCGCGGCCGCCGCCATGCAGGCCATCGGGCAGGCGGCGCCCGGCGGCGCTCCGCCCTCGGGCACGACGACGGGGAAGAAGAACGACAACGGTTTCCGGGAGCTCAAGGCTCCGCAGATCGAGAGGAAGGCGGGCTCCAAGAAGTCCTCCGCGAAGAAGAGCAAGGCGAAGCCGGCCTTGTCGAAGTACAAGTCCACGGAGCTCGCCGAGAGCCAGGAGCACAACTACCGGTTCAACGAGAACGCCGACCCCCTGGATGTCCCGAAGAAGAAGGCCGCGGCCAAGAAGAAGAAGGCGTCGTCGGAGGCGTCCGACGGCGAGTCCAAGGACGAGAAGCCCGCCGCCTGCGCCGAGGACGAGCCCTGCCCGGCGCACGGCTCGAGCTCCGACGCGGACGCCCTCTAGTCCGTCGTCGCTCTCGGTAAGGCGCCCCCATTCATTGATGTCATGTACCGGCTGACATCTCTCGAAATCAAGTAACTGAGAAAAATTCTGGGAACCAATTCGGGGGGATGACCGTAGGATATGTGTAGATGGACGTCGAGGCTCGGATGCGTCATATTTCTAATACAATCTAATTGGTTCAGTTTGGCCCCCACCTTATCTTCGAATGAGAAAATACATTAGTCCTCAAATTTCCGAATCAACTTGGAAGTTGCTTGGGGAATCAGCGACATATGCTTCTCCAAAGTCGATTCTTCATTCAGGCGATGCTCTAAAAGTGTTGCGCGGACTTCCTGATCGATGTATTCATACGAGTCTTAGCTCTCCGCCCTATTGGAATGTGCGTGATTATGAGCATCATGAACAACTAGGGCTTGAGGAGACGGTAGACGAATACGTTGAGAAAATCGTTGCTGTCTACCGCGAAGTCCGTCGTGTCCTTGTGAAGGGTGGAACTGCATGGCTTAACGTGGGCGACGCATATGTTGGTGCCGTCACCAAGAATGCTCCAAAACCGTGGATCCGGAATAAGCAATTGGCGATGGTCCCTTGGCGTTTGGCAATAGCACTTCAAGAGGATGGCTGGTGGATTCGTAATTCGGTGGTGTGGCATAAGCCAAACGCAATGCCATCCAGCACGCGTGATCGCTTAACAAATACATGGGAGCCTGTTTTCCTTCTCACCAACGACGAGCAATATTATTTCAATCTGGATAGTATCCGCGTACCCCATAAGACAGATGATGCTGTCGAGAGAAAACGGGCGGAACGCGGTGGCACTAGTGGTAAAGCAGTTGGTAAACCGAATTTGCGTGAATGGCTTAATTCTCCTCGTCACCGAGTGAATATCGAAGGATTGAAGATTGTTAGGCGCCGTCCGAACGAGCCTCAGGCTATCGAACTGGCCGCCTATCTGCGTGCAGCGATGGAGAATAGTGGTGAGTCCATCGATTCCATCGCAAAGAAATTAAAGCTTCCATTCGAGCGGACACGACATTATTTCAGACTTGATGAAATCGGGTCACGGCTGCCCCCGGAAGAAGTGTGGCCACAGTTGAAATCGATTTTGCATTTGGATGATCGTTTCGACGAAATGATGCGTATCGAGGTTGGAGATAACGTCATTCGAAATCATCCGTTGGGTCGCAATCCTGGCGATATGATGCAAGTAGCTTTAAATGGCGGAAGCCAAACTCATTTCGCGACAATGCCGTTGAATTTGGCCTCGAACCTTCTGAAGGCAACTTTGCCTTCCGGGGGGATCTGCCTTGATCCGTTTATGGGTTCAGGAACTACCGGTAGGGCTGCCTTGAATTTGGGTAGTCGGTTCGTTGGAATCGATGTGAGATTCGATTACCAAAGCGAATTTGTCTCAGGTGTGGCGAAAGAGGCAGTTTCGCTTGTTCGAGAGCGGATGAAGCGCTATCGAGCAAAAAAGTCAAAAGCTGTGAGAGTTTCAGCCCCCGTCGCCAGATCAGTATCGCGCCATCTAGGAGTCGCGTAGTTAACTCCATTCTCGAACTTGAGTTCCTGTAGGCGCCACGGGCATGCAGCCTTCAAACGCTCATAGTAGACTCTGATCCGCTGCTTTTCTTGACGGGCCGATGAGTGTTTGCCTTGCCCAAAAAATGAGGCCCGAGGATCCTGATTGTATTTTGGCTTAAAGCGTTGATGCGGCATTGAAACAGAATTTATTGCGATAAGTCGTCTGTAAGGTGGTTCTATTGAGCTGATATCTTCGTAGAAGAAGTGCACGAAGATCGAAGTCGTGACCACCGGAATTTGTTTGGCGCCATAACCGATCAGTATTTGATGAGGGGGAACCCCGGCATTGAGTCGCTCGATTTTAGGCCTTCCGGTTTTATCAGTAACTTCAAAATCGGCGTCCATGCAAAGTTGTGATTGTTGGAGCGTCTCTCGATTGTTCTCGGTTGATGCCTTCGCATCGACTAGCAATACCTGAGGGATGATCCCAAAGGGAGTGCTCATCCAACGGACTCTTTTGTAATCAATAAATCCGGCAAAGCGCTTGTTTATTGGATAGCATTCCGCCACCTCAAGAGCATATTGCGTGAGGTCTTCCGCAAGCGGAGTGATTTCCGATTCGACCTGAGCATTGGTGGAATCAAAAATGTCTTTGGCTTCTTGCGAATACTCCTGTAGTGCTTGGACCACCACACGTTGCGTTTGTTTTTCCAGGAGCTCGTGCTGCTCGGCCGTTAGCTGTTTGTAATCTTGGATCATGATGGTGTTTCGCGGGCGTATTTACAGATCGAGCAATAATTTGGAAGCAGGGATACGTAAGGCGCGAGCAATTTTTAAGATGTTGACTAGACTCACGTTCCGCTCACCGCGCTCAATTCCGCCAATATAAGTCCGATGTAAGCCAGCCAGTGCCCCGAGTTCTTCCTGAGAAATAAAATGGCGCTCACGTAACTCGCGGAGGTTAGTACCAAAACGTCGAAGCCCCGGCCTGATGCCCATTATCGACATAAGTCTATTCGCACGATGACTATGAATCTACAGACTATAAGTATCATCGATGAAATTCGAAGTCGGGAGTTATGCAGGTCGCGGCTGAGAATGCATCGGCCAAGAGTCTCGCCGGCATTCTCCGGCGAGTCCAAGGACGAGAAGCCCGCCGCCTGCGCCGACGATGAGCCCTGCCCGGCGCACGGCTCGAGCTCCGACGCGGACGCTCTCTATGTCTTCGCGCGTTCCGGATGTGGGGCTTCCCCGCTCATCGCACTCGAGCGAGACGGGACCGCGGAGCGTCCGGCCAGCCCGAAGCACGCGGCCGCGAGCGCAGCCCCCGCGGCGACGTCGACGACGTAGTGCTGCTTGATGAGCAGCGTCGACGCGCAGATGGCCGCGGCCCAGAGCGCGCCGGGCGCGGCCCAACGGCTGCGGTCGTCGCGCAGGCCCAGAGCCGCGATGCAGGCCAGGGCCACGTGCTGGGAAGGACAGCAGTTGGCCCCCGAGTCCAGCGACGTCACGAGGCCGAAGAGAAAGCCGTCCGCGTGCGGCCGGACCAGCACGGTCGGCCAAAGGAAGAAGACCGCGGCCGAGGCGGCCCCCGCGAGGACCATCGCGCCGAGCGTGCGCCGGAAGGACGCTTCGTCGCGCAGCGTGAAGAGAACGAGCGGCAGGAATAGGAAATACGAGAGGTAGAGCGGCGTCGCCCCGGGGACGAAGGGCACGAGCCGGTCCAGCGCGGTCGTGGGCAGGACGTAGGGCGTCAGCCAGTGCCAGTGGTCGGTCGCCTCGTACGAGGCGAAGATCACGGCCAACCCGGCCGCGACCGCGATCCAGCGCTTAGACATCGACGTTCTGGCCCTCGCGCGCGGCGAAGACCTCGAGCGTCTTGCCCCGCGACGCCACGAGCTTGACGCTGTCGGCGACGAGCGCGTCCATCGCCTCGTCGTCATGCGCGGGATCGTGGTGGAACAGCGCCACGCGCTTGGCGCCCGCCTTCACCGCCAGGTCGAGCACGTCCTCGAACGTGCTGTGGCCCCAGCCCTTCTTGATCATGTACTCCTCGGCGGTGTACTGCGCCTCGCAGATCAAGAGGTCGGAGCCCTCGACGAAGCGCGCGACGGCCGCGTCCTCCTTGACGGCGAACTCGCCGGAGCGATTGAGCTTGGCGTAGGGCTCGTGGTCGCTGATGTAGGAGACGACCCTGCCCTCGTGCTCGAAGCGGAAGCCGACCGTGATCCCCGGATGGTTCAGGAAGTGATAGGAGACCTTGACCGGCCCGATCATGACCGGGGCGTTGAGCTCGTGGAAGGCCGGCTTGGACGCCATGTCCTTGAGCGAGACGGGGAAATACGTGGAGCTCATCTGGCCGTCCATGATGTCCTTGAAGGGGCGCGTCGTGCCGTGCATGCCGTACACCGCGAACTTGCTCGTCGGCAGGTACAGCGGCGCGAAGAAAGGGAAGCCCTGGATGTGGTCCCAGTGCGTGTGGCCGATGAACAGGCTGCCCTCGATCGGCGCCCCGGCCGCGGTCTTCAGAAGGGAGACCCCGAGCTCCCGGATCCCGGTGCCCGCGTCGACGATCATGAGGCGGTCCGCGGCGCGGACCTCGACGCAGGGCGTGTTCCCTCCATAGCGCGCGGTCCGGGGACCGGGCGCCGCGATCGAGCCGCGGACGCCCCAGAAGCGGACTTTCACGAGGCGCCGCCGAGCATCCCGTCCACGCGCCGCTTGAAGGCCTCGAGGTCGAAGGGCTTGACGATGTAGTCGTCGGCGCCGGTCTCGGCCACGGCGGTGCTCACGTCGTGCGCGTAGGACTTCGAAGAGGCGATCAGCACCTTGACGGTCTTGAGCACGGCGTCGCCGCGGATGCGGCGCACCACCTCGAAGCCGTGCATGCGGGGCATCAGCAGGTCCAGCACGATGAGGTCCGGGCGCAGGCGCTTGGCCAGCGCGAGCCCTTCCTCGCCGTCGCGCGCGGCGACCACGTCGTAGCGGTCGCCCAGGAGGAGCACCATCAGCCCCCGCATGTCGTCGTCGTCGTCCACGACCAGCACGCGCTTCACGCCCGCAGTGTAGCGCGGCTTGGCCGCGCCGTCAATGCCGTTTCTTCGAAATGCTATCCTTGCGACATGCCTTCCTTCGGGGACTGGCTCAGGGCTTCCTGGGAGGATTTCCGCCGCCGCTGGGCGATCCTGCTCGCCGTCGCCGGAACGGGCGGAGCGGCGACGCTCGCCGCCGGCTTCCTTCTGTTCATCCCGGCCGCCCTGCTGACGGTCTTCGGCGTCGGGCCCGCCTGGGCCGTCTGGGGCTCGGCCGTCGTCGTCTCGCTGGCGGCGGTCCTGTGGCTTTCGACCTGGGCGCAGGCCGCGGTGATGCGCGCCGCGGCGACCGACGAGCCGACGCGGGAGTGCCTTTCGACGGCGTGGGGGCAGACCGCGGCCTTCGCGTGGGTGCTGAGTCTCGCCTTGCTCTCGATCGTCGGCGGCTACATCCTGCTCATCCTTCCCGGCCTGCTCCTGTCCGTGCTGCTGTTCGCCGCGCCGTTCTGCCAGATCACCGGCGAGGCCGACGGCGCGCGGGCGCTGGGGCTTTCCTGGGCGCGCGTGAAGCCCCATTTCTGGACCGTCGCGGGACGCCTGCTCGCGGCGACGCTGCTGACGGCCGCGCCGGGCTGGATCCCGTACGTCGGGTGGATCGTCATGATGTTCTGGGCGCCGTTCAGCTTCGTCGCGATGGCGCGCCTGGACAAGGACCTCAGGGCCGCGGAGCCGGACGCCGAGGCGCCGGCGTGGATCGGCTCGGCGATCGCGGGGCTCACGGCCGCGTTTCTGCTCGGCGGGACCGCCGCGACCTTCGCCGCCGTGCGCGTGACGCAGGCGGCGGTGCGCGAGTTCAACGCGCCCGGCGGCATCGCCTCGCGCCTGCGGCCCGAGACCGCGCAGGCGCTGATGGACGCCTACGCGAGCCAGGACGAGGAGCGCAAGTCGAAGGCGATGGCGGACCTTCTCGCCGAGGTCAAGAGCGCGGTCTCGGACACCGCGGCCGCCGCGGCCGGCGCGAACGAGCCCGTCGCGGTCTCCACGGCGGCGGCGGGGACGAGGTGAGCAGGAGCCGGGGGGCGGTCCTGTCTCTCGGGGCACTCGCGGCGCTGGCCATCCTGGCGCTCGTCGTCGGGGCGCGGCTCGGCGAGGTCCGGCGCGCGGGCGAGGCCGTCTCCTGGGGCTGGGCTCTCGCCGCTCTCGGCTGCGCGCTGGCCAGCCACGCGATGGTGGGCATGGCGCTGTCGGAGACCCTCGCGGTGCTCGGCCACGACCTCGGCGGACCGTCGGTGCTCGGCATCGCGCTCGTGTCCACGACCGCCAACTATCTCATCTCCACGGGCGGGGTCACCGGCTTCGCGCTGAAGGCGCACCTGCTGCACAAGCGGCAAGTGCCGATAGCGACCACGGTGACGGCCTCGGCCGTGACCTCGGCCATCCTTTATGCCGTGCTGGCCGTCAT
>Ga0134128_10008409_pt1 | contig 12420 bp, 10 predicted proteins | sample KB31754_FD_96462 | JGI IMG/M metagenome (GOLD analysis project Ga0134128, IMG submission 96462) | Terrestrial soil microbial communities with excess Nitrogen fertilizer from Kellogg Biological Station, Michigan, USA - KB3-175-4 | ecosystem: Environmental > Terrestrial > Soil > Unclassified ...
CACAACGGATTGTCGGAGCCGAAGGGGGTTACCACAATGGTCTGAAGAAACGCGAGATTGCCAAGGAACGTGCGAAAGCTGATCCAGTCGGGAATTTTATACAGCAGGATGGTGATGCCGCTGGTCCCCATGTAAATGGGCGAATGTGGAAAGAGGCGAACGCCGGCTGTGTCCCACATCCAGCAAAGAATCAGCGCAGGCAGCAGGACCAGTTCCAGGCGGACGATCCGGTGGAATGTATAGTGTTTGACCGACCATTTGCCATCGCGAATGGCCCGCACCACGCTGCGGCCAATGAGGTAACCGCTGAGCACGAAGAAGACAACGACGGCCTCGTGGCCGAACTTTGTCAGAAAATAGAAGGCTTCGAGAACGAAATTTTTTCCCCGGACATCGGGCCAGTCGACAAAGAACAGATTTCGCCAGTGTCCCAGGAGTACGGCGAAGGCGGCCACAGCACGCAGCATGTTCAAATGCGCGGACGCCTGGCTCGACAGAGGCGCGAAGGGCCGGCGCGGCGCGGCAATCGTATCCGGTTGTCCTTGGGCGGCCGTGGACATGCGAACAGTGTAGCGAAGAGTTATTGAAAAAAATAAAGCCGTGCGGAACCGGTCATCGGGAAGACATCTCGAGCAGGCCGGCGCTTAACGATGCTTCATACGGTGCGCGGAGAACGCCGCGTTCGGTAACGATCGCGGTCACGTACTTCGCGGGCGTCACATCGAAGGCCGGGTTTGAGATTCCGGCATTGGATGGCGTAATCGGACGATCGTTGAAGTGCGTCACTTCCTTTGCCGAGCGCTCCTCGATAGGAATCTGATCGCCGGTGGGGGTCGCCAGGTCAATGGTGGACCAGGGCGCGGCCACATAAAAAGGGATGCCATGCTCCTTCGCCAGCACCGCAACGCCGTAGGTGCCGATCTTGTTGGCGACATCGCCATTGGCGGCGATGCGGTCGGCCCCGACGATGACTGCCTGAATTTTTCCGGCGCGCATCTGGCTGGCAGCCATATTGTCGCAAAGCACGGTGGTCGGAATGTTGTCGTGGAGCAGTTCCCACGCGGTGAGCCGCGCGCCTTGCAGAAATGGCCGCGTCTCATCGGCGTAGACATGGATTTTGCTTCCGCTTTCGACAGCGGTGCGGATCACGCCCAGCGCGGTCCCATGGCCGCAAGTGGCCAGAGCGCCCGCATTGCAATGGGTCAATACACCCCCGGAACGCGGCAGCAAGGCAGCGCCATGCTGGCCCATCGCGCGGCAGGCGGCGATGTCCTCGTCGTACATGCGACAGGCTTCGGCGACGGCTTCCTGTTGAATCTGGGCGACGGTAACGCATGGTTCCTGGGACATGGTGCGAACAACTTCGCGGATGCGCTCGATTCCCCAGAACAGATTGACAGCGGTGGGCCGGGTCGCGGCGAGCGTGTCGCCAATGATCTTCAGGTCTGCTTCCAGTTGTGGGATATCGGTGGCCTGGCTCTGTTGCAAACCGAGCGCGACGCCCATGGCCGCGCTGACGCCAATCGCGGGCGCGCCGCGGACGATCATATTGCGGATGACATCGGCGACCTCGCGATAATTTTTCGCGAGCACATAGGTTTCTTCAACCGGAAGCTTGGTCTGGTCGAGAAAGCGCACGCCGGCATCGGTCCATTCGAGGGTGGGGATCATGATCTCAGTTTAGAGTATTCAGGAAGGGCGGCGATTCGTGCGGATTCCTTTGGCGATAGTTGAAGGATTGTGCAGAGTACTTGAAGGATTATGTAGAGAAGTTGAAGGATTGTGCAGGCTGAAAAGACGGTAAAAACAGGCGGTAAACGACACAAAATAAGGGAAATAGCGGAGCTGGAGGGAGTCGAAGGCCGGCGTTTTCCCCGATTTTTTTAAAAATGCCTTTTATAAATAGCGACAGGGAGGACATGCCAGCGTTCCGGTCGCTCGGGGAGACCACCCTCTTGATGACAGGATACCAAGCCGGCACAGGAGATGCGCCAGCGCTATTGGCATCCTCTCCGCGTTCAGATTTGAGGAGGTGGTTGCTCAGATTTGAAAAATCGTAAGATCGGATTCGAGAGGCGGAAGGTACACGATAGCGCTCGCCGTATCTCAGGCGAAATCCAGCTCCAACTGATCGACGTAGCACCAGCCCCATTCTTCGCCGGGTTCCATGGATCGCATAATGGGGTGCTGCGTGGCGTGGAAGTGCTTGGTCGCGTGCCGATTTTTCGATGAATCGCAGCAGCCGACGTGGCCGCACTCCATGCAGAGCCGCAGATGCACCCAGCGATCACCCATCTTCAGGCACTCCTCGCATCCCTCGGGAGTGCGGGGCGAAACTTTGCGGATTTGATTGAGGTGCGTGCAGGCTTCCATCGGGATAATCCGTCAACGATTCACGTAACACGTTGAGTTGAGTCGAGTCATGGGAAAAAAGCAAAAGCAGGTCCCTCGACTCGCTACCCCTCGCTCGGGATGACAACTTTTAATTTCAAGTGAACCGCTCCTTTACCTTTTTCTCATCGCGGCGATGTGCGCGGCGCGGACGTCTTCAGCAGTAAACAGCGACAGAAAGGGAGCGCCTTGCGCGGCGGCTTCCACAGCAGCGCGTCCGCCCTGTTCCTGCCGGTCTACCAAGCAGAGTACGCCCACGACCTGCATTCCGGCATCGCGAGCGGCTTCCAGCGCCTGAATGGTCGATCCGCCGGTGGTGCACACGTCATCCACAATAACGACGCGCGCGCCGGGTTCGCAGAAGCCTTCGATGCGGCGGCCGGTGCCGTGGGTCTTCTCGGATTTGCGAACGAGAAAGCCATGAATCAGCGGCGATTCCGGATTTTCAAGATGATGCCAGGCACTGGCGGAGGCAATGTTCGAGACCAGCGGGTCTGCCCCCATCGTGAGGCCGCCAACGGCTTGCGGTCGCAGGTTGTGCTGCCGGATGAAATCGTAAAGCGCAAGCCCGGCGAGGCGTCCGCCTTCCGCATGAAGCGTTGTGGTACGGCAGTCAATGTAATAGTCGCTGCGCGCGCCGGAAGAGAGAGTGAAATCCCCGAGGCGGAAAGAGAGAGTGGCGATCAGATGAAGCAGAGGCGTGCGGAAATCCTGCGATATAGGCATGTATTTTTCCGATGGAAATCAGATTCGGAGTCATTCTGAACGGAGTTCGCTACTGCGGACGAAGTGAAGAATCCTGAGAATATGCACTAACACATTACGCCATGATCTTCTGGATTCTTCCCCTTCGCAAGCTCAGGGTCCGAATGACTCATTTTAACTTGCGGAATTACGGTATTTCGTTGAACAGATATCAGTCGAGTCCCATTTTTCGCTGCATCTCTTCCAGACTCAGGCCCTTCGTCTCCGGATAGATGAAGATCACAAGCAAAAGTTCGATCGCCATCATGGCGGCGAAGAAATAAAACGGCACGGCGACGTAATGCACCGCGACGATGGGGAAGATGCCGGCGACGAGCGCGTCGACCACCCAGATGGAAGCGCTGCCCAGACTGATGCCTTTCGCCCGCACGCGCGTGGGAAATATCTCGCCGATATAGACCCATACCACCGCTCCCTGGGAGACGGCGAACGAAATGATGTACAGGATCAGCAGCGCTAACAGGTTTTGCCCATGGGTATGGGTCTGGAAGACGATGCCTACCAGCGTCAGGCAGACGATCATGCCGATGCCGCCGACGATGAGAAGCGTCCTACGACCCAGCTTGTCGATGACGGACATGGCGATCAGCGTGGCGACCAGGTTCGCCAGCCCGACATAGACGGCCTGGAGATCGCTCGACAGGTTGCTGAATCCGGCGGCAGCAAAGATGTCGTTCAGGTAATAAAGAATTGCGTTGATGCCGGAAAGCTGGTTGAAAATTCCAATGCTCAAGGCGAGAAAAATAGGCAAGCGGTATTTGCGAGTGAAGAGCGGCTCGTCCTTCTTTTGCCGGTCGAGGTGGATCGATGCGACGATGTCCTGCAATTCCGCTTCAATGTTCGGCTCTCCGCTCAAACGCAATGCTTCGCGGGCTTCGTCGATGCGGTTCTGCGTGGCCAGCCAGCGCGGGCTGCGGCCAATGGTGAACAGCAGGATAAAAAAAACAATCGCGGGGATGCCGGCAACCCCCAATTGCCAGCGCCATTCGGTCATGCCGAGGTGAAATGTGGCAATGACGAAGTTCGACATGTAGGCCAGCAGAGCGCCGACGACAACGTTGATCTGAAATGTTCCCGCCAGCCGTCCGCGCCATTCCGCCGGTGCGATCTCCGCGATATACATCGGTCCCAGGACGGAACTGCCGCCAACGCCCAGTCCGCCAATCACGCGAAAGGCGAGCAGTGCCTCCCAGTTCCACGCCAGGCCGCAGCCGACAGCGGAGATCAAATACAGTACCGCCATGATCAACAAACTGTCCCGTCGTCCAATTCGCCGGCCCGGAATGCCGGCAAACCCCGCGCCGGCGATGGTGCCGACCAGGGCGCTGGCGACTGTAAACCCAAGCTGTGAGGCGCTCAACGCATACGTGATGGTGAGCAGGTGCGTGGTCCCCGAGATGACAATGGTGTCAAAGCCAAAGAGCAGCCCTCCCAGGGCGCTTACCAGAGTGCTGCGGATGAGGTAGGCGTTGAGCTTCATTGGGATGTTTTGCGGGTTCCGTTTGGATGAGGGTGGAAACGTTTGCTTGACGCAACCATATCAGAAGTTCGCTGTTCGAAAGGAATCTTCCCATCCTTCGCCGAGAACGCCCATTCGATTCGCTACGCTCGCTCATGGCAGGCTCCGGATGGGGCATCGACGATTTTGGCGGGAGTTCGAACCCCAGGTCTTAGAAGCGAGACCTGGGGCACCCGCTACTCGGCTAAAGTTGCGCTATTTTAGAAGAGCAGGTCCCTCGACCCCCTTTCGCTCTGCTCCGGTTGCTCGGGATGACAATCCAATTCGTGCGCTATTGCTATACAGCAGGCGCGTCGAAGAGAAAATCTTTACTGCGGAGTTCGCGAATTTGGTCGCGCAGCTTGGCCGCTTTTTCAAATTCAAATCTCTGCGCGGCTTCGCGCATGGACGCTTCGAGGTTCGCGATGTGCGCGTCCAGATTTTCCTGGCTGTGGAAGTTTTCCGGCATCTCTGCCGCTTCTTCGGTTATGTCGGAATACTCCGCCTTCAAAATTCCGGCGAGCGCCATGTCCACGGGCCGAATAATGGAAGTGGGCGTGATGCCATTTTCTTCGTTGTAGGCGGCCTGGATGGCGCGTCGCCGGTCGGTTTCCGCGATGGCGCGTTTCATGGAGTCGGTCATGTTGTCGGCGTACAGAATGGCGCGGCCATTGATGTGACGCGCTGCGCGACCAATGGTCTGGATCAGCGATCCTGACGAACGCAGAAAACCTTCCTTGTCGGCGTCGAGAATCGCCACCAGGGAAACTTCCGGCAGATCGAGGCCCTCGCGCAGCAGGTTGATGCCGATCAGCACGTCGTACTCGCCCTTGCGCAGATCGCGCAGCAGGCGCACGCGCTCCAGGGTTTCAATCTCGGAGTGCATATACCGGCAGCGCACGCCGACCTCGGTGTAGTAGCTGGCCAGATCTTCCGCCATGCGTTTCGTCAGCGTGGTGACCAGTACGCGTTCGCCTTTTTTTTCGCGTTCGCGAATCTCCGCGAGGAGATCGTCGATCTGGCCGCGCACCGGGCGAATCTCCACCTGCGGATCGACCAGTCCCGTGGGCCGGATGATCTGCTCCGTCACCACGCCGGCGGATTGCGTGAGTTCATACGGGCCGGGAGTGGCGGAGACGTAGATGATCTGGTTGCTGCGGACCTGGAACTCCTCGAATTTCAGCGGACGATTGTCCATCGCCGATGGCAGACGATAGCCGTAGTCCACAAGGCTTTGCTTGCGCGAACGGTCGCCATGCCACATGCCATGCAACTGCGGAATGGTGACGTGCGATTCGTCGATGAACATTAAATAATCGTTGGGGAAATAATCGAGCAACGTGGGCGGAGGTTCTCCCGGCAGGCGACCGGAAAAGTGCCGCGAATAATTTTCGATGCCGTGGCAGTAGCCCATCGATTTGATCATTTCGAGATCGAAGCGCGTGCGCTGATGGATGCGCTGGGCTTCGACCATTCTGCCTTCGGTCTCAACTTCCTTTTCCCACCATGCGAGCTCCGCCAGAATGCCTTCAATGGCGATCTTCTTGCGCTCCGGCTGCACCACGTAGTGGCTTTTGGGATAGATCGGCAGCCGCGCGAACTTCTGCTTTACGGTGCCGAAGAGAGGGTCGATCTGCGAAAGGGATTCCACTTCGTCGCCGAACAGTTCGATGCGATACGCGTTTTCATCGTAGGTGGGGAAGACTTCGATGACATCGCCGCGAACGCGGAAGGTGCCGCGGCGGAAATCGACGTCGTTGCGGTCGTAAAGGATTTCGACGAGGCGGCGGGTGATGTCCTCGCGGCGAATCTTCTGGCCGCGCTCCAGGAGCATCAGCATTCCGTAGTATGCTTCCGGCGAGCCAAGGCCATAGATACAACTGACGGAGGAGACGATGACGACATCGCGGCGTTCGAACAGGGAGCGCGTTGCGGACAGCCGAAGCTGATCGAGCTGCTCATTGATGGTCGCTTCCTTCTCGATGTAGAGATCCGCCGATGGAATGTAAGCTTCGGGCTGGTAGTAGTCGTAGTAGGAGACGAAATATTCGACGGCGTTGTTGGGGAAGAACTGCTTGAACTCGTGGTAAAGCTGCGCCGCAAGGGTCTTGTTGTGCGCCAGGATGAGCGCGGGCCGGTTCAACTGCTCGATGACCTTGGCCATCGTGAATGTCTTGCCCGAGCCGGTGACGCCCAGAAGCACCTGATGTTTCTCGCCGTTTCGCATGCCTTGAGACAGTTCATCGATGGCGTGCACCTGGTCGCCGCGCGGCTGATAGTCGCTCACCAGTTCAAAGTCCATACAGAACTATCGTAATCGTTGCCGAAGATGGGCCTCGTCCATAGCCCCGTCGAAGAATTTCCGGTCTGCTGACATCCAGCTCAAGCAACCCGCAATGTCGTCCTGGGCAAAATGAAATGGAGCGAAGGAAAGCCGCAAGGTCCTTCACTGCGTTCGCGGCGGCGAACGCAGTGAAGGATGACAAACCTGATCGGCATAGGATATCCACCGAGCCATTTGTTTTTAAGCCGGCGTCAAATCCAGAACCTGCAATAAATCCGCAGGCCGGTGGATCAGCACATCCGGCGGCACGATTTCGAGCGTATGCGGCGAAAGGCCGTAACTACAGCCGATGGAATAGGCTCCGACATTCTGTGCCGTCAGGACATCGACATCCGAGTCGCCGATCATGACGGTTTCTTCCGGCGTGACGGTGGCTTCGCGGAGCAGCGTTTCGAGACCGAGCGGGTCCGGTTTTTTCGTTGGAAAACTGTTCCCGCCGTAGATGCGGAACATGCATTCGGCCAAACCCAGCGCTTCGCAGATCGACTGCGACGGGCCTACGGGTTTGTTACTCAGCAGCGCGACCCGCGGTTTGCGGGGATGGTCGCGCAGCGCCTCCAGGACCGCGTGGCAGCCTTCGTACACATAGGTGTGATCGAGCTTATGTTCGCGGTAATAATCCAGAAAGTATGTTTCGGCCCGCTCGACCAGGGCTTCATCGTCTGGATCGCCGAGCGCTCGCCGCACCAGCATTCCCGCGCCATCGCCGATGTAGCTAGCGATGACATCCTCCGGCAATTCGTGGCGATGGAAATGCCGCAGCATTCCATTGACAGACTGCGCCAGGTCGGCGCGGGAATCGATCAGCGTTCCATCGAGATCGAACACGATCAGCCGAAGTTGTTCGGCTGGGATTTTGCGCAGGGTGAGGACCATGCATCGATTATTGCAGGGTGATGTTGCCGGTTCCTGTGTACAGTTTGACGACTGCGCCGCCGCCATTGACGGGACCACGCAATACTCCATCCGTAATATGGCCGGAGAGGGGACTGGGGAATGTCGAATCGATGGTTCCCGATCCTGTTTCCGCATCGAGCGAAAATTTTGCGCCAGCGTCGGCGTGGAAGGCGATGGCCCCTTCTCCGGTACGCATCTCCCAGTCCGCGCTGGGCAGGCCGGCCATGCTGATGTTGCCTTTGCCGGTGCTGACACGGATTCCACCCTTCAAATTTGTTGCGGTGATGTCACCGGAGGCCGTCGCAACTAGCGCGCCGTCCAACGCGGAATCGTGGATGGTCAGATTTCCCGATCCAGATTTGACCAGCAGCAATCCCTGGCCGCCGGTGACGTCCACATTTCCGGCTCCGGTGATCAGCACGGACTGGGCGCCAAGTCCGTTGACGACGATGTTGCCGGTACCGGTTTTTACGCGAACAAAGCCCTTGAGGGATTCGACATGAATGTCTCCGGCGCCATCATGCGCGACCAGCGTTGAATTCGCCGGGACGGAGATTTCGTAATCGATGTCGATGTTATGCAGCGAGTCCGCGCCGCAGGTGGTTTTATCTCCGATCTGGATCGCGTTGCCGTTTTGCTGCAGCGGCGGAGTGGCAGCGAGCTTTTTCATTTCGTCCGTGCTGGCCATGGAATGCCAGTTGCCTTTGTGGACGGTGGCGGAAACCTGAACCTTGCCGGCGCTGGTTCCCGATACATGAATCAGGCCGGAACTGGCGCAGACGTTCAGCGCGGGCGCGCCCTGGACGGAATATGATTTTTGAAACGTGATGTCGGCCGCGAAGGCCAGGGTTGAAAAATAGGCGAGCGAGGCTGCTGCAAGCGTTGCTGCGACGAGGCGCATGGGGGGATCCTCCGTTGCAAAAGCTGGGTTAAAGTTGGGTTTCATTGCAATGTACTATTTCAGGACCAAAATGGGACAAAAAATACCGCGGAGCCTTGTCTGGGTCGCCAGTTCGCCACTGGGCTGCAGGAGCGGATGGTTCTGGGTTGGAAGCACCGCAAGTGGATTCAATCCTGCTATTTAGCTGCCAACAGGGCAGATTGCCCCCGGTGATCGCGCGTCCTGCTAGACTCGGAGGAAAATGCCCACGCTGCCACTATTCCGGGCCGCCGCCATCGTTGCGCTGATCCTCTGCAATGCGTTCTTCGTTGCGGCGGAATTCGCCATGGTTTCGCTACGGCGGACGCGCGTGGTGCAACTGATTGAGCAAAAGCGCATCGGCGCGCGCAAAGTGGCCGATTTGCAGACGAACCTGGACGATTTTCTTCCCGCCGTGCAATTAGGCGTTACGCTTGCCAGCCTGACGCTGGGCTGGCTGGGCGAACCGTTTGTCGCGCGATTTCTTTCTCCGTGGTTCGCAATGCTGCCGCATGCGCGCTTGTATGGAAGTCTGCTGGCGGCGATCCTCGCTTTTTGCCTGATCAGCTATCTGGAAGTCATTTTTGGCGAGCTGGTGCCGAAGTCGCTGGCGCTCCGGCAGACGGAAAAGGTCGCGCTGGCGGTGGCGGGTCCCATTGCGCTTTTTATGCGGATTACAGGGCCGGTGATTCGCCTGATGAATGCGTCCGCCGATCTGGTGTTGCGGCTGTTCCGGCTTTCGCGCGCGCCGGAACGGATTCCGCATTCGCCGGAGGAGTTGAAGTTGATCGCGACCGCGACCCGACACATGGGTCTTCTGCCGGAACAACAGGAGACGATCATTCATCGCGTGCTCGACCTGGATGCGATCACGGTGCGCGAAATCATGACTCCCCGGCAAAAAATATTTTCGCTGCCTGCCGATCTTTCGCTGGCGGAGGCCAACGCGCGCATTACGCAGGTGCAACGTTCGCGGGTCCCCATCTACGACCCGGCACGCGGGCTGGAACACATAATCGGAGTGGTTTACGCGAAAGATCTCGCGCGATGGATGCACTTTCAGGCCATCGTCCACGCCATGCCGCAGAATGCCCCGCACGCATCGCTCACGCGCGGCAATGACGTGGAAATGCGGCTCAGCCAGTTGATGCACGATGTCATCGTCGTTCCGGAGACGAAGGCTGTTTCCGATTTGCTGGCTGAATTTCAACGGCGAAGGCGTCATCTGGCCATTGTGGTGGATGAATACGGATCGGTGACGGGATTGGTCACCGTGGAGGACGCGCTGGAGCAGATTGTCGGCGAACTGGAGGATGAATTCGACGTTCACGAAACGGCCATGCAGAAGCTGCCTTCCGGCTCCCTGGTCTTGCAGGGCAACATCACCTTGCGCGATCTGGAAACGCAGATGGGATGGGAGCTTCCACGCGAGGAAGGGGTGGAGACGCTGGCCGGATTTCTGCTGGTGCTGATGCAGAAAATTCCGGCGGTCGGCGAGGCGGTTGTGTATCAGGGGCGGAAATTTACCATCGTCGCGATGGAGGGACATCGCATCACCCGCGTGCGGGTGGAAATCCTGCCGGAGAAGAATGCCGAAAATGCGAGCGAGGCTCCTGCGATTGCGACGCCGACGACGGCAGTGCCCATCGACGAGGCGGACAAATCCGCATGAATGACGCCTGGAAGACATTGCTGAAGCGCCTGCTGTTGCTGCTGCCGGTTTTGTGGCTGGTGGTCTCGCTCATCTTTTTTCTGATCCATCTGGTTCCCGGCGATCCGGTGCAGCAGATGCTGGGGGAAGGCGCCAGCGTGTCGGACATCGGCGCGCTGCGCCATCTGTATGGGCTGGATGTTCCGCTGGGGACGCAATATGTGCGTTATTGGAACGGCGTTCTGCACGGCAACCTAGGACATTCCGTCCGGTTGAACTTGCCGGTGACGCAATTGATCCTGTCACGCTATCCCTACACGCTGGAGCTGGCAATTCCAGCGATTCTATGGGCGATCCTGTTGTCGTTTCCGGCGGGCATTGCATCGGCGCGGCATCGCTCCAAATGGCAGGACCAGTGGCTGGGTGTGACCAGCTTGTTTGGCGTATCGTTTCCGACGTTCACGCTGGGGCCGATCTTGATTCTGATCTTTGGGATTGAGTTCGGCTGGTTTCCGGTCTCCGGCACCGGATCGTGGAAGCATTTTGTGCTGCCGATGGTGACAATGGGGACCGCGCTCGCCGCGATCCTCACGCGGATGGTGCGGACTTCCATGCTGGAGGAACTCGGGCAGGACTATATCCGCACGGCACGCGCCAAAGGATTGTCGGAGCGGGCAGTCGTCTATCGCCACGCGCTGCCGAATGCGATGATTCCGCTATTGACCGTGATCGGTTTGCAGTTTGGAACGCTGCTGGCAGGCGCGATCGTGACGGAAACGATCTTTTCCTGGCCAGGCCTGGGCCGGTTGACCATTGCGGCTATTTCGAACCGAGATTATCCGCTGGTGCAGGGATGCATTCTGGCAATTGGGCTGACGTATGTGCTGGTGAACCTGCTGACGGATGCGCTGTACGTGGTAGTGAATCCGAGGATTCGGCAGTAAGGTCCGGTTTTGATTGCCGTTTTCTTGATGGTGTCGAGCGTAGCATCAAGAACGATCTGTCATCCTGAGCGTAGCGAAGGATCTTTGTATTAAAAAAATGCCTGGATTCTTCGCTCCGCTCAGAATGACGATCTTTTTATGGCAAGAAAAGCATTCTAGAAATGGCGGACGATATCTTCTTCCGGCACAGATTTCTCCGGTTCCCGCGCGAGCGAGCGGCTGACCAGATCGCGTGAGCCGAGGCCGACAGCCAACGTCAGCGCCAGCACAATGCCGCCGAAGAGAATCCCAAAGCCGATGTCCACGATGCTGCGCGCGATCCCGAGGTGGTCGAGCACCATGGCGGCGGTAAAGACGAGGACCAGCCATTTCACTCCCAGGCTCAACAGCCGAGCGTATTGCAGGTTCATATTGACGCCGTTGATGAGCACGCTGGTCGCAAGGAACCGGGCGATGACAATGCCAACCAGCAAAATGACGGCTGCGGCGACGATCTTCGTGACATACGCAAGAACGTATCCCGACAGTCCAAAGTTTGAGGCAGCGTCGAATGCGGAGATCCCGACGAACAGGCCGATGACCACCGCGGCCCAAAAGACGATGCGCGTAATCACCGCGGTGGGAGTGTTCGACGAAGACCATTCCGACACGTTGGCGATGCCCCATTTCTCCACGCGCACGTCGAATGCAATCGCAAGCAGGAAGCGGCGCACAATGGCGGCAAGAAGCCAGCCGATCCCGATCGCCACCAGCAGCGCGACCACCAGCGCCAGCACGCCGGGGAGCAACGTGGCGACCTTGACGACGGCACGGTGAAGCGATTCCTGTAACGCCTGATGCACCTGTGTCCACATGATGGAAACTCCTGTTCTTGCGTTAAGGATGGAAACGGTCTGGCCAGCGCCAGCGGGACAGCAGATACGCTTTCTCCGCTTCGTAAACCCGTGCCAGTTGCTCCACGCATTCCGGCGCGCTGTTCACGCCCTTTTTGTTGATCTCGACCGCGTACGA
>Ga0134128_10008410_pt1 | contig 12419 bp, 14 predicted proteins | sample KB31754_FD_96462 | JGI IMG/M metagenome (GOLD analysis project Ga0134128, IMG submission 96462) | Terrestrial soil microbial communities with excess Nitrogen fertilizer from Kellogg Biological Station, Michigan, USA - KB3-175-4 | ecosystem: Environmental > Terrestrial > Soil > Unclassified ...
CGCATCCTGATCAAGGTCAACGCGCTCACGGATCCCAAGATGATCCGCGCGCTGTACAAGGCCAGCATCGCGGGCGTGCGCATCGACCTGCTCGTGCGCGGCATGTGCTGCCTGCGCCCGGGCGTGCCCGGCGTGTCGGAACACATCCGCGTGCGCTCGGTGATCGGCCGCTTCCTGGAGCACAGCCGCGCCTACTGGTTCGCCAACGACGGCGAGCCGAAACTGTACCTCTCCAGCGCCGACCTGATGGAGCGAAACCTGGACCGCCGGGTGGAGTGCGCGTTCCCGATCGAAGGCAAGAAGCTGCAGCAACGCATCCTCGGTGCGCTGGAGCTCTACCTCGCCGACAACGTCGGTTGCGCCGAACTGCAGGCCGACGGCAGCTACCGGCCAGTCACGCGCGCATCCGGCGAAGCGGTGCACGACGCGCAGCAGCAGTTGCTGGAGAAGTTCTGCGGCGCGGAGGCGTGACCGCCCTTCCACCTCGCCACGCGCGTAGGAGCGCACCCTGTGCGCGAAGGCTCTGGTGCGAATCAGAGCAAAAGCCATCGCGCACAGGGTGCGCTCCTACAGCACTACCTATTTCAGGTGTTGCTTCACCCACGCCACGTAGCGGTCGACGAAGCCCTGCAGGAATTTCCTGGTGTCCTCGCTGGCGACGTGGCCCTCGGCGTCGATCAGGCCGTCGTCCTTGAACTGCACGAACACCTCGGGCTGCGCCAGCATCGCCACGTCGACGAAGACCAGCGAGTTGCGCAGGTGCTGCTGCGCCAGCGCGCTGCCGGTGGCGCCGATCGAGGCGCCGATCACCGCGCCCGGCTTGCCGGCGAAGGAGTTCGTGCCCCAGGGACGCGAGGCGACGTCGAGCGCGTTCTTCAGCACGCCCGGCACGCCGCGGTTGTATTCCGGCGTGACGAACAGCAGCGCGTCGGCGGCCTCGATCTCGCGCTTCAGGCGCCTGCCCTCGGCCGGGTAGTCGGCGTCGAAGTCCTGGTTGTACAGCGGCAGGTCGTCGATGCGGATGTGTTCGAAGGCGAAGTCCTTCGGCGCCAGCCGTTCCACCGCCCGCGCCAGCCGCTTGTTGATCGACGCCTTGCGCAGGCTGCCCACCAGTACCGCCACCTTGATCGTACTCATGCAAATGCTCCACAGGGCAAGGGCGCCGCACCAGCGCAGCGCATCCCGCGCATTGAACCCGTGCGGCGATCAAGCCGCCGTGATGCGCGACGTCACCGCACGTACAGCGCGTCGTGCAGCAGCTGCCGGCGCAGCTGGTCCGGCTGGCCCAGCCAGGTGAGCTTGTCCTGCGAGCTGTCGTCGGGATCGACCGCCGGCGTCAGGTTCTCGGGACGTTGCGCGAACAGCCCCCACATCGCGTGGTCCTGCGCGTCGTACAGCAAGGCCACGCGCTCGGTGGGGCAGTCGTGCGGCTTGCACGCGGTGGCGAGCAGCATGGCCTTGCCGTCCACCTGCACGGTCCGCGCCGGCGTGGCCGTGCCGCCCTGGCGTACCCAGGCCGGCAGCACCTGTGCGTCATGCAGCGCATCCAGCGTCTTCGTGAAATCCGGATGCTGCAGCAGGTCGTGCAGGTAGATCGGCACGGCAGTCGGTGTCGCGACCGCCATGGTGGCGCCGTTGCCCGCCGTCGTCGCAGCGCCGGCCGGCGTTGCCTGCGTGGCGGGCTTGCCCGGGGAAGACGCGGAGGAGGCCGGAGCCGCCGGCGTCTGCGACCCTTGCGAACAGGCCGCGCAGGCCAGTGTCGCCGTCAATGCGCATGCGAGCACGGAAAACTTCATCGCGCGTCTCCTCGTCGTGGTGGCATGGGACGCCACCGTAACAAGCCACGCCGCAACCCCCGCTGACGCGCATGCGCGCGTCATTCCGCCTGCAAGCTCTCCATCGCCTTTTTCGCATCGGCATGCGCGGCATCCAGCGTGGTCGCCTTCAACCCCTGCTCGGCCTGGCCCAGCGCGGCATGCAGGTGGGCCTCGACGGCGGCATCGCCCTTGGCGTCGACGATGGCGCCCTGGCCCATGCCCTTGCAGGGATCCTCCGCCTTGGCATCGAAGCCCTTGCCGGACGGCCCGACCAGGCAATTCACCACGTGCTGCAGGTGCGCATGCGCCGTGGCGAGATCCGTCGCGCCCAGCGCCATGCCGGCGTGCGCGCCGGCGGTGGAAATCTGTTTCGATGCCGCGCCGTTCGCATCCGCCGCCGACGCGGCGGCCGGGAGGGCAAGCGCCAGCAACAGGACCGGCAGTCCACGCGTGCAGTACTTCGTCATGACACGACTCCCGAACGGCGCGGCAGCTGCCGCAGTCTCCCGACTATGGCGCGGGCGGTGTGAGGAAAGGGCAAAGAGATGCCACAGGTCATGCCGGCGCTGCCTCGCCACGGCCGTACACTGGCCACCTTTCCGGAGGGAGATCATCGCCATAGCCCGAGTGACACTGGAAGCCGACCGCGTCAGCATGCAGCTGAGCCCGCTGGACGAGGTGCTGTCGCTGCACGGCTCGCTGCACATCCCGTACCGCCACATCCGGGTGGCGCACGCCGACCCGGTACCGGAAACCTGGTTCCGCGGCTTCCGCATCGGCACCAACATCCCCGGCGTCAAGGTAGCCGGCAGTTTCTACAACGGCGAAGGCGTGATGTTCTACGACTTCCACGACCCCGCCCGCTGCCTCACGCTGGAACTGGCGCACGAGCACTACCGCCGCGTGGTGGTCGAGGTCGACCGCGACCAGGATGCCGCCGCGCTGGCCACTCAGATCGCGGCGCGCCTGTAGTCATTGCCCCTGCCCCGTTCGTTCCCTGGATGATGCCGTGGCGGCGTCACGCCGGGGCCGTCATTCCATGAGAGTTTCGATGTCGCACTACACCGGCCCCCTGCTTACCCGCGCGACCGCCGCAGCACTGCACGCCGCGCGCGATGCGGGCGCAGCCGTGTGGAACGGTTCGCTGGACCTTGACCGCTCGACCGGCACGGCCGGGTTGCAGGCGGATGACTGGTTGTGGCGCGGCGAACGCTACCCGTACCCGCCCGCGCTGAAGGAACGCAGCATCCACTACTGGGACGGCGACGTGTTCGCGGCGGCGGCACGCTACTCCGGCGCGCTGATCAAGCTGGTGCCCACCGAATGGGGCGTGCCTACCTTCGAGATCGACGGCATCAAGATGCTGCCCACCGCGCAGGCCTCGCCGCTGGACGACGCGCGCCGCAAGGTGGCGCTGGTCGAGCCGCGCGGCAAGGTGGTGCTGGATACCTGCGGCGGCCTCGGCTACTTCGCCGCCTGCTGCCTGGACACGGGCGCGGCGCGCATCCACTCCTTCGAGAAGAACCCCGACGTGCTGTGGCTGCGCACGCTGAACCCGTGGTCGCCCGATCCGGACGCGCCGGAGCATGACGGGCGCCTGCGACTCGTCCATGCGGACGTGTCGGAGGCCATTGCGCGGCTCGCCGACGCCTCGGTGGACGCGTTGCTGCACGATCCGCCGCGCTTCGGCATTGCCGGCGAGCTGTACTCGCTGGCGTTCTACCGGCAACTCGCCCGTGTGCTGCGCCGTGGCGGCCGCCTGTTCCACTACACCGGCAGCCCGAACAAGCTCACCAGCGGCCGCGATGTGCCGCGCGAGGTGGCGCGACGGCTGCAGGAGGCCGGCTTCGAGGCGCAACCGGCGCTGGACGGGGTACTGGCGACGCGGCGCTGAGCGCGTTTCATGCCGGCGCTGCCGCGGATGCGCGGATGGCTGCGTACCACAGCGCTCCATCGCGCCGACGGCCATTCACCGGCGTTCGCGCGATGAACCGCAGCTGTCTGCGCCGGTTTCCATCCCATTCATTCGAGGGGTACGCTCGACCTCCCACCGAGCGAACCGGAGCCGCACCATGGCCTTGTGGAAAGAACCCGTGAAGTCCCCCGCCACCGCGGCGCCCGAAACCGCCGAGCAGGCACGTCCCGACATCCCGGAGAACAAGCCCGAAGCGGCAGCACCGGTGCAGCCGGCACAACCGGCACCGCGTCCCGCCCTCGCGGCCGTGGCGGGCAAGCCCAAGGCCGAATCGCTGATCGCGCCCGACCTCACCATCGAGGGCAAGATCGAAGGCGCGGGTCACGTGCGCATCGCCGGCAGCTTCAAGGGCGACGTCAGCGTGCGCGGGGATCTCACCATCGAGCCCGGTGCCAAGGTGACCGGCAGCGTGCGTGCCGAGAAGGTCACGATCGGAGGCGAACTGGTGGGCAACATCGAATCCGCGGTGCACGTGGAACTGCTGCAGAGCGGCGCACTGACCGGCGACCTGAAGGCCGGCTCGCTCAGCGTGGCGGCCGGCTCACGCATGCGTGGCCAGGCCGAGTTCGGCTGGGACGACAAGGGCGCCCCCGGCGGACACGGCGGCACCACTTCGTGACCACCGCGCGCCCGGGCACGGCCGGGGCGACGCGCACCTGCCCGCACTGCCGGGAGACCATCCTCGAAAGTGCCAGCGTGTGCCCGGCCTGCCGCCACAAGCTGCGCTTCAGCGATTCGACCGACGCGGGCGCGGCGGCATCCGTGCCGCTGCGCGTGGAAGGCAGTTTCCGCAATCCCGACAGCGGTGCGTGGGAATACTCGATGGTGCTGACCATCCGCAACGAGCGCGGCGAGGAGATCGCACGCAAGCTGGTGGGCGTCGGCGCCATGCAGCCGGGCGAGCAGCGCAGCTTCAGCCTGAGCGTCGAGATGCAGGCCGCCGACGCGGGCGGCAAGCGCACGCGGCCTTACTGAGGTCGCGGCAGTCGCCTGCTTGCGCACTCATCACAAGTGCGCGCCGGGCTCGAAGCGCTGCAGGAACTCGTAGCGCGGCGCGTTGCGGTCGATGAGCGTGTGCGTGTCCGCGCCGATGGCCTGGCGCAACAGGCCGCCATCCTTCGCGGCGGCAGCCGGCCAGTGCGGCAGGCCCGCCCCGTTGGGGTCACCGGTCTTGATGAAGTTGGCCCAGTAGCCTTCCATCGTCGCCGAGACACGGCGGTCGGTATCCGTCCACGCATAGACCCGGTTGCCGGCGAGGTTGCCCAGCGCGTATTCGATCTCGCCGCTGTGCACGGCGCCGGCGTCCGGGCCGGCGCTGCCGTCGCGCTTCGCCGGCCGCGGTTGATTGAAGTAGTAGTAATACACCGGCGCCTCACCGGTCTTCCGCTGCCAGTCCATCCAGCGCCACGTGGCGAACGCGATGAACTGGTCGCCCGACAGCGCGGTGCCTGAAGCCTTCACTTCGGCCTCGTCGTTGCCCGGATAGAGCTTGAGCGCTTCGTCCACATGCGCGCCGAACTGCCGCTGCACCGCCGCGCGGTAGTTGGCCGGCGTGGGCGCCTGCTTGTCGAGCAGGTTCGCGTAATAGCCTTCCTGCGAATTGGAGCCGACCAGCAAGGGGATGTGAGCCTGCGCGCCGGCGGCGTAGATGTCTTCCGGCGAACGCGTCAGGAAATAGCCGTCGACGGTCGGGTTGAAGCTGTCGTTGTCCGAGTGACCCAGTGCCTTCAGCAAGTCGGCCGCCGGCATCGCGCGCAGGTCGGCCAGCGAACGGGCGCCGACCTTGCGCATGAAGTCCTCGCCGCGCCGCTCCGCCCGCGCGAACGGCTCCGGCTTGAGGTTGCCCAGCACTGCGCCGCTCTCGCCGATCGCGCGCTGCATCAGCCCCTTGGACAAGGGCGAGGCCATCAGCGCCGACACCGCCATGGAGCCCGCCGACTCGCCGCCGACGGCGACCTGCGCGGGATCGCCGCCGAACGCAGCGATGTTGGCGTGCACCCAGCGCAGCGCGGCCGTCATGTCGAGCAGGCTGTAGTTGCCGGTGGCGTGCGCGGGCGATTCCGCCGCCAATTGCGGCAAGGCCAACAGGCCGAACACGTCGAGGCGATAGTTCACCGTCACCGTGACGATGCCGCGCTGCGCGAGGCTGGCGCCGTCGTAGCGCGGCTCCGAGCCGTCGCCCGCCAGCAGGCTGCCGCCGTAGAAATACACCAGTACCGGCAACCTGGCGCCCTTGCCGAGTGCCGGCGTCCACACATTGAGGTAGAGGCAGTCCTCGCTCATGCCGTCGGAGCGGAACACCATGTCGCCGTACAGCGGTCGCTGCATGCAGCGCGGGCCGAAATGGCCGGCTGCCCGCACGCCGTTCCATGCGGCCACCGGCTGCGGTGGTTTCCAGCGCAACGCGCCGACCGGCGGCGCGGCATAGGGAATGCCCTTGAACTCGTCCAGGCCGGTCGTGGCGTCGTGGATGCCCGACAACACGCCAGCATCGACATGCGCCACGGGCGCCGGGCCGGCGGCCGCTGCCCATGGGGCGGACGACGCAAGCGCCAGCCCCAGAAGAACGCGGCACGAACACGAAAGAGCCGTACGCATGGCGAGCTGCCTAGTCAGAGGGCGAAGCACGCATCTTAGGAGATCGCCGGACGAGCGGAAACGAGCCGCTCAGCCCAGCGCCTTCCTCAGCAGCGCGACGATGCGCTTCTCCACCTCGGCGTTCATCGCCTTGAGCGCGTATGACGTTGGCCACATGGCACCGTCGTCGAGCCCGGCCTTGTCCGTGAAACCGAAGGTGGCGTACCGGTCCTTGAACTTCAGCGCGTCCTTGAAGAAGCACACGACCTTGTCGTCCAGGGCGTACGCCGGCATGCCGTACCAGGTCCGCGGCACCAGCGCCGGCGCATGGGCCTTGACGAGGGCGTGCACCCGCCCGGCCATGGCGCGGTCGGATTCCGGCATCGCGGCGATCGCCGCCAGCACCTCGCGCTCGCCGTCTTCCCGGGTCCTGTCCGCGCGCGCCTGCGCCTTCAGCTCCTTGGCATAGGCCCGCATCGCCGCCTGCTCCTCGGCGCTGAAGCCGGCTTTCTTGCCGGACGCCACCGCGACTTTGCTCGATGTCTTCTTTGCTGCCGGACTCATGGCATTTCCTCGTCGTGATCGATATCGAAAGGCTCAGCGCCGTTCCTGCACGCGCAGCAGGTTGCCGGCCGGGTCGCGGATGGCGCAGTCGCGCACGCCGTAGGGCTGCATGGTCGGTTCCTCGACGATCTCGGCGCCGCTGGCCTGGATCTTCTCGAACGCGGCATCGAGATCCGGGGTGGCCAGCAGCATGGTCGCGTAGGTGCCCTTGGCCATCATCTCCGCGATGGTGCGCTTCTCCTCGTCGGTGACGCCGGGGCTGGCATTCGGCGGGAACAGCACGATGGCGGTGCCGGGCTGGTCGGGCGGCCCGACGGTGATCCAGCGCATGCCGTTGTAGCCGACGTCGTTGCGCACCTCGAAGCCCAGGGTGTCGCGGTAGAACGCCAGCGAGGCATCCGGGTCGCAGTGCGGGAGGAAGCTGGCGTGGATGCTGATGTCCATGACGGTCCTGCTCGGTGGGAGTGAAGCCATCATGCCCGCGAAGCTCAGGCCGGCGCTTCTCCATTCCTGATCGGTTGCGTCCTGACCGGTCGCGTCCTGACCGGTCGCGTCACCTGCCGCGCCACGCAGGACGGCATGCCCGCGGTGGCACGCGCCGCCTCGCGCCGGTAGACGCCGGGCGACATGCCGACCAGTTCGGCGAAGCGGGTGCTGAAGGTACCCAGCGAGGCGCAGCCCACCGCGCAGCAGACCTCGGTGACGCCGAGATCGCCGCGGCGCAGCAACGCCATTGCGCGCTCGATGCGGCGCGTCATCAAATAACTGTAGGGCGATTCGCCGAAGGCCAGCTTGAACTGGCGGCTGAGGTGTCCCGCCGACATGCCGATCGTGTGCGCCAGATCCTCGACGTTCAGCGGCTGCGCGTATTCGCGGTCGATGCGGTCGCGCACCCGGCGCAGCCGGGCAAGGTCGCGCAGATGTGTTGCCGGGGCGGGCTTGTCGCTCATCGGCGCGATCGTCCCACGCTGTGTGGCGGGCCTCAAGCGACGAGGCTTGCCCCGTCTCCCTCGGGAGACGCGGAGAGGCGCCTAGGATGGCGCCGTTTTGGGGAGCGAGGAAGGTGGCGCGCAGCGCGGGATGAGGGTGCGCGACTTGCCGGTGCCCGCACGCTTCGCCCGTACCCTCTCCCCCAACCCCTCCCCGGAGGGGGAGGGGAGCCATGCGATCAGTCCTGGGAGAACGGCTTGCGCGGAAGTTTTTCCTCGCGCATCGCGGCGTGGTAGACGAAGGAGGCGACGATGGCCGCGGCCTGCTTCAGGTCGTCCGCGGAAGCGTGGTCGTAGGTATCCAGGTTGCTGTGGTGGACCCGGGTGGAGTAGTCCAGCCGGTCCTGGATGAACTGGAAGCCCGGCAGGCCCACGGCGTCGAAGGACACGTGGTCGGTGCTGCCGGTGTTGCGGCTGGTCACGGTGGTGGCGCCCACGTCGTGGAACGGCTCCAGCCAGGCCTTGAAGACCGGCATCGCCGCGGTGTTCTCCTGCGCGTAGATGCCGCGGAAGCGGCCCGAGCCGTTGTCCATGTTGAAGTAGGCCGCGAAGCGCTCGTACTCGGCCTTCTTCTGCAGCGCGCCGGTGGGCTCGCGCAGTGACGCGGGGAGCGCCTTCTGAGCCGGGTCGGTGGGCTCCGGGTAGGACGCGAAGTGCTTCGCCACATAGGCGCGCGAGCCGATCAGGCCCTGCTCCTCGCCGCTCCACAGCGCCACGCGGATGGTGCGCTTCGGCTTCGCGCCCACGGCCTTGAGGATGCGCATGGCCTCCATCATCACCGCCACGCCCGCGCCGTTGTCGGAGGCGCCGGTGCCGGTGTGCCAGGAATCCATGTGCGCGCCCAGCATCACCACCTCGTTCGCCTTGCCGTTGCCGGGGATCTCGGCGAGGGTGTTGTAGCCGGGCTGGTTGGCCTCGTCGGTGAAGCGCGCCTTGACGTTCACCCGCAGCTTCACTGTCTCCTTGCGCTCCAGCGCGCGCACCAGCGGGTTGTAGTGCTCGGCCATCATCGACAGCTCAGGCACGCCCACGGATTCGCCGGCACGGCGCGAACCACCGCCGCCCACGCGGATCACGCCGTTGTCCCAGCCGCTGATGCCGATCGTGGCCAGCACGCCCTCGGCGACGAAGAACTCGTTGGTCGCGCGCGCCAGTTCCTGCCGCTCGGTGTAGCGCCTGAGGAAGACGGCGCGGTCGCGCTTCGCATCCTTGGGCAGGGCGAAGCCCTGCAGCTCGGCGAGACCGGCCGCGTCGTAGCGCTGCCAGTTCGCCTCGGTGCCGGGCTTGTACGCCCGCGCGTCGTCCAGCAGCAGGATCTTGCCCTTGAGCTTGCCCTTGTACTGGTCCAGGTCCTTGCGGGTCTTGATGCTGACGCGCATCGCCTCGCCCTCGACCGGGCCGTTGGTGCCGGGCGTCCACGCCTTGGGCAGCGCGTACAGGGGCGCCATGCGGGGCGCGAGCATCTCCACGCTGGATTCGCTGAATTCCCAGCCCCGGCCGAAGTCGTCGAAGGCCTCGTCGTGCACGTTTGCGAGGCCCCAGCCCTTGAACTTCTTCTGGGTCCAGGCGTTGGCCTGGGCCATCTGCGGCGAATTGGTGAGGCGCGGACCGATGTCCTCGGTGAGATGGCCGAGGATGTCCATCACCTGCGAATGGTGGAAGGCCTCCTGGCGGATGCGGTTGACCATCCCCATGTCCACCGGCTCCTGGGCCAGGGCCATGCTGCTGAAACCCAGGCACAACACCCACATGCAACGCTTGATCACGGTTTTCCCCGAATGGCTTGGCGCAAGAAATTTCGAATCTAGCGCCCCGTCCGATCGCATTCATGGGTCAATGGTCATGGTCCGCGCCGCGGCGGCGGCGCCAGCGTCAATCGTCGATCCGATACCATGACAACCCCGTTCCGGCGGCCGCGCCCCACGCCCGCCACCCCGATCCGTCCCACGGAGCCGCGCCACCATGTCGTCCGCACGCCTCGAAATCACCCGTCCCGACGACTGGCACCTGCACCTGCGCGACGCTGCGGCGCTGGGTGCGGTGGTGGCCGACACGGCGCGGCAGTTCGCGCGTGCGATCGTGATGCCGAACCTGAAGCCACCCGTCGCCACCGTGGCCCAGGCCGAGGCCTACCGCACGCGCATCCTCGCCGGCCTGCCGGCGGACACGCGCTTCCAGCCGCTGATGACGCTGTACCTCACCGAAGCCACCGCGCCGGACGAAATCGCGCGCGCCAGGGCCAGCGGCTTCGTGCACGCGGTGAAGTACTACCCTGCCGGCGCCACCACCAACTCGCAGTCCGGCGTGCGCGAGCTGGCGCACGTCTACCCCGTGCTGGAAGCGATGGAAGCGCACGGCCTGCCGCTGCTGATGCACGGCGAGGTCACCGATCCGGCGGTGGACATCTTCGACCGCGAGCACGCGTTCATCGAGCGCCACCTGATCCCGCTGCGCGAGCGTTTCCCGCAACTGCGCATGGTGCTGGAGCACATCACCACGCGTGCCGCGGCGGAGTTCATCCGCGCGGCCCCGGCGCACGTGGGCGCCACCATCACCGCGCACCACCTGCTGCTCAACCGCAACGCGATCTTCGAAGGCGGCATCCGTCCGCACCACTACTGCCTGCCGGTGCTGAAGCGCGAGACGCATCGCCAGGCCCTGCTGGAAGCGGCCACCAGCGGCGACCCGCACTTCTTCCTGGGCACCGACAGCGCGCCGCATGCGCAGCACGCCAAGGAAACCGCCTGCGGCTGCGCCGGCATCTACACCGCGCATGCCGCGATCGAGCTGTACGCCGAGGCGTTCGACTCGGTCGGCAAACTCGACAGGCTGGAAGCCTTCGCCAGTTTCCACGGTCCCGACTTCTACGGCCTGCCGCGCAACCGCGACAGGATCGTGCTGGAGCGCAAGCCCTGGACCGTGCCCGCGACCCTGCCCTTCGGCGACAGCGTCTGCGTGCCGTTCCGGGCGGGCCAGGACGTGGCCTGGTCGCTCGCCTAGACGACCCTCTAAACGCACCTCAATCGGCGAAACGGACGACGGCGTTTTCCGCGGGCCATTCCGCCTGCCGTCGCCGGGCCTCCGCCGCGTTCCGCGGCGTCCAGGCCGCCTTGCCGAACATCCCCGGATCCGCGTAGGCGCCCAGCAGGTCGAACGCATCGAACAGGAACGGTCGTCCCTCCCCGGCCACCGTGGAAGGCGCATCGGACACGTGGAAATGCAGGTGCGGGCCGACCGACGCGCCGGTGAAGCCCAGTTGCCCGAGCACCTCGCCCCGATGCACGCGCTGGCCGACCCTCACTGCGACGCTGCCCGGCCGCAGGTGCTCGTAGAACGCGTAGCGGCCGTCGTCGAGGCGTATCGCCACGTAGTTGCCCGCGTCCTCGGCCAGCGCGTGTTTCGGGTTGCCGGACACGCTGGCGGATTCGGCCATCGCATCGCGTACGGCAGCCACGCTGGCGTCGGCAACGGCCAGCACCGCGGCACCGTAGCCGAACCAGTCGCCCGGCGCGTCCGGATTCCCGTGCGTCGTGCGCCCGGCGGCGTCGACCCGGATGAAGTCGACGGCGAAGCGTCCTGGAATGCGCGCCATGCCGTCGACCGTGTTGAACACGCGGCGATGGCCGTTGCGCCACGCGGCTGCATGCACGGCGATCCATGGACCGCCCCGCAACGGCGGACCGAGCGGGGTGCCGGTCGCATACGCCACCGTCGCGCGGGCACCGCGCACGGAGCCCCGCCCGGCGCCGCCCGGTGCGACATACGCCACCACGTGTTCGATCGCCGCCGGGCGACGGTCGTGCATTGACCATTCGATGTAGACCACGCCACGGCGACCGGGCGGCACGGTCGTGTCGCGCGCAGCAATCGGCGCACCGATCAGCGCAAAGCGTCGCTGCAGGTCTTCGCCCGCGAACGCCGCCAGTACCTGCCCGTCCGCCGCATCCACCACTTCGACGCGCGTCACGGCAAGCGGCGCATCGGTGAAATTGGTCAGGTGCAGCTCCTGGAATACCTGCATGCCGGCATCGGTCCGCACCGCGTGCGGCGCATCGAGGACGCGCAGGTCGAAGGACTGCCGGGCCGACTCCGCCATGGCCGGCCGCGCGATGCCGGCGGCGGCCAGCAGACAGGCGAAAAACGCACCAGCCACGGTCTTCATGCGCCGCTCCCGCCGCGAAACCATCATGATGACCTCGCCGGCGGCCATCGCACAGCGCGGCGTGACCAGCGTTGCGCCACGCGGGACGAACGGCCGCCCCGGCGGGACGGGTGCATGCTCCAGACCTCCGGGGACTTCCGTCTCAGCGCGATCGCTTCCCCTTGCGCCGCCGCATCCGCCACCATCGCAGCAGGCCGTAGGACAGGCGCACCTTCTCCTGCCCCACCGGCAGGTCGGCGCGGGCGAAGATCCACGCGGACTTGCTGAAGGCGATCTGCTGCTCGGGATAGACGCTGCGGTGGCCGATGATGAGGTAGGCCGCCACGCAGGCGCCG
>Ga0134128_10008411_pt1 | contig 12418 bp, 10 predicted proteins | sample KB31754_FD_96462 | JGI IMG/M metagenome (GOLD analysis project Ga0134128, IMG submission 96462) | Terrestrial soil microbial communities with excess Nitrogen fertilizer from Kellogg Biological Station, Michigan, USA - KB3-175-4 | ecosystem: Environmental > Terrestrial > Soil > Unclassified ...
GCCCGGCAGCTTGATCGATTATTCCTATCGCCTGGCGTTCAAACCCGGCGTCACCATTCCCGGCTTCAAGGCCGACGCGAAAGCGGCCTTTCCCGACGCGGGCTGGCGGATCCATGACCGCAACGATGCCGCGCCCGGCATCCGCCGCTTTGTCGAACAGGTCTCAATGTTCCTCACCCTGGTGGGATTGACGGCGCTGGGCGTGGGCGGCGTGGGTGCGGCCGAAGCGGTGAGCGCGTTCCTGGACCGCAAGCGGTTCGACATTGCCATCCTGAAGTCCCTGGGCGCGGACGGCTCGCTGGTGTTCCTGGTCTTCTTCCTGCAGGTGATGGCAATCGCGGCGGGGGCGTTGACAGCGGGCGCGGCCATCGGCGCGACCGCGCCCTTCCTGCTGGCGCATTTCTATGGCGATGTGCTGCCGCTCCCACCGGAGTTGGGGATTTATCCCGGCCCGCTTTTGCTCGCGGCCGGTTTCGGGCTTCTTTCGGCGATCGCCTTTTCGGTCCCGCCTTTGGGGCGCGCGCGCTAAATTCCTTCCGCCAGCCTGCTGCGTGAAACCGTGTCGCCGGCCCGTGCCCGGCCTCGCATGGGCTATGTGGTGGCAGCGGCGCTCTCAGGCCTGGGCATCGCCGGCTTGACCTTGGGCATGGCGCCTTCGCCCCGTTACGCGGGAGAATTTCTGGGCGGTGCGATCATCCTCCTGGGCCTGTTGCGCCTGGTGGCGGAAGGTCTCACGCGAGCCTTGCGCAAACTGCCCCGCCCGCGTTCGCCCTTGGCCCGGCTGGCGGTGGGCGATCTCACCCGTCCCGGCGCGGCCACCCAGGGCGTGATCACTGCGCTGGGCCTGGGCCTCACCCTGCTCGCCACCGTGATCCTGATCGACCGCACCATGGCGCAGGAGGTGAATGACTCCCTTCCCAGCCGCGCACCCAGCTTCTTCTTCGTCGATATTCAGCCAGGCGAGGTGCAAGCCTTCGACCGCACCATCCAATCCTTCAAGGCCGCGCAGGACTATAAGCTCACGCCCATGATCCGGGGCCGCATCACCGCCCTCAACGGCGTGCCGTCGGCGAAAGCGAAAGTCGCCAGCGACGTGAAATGGGCGCTGTCGGGCGACCGCGGCATCACCTATGCGGCGACGCCACCCAAAGGCACCGTCATCACCGAAGGCAAATGGTGGGCCGCCAATTATGACGGACCGACCCTGATCTCGTTGGATGAGGACGTGGCCAAGGGCACCGGCCTCAAGATCGGCGACCCCATGACGCTCAATGTGCTGGGGCGCGAGATCGAGGGCCGCATCGCCAATCTGCGCAAGGTGGATTTCTCCACCGGCGGGCAGAATTTTGTGCTGGTGCTGTCGCCAGGGTTGATCGACAAGGCCCCCCATTCCTTCCTCGCCACCGTCAAGATCGATGGCCCGGACGAGAACCGCATGTACATGGCAGTGACCGACAAATTCCCCAACATCTCCACCGTGCGAGTGAAGGACGCCATCGCCCAGGTGGACACGCTGCTCCAGCAATTGGCGCAAGGCATTCGCATCGCCAGCCTCGTCACCATCCTGGCGGGCCTTTTGGTGCTGGCCGGCACCATCGCGGCCGGCGCGCGCACACGGCTCTATGATGCCACAGTGCTCAAAGTTGTGGGCGCGACGCGGGCCCAGATCGCCCTGGTCTATGTGCTGGAATATGGCCTGTTGGGCATCGCCACTGGCATCATCGCCCTGATCGCGGGAACATTCGCGGCGCGGCTGATCGCGCGCCAGTTGCTCAACGCGCCCTTTGTCTTCGATACAGGCGCCATATTGTGGACGGTGGTGGGCGGCGGCGTGGCGACCTTGCTGTTCGGCCTCATCGGCGCCATCGCGGCCCTGAACGCCCGCCCGGCGGCGCGCCTCAGGAACGCCTGACGTTGCCTGGGATTAACCCTTGGAATCCGCGGCTTAGGCCGGGGTCTTTTCTGCCTCCCGGCCTTGATACTCTGAGCCCAAATCACGATATACTGGAGGCGCATTTTTATTGTCGCGGTTCCGGACGGAAAGCCGCTTACACTTTTCCTCGAACCGCTCTAAGGGAGTTTTCATGGCGGACTATGACAATCGGCTGACGCGCACTGCGACCGCTGGCGTTGCGGCGGCGGATGCCGGCCTGCGCGCCTATATGCTTCGGGTCTATAATTACATGCTGGTGGGGCTGGGCCTGACCGGCGCGGTGGCATGGCTCACGGCCGAGACGCCGCTTTCGCAGATTTTCTACAGCCACGTCCAGACTGCCGGTGGCGTGATGCTGCAGCCCAACATCCTGGGCTGGATTTCATTCTTCGCCCCACTCGCGCTGGTTTTCCTGATGGGTTTTCGTTTCCAGCAAATGAGCCTTGGCGCGGTGCGGGGGCTGTTCTGGGGGCTGGCGGCGCTGATGGGCATTCAGCTTGCCATGATCGCCTTCATCTATACCGGCGCCAGCATCGCAGCGACGTTCTTTGTCGCCGCCGCCATGTTCGGCGGCATGAGCCTGTTCGGCTATACGACCGGGCGCGATCTCACCGCCATGGGTTCCTTCATGATCATGGGCGTATGGGGTCTCATCATCGCCATGCTGGTGACCATGATCTTTCCGTCCACCAATTCACCCGCGGTTTCGTTCGTCATCAACGCCTTGGGCGTCGTGATCTTCACGGGCCTCACCGCCTATGACACGCAGAGGATCAAGAATTTCTACGTGGTTTCTGGCGGGCGCGACGCGGTGATGGAAGGCAAAGCCGCCGTGATGGGCGCCTTGAGCCTCTATCTCGACTTCTACAATATGTTCCTGTTCCTGCTTCGCTTCATGGGAAATCGCAGATAACTGACCCCCATCTGTCCGCAAGCCCGCAGGGGGACATCTTCCCCGCCAATGGCTTCGCCATGCGGGGGAAGAAAGTCCGGACCAAGCTTCAAGAAAAGAAAAGGCCCGGTGGCAACACCGGGCCTCTTTCTTTGGAGACGTTGAACGGGGTCAGGCTGCGGCGGGACGCAAGCGCGGCCTGGCCGCGACGGAAGCTTCATTTGAAGGACTTTTGCAATCCGGATTGGCCCAATTCGGAAGGGAGGCCGGCCATTTTGGGGGCCTTTTTCTGCACGGTCTTGACCAGATGATCGGAATACCAGCGCAACAGGGGGATGATGACGCCCGGCATGCGATGCATCAGCGTCAAGGTGAGGCCCGGCGTGATCGCGAATTTGCGGCGACGGACGGCGGTGAGGATGCAGTCCGCCACCGCGTCGGCGGTCCAGGCCTTGGCCAAGGCACAGATCGCCCTGGTTTCGGCCGGAGCCGTCTTCATTTCTTCCTTGAGCATCGGCGTCTCGGTGTCCGGCGGATAGGCGACCGAAACGCCGATATGGTCGGCCTTAAGTTCGGCGCGGAGCGTTTCGGCAAGCCCGCGCACGGCGAACTTGGACGGGCCGTAGGACGCGTATCCGAATATGCCCATCAAGGCCGCGCCGGACGAGATCAGCACCACCTGGCCGCGCTTCTTGGCGCGCATGGCGGGCAGCGCGGCGCGGATGGCGTAGAGCGTGCCCAGATAATTCACCGCCATCGCCCGCTCGAAATTTTCAGGTGGCAATTCGGCAAAATATCCCGGTTCGGAAACGCCGGCCGAGGTGACGATCATGTCCGGCGCGCCGAAATTCGCGATCGCCGTCTTCACCGCGTTTTCCGCCTCGCTCCGGTCGGTGATGTCGGCGCTGTAACAGGCGACGCGCTGGCCGGGGCGCTGGCGGCGGATCTCGTCGGCGGCGTGTGCCAGAACATCCTTGCGGCGGGCAATCAGCGAGACGTCATAGCCTTGGGCCGCGAACTTGTTCGCCAGTGCCTTGCCGATGCCGCTTGAGCCGCCAGTGATCAGCGCATGCATGCCGCAATCCCTTATCGTGGGTTGATGTTCGAGAATGGACTTTAACGGATGCTTCCCTAATCCCCGGTGAAGGATCATCCCTAACGATCTCAGAAGTGGCTGCTAAGCCCTGGGCAATGTGGGTTTTTTGAGCTTTTCAGTCCGCCAGCGCCCTGATGAGCCTCCGGTCGAAGACCTTCAGCACCTGGGCCAGTTCATGGCCGCGCTTCATCACCAGCCCGCCCGCGGCGATCACGCAATATTGCCCCTGGCGTGCCCGCAATTTCGGACGCTTTTCCACCCGGAACAGGGGCATCTCGCTGGCCCGGCGGAAGATCGAGAACACCGCCGCCTCTTCCAGGAAATCCACAGCATAATCGCGCCATTCCCCGGCGGCGACCATGCGGCCATATACGGTGAGAATGCGGTTGAGTTCGGAACGGTCGAATCGCGTCACGGACGCGGCGGGGGAATTTTCATAAGGATTCCGCGCTCCTTCCCCCGAAGGAGCGCGCAACTCTATGGGGTCTTCGACCATCGTTCGAATTGTGAGCCGGGAACTCCCGGTCCGCAAGCCTTTCGGATTTGTAACGCCCGCCCAGAAATGGTCACGATTGAACCACTCCCTGGCCGTTTTCGAAAACCAACATCGCTTCGTCGGTTGGCCGTGCTTTTGAGTCGGCCCGGAACTTCAAGCCCCCCAGCCCTTTCCGGGTCTGGCCTGATCGCGCCAACCGACGCTCTCCTCTTTTCCTACTTCTGCGAGCGCAGAAACGCCTTGAACAGGGCGTCGAGCTGCCCGAACAACCCGCCTACGATTCCGGTGAGCGTCAGCACCATCACGCCCCAGGGAATATAGAGATCGGGCCGGTCGCCGAAGACATTCGAAACCGCCACCGCCACTACGCCGCAAAGCGCGCCGGCCGCGCCTCCGCCCAAGGCACCCGCGCGAAAGCCGCGCGCCAGGTCGCGGGCATAGAGCAGCCCCGCCACGCCCGCAATCAGCATGCAGCCGAACATCAAGAGGAAGGTGTGTTGGAGCCAGGGGCGATAATGTCCCGCTACCACCAGGAGAAGTTCGAACATCACGCCCACCGCGATGGCGCGGCGCAAAATCTTCAGATTGACCACACCAAACTCCCACCCGATTTTTCCCGATGTCCCGGTTTCGAAAGTCGCTTCGGACCCGGCATCGATCCTATGGCGAACATCGAACCCGTGACGAGAGGTCCGCTTGCGGCTCGGTATTGATTTCTCTAAACGGAGAAAAAGGTTCCCATCAATATGATAGAAATCGAGCATCTCACCAAGCGTTTCGGCCACCTCACGGCCGTCAGCGACCTGAGCCTGACAGTCGGGCCGGGTGAGGTGCTGGGTTTCCTGGGTCCCAACGGCGCGGGCAAATCCACCACCATGAAGATGGTGACAGGCTATCTGGCGCCGGACCAAGGCTCTGTCCGCATTTGCGGCCATGACATCGTCTGGGACACGATCGCCGCCCAGAAGCGGCTGGGCTATCTGCCCGAAGGCGCCCCCGCCTATGGAGAGATGACGCCGCGTCAATTTCTGCATTTCATCGCCCAGGTTCGCGAATTGTCAGGCGAGGCGGAAAAAACGGCGACCGACCGCGCCGTCGCCGGCGCCGAGCTTCGAGGCGTGCTGGACCAGCCGATCGAGACGCTGTCCAAGGGATTTCGCCGCCGGGTGGGCCTGGCCCAGGCCATCCTGCACGATCCCGATGTGCTGGTGCTGGACGAACCCACCGACGGACTCGATCCCAACCAGAAGCATGCGGTGCGCGGACTGATCCGCGGCATGGCCAGGAACAAGACCATCATCATCTCCACCCATCTTTTGGAAGAGGTCGATGCGATCTGCACCCGCGCCGTGATCATCGACCGCGGCCGGGTCGTGATCGACGCCAAACCGGCGGAGTTGGCGGCGCGCTCGCCGTCCGGCCGCCTGGACGATGTCTTCCGCCAGCTCACCACCGGCGACACCAGCGGAGCGGCGGCATGAACGCCCTTGCTTGCGTCTTCGCACGGGAATTCAAATCCTATTTTGCCACCCCGCTGGCTTTCGTCTTCATCGTGATCTTCCTGTTCGCGATGGGCGCCTTCACTTTTTATCTGGGCCATTTCTACGACAATGGCGCGGCCGATCTCTCGGTCTTCTTCGGCTACCATCCCTGGCTTTACCTGTTCCTGGTGCCGGCCCTGGCGATGCGGCTTTGGGCGGAGGAGCGCCGCAGCGGCACCATGGAATTGCTGCTCACGCTTCCCGTACCGCTCTGGGCCACGGTGGTGGGGAAGTTCCTGGCTGCCTGGGCCTTCGCCGGCTTGGCTTTGATCCTCACCTTCCCCATCTGGATCACGGTCAATTATCTGGGCAATCCCGACAATGGCGTGATCCTGGCCTCGTACATCGGAAGTTTCCTGATGGCGGGCGCCTATCTCTCCATCGGGGCCTGCATTTCCTCGACCACCAACAACCAGGTGATCGCCTTCATCGTCAGCGTGGTGGTGTGCTTCCTTTTCACCATCTCCGGTGCCCCCCTGGTGCTGGACGCCTTCCGCGCCTGGGCGCCCCTTCCCCTGGTGGAAGCGGTTTCATCCTTCAGCTTCATCACCCATTTCGCTTCGATCACCGCCGGGGTGATCGACCTTCGCGATCTGATCTTCTTTTTCTCCCTGATCGGCCTCTTCCTGTTCGCCAATATGTTGATCGTGGATCTGAGGAAGAGCGGTTAAGCCTATGATTTCACGCCGCACTTATGTTTTCTCCGCCTTGGCCCTGGCCGCGGTCCTGTTCGTGGGCGTCAATGTTGCCGCTGACACCGCGATCACCAATGCGCGGCTGGATTTGACCGAGACCGGGCAATTCACCCTCAGCCCCGGCACACGTGACATCCTGGCCAAATTGCAGGAGCCGGTAACGCTCAAATTCTATTATTCCCGCACCGCGGGCGCGCGTTATGCGGCAATCGCGGCCTATGCCAAACGGGTGCGCGACCTGCTTGAGGAATATGCCTCGCTCAGCCATGGCAAGCTGATCCTGCAGGAAATCGATCCGGAGCCTTTCACGCCCGAGGAAGACCAGGCCAGCGCCGCCGGCCTTACCGCCGCCCCCACCAACCAGGGCGACGTGGTCTATTTCGGCCTTTCCGGCTCGAACAGCATCGACGGCCATCAGACCATCGCCTTCTTCTCGGCCGACCGCGAAAACTACCTGGAATACGATCTCACCTCGCTGATCTATCACCTGGCCACGCCGAAAAAGCCCAAAGTGGCGCTGATCACGTCGCTACCGATGGTAGGCTCGCCCGAGAATCCGCAGCCGCTGGCCGCTTACGCCGCGCTCTCCCAGGAATATGACGTCACCAATCTCTCCAGCGATTTCAGCGCCATTCCGCCCGGCACCGATCTTCTGGTCATCGCCCATCCCCCGCAATTGTCGCCGCAAATGCTGCTCTCGATCGACAATTTCGTGCTTTCGGGCAAGCGCGCGCTGATCTTCGTCGATCCCTTGTCGGAGCTGGCGCAACGCGGAGCCGATCCGCAGAACCCGGCCGCGCCCGCTTCCGATCTCGGCCCGCTGCTCAAAAGCTGGGGCGTGGATTATCCCGCGGGCATGGTCCTGCTCGACCGTTCGCTGGCCCTGGAAGTGGCGGCCGGCAACGATCCGCGCGAGCCGGCCGTCGCCTATCCGCTCTGGCTGCATCTCACCCCGACCGATTTCGACACCCATGACCCCATCACCGCCTCGCTCCAATCGCTCAATCTTGCCTCGACCGGCGAGATCGCGCCCATGCGCGGGGCCACCACCATCTTCCGCACTTTGATCGGCTCGTCCGACCAGGCCAGCATGGTGCCGCGCGAACAGGTGATGGCGCTACGCGATCCCACTCATTTGATGGAGGCGGTGCGTCCGACGGGCGTGCGCTATGCCCTGGCTGCGCGCATCACCGGCGTGGCCAAGTCCGCCTTCCCCAAAGGCCCCGGCGCGGTGCGGAACGGCCATGTGCAGTTGGTGATCGTGGCCGACAGCGACCTGTGGGACGACCGCTTCTGGGTTCATGTCAACAATCAGTTGGGCCGCTCGGTGGCGACGCCCTTCGCCGACAATGGCGCCTTCATCCTCAATGCGGTGGAGAATCTCACCGGCTCCGACGATCTGATCTCGCTTCGCACCCGCGCCTCCAACGACCGGCCTTTCACCGTGGTCCAGGCGCTGCAGCAGAAGGCCGAGCTCAAATACCGCGAGACCCAGGACACGCTGCAGACCAGCCTCACCCGCGCCGAAGCGACCTTGGCGTCCTTGCAACAGGGCGCCGGCGGGAACAGCGTTGCGCTTGACCAGAAGGAAAAAGACCAGATCGAGACGCTGCGCCGCGGCATGGCGCTCACGCGTCGCGAATTGCGCGACGTGCAGCATAATTTGCGCGCCGAAGTGGACGCGCTCGGCGCCCGCCTCGCCTTCCTCAACATCTTCGGCGTGCCCATCCTGGTTGCCGCCTTCGCCCTGGTGCTGGGCCTGATCCGGCGGCGGAGGAGGACGGCATGAGCGATTTCCGGCGCCGCAACCTGACGATCCTGGGTGCCGCCGCGGCCATCAGCGTGATCCTGGCGGGTGTGGCGCTCTATGAGGACGCCGAGGCGACCAGGACGCAATTCACGCCGGGCGAGTTCCTGCCCGGCTTCGCGGCGCATGTGAAAGACTCCGCGCGCATCCATGTGGTTTCGCACAGCGGCAGCTTCGACGTGGCCTATAGCCCGGCCAAGGGCTGGGTGTTGCCGGCCAAAGGCAATTATCCCGCCGCCTTCGACCAGGTGCGCCACACTTTGCTGGGACTGGCGGCGCTGGAGACGATCGAACCCAAGACCGCGCGCGCCGATTGGCTGAGCTATCTGGGACTGGAGACGCCGCCAAAGGGCACGGGGACGGAAATCGTGGTCAGCGACGCCGGCGGCCATGATCTCGCCTCCGTCATTTTCGGCAACAGCACTGAGTTGGATACCGGTGAAGGCGGTACCGGCGTTTTCGTGCGCCACTCGAACGACAATCAAAGCTATCTCGCCCGCACCGTCTTCACGCCCCATGGCGAACTGTCCGATTGGGTGGACACCAATGTGATGAGCGTGGACGCGGCACGGGTGAACACGGTGACCATCACGCCTTTTTCGGGCGCGCCTTATACCGTGTCGCGCGCGCACAGTTCGGACGTGGACTTCAAGCTGGACGGCCCGCCGCCGCCCAAGGGTCTCACCGCCTCGACCTCGCAGATCGACCTCATTCCCCCGATCGTTTCGGGCTTTGCCTTCACCGACGTGAAGCCGGCCTCGGAGCTGGATTTCTCCAAACCGGCGCATCTGGATGCCCATACTTTCGACAATCAGAACATCCACATGGATGCGGTTCAGGTGAACGGCGCGGTCTGGGTGAGGATTTCCGCGCATCCCGATCCCGGCACCCCCACCGCACAGAAGCAGGAGGCCGGGATGATCAATGCCCGCGCCGCCAATTGGGCGTATGAATTGGCGACCGAAAGAGGCCAGTTCTTCTCCATGAAGCGCGACAATCTCTTCGCCAAGGCGCAAGCCGCCGCAGGTCAACCTGGCGAAGGCCCACCTGGCATGGGCGGGATGCCCAGCGGCCCGGGCCACACGCCCCTTGGCGCGCTCACGGGCGCACGCCACTGATGGCGGCCGAAGCAGAGCCGCTGCGCGGTCTCTGGTATATGCCGGCGTTGGCGTCGTCGCTGAAGCCGGGTGGGATGCGCCGCGAGATGCTTCTGGGCGAGCCGGTGCTTCTGGGCCGCATGCGCGACGGCCAGGCCTTTGCCATGCGCGACATCTGCCCCCATCGCGGCGTGCCGCTGTCGGCAGGAAAAATCCTTTCCGAAAACACCGTCGAGTGTCCCTATCATGGCTGGCGCTTCCGCGCAGACGGCGTCTGCAGCGCGATCCCCTCGCTGGTGGAGGGCCAAAATCTCGATCCGGAAAATATCCGCGTGCGCCATTATCCCGTGCGCGAGCAGGATGGCTTGCTCTGGGTCTATGTCGCGGCGAAGAACGAAGCGCCAGACATCGAGCCGCCCCCGGTCCCTGCCCCAAATGCCGTGCCACGCTGGCATGAGGCGCAGGCTTTTCCTTGCGACATCGATCATGCCGTCATCGGACTGATGGACCCGGCGCACGGACCTTATGTGCATAATCATTGGTGGTGGAACCGCACGCCCCGGGCGAAAGAGAAACACTACGCGCCGCTGCCCATGGGCTTTGTGATGACGGCGCACAAGCCGTCCAAGGCGGCCTACAGTTTGCTGGGCGACGTCACCACCGAAATCACCTTCGAGCTTCCCTCCACCCGCTTCGAGATCATCAAGGGGAAACTGCTGGGCCAGGCCTTCACCATCGTGGGCCTTACCGTCTGCACGCCGCGCGACGAGAACAACACCGATGTGATCCAAATATTCTATTGGCCGGGCTGGCTGTTCTTCATCCGGCCGTTTTTCATGGCGCTCGGTCCCGCCTTCATCGCCGATGACCGCAGGATCGTGGAGCTTCAGCGCGAAGGCTTGAAGTTCAGCCCGAAGTTGATGCTGATCCAGGATTCCGACCAGCCTGCGATCTGGTATCACCGCGTCAAGAAAGCCTGGGCGGAAGCGGTTGAAACGGGCGCGCCCTTCGTCAATCCCATGCGGGAACGCACCCTGCGCTGGCGGTCCTGACCACCGAGCCCTCTAAACAAATGATAGGCAGAGCACGCCGGGTACGGGAACGTACCGAGATCATTAGGGAACTTTGCCCCAACAAATGCGTTTAACCGCTTGAGGTGGTGGGTGTGCCCGGCGTGATTTCCAGGTGCGGTCACCCCCTCACAAGGGTAATTTGAGGGTATGCGCGGTTGCGGCCGCGCCGGGGAATTGGGGGGAAACATGCGCGCCACAAGCGCCGTCGCCATTGCGATACTTCTGACATCGACTGCCATCCCTGCCCTGGGCCAGACCGTGGGGGGCAGCGGCGGCAACGCCGGCGGCGCGGGCACGGGTGGGTCGGGCGGCACGAGCGCGGCGACCGTTCCAGGTGCAGGTGGCAGCAACGGCCTTGCCGGCGCTGGTGGCGGCGGTGGTGGCGGCGCGGGCACGGCAGGGGGCGTCGGCGGCACAGGCGCTGGTCCCAGTGGCGGCGCGGGAGTGGCCGTAGCCGGCGCTGACGGCAATGCGGGCGGCGCCAATTCGGGCGGTGCCGGCGGCACCGGCGGAGACCATGGCGCTGTCGTAACTACCACGTCCAGCAACGCCGGCGCGATCAATGGCGGCACTGGCGGCAATGGCGGTGCCGGCGGCACTGGCGGCGGCGGTGGTGGCGGTGCTGCGGGCGGCTATGGCGTGGTGCTCAATGGTGCGGCTATCACCTACTCCAACAGCGGCACCATCACGGCCGGCAATGGCGGCAATGGCGGCGCGGCTTCCAGTGCGGGCGCGGCGGCGGGCAATGGTGGCGGTGGCGGCTATGGCGTCTTCTTCAATGCCGCCGCCACACTGAGCAATTCAGGCACCATCACCGGCGGCAATGGCGGTGCGGGCGGTGCAGCAAGCGGCGGCGCCACCGCCGGATCGGTCGGCCTGGGCGGCCAAGGCGTGATCGGCAGCGGCATCACCATTATCAACAGCGGCACCATCACCGGCGGCTTGAACGGCGATGGCGTGACCCGGGTGGATGCCATCCAATTCCTCAGCGGCAGCAACACGCTGACGCTTCAGAACGGTTCGACCATCGCCGGCAACATCGAACTCGATGGCAATGCCAGCGTCACCTTCAATCAAAGCACGGCGCAGACGCTCGGCAATGTGATCACCGGCGTCGGCGGCTCGGTAGTCCAGAGTGGAGCCGGTGCGCTGACCCTGTCGGGTGCCAATACCTATACCGGCGGCACGACGATCAATATCGCCACCCTGGCGGTCGCCAACAACAGCGCGCTGGGCACCGGCACCTTGGAGATTAATGGCGGCACGCTGCAAGCGGGCGCCGCGGGCCTCACGATCGCCAACGCCATCAATATCGCCAACAATGGCGGCACCATCGATACCAACGGCAACAACCTGACGCTCTCCGGGGTCATCGCGGACCAGACCCCGGGCATCCCGGGCCTCTTCACCAAGATCGGCAGCGGCATGCTTACGCTTTCCGGCGCCAACACCTTTACCGGCGGCACCGAAGTCGAGCGCGGCACTTTGCAGATCGCGGGTTCCGGCACGCTGGGCGGTACAGGCTCGAACGTCACCGTGACCTCGGATGGCGTCAATCCGGCCGGCATCCTCGATCTGGGGGGCACCACTCAGACCTTGAACGGCGCGGGCGGGATCAATCTGCGCAACGGTGGCACCATCCAGAACGGCACCCTGTCGTCTTCCGCCGGATTCAACTTTGAAAGCGGGACGGTATCGGCGGTGCTGGCCGGCACCGGCGCTTTGAGCAAGACCACGACCGGCACGGTCACCCTCAGCGGCGCCAACACCTATACCGGCGCCACCACC
>Ga0134128_10008417_pt1 | contig 12414 bp, 11 predicted proteins | sample KB31754_FD_96462 | JGI IMG/M metagenome (GOLD analysis project Ga0134128, IMG submission 96462) | Terrestrial soil microbial communities with excess Nitrogen fertilizer from Kellogg Biological Station, Michigan, USA - KB3-175-4 | ecosystem: Environmental > Terrestrial > Soil > Unclassified ...
CCACAAAAAGGCACATCCACAGATTACGCAGATGCGATAAAAAATCTGCGCAATCTGTGGATAAGAGCTTTTGTAGGCCTAACGGGCACAGGTTTGGGCGCGACCGCCATCGATGGAATAGGTTGCACCTGTGATCCAGGAGGCGTCGTCGGATGCGAGATATAGAACCAGCGACGCGATCTCCTCCGGTCGTCCGGTGCGACCAAGAGGATGTGTGCTCTTCGAGTGTTCGAGAAACGCCGCGTAAGCTTCTTCACTCATGCCGCCGCGTTTGTGAATCTGCGTTACCACGACACCCGGATTGACAGCGTTCACGCGCACACCTTGCGCCGCCAGCTCCAACGCCGCACACCTTGTTAACTGGTCCAACGCTGCTTTCGAAACGCAGTAAGCGAGCACGCCCGAAAACGCGCGCAGCCCCGTGACACTCGAAATGTTCACGATGTTGCCACGACGCTCGATCAGGCTGGGCGCGGCTTTTTGCATCAACACAAATGAGGCGCGCACGTTGACGTTCATCATGTCGTCCCATGCCTTGAGAGACGTGTTTTCGATCGTGCCGCTGCTGATGTGGCCGGCGGCGTTGACCAGGATGTCGATACCGCCAAACACTGCGACTGCATGTTGGACAGCGCGCTCGGCTTCATCATCATGTAAGAGATCGGCGCGGATCGTCAGAATTCCCGAGCTGGTTTTGAGAAGATTTCGCTCGAGTTCTCTGAGCGCATCTTCGTTGCGACCAACGCAAACCACGTTCGCTCCCGCATGTGCGAAAGCCATTGCGCACGCCTGCCCGATTCCCGACGTCGCACCCGTAACGAAAGCCACCTTGCCGGTAAACTGTTTCTCGTTCATCTTTATTGTTCCTCAGTATCCGCAGATTACCCGGATTGTTTAGACAGTCTGTGTAATCTGTGGATGGTTCCTATATTGACAGGGCAATCCCAAAAAGCTGACTATTATTACCCTGACAGCGTTGTGAGGTCATCCCCCCGGATAGTACGGCACCGTTTTCATTGAGGTTAGTAGTTGGGAAACAACTCGGCGGATCAGTTCTTCCCTAGAAACCCGCGATCTCATTCGCGCACTTCTGCTGACTTGCACACGCGTGCGCCTCGTGGTCGCATGCCTTCGAGCACTGGTTATCTTGTCGGCGCGATCGTTCTGTCAGTCGGGTTGTTCTTTGGACTTTGGTGGATTTTGGTTAGCGGTGGTGATGAAGCGCCGTGGCTGCCAGCTGGACTCGCCGCGAGTGTTGTTCTTGTCGTTGCACTGTCTGCTCGCGAGGTCGTGATGCGACGTGCGTGGACGCGCTATCTTTTAGAAAACGGTATTCGTCAAAACTCGCCGAGCCGCTCGTCGCACCAAAGTAGTCGCAGTCAGAAAAAAGGATTTTCCTCGTCGTTACAATCTGCCGCGCTTCGTGCGATTCAGAAACAATCGTCCGCTGCCGACCGACCGGGTTCAGCCCCGGAGATGCATCTCGACGTGGCACAATTGTGCCATGACTATCTCTCGAGCACTGACGAAGCGATCAGATCCGGAAGTCATGGAAGTGAGAAAGGCATTGCGCTGCGTGCGAGTCAGGAACGCGTGCGTGCACTGCACCGGCATCACTTGTTGACGTGGGCGAAAGGACAGTCGCAGCTATTGACACACGAAGCGCAACAACGTGCGCGCACATTCGACAAGATCGAGTCAGCCACGCGCGCCCTCGATTGCCTCGATTCAGCGTTACGAATTTATCCTGACGAAGCGGAACTCAGTGAGTCGAGAGTTGCGATAGAAGAGTTTATTGCGTCAGTAAAAGTCGCCCACTGGGTTGAGCTGGCAGAGCGGTCGGCATTTAAAGGACATTACCGACGCGCGATCGATCGTTATCGCGATGCGCTGTTTTACCTTGACCAGGATGTGGTTAAAGAGGACGTTCGCGTCGCCGGAACTCAAAAGATCGAGCACGAGATTGAAGAACTGAAGGCGCGGCTCCGGTCCGCTAACGGCGCGAGCCAGAGAAAGTCTGACGACTCTGGTCCAAACAACGATTGATGATCGCCCCCAAATGCCCGAAATGCGGTAGTTCGCAGATTCGAAGAGGCTATAAAAGGCCTCTTTTAGTGCTGCGTCTGGTTGGCATCCATCACCTTTTGTGCGATCATTGCAACTTGCTTTTTACGGGCTTTGTCGTGCCTGGTACCTTGCGCCGCCGAAAAAAGCACCGGCGACACAAACACACGGAATAATAAACTTCAGGGTTGAGGTGGAGAGAATGAAAACTAAAAAATCCTTGCTTTTAGTGATCGCGTTTGTGTGCGCGCTTGCGGGTTCTGTTTACGCGCAAGAGTCTCAACCGCAGCAAACTGCGCCGCCGCCCGAGACGCCAGGGATGGACATTCAGGGCAGCAGGAATTACCTGCTTGGCCCAGGTGATGTGGTTGATGTGCGAGTGTTCGGTCAGCCGGAGCTAAGTGGTCCGGCGCAGGTAGACAGCGACGGCAATCTCAGTTCGCTGCCGTTTCTGGAAACAGCGATTCGCGCAAAGTGTCGCACAGACAAGGACGTGCAAAAAGACATCCAGATCGCCTACGCGAAGTTCATTAACAACCCTCAGGTGAGCGTCCGCATTTCGGAGCGAAACAGTCGCCAACCTGCGACCGTGTTTGGCGCAGTGCGCCAACCGACGCGCGTCGAGATGAAAAGAAAAGTTCGTTTGAATGAGCTGATGGCTGTTTCCGGTGGTTTTACTGAGCGCGCCGCCGGCACTATTCAAATACTCCACACCGAACCATTGATGTGTCCGGAGCCGGGTGAAGAAGCTGAAGCAGCGCCGATCGACAGCACACAACTTCCATTTTCAGTCCTTCGCATTGCCGACCTCCGCTCTGGAAAACGGGAGTCGAATCCGGTGATTCGTCCTGGGGATTACGTGCTGGTAACAGAAGCTGAGCCTGTTTACATGACAGGCGCGGTGGTTTCGCCAGGCGGTATTTATCTTCGCGACCAACTCACGTTGACCCGTGCGCTCGGGATGGTTGGTGGCGCGAGAAAAGAAGCGAAGCTTAGTGATGTCGTCGTCTATCGACAGGTTCCGGGAACTATCAAGACGGAAACATTTCACGTCGACGTAGCGGCAATCAAGAAGAATCAGAAGCCGGACTTCGTGTTGCAACCATACGACACTATCGAAGTCAGCGAATCGGGCCTCTTTTCAGGGCCGCGCATCACCCAGACGCTCCTGAGTGCGTTTACTGGAGGTATCACAAACGCAGTCTCCTCGTCGACAGGCTACCTGCCGATGCGAGTAATTTATTAATAGCCTGCGAAGCAGGCGATATCATAAACCCTGGGGCGCAAGCCCCAGGATAGGAATAATATGAACCGTAAAACAATCGCCGGTGAGCGCCGGCGCCGAAAACTAATGACCGCCCTCTGGGCCCTGGGTGTCGCCGCCGTTGTCATCACTCTGATCTATCTCGAACAATCGGCCATCCTTTACATCCTCTGCACCGTCAGTATCGCAGTGCTGCTTCTGATCGTTGCTTTCTCAGACTTGGCCCACGAACAGAAGGGCCAGGATCTGGCCCAGGCGACGGATTTACCCGGTGCTGCAAACAGGGAAAGATAACGCTTCGACAACCTCAATCGAGACGATCACAGGAGTACTGTCTCGCTCTCGATTGGAGTTGCTTATGCGGTCTATAAATTTTATTGTCGTGCCTCCACGCTGCAACGAATATTGCGATTTCCCTAAAACAAATAAGCAGGTTGAAAGTTTAGACGGACTATTGCATAATCCGCATGCGTTCACCTCCCCGGTGGACGAAGTGGTCGCGTGGGGTGAGGACACGTGGCCTTAGGGTGGGGGCTGTGGGAGGCCCCCGCCCGCTTTTTTTGTCCGGACTTATGCGCGATACTTGTGATTGACTGACACCAACATGGGGCTGCTTCAGAGATCACGACGTAAGTTTCAACTCTGGCTTTTAGAGGGCCTCAAACGAAGCGGCTCGACTCGCGATTCCTCAACTACACACAAGCAACATCCGTGGTGGCAGGTGATGTGCCTCACCGGTGTGGATTATTTCTCCACACTCGGTTACCAGCCTGGCATCGCATTCTTAGCTGCCGGCGCACTCTCGCCCATCGCTACTCTCGTTTTAATTCTACTTACACTGTTTGGCGCGTTGCCGATGTATCGCCGCGTAGCTGCGGAGAGCCCGCACGGCGACGGCTCGATCTCGATGCTCGAGAATCTGCTTTCGCGTTGGAAAGGAAAACTTTTTGTTCTCGCTTTGTTAGGTTTTGCCACTACGAGCTTCATCATCACGATCACGCTCTCGGCTGCGGACGCAACTGCGCACATCGTCGAGAATCCGTTTGTGATCGAGCACATAGATTTCCTGCACCATCGCATCGCCGTCACGCTCGTTTTGATCACAGCTCTGGGCGCCATCTTTCTACGCGGCTTCAAAGAAGCGATCGGAATTGCCGTGTTTCTCGTGCTGATTTACCTCGCGCTCAACATCACTGTGGTTACAGTCGGTTTTTATGAAATCGCCACACATGCCACCGTCGTGTGGAACTGGAAACAAGCTCTTTTTGGAAACTACAAAAATCCGCTTTTCATGATAGGAGCCGCGCTGCTGGTCTTTCCTAAACTCGCGCTTGGTCTGTCTGGATTTGAAACCGGTGTGGTCGTAATGCCGCTCGTCAAAGGCGATACAAATGGCGGCCCCGCACCCATTTCATCAAAGCACGTCACGCGTGCCGGTGAATCATCTGCGGAGTTAATTGGCCGCATACACAACACGCGCAAGCTGCTTACGTCGGCGGCGCTTATCATGAGCTTCCTGTTGTTTGCAAGCAGTATCGTCACGACGATGCTGATTCCAGCCCAGGAATTTCTACCGGAAACCGCGACGCAGGAAGCCGGAAGCGCCAACGGCCGTGCGCTCGCTTACCTGGCCCATCATTACCTCGGCGACGTGTTTGGAACCATTTACGACTTGAGCACGATCTCGATTCTCTGGTTTGCGGGATCGTCAGCGCTTGCGGGTTTGCTCAACATCGTTCCGCGTTATCTGCCGCGTTACGGAATGGCGCCCGAGTGGGCCCGCGCCACACGCCCGCTCGTCGTTGTTTTTACTTTGATTTGCTTCGTCGTCACGATTCTTTTTAAGGCTGACGTCGACGCACAGGGCGGCGCTTACGCGACGGGCGTGCTCGCGCTGATGACTTCAGCAGCGATTGCCGTGACGCTATCGGCGCGCCGTCACAACGAGCCTGTGCAGTGGTTGTTCATGTTGATCTCCATCGTGTTCATCTACACGACGATCGTGAACATTTTCGAGCAGCCGGAAGGGCTCAAGATCGCTGTGATCTTTATTGTTGCCATCGTCGCTAGCTCGCTCTTCTCGCGCGTGTGGCGCTCGACGGAGTTGAGAGTCGAACGCATTGAGCTCGACGATCAGGCACGTGAGTTTGTCCGCAAAGCAGCGAAGGGAACCGTGCGCATCATCACGAACCGTTGCGATCGCGGCGACGCACTCGAATACGAAGCGAAAGAAAAGGAAAAGCGGGTCGACAATCACATTCCGTCAGGCGAGCCGATTCTTTTCTTCGAAGTGACGCCGGGTGATGCGTCTGAATTTTCAGGCGTGCTGAAGATCCGGGGCGAAAGTGTCGATGGATTTAAGATCCTGCGCACTGAGTCGCCGGCAGTTCCGAACGCGATTGCGGCGTTTTTACTTTTTCTTAGAAACGAGACCGGAAAACTGCCGCACGTCTATTTTGGTTGGAGTGAAGGAAATCCGGTTTCATATCTCCTCAAGTACATCGCGTTCGGCGAAGGCGATACAGCGCCGGTCACGCACGAGGTTTTACGTCAGGCGGAAAAGGATCCGGATCAGCGGCCCATCGTGCACGTGGGTGGATAAGGCTTTTCTTCTTGTTTAATAAGATGATCATGTCTAACATCTCGCTTGTTGAAAATTAATGTCTGCCGAAGTTGCTCGTGCAACGCGGGGGAACCAACACAGGGGCTAATCGTGAAGCATTGGTCATCACGACGAACACTTCCAGTTCGAGTCCGACAGCTAACCTCGTAGGCCAAAGGGAAGGGCAGTAAATGCTCGATTGGTTAATTGGTAGAAACGCAGGAAGACGATTAAACCTCTGGTTATTCAAAGGCTCCACTCAACAAGACACCGCTCACACTCCGCATAAACAACACCCCTGGTGGCAAGTGATGTGTTTGACCGGAGTCGACTATTTCTCGACTCTCGGTTATCAACCCGGCATCGCTTTTCTCGCCGCGCAGGCGCTCTCTCCGATCGCTACATGCATTCTCGTATTGCTGACACTGTTCGGCGCGCTGCCGATCTATAACCGCGTTGCTGAAGAGAGCCCGCACGGTGAAGGCTCGATCTCGATGCTGGAGCATCAGCTCTCGCGCTGGAAGAGAAAGCTTTTCGTTCTCGTCCTGCTCGGGTTTGTGGCAACCGACTTCGTAATCACCATCACGCTTTCGGCTGCTGACGCGACCGCGCACATCATCGAGAACCCGTTCACTCCGCCCATACTAAAACACCAGATCGGAATAACTCTCGTACTAATCGCGATCCTTGGCGTGATCTTTATGCGTGGTTTTAAAGAAGCGATTGGAATAGCCGTCGCGCTGGTCGGCGTCTATCTCGTGCTGAACACGATCGTCATCGGTTTTGGTTTATACGAGCTAGCAACGCATCCATTTCACTTTCCCGAATGGAAGCGAGCACTCTTTACTCACCCGAAGGTTCATGGAAATCCGTGGCTGATCATTGGGGTGTCGCTGTTTCTGTTTCCAAAACTAGCCCTCGGTCTATCCGGATTTGAGACTGGCGTCGCGGTGATGCCACTTGTCAAAGGTGATGGCGATTTGAGTGAGGCTGACTGGGCCAACATTCAATCGACTCGGACCGGTCATGAAGACGCGATCGCTGCGCCGTTACTGCGCGGGCGAATCCGCAACGCGAAGAAGTTGTTGCGGACGGCAGCCATAATCATGAGCGTCATGCTCATCACCAGCAGCTTCGTAACGTCAATACTGATCCCGGCAGAGAAGTTTTCGGAAGGCGGCGAAGCGAATGGACGCGCCATCGCTTATCTCGCGCATGAGTTCTTCGGAAACATCTTCGGAACAGTCTACGATCTCAGCACCATCACGATTCTCTGGTTTGCAGGTGCTTCGGCAATGGCCGGCTTGTTGAGTATTGTGCCGCGATATTTGCCGCGTTACGGAATGGCGCCCGAGTGGGCCAGAGCGGCGCGACCACTCGTCATCGTTATCATCGCGATCGCTTTTGCCGTGACTTTCATTTTCAAAGCCGACGTTGATGCGCAAGGCGGCGCTTACGCGACTGGCGTGCTGGTGTTGATGACTTCTGCTGCTATCGCTGTGACTCTTGTCGCGAAGCGGAAAAAGGAAAACTGGTATCCATACCTCGCAATTGCGGTGATCTTTGTCTACACGACGATCCAGAACATTCACGAAAGACCGGAAGGCATCAAGATCGCTTCGTTCTTTATTCTGACGATCATTCTGGCTTCGTTGTTCTCGAGAGTGTATCGCTCAACTGAGCTTAGAGTGGAAAGAATCGAGCTCGACGATCAGGCGCGGCAATTCATCAAGGACGCTGCGAAAGGAACGATTCGCATCATCACGAATCGCAGGGACAAAGGCGACGCCGACGAGTACGCGCAGAAAGAACACGAGAAACGCACCAGCAATCATATACCTACCGGAGAACCGATTCTGTTTTTTGAAGTAACTCCTGGCGACGCTTCCGAGTTTTCCGGCACGTTGAAAATTTGCGGTGAGACGGTCGACAATTTCCGCATATTGCGAACAGAGTCACCGGCAGTTCCGAATGCGATCGCGGCGTTTCTGCTTTACCTGCGCGACGAAATGGGAAAACTTCCACACGTTTATTTTGGTTGGAGTGAGGGAAATCCGATTTCGTACCTGCTCAAGTATATAGCTTTCGGGGAGGGCGACACTGCGCCCGTTACGCATGAGGTGCTACGTCAAGCTGAGCGTGACTCGAATCGACGACCGATCGTGCACGTTGGGGGATGATGATCGAGTTATGCGACTTCGGAGTTGGGAGTTTTTCCCGCCAGGAAACAGGAGCGGCAATAGACCGGACGTCCCTGGGATGGGTAAAACGGGACAGTAGTCTGTTGTCCGCATTGTGCGCACTGCACCGATACCTCGATGCGTTGTCGCACTCCCGACGACTGCGCTGCGGCGATCGCAGCTAAGCGTTCGTTCTTGGCCTGCTTGCAGGGCTTGCAACGCTTGGGTTCGTTCTTGAGGCCCTTGTCGTGGAAGAATACTTGCTCGCCTGCAGTCCAGATGAAGTTCTCGTTGCAGTCGACGCACCTGATGGCGCGGTCTTGAAACTCGGTTTCCTGGGTTCTTTCCATTACCTGAACGGCTTCCGTGTGTGCCATGATCTACTCCCCTCGGGTCCGTAACCTATAATCATCATGCCGGCGGGCGGTATAAGAATTAACAGCGTGAACGAATACGCTCTCGGTCTGTAACCTGGTTGGGAAAAGGTTCCAGCCTGTTGGGCCGCTATTTAGTTAACTGGTATATATCTATGTCGAAAATGTGTCAAGGTAAAACAGGCTGTCTTGACAGGAATCTTGCAGGATGCCAGCATCTGCGCTCTAAAACATGAGAAGAATACTGATTGTCGGCTCGGGCGGGCGCGAACATGCGATCGTGTGGGCGCTGCGAAAAACCTCACAACAACCAGTTCAGGTTTTTTGCGTTCCCGGCAATGCGGGTATCGCAGAGTTGGCTGAGTGTTCGAGTGTGCCCCTAAATGACCAGACTGCGTTGGCTGAGTTTGTCGAGTCACAGCAGATCGATCTGACGTTTGTAGGTCCTGAGGCTCCACTCGTGTCAGGGCTTGTGGATCAATTTAGCCAGGGTGGACTCAGAATCGTTGGGCCGAGCGCTGCGGCCGCACGACTCGAAGGAAGCAAGATCTTTGCAAAAGACTTCATGGCGCGGCACAAGATCCCAACAGCAGCGTTTCGCCTTGCTGAATCCCCGGAAGACGCGATTGCGGGTCTGCGCAGTGGAGAGTTTGGCGTAGGTCCGGTGGTCATCAAGGCGGACGGACTAGCGGCAGGAAAGGGTGTGGTTGTTGCTTCAGATCGAGCTGAAGCAGAGCAGGCAGTTGAGGATTTGATGATCCATCACGTCGCCGGACGTGAAGCCGCGCAGCGTGTTGTTATTGAAGAAGCCTTAATGGGAAGAGAAGCGTCACTGCTGGTTTTTGCGGATGGGCGTGACTACGCATTGATGCCGGCAGCGCGCGATCACAAACGGATCGGCGAGAATGATACTGGCCCAAACACTGGCGGCATGGGAACGATCACTGATGTCTCCGTTCTCGACCAAGCCACTCAGGATCGAGTCGTCCGTGAGATTGTGGAACCAACGCTTGCTGGTGCTCGTGAAGAAGGTTTTCCTTTCAAGGGCGTGCTGTTTCTGGGGTTGATGCTGACGGATGATGGACCAAAGCTGCTCGAATACAACGTGCGATTCGGTGATCCCGAGACGCAGGCAATCCTCGTCCGCTTGAAAACAGATTTAGTCTCAATTTTTGACGCGATATACGACGGATCGCTTGGGAGTTTGAATGTCGAGTGGTCGGAAGGCGCGTCTGCGTGCGTCGTGGCGGCGAATAAGGGCTATCCCGGGAAGTATGAGAGTGGCGCCGTGATTGAAGGGGTGCATGAGTTTCGGGAAGGTCCCGTACAGGTATTTCATGCCGGCACCGCGCGAGACGCGAGCGGCCAGATTACCGCCACGGGCGGCCGAGTGTTAGGCATTACCGCGAGCGCCGAGCACCTTCCCGACGCCCTCTCGCTCTGTTACGGCGCCCTTGAAAAGATTCACTGGCCAGGCATGCAATTCCGCCGTGATATCGGGAGGTAACGCCATTCGGGCATATGTGACCAGCTATTCTGGAAGCGATTTCACAGTACTGTTATACTCAAAACCCAGTTTTCGCCGGAGTTGAAACCGCCTGAACGTACCTGACGTACATCCAATCGTCGTATGGGGCCGGAACCGGCGTTAAATTGAATCGCTTTTGGATTTCATATCGCTGTCGGAGGATGAGCGAATGGGAGTTTGGACAAGAATGAAGCGCTCAATACGCGCTCTCTTTGGAGGGATAATCGAAAAGACTGAAGACCCCGAGCTCATTCTTCAGCAAACCATCCGCGATATGCGCGACCGCGTGCCGGAATTGAACAATTCCGTGGCGCAGGTCATGGCCACCGAGAAGCTGCTCGCCAAAAACAAAGAGCGCCTCGAGACCCAGGTTGTCGATCTTGACTCGAAGATCCGCGCTTCAGTGAAGATGGGTCGCGACGACATCGCCACCGCTTACATCGGTCAACTACAACAGGCACAGCTCGATCTGCAAAAAACGTCGCAGCAACTGGAGCACGCGGGCGCCGCATCGAAACAGGCACTTAAAGCACGTGATAATTACGTGCTTCAGATGCAACGCCGCACTGCCGAGGCGATGCAGTTGATAAATCAGTCGAAGCAGGCAAAACTTCAGGAACAGCTCGCGCAGACCATGGAGTCGTTCCAGCTTGGCGACGACGCATCGACGTTCAACGAGATGCGCGACAAGATCGACCGCCGCGCCGCAGCCGCCGAAGCCAAGATGCAACTGGGCTCCGCATCCGTCGATACGCAAATGCAGGAAATTGAGCGTGAGGCGTTGGACATGCAGTTGGCGGACAAGCTGCTCGCTTACAAACGCGACATGGGATTGTTGGGCAGCGGATCAAGTGCGCCGACACCGCAGGCTCTTCCCGCTGAAGGTGAAACGACATCGACTGGTGGTCAGAACGGGACTGGCGGCCAGCCGCATTAGTGGTCGCATTAGTGTCAGACGAGTAATCAGCCGTAATAAATGTAGTCCGTGGCCTTACATATGGAATTCCCTAAGATCGACCTGAAGTATCTGAAAGAAGCGTTCAAGGAGCCCATAAATTTTTGGGGGATGGCCGGGTTTGCAGTGGCCGCAGCGTATGTGCAGGACGTTACACCCCTGGTGGCCGCGTTAGCTACGGAGACAGTTTATTTGGCAACCGTGCCCGCAAGTAATATTTATCGTCGTCTGGTTGATAAAAGAGAAAAGCAGCGCTTACTAAAGTTGCGCGAGCAGCAACGCGAAGCGCAGATCAAGTTATTCGATCCGCGCGAGCGCGAAGCAGTCGAATACTTGCGCTGGATGAAGAACCAGATCTATTCGAACTATAAAAAGTTCACCGGCTCTAAACAGATTCCTCACAATATCCAGAGTCTCGATCAGCGCTGGGAAGACTTCGTCGATCTTCTCGACGTGTATCGTCGGCGCAAACATCACCTGCGTTCGATCAATCGGCAGGCAGTGCAGAACCAGTTGGTCCAGGCCGAGCGATCGGTTGAAGCCGCGAAAGACGATAAAGAGCGACGTATCCAACAGGCCAACGTCCAAATCCTCAAACGCCGTGTGGCTGCGTTCATCGACATCGAGCGATCGGTGAAGCTCGTGGAAGGACAACTTCAATCGATCGAAAACTTCTTCGGCCTTGTAAATGACCAGGTAGTTACCCTGCCCACTCCGGAACGTGTCTCTTCGCTCGATTTCGAGCAGCTCAGCGACTCGATCGCCATGACCAAGCAGATGCTCGAAGAGACGTCAGACACCTTCGCCGCTCTCGACAGTCACAACCGCGATATCGGCAATTACCAGCTCCTGCTATCGAACACCGGAACAGGTAAATAGCAAATCCGCGTTTTTAATCCGCGTTATCCGTGGCTACAAATGGTGTTGTCCAAAAAGATCACCACAAGATATTGACACCTCGCCCTCAAAGGAGTATATTCCGCTCCGCTCGTAAGTGAGAGCCAACCAGAGTATCCAAGCCACATCTAACTTAAAAACGTGCGTAGAAATACGCCCGGGACAACTATTTTCGAAAGGCAGAGATAATGAGCGCAGCTATCGGCAAAACAACAGGAAACAAGGCCGCTGTTTCCCCACGTCGAAAGTCCCAGCAGCTTGGAATCAATGCCAGAAAAGTCGTTAGCAAGCGGTATTCGCTGAAGGATTTGAAGGGGCGTCCGCTCGAGGAATGGTCGGATATTGTGCGCCGTGTCGTCGGGGCCGTTTCCATGGCCGAAACCGGCGAAAAACGTGACAAGTTCTTTGCCGCCATGAGCGAAGTGATGCTCGCTCGCGAGTTCATTCCGAACACGCCGTGTCTGGTCAACGCCGGTAAAACAAACGGACAGCTCGCCGCGTGTTTCGTGCTGGAAGTGCCGGATTCGCTCACGGGAATCATGGAGCACGC
>Ga0134128_10008420_pt1 | contig 12412 bp, 10 predicted proteins | sample KB31754_FD_96462 | JGI IMG/M metagenome (GOLD analysis project Ga0134128, IMG submission 96462) | Terrestrial soil microbial communities with excess Nitrogen fertilizer from Kellogg Biological Station, Michigan, USA - KB3-175-4 | ecosystem: Environmental > Terrestrial > Soil > Unclassified ...
AATCATCCCGGCTATTCGGAAGCGTTTTCCCGGCTTCCATCGCAGCGTCGAGCGCATGCGCATCCTGTTGCAAGAGGATGCGCTCCTGCTGGATGGCATTGCTTGGCGTGCAGCCTGCGATGTAGAGCTTGATCCCGATACCTGGTCGCTGGAGCAGCTGGACGGGCTGCCAATCAGTATAAAGCGGCGTTTGGTGGCGGCGGCGCTGCGTGCTCGCAACATTGAAGTGACCTTTGACAGGGCGGACGCCGTTCTGGAGCTCGTGTCCAAACGGCAGGGTGCGCTGTCTCTCGATCAATATTGGGACGTGCGCGCGGATAAACAGCGGCTGCGCTTTCAGTTTGCCGGCGATGCTGAGGAAACTGACAAAAAAAATCTACTGAGTCAAAGCGGGCAAACCGAGCTCGAGATTCCTGGGCTGACAATCGTGACGCCACTGTCTTTATCGGTGCAAATTGATGAGGTTTCAGGCGGGCTTACGCCGGCCGTTAAACATGGCCGTCAAGCGAGTAAACATTTCCCGCCTGCGCATGCAGATGAAGCATTTGTCGATTTGAGCAAGGCAAACCTGCCTCTGGTGGTGCGCGGCCGGCAGCCGGGCGACATAATCAGACCCTTTGGCATGGACCGTCCCGTCAAGCTCAAGAAATTCTTGCACACGCATAAGACGGCCGCGACAATCAATCCTCTGCGGGCAATTGTCATTGCCGATTCCCAGGAGGTGCTCTGGATTCCGGGGGTGGGCATCAGCGAAAAACTGCGTGTCAAAGCCACGCCCACTCATCATCTGCGTTTCATGCACCTGGATTCAGATCTATAGGGGCGATGCATGCATCGCCCCTGCACGGAACCCTGGAGCATTTCGATAAGTTGCAAGGAGGTGCGGCTCAGTTGCAAACGTGCTGCGTTGTGTATTAAAAGAACCTTGGGGCAAGCGGCTTTCCCCGCGGAGTCTGCTGTTCCGAAAACGCCCAGAACGCAAGCCAGGCTTGCGTCTGAGTGGTCAACCAACCATGTTATACTAAACAGATACGGTTTCATTTGGAGATATTAAATGAGGAAGTACGGGACGACTGGCGCCGTTTTCTTCTTGCTAGTGGTTTTAGTCGTGTTTGTTGTCTCGCTTACGAGCATCGCCAACAAGCGCGAAGAGCCGTTGACCTATTCGCATCTGATCGCGATGCTTAGCGATCCTAAGCAAACGCAAGACATCGAGAAAGTCGAAATCACCAACCAAGATTCGGTGGTGCAGGTCAAGCTGAAGAACAAAGAGCACACCAAACCGGTGGTCGTACCTACAGAAAGCAAAGAAGATCTGGTCAAAACGCTTCAAGAGGTCAACGTTCCATTTGAAGTGAAAGAGCCGGATCGTTCGAGCTTCTGGGTGCAGATGCTGAGTTCGTTCTTCCTGCCGATTCTGCTTTTGGTGGGATTCCTCTTCATGTTCCGCAGCGCTCAATCGGGCGGCAATCAAGCGATGAGCTTCGGAAGGAGTCGCGCCAAACTGATGCTGGACAATAAAGTGAAGGTGACCTTCGCAGACGTGGCCGGTATCGATGAAGCCAAACAAGAGCTTCAAGAAATCGTTGATTTCCTCAAGAATCCCGAGAAGTTCCAGGCCTTAGGTGCGCGTATTCCGCGAGGCGTTCTTTTGGTTGGAGCCCCCGGTACTGGTAAGACGTTGATGGCGAAGGCTGTCGCCGGCGAGGCCGGCGTTCCCTTCTTCAGCATTTCAGGCTCTGACTTCGTCGAGATGTTCGTCGGTGTCGGCGCTTCTCGTGTTCGCGATTTGTTTGACCAGGCGAAGAAGCATGCGCCTTGTATTGTGTTCGTCGATGAAATCGACGCCGTGGGTCGCCAGCGCGGCGCCGGCTTGGGCGGTGGACATGACGAGCGCGAGCAAACGCTCAACCAATTGCTGGTTGAGATGGATGGCTTTGAAGGCACCACAGGCATTATCGTGGTGGCAGCCACCAACCGTCCCGACATTTTGGACTCAGCTCTTCTGCGTCCAGGCCGCTTCGATCGGCAGGTTGTCCTCGACCGTCCGGACGTCCTTGGCCGTGAGCAGATACTCACCGTGCATTCGCGCGGCAAACCGTTCGCCAAAGAAGTCGACATTAGGACTCTGGCGCGACGCACGCCCGGATTTACGGGCGCCGATCTCTCCAACTTGATCAACGAAGCCGCTTTGATTGCAGCTCGTGCCGACAAGCGTGAGATTGAGATGAACGATTTGGAATCGGCGATCGACAAAGTAATTGCCGGACCGGAGAAGAAAACCCGCATCATCTCGCCTAAGGAAAAGGAGATGACTGCGTATCACGAGGTCGGACATGCGCTGATGTGCAAGCTGCTCAAGCACGCACTTCCTCTGCACAAAGTGACAATTATCCCGCGTGGTTTTGCTCTCGGAATTACGATGGCCTTGCCTGATGAAGACATTTTGAGCATGTCGCGCTCGCAAATAATCGATCAGATCGGTTTTTGCCTGGGTGGTCGCGTAGCCGAAGAGGTCATTTACAGTGAAATCACCTCCGGCGCGCAAAACGACCTGGAAAAAGCCACCGGACTGGCTCGGCGTATGGTGATGGAATTCGGTATGAGCGACAAGCTCGGTCCGATGACTTTCGGCAAACGCAACGAGCATGTTTTCCTCGGTCGCGAGTTCGGGCACGAACGTGACTACGGCGAGCAAGTGGCGACGGCTATTGACGAAGAGGTCAAACGTATCATCACCGAACAATATGCGAACGTGAAAGTGTTGATTGAATCGCACCGCGAGCATATGAAAGCGATTGTGGAAGTCCTGCTCGAAAAAGAAACGCTTGACGCTGCCGAATTCGAAGCAATCCTCAAGCGCGTCAATAAGGAAAAGGGAATCGTCGACGAGGAAGAGGGCAAAGAAGATCCGAAGCTTCCGCCTGGCGGAATCGTTCTCGACGAAGGACAGGTGATTCAGACCACTCCCAGCCCGTCCGAGCGCGAGGACAAAGACAAAGGTACGGGTGGCCAACTCAGTCCGAGCTTCGCATAGCACTGCGCATCGAATTGCCGAAGCGCTGCTGATAGCCGTCCCGTACATTCTGGCCGGAAAACTCGGATTCCTGTTGGCAGTCAGTCCCGGCAACGTCACGGCCATCTGGCCGCCTTCGGGCATCGCATTTGCGGCCGCTTATCTATGCGGCAAACGTGCCTGGCTGCCTATCTGGATCGCTTCGGTTCTACTTAACGGCTGGTTCTACAGCGAGGCTGCACACGGCTTGACGGCCACGGCCGCATTAACCAGCGCCGCCATCGCCACCGGTTCGCTGGTGCAAGCAGCCCTGGGCGCATTTTTGCTGCGTCGCATGACCCCAGGCGAAGAAATTCTCAAGCAGCCGCGCGATGTAATCACTTTGGTCTGGGTGGCTATGATCTCGTGCACGATCGCTGCCACCACCGGCGTGTTGTGTTTGTTGGTCGACGGCGCAGTCGCCTGGCCGAAGTTCGGCTATACCTGGCTCACCTGGTGGACAGGCGATACCGGTGGCGTGCTTGCCTTCATGCCTCTAATTCTCACCTGGCGCCACAGGCCGTCCTTCGTGTCACGTCGCTCCTCGTTATTAGGTGCCGCCGCGTCTTTCTTGGCCATTGCCGTCACTACCTGGCTTGCCTTCGGCATCCGAGGAATGGGGACACCGCAAATGGCGGCGGCTTTCTTGACCTTCCCGATGCTCATCTGGATCGCATTCAGCTTCGGCGTCCCCGGCGTGACACTGGCTGTTCCGGTAATAGAGTTCGTAGCTGTGTGCGGTACCAAGTTTGGTTATGGGCCGTTCATGATCCCCGATATCAATCACAGAATGCTCGTTTTGGAAGGATTCCTGAGCACTATTTCGCTTATCGGCTTGATGTTTGCTTGCGTGTTGTCCGATTGGCAAACTACAAGGCAGCATCTGCAAACTCTGGCCCAACAGCTCGAGGTTCGTGTCAAAGAGCGTACAGCCGAACTCGAGCGCGTCAACCGCGACTTGCGTATTGCCCGCGACAACGCCATCGAAGCATTCAATATCAAGCAGGCTTTCATAGCCAATATTTCGCACGAGCTGCGCACCCCGCTGGCCGGTATTCTGGGCATGAGCGAATTGGCATTGCACGAAGAGCTGACGCCCGAGCTCAAAAAGATGATTCAGACGATTTATGAATCGGGCAATATTCTTTTGACCGTGGTCAACGACATTCTCGATCTCTCTCGGATAGAGGCGGGCAAGGCGACTTTGACTTATGAGCCCTTCAACCCGTCTTTTCTGCTCCAGGATTCCGCCAAGCTGCTCGGTGCCGTGGCTGTCAGCAAGCATCTCAAGCTCAGTGCCTCGCTGGACACGCAGCTGCCCCAATTTGTTTTTGGCGATGCCGCCAGGATCCGCCAGGTGCTCCTCAATCTCATCGGCAACGCTGTCAAGTTTACGGATGCCGGCAGCATCACTGTCGCGGCCGAAATCGAAAGCGAAACCGACAAGGTATGTACGATTCGTTTTACGGTCACGGACACCGGCATCGGCATCAAGGAAGAAGAAAAACGGCTTCTCTTCATGCCCTTTGTGCAGCTCGATGCAGGCAGCACGCGACGGCATGGTGGTACGGGATTAGGATTGGCAATTAGCAAACGTTTTGTCGAGATGATGAACGGCACGATCGGGCTTCAAAGCGAAGTCCAGAAAGGATCGAAGTTCTGGTTTTCGATACCGTTCGACAAAACGCGTCCAGACGACCCAGACGGCCAGGCACCAAAGGTGGTGCGACCGACCATTGAACCGGTGGCCAGCGAGCTGGCAGCGAATCGATTGGTTCTCATTGTTGAGGACGTGGCTGCTTTGCGCGAATTGACGATTCGTCAACTTGCCAGCCTCGGCTTGCGTTCGCATGCGGTGCCGGACGCCGCAACAGCGATCGCCGAGATGAAGATCGCCAGCTACGATTTGATTTTGATGGATGTAAATCTGCCGGACATGACGGGCTACGACGCCACCAAGCTGATCCGGTGCGCTGAAAGAGAGTCCGGTATCAAGGACGGCGAAGGGGTGCCGATAATCGCCCTCACCGCTGGAGACATGGAAGGCGACCGCGAGAATGCGTTAGCGGCCGGATTGGACGATTACATCGCCAAGCCAATCGAGATTAATTTGCTGCGCTCTACTTTATCCCGCTGGTTGAGCAAACGTTTGCGTATTAGCTGAACCTTCTTGCCGCCAATTTCCTTTTGGCACATTCCTGTTTCCATGCCATCGTTATTGTTGATTCCTGAAGGGAGCTCGACGACATGGCTCGAAAGAACTGCAGTATGCAACGAAAATTCGGTTCTGGGTTACTTGCCGGTGGTTTGATCGGTCTCATCCTCGGACTTTTATTTGCACCGAAGTCAGGCATGGAAACGCGGGAGCAGTTGAAGGAGGCCAACGAAAAGTATCGAGGCAAGGCGAATGAAGAGCTCAAGGCATCATTCGACAGATTATCCGACCGCATCAAGCCATTGCTGCAACAGACCGTGTCGGATATGCCGCTACTTTTTGTCTTGCTCCGGCGCTTGAATCAAATTCTTCATCGGAATGCTGAGTGCGCCACCGGTGAAAATGCTGCCGCCCACGCCGGGCACTCCCGGCATGGCGCCGCCGAGTGGGGTTAGCTGCTGCACTCCACGCAACTGTTGAATATGCATTTGAATATTCGCTTTGGTGAGAGTATCCGTTTCCAGCATCATGCAATTCTCGAATTCTGTGGCTGCTTCATTGAACAGCCCCATTTTCTCCAGCAACAAGGCAAGACCATAGCTAATGTTCTTGTCGTTGGGATTGAGAGCCTTCGCTTTTTCGAACGCCTCTCGAGCTTTTTTGATGTGTACTTGTTGTTTGTCCGCTTCGGTTTCTTTGGCTGCAAGTTGCGCTTCAATCGATCCGATACCAACCCATGCCTGGGAGTAACGCGGCTCGTCGGTGATGGTTTTGTTGTATTCGTCCTCCGCCTCGGAATTTTTACCTAAGGCGAGCAAAATCTCGGCTTTCGTGTTGTGGGCTTCAGCATTCTTCGGCTTTTGTTTGATCGCGACGTCGAGCTCGTCGATAACTTTGTTTAGAGATTGCTGAACTGCCGGGTCGCTGAAGTCCTTCGGTTTTCCGTCCGCACCAGCTTTGGTGGCTTCTTTAAACATGAGGACGCCGTGCACCAAATGGGCATCGGCAAAATCGGGCTGGTCTTTAATGGCTTCTTCGACGTGAGCGCTAGCCTGATCGGTATTGCCTTGTTGCAAATCAATCATGCCGATTGTGTATTCGCAAAGCGAGCGTTTTGCGCCTTCTTTCTCGGCTTCTAGTATTTCTTTGGATGCTTCGTCGAGTTTCTCTTTTTGCTTGGCGGCATCCGGCTCGCTGCCTGCGGCGTTGCGCAGCAAATTACCGAGCACCAGGTGAATGTCTTTGTTCGGCTTGCGCTCGAGGACTTCATGGCACTCTTTGATCGCTTTGTCCATGTACTCGGCGCCGCCCTTCTGCGTATAGAGCTGCAGAAGCATGGTGTGCGGCTCGGCGGCCTTCTGGTTGAGCTCGGCGGCTTGCTCGAAAGCGCGGATGGCTCTATCCACATCGCCGTTGAAATAGAGCATCTGCCCCATCTGCATTTTCTCGGAGTATGTGGCTTTGTGTTCTGCTAGCACCGGCGAGACGCAGAGCGCCAAACCGGCTGCCAAAAAAAAGATACGGCTGTGGTACCGACGAGCGATCACAAGGTCAGCATAACCCACACATTAGACCAGAGTTAGGTCTGAAAGATATATCTTAACAAACCAGACGTGATACTCTTATGAAAAGTCGCATCAGTAGCCAATTTGCGCTGATGAAGCAAGATTCTCGGGCTGACAGATAGCCCCGGAAACCATTCGAGACCTTAGATAGAATCGGTTATTCCAGAATTGGAGGAACGAAACGTGGCCGTCGTACAAGAAAAAAAACTTTTGCCGGCAGTGAGCGAGTGGCTGTCCAAGCCTAAAAAGCTGCTCATCGATGGCAAATGGGTAGATGCGGAGTCTGGAAAGACTTTTGAAACTTACAACCCCGCCACAGACGAAGTTCTGGCCAAGGTGCAAGAAGGCGGCAAGACTGATGTTGACAAGGCGGTAAAAGCTGCCCGTAAAGCCTTCGAAGAAGGCCCTTGGCGCAAAATGCCGACGGCTGAGCGTGCTCGTTTGATGTACAAACTGGCCGATGAAATCGAGAAGCGTGCAGATGAGTTCGCTCAGATCGAAACGCTGGACAACGGCAAGCCGATCAAGGAATCACGTTGGGTGGACATCGTGCAAGTGGTGGAGACTTTCCGCTACTATGCCGGCTGGTGCACCAAGCTCGAAGGCGAAACGCTCAACGTCAACGGCAATTTCTTCACCTACACATTGCGTGAACCAATCGGCGTCGTCGGACAAATTATTCCGTGGAACTTCCCGCTGTTGATGGCGGCGTGGAAATTGGGTCCGGCTCTTGCTTGCGGCAACACATTGATCTTGAAGCCCGCCGAACAAACGCCGCTTTCCGCATTGCGCCTCGGCGAAATTGCTTGTGAAGTCGGCTTCCCGGCCGGCGTGATCAACATCATCACCGGCTTCGGACCAAACTCCGCCGGCGAAGCAATCGCCAACCACATGGACATCGACAAAGTTGCCTTCACCGGTGAAACAAACACCGGACGCGCCATCGTCAATGCCTCCGCCGGCAACCTCAAGCGTGTATCGCTGGAGCTCGGCGGCAAAGCGCCCAACATCGTCTTTGCCGATGCCGACATGGACGCCGCCGTCAAAGGCGCCATCACCGGCATCTTCTTCAACCAGGGTCAGGTATGCTGCGCCGGATCGCGCTTGTTCCTCGAGAGCAAGGCGCATGATGAGTTCATGACCAAGCTGTCCGAGCGCGTCAATAAGATGCGTCAGGGCAACGGTCTGGATGAATCGACTCAAATCGGCCCGCAAGTATCGAAAGAGCAGCAAGAGCGCATTCTCGGCTACATCAAGCAAGGCAGCACGGAAGGCGCCAAAGTTGTTTGCGGCGGCGATGCACCAGGCGGCGATCTGGCCAAGGGTTACTTCGTCAAGCCGACCGTGTTTGATGGCGTGAAGAACGATATGAAGATTGCTCAGGAAGAAATCTTCGGACCAGTTCTCGCTGTCATCCCCTTCAACAGCATGGAGCAGGTGCTCGAAGAAGCCAACAAAACAATGTTCGGCCTCTCCGGTGGTGTCTGGACTCGTGACGTGAAGAAAGCGCATCGCCTGGCTGCTCACATCAAAGCCGGCACCATTTGGGTCAACTGCTATAACATGTTCGATCCGCAAGTGCCATTTGGTGGATACAAGCAGAGCGGCTACGGCCGCGAACTCGGCAAGCATTCAATCGAGCTCTACTCCAACATCAAGAGCGTTTGGATGAACATCGCCGAATAGGTTCTCGCAAGATATGGTACCGGCGGGCTTCAGCCCGCAGTTCCTGAAACTTCAAACGGGCGGCATTGCCGCCCGTTTTTGCACGGGTGGCAATTATTCCGCCGGCAGAAGATCGAATCGTCGGCAGTGTTTCGGTCGGTAGATTGAAAAGTCTGTACGATCAAGTGTAAACACGGTCCGGGCGCCAAGTTTCTCGCATGCCACAACAAGGGTAGCGTCTGCCAGGTCCATCGGAAGATCATGGTATTTATCCAGTAACTCGAACACTCTCACCAGTCCGGATCCGTCCAGCGGAACGATTGCTATTTGAAGTAGCTCGATCAACTTTTGCCATTCAGAGCGCAATTGTGCGTTAGAGCCTAAAAGGAAACTGGTTTCAGTCAAACAGGCTTCCGTGGTAAAGAAAGTCGTCGTTCCCGGCAATTGGCTGAGCACGTTCAAGCAGGCTTTATGCGCGCGTTCCTTGCTGGATAGGAGCGCGACAAAAACTCCGGTGTCAACCGCGATGCTTTTTCTTGAGTCGGTCACGTATTACCTGGCGCTGACGCGCTTCGTCGCCTGAGAGATTGCCGAGATCCATCGGTTGAGGATGAAAGTCGCCGTCCAACAAGCGATCGAGCACTGAATGCTTGGACCGGCTCATCTGTTCGTCGTAGAGCTTTTCGATAGCTTGTCTCACTACTTTCGCTTTGGACTTGCCCATCGATTTGGCGAGCTGCTCCAGCTTGCTCATATCTTCTGGGGGTAGCCGAAACGAGGTGGCCATTGGTGAACCAGGTGAATGTGATGCATGGATGTGATACATTCGCATTCTACCACGCACTGCTGCCAAGCCCGCCGTTTCTTCTGAACATGACCACGGTCATGTTCAACTTCATGACCGCGGTTGGATGTTTATCGACAGCTCAGCCCTTAGATTTGAACCAACCCCAAGGGCGTTCAAGGAGAAACAACTATGTTCAACCACCGCAGTGACATGTTCAAATGGGTGCTTGTGGCCACTTTGGCTTTTGGCTGCTCGTCGGCACCAACTCTGGCTCAAAGCACAGACTCGGTATCAACAGGCACCACCACCACGGCAGCGTCCGGGACGCCGACAATACCGCCCAGTATTCCATACACGGGACGCCAACAATACCTGCGGCAACAGTGGATGCAAAACAATCCCAATTGGGCTCAGAATCACCCGCAGGCGGCGCAGTACTTCCAGAACCACCAACTGCAAGCACAAAGAGGAATCGATCGCTCGGACGAGCGTCAATTCGGGCAGAATCACCCGAATTTCGCCCAGAATCGCCCCGGTCTGGCCAAAGCCGATTACAAGCACCCGGTGTGGGCGACAAATCATCCGCGGCGCGCTCTAGGTCTCGGACGCTTCGGACGCTAACCGGCACATTTTCCAACCCACTAACGCAGGGCGGCGCGCAGAGCGTCGCCCTAGGTTGTTAGCAAATGGTGCTGGGCAATAATCGCCGCTTCCACTCTGTCGCGCGCGCCGATTTGCGCAAAAATGTGCGTGACGTGATTCTTCACCGTGCCTTCGGTGATATTGAGCAAGGCGGCGATCTCCTTGTTGTTCTTCCCGTCGCCTATCAACTTGAGCACTTCAATCTCACGATTGGTCAGCAGCTTTTTCAAATCAAGCGACCGAGTTGAAGCGCGAGCTGCGCTCAAATTGGCCACAATGCGTGCCATTGCCACTGGTGACATGGGAGCTGTCCCGCTATGCACGGCACGAATGGCACCAGCTATCTGATCTGATGGAGTGTCTTTCAACAAGTAGCCGGATGCTCCCGCTTGCAATGCTCGCACGACGAGCTGCTCTTCGTCGAAAGTGGTGAGCACGAGAATTTTGACGTCCGGATTGTTGCGACGGATCGTTTCTGTCGCGGTGATGCCGTCGCAGACAGGCATGCGTATGTCCATCAAAATTACATCCGGTTGGAAATCCCGTGCCAGCGCAATTGCTTCTTCGCCATGAGCTGCCTGTGCCACCACGGATAGATCTTTCTGATACGACAGCAATGCCACCATTCCGGAGCGCACCATTTCTTGATCGTCGGCAATCAGGACTTTGATCATCTGTTAAACGGGGACGGTAAGCTGTACTAGTGTACCCTTTCCAGGCGAACTTTCAACTTTCAGGCTGCCACCGAGGCTCTCAACTCGTTCCTTCATGCCCACAAGCCCAAATCCGTTATCCTTGTTTTGACGTTCAAATCCGACGCCGTTATCCTCGACTGATAGTTCGCACCGACCGTCTGTTTGTTTGAGAACGATTTTTACTTTGTCGGCGTGCGAGTGCTTTTGAATGTTGGTCAGGCATTCTTGCATGATACAAAACAGCTGATCGCGGGCTGGGCCGGAAACGCCCTGATCATCGATCGCGAGATCGAAATCAACCTTTTGCTGTTCGCTGATGCGGGCGACCATGCGCTCGACCGCTTGTTTCAAACTGAAGTCGCCCTCGGCGCGAACCGCCTGTACGGCGGCTCGAGTTTCATTCAAGCAGTCCTTAGCAATAGCTCTTGATGCCGATAGAGATTGCTCGGCTTTGTCCAACTCTCTATCCTGTAAGAGTCGGGAGGTAAGCTCAAGCTGAATATTCAGCGAAGTCAAAGTGTGTCCGAGTCCGTCGTGAATATCTCTGGCGATCCGCATTCTCTCGAGTGTCACAGCCAATTCCTGCAGCTCTTGCGATAAATGTTCTGCAGACCTTTTGGCGCGCTCTTCGGCAAGTACTTTGCGTCCGAGCATACTGACGAGAACGATGCCGACGAGGAAAATGACTTGTGCTTCGACGCGCAGAATGTGTGTCGAAGCGGCCCCCAGTGGCTGCATATGTCCGTGCAGATGCGTGAAGGCGTATCCGACAAACATGGTAGCAGCGGTATGCGCGCCGGCCATGACGGTGACAAGGACGATCATCACTTTCTTATCCAGCATCAACGCGGACTTGGCTGCAAATAGAAGGAACAGTAAGGCGTACAGGCGCGGGGTGCCCAAGGCAGCGGCTGTTGCCGCCAGTGCCGTCTGAAGAAGCAGCACGATGATTATCATTTTCTGGCTTCTGCCTGGAAAGTTGACGAAGGACAGCGCCAGCGTGCCTGCCAGCGCGCAGAAGGACATGGTCATCCAATGATCCATCATGCCGCTCCACGAAGCCCACAACCATTCAGTAATCGCCATGACGGCAATCAGCACGATTTCGATTACTTGCAAATTTCGCCAATGGCGCGTGTCGTTCATCGCTTCTTACCGAGCTTACGAATCCAGGATACACGATTGGTCGCGGTCGCAGACCATGACCACGGTCATGTTTCGGGCTCTGGCAAGGGCTGCCGGCGGCAGTCCGCGCGTTTCGTTTTGTACGGACGCCAGCCTTTCAGGGACTCACTCTTGGCGACTTGCTGTACACTAGGCGGGCACACGTTTAAGGTATCCCATGTCAGCGTCGCCGCAAGAAAAACATGAGCCGTTAGCCGTATTGGCGCTGCCCGATTTTCGACGATTGTTGATCGCCAGATTGTTCAGCACCGTCGCGTTGCAGATTCAGAGTATCGCCGTCGGCTGGCAAATTTACGAGGTTACCAAAAGTCCTTTATCGCTAGGTCTGATTGGCTTGGCGGAAGTGCTGCCGGCGATAGCGGTCGCTCTGTACGCAGGGCACATTGCCGATATCGTTGATCGAAAACGCATACTCGCCTCGGTGCTGATCGTGTTGTGCGCTTGCATCGGCGGTCTGTCGATGCTGTCTTTTGCGCATTTAATTCCGGCGTTGCTCTGCGCGATGATTTATACGCTGATTGCCATTTCCGGTTTCGCTCGCGGCTTTTACATGCCTTCTATGTTCGGGCTGATCGCGCAAATTGTTCCGCGCAACTTGTATGGCAATTCCTCTGCGTGGAACAGCTGGGTGTGGCAGGGCTCCGCCATCGGCGGCCCGGTGCT